>Ga0209347_1001811_pt1 | contig 31520 bp, 29 predicted proteins | sample AutmiccommuBRH23_FD_187382 | JGI IMG/M metagenome (GOLD analysis project Ga0209347, IMG submission 187382) | Deep subsurface microbial communities from Mt. Terri, Switzerland - Autotrophic microbial communities BRH/23 (SPAdes) (version 2) | ecosystem: Environmental > Aquatic > Deep subsurface >...
TGGTTCGTGATGCCGATGGGAGCAGCCTGGGTACCGGACACAGTGATCTCGTTTCGTTGGGGTCGTTCGGGCAGTCGTGGTCGTTCAGGGACGCGGGCCGCCACGTCGAAGCGGTGTGCGACACCGACGGGATCACCGGCCGGGGCGTCCCGATCTCATCAATGATACGAGTTCTTCGCTGGCGCGCCGAACATCGTCGTTGACGACGACCCGGTCGAACTCGGACTGGGCCGCCAGCTCGGCCTGCGCGGTGTCCAGCCGACGGCGCCGCTCCCCCTCGTCCTCGGTGCCCCGGCCCACCAGCCGCCGGACGAGCTCGTCCCAGCTGGGCGGGGCCAGGAAGACGAAGAGCGCGTCCGGCCACGTCACCCTGACCTGCCGGGCCCCCTGCAGGTCGATCTCGAGGAGGGCGTCCCGACCCTCCCGGATCGCCCGCTCGACGGGGCCCCGCGGCGTGCCGTACTTGGCCACCCCGTGGACGACTGCGTGCTCGAGGAACTCCCCGGCCGCCACGAGGCGGTCGAACTCCTGGTCGTCGACGAAGTGGTAGTGCACCCCGTCGACCTCGCCGGGACGCGGCTTGCGCGTCGTCATCGACACGGAGAACCACACGCCCGGGAAGTGGGTGCGGACGTAGGCGGCGATGGTGCCCTTGCCCACCGCAGTCGGTCCGGCGAGGACGGTCAGTCGTCCGGGCTCGCGCGGCGCCGTCCCGGAGCCAGCCGTCACGGCCGCTCGAACCGACGCAGCAGCGCGGCGACCTGGTTCGCGCCCAGCCCGCGAACCCGACGGGACTCGGCGATGCCGACCTCCGCCATGATCGCCTTGGCCCGGACACGCCCGACTCCCGGGAGTGACTCGAGCAGCTCAGTCACCTTCATCTTCCCCACGACGGGATCGACCTTGCCGTCCTCGATGACCTCGGCGAGCGAAGCGCTGCCGTACTTGAGGCGGTTCTTGACGACGGCTCGCTCCCGGCGCGCTGCGGCAGCCTTCTGGAGGGCTGCGGCGCGCTCTTCGGGGGTGAGCGGTGGAAGGGCCACGGTATGAAGTCTCCTCGCTGGACACGTCACGCGACGTGCCGGTTGGCCTGGCCGGCTGAAAGGGCCGAACGGACTGACAGGGTTCAGCGCCGAACCTAGCGATCGGGGGGCCGCCGGTGCAACGCGGGGACCGCGTCTCACGATCCTCGGGAGTCGGGACTCAGCGTGCCCATTCGGTGAGCACGTCGGCGGACCGGGCGACGGCATCGATGAGTCGGTGCGGCTCGGGTCCCGCGGCCAGGATCTCCCGGCTCGACGACGCGAGGACCTGGCCGCGGGCCGACCCGAACGTCCGCTCGAGCGCGGCGACGTCGCCGCCCTGCGCGCCGAACCCCGGGGCCAGGACGAGCGCCGCGGTGGCGCCCAGGTCGAGGCCGAGCTCAGCCACCGCGGGACCCACTGTGGCTCCCACCACGAGGCCGACGTGACCCAGGTGGCCTCGGGCCCGGGCCGCCGCGTTGTCGGCAGCGGCACCCCGGACGATGCTGCCGGCCACCGACTCATCACCCCGGCGGGCGTGCTGGACGCTCTGCCCCTCGAGGTTCGAGGTCAGCGCGAGCACGAACACCCCCCTGCCGCTCTGACCAGCGAGATCGATGGCGGGACGCAGCGCCTCGTAGCCGAGGAAGGGGCTGACGGTCAACGCGTCCGCCGGCGACGGCGCCGTCGGAGCGAGATACGCCTGCGCGTAGGCGTCCATGGTGGAGCCGATGTCGCCGCGCTTGGCATCGAGGATCGTCACGGTGCCCGACTCCCGCAGCTCCGCCAGGACTCGCTCCAGGACCGCCACCCCGCGACTGCCGAAGACCTCGAAGAAGGCGGACTGGGGCTTCACCGCGGCGACGCGACCGGCGAAGGCCTCGACGCACGTGAGCGCGAACCGCTCGAGGCCGCCGACGTCATAGGTCAGGCCCCACGACTCGACGAGGGACCGGTGCGGGTCGATGCCCGCGCAGAGCGGTCCGTGGCGGCGCATGGCAGCGGCAAGTCTGGTCCCGAACGGTTCGGTCATGGGTTCCTCTCTTGGTGACGAAGCACCTGGCTCAGTGGTCATTGGTCATCGGAGCCCGGCCGGCGGCAGGGTCGGATCTCCCGGCTGGGACTGCAGCGGACTGCACCACGGTGGGCAGCGCATCGCCCAGGCTGGCACAGCCCCACGAGTCCAGCAGGCGCGCGAGGTCGTCCCGGACCCGCGCCGGGGCTCGGGGGTCGGCGAAGGTGGCACTGCCCACCTGCACGGCAGTGGCCCCAGCGCGGAGGAGCTCGAGGGCGTCCCGACCCGACGTGACCCCACCTACGCCGATGATCGGCGCAGGGGACATCCGACCCGCGAGCATCGCCTGGTGGACCCGCTGCACGGCGAGAACCGCCATCGGGCGGACCGCAGCACCCGAGGCCCGTCCCACCACGGACACCGGCCGGTGCGTGGGTGAGTCGACGTGGATCGTCATCCCCCGCGGACCGTTCCCGAGGGTGAGCCCGTGGGCGCCTGCCTCGAGACACGCCGCCGCGACCTCGACGAGGTCGCGGGCGTCGACGGCGAGCTTGGCGAAGAGCGCGGTGCGGCGCGGGAGCCGTTCGCGCACGCGCCCCACCACCGTCGCGGCCGAGAGCGGGTCGTCGTCGAAGCTCCGTCCGGCCGCGCTGGCATTGGGCACGGAGAGGTTGACCTCGAGACCCATGACCCGAGCGAAGTCGTCGCTGCTCCGGAGCTGGTCCGCGACGCGCGCGTACTCAGCGCTCGTGCTCCCGGCGATCGAGACGATCACGGTGGCTCCGACGGAGTGGAGCCACGGGAGGTCCCTGAGGAGTGCGGCGACACCGGGGTTCGAGAGACCGGTGTCCGCCACGAGACCGGCCGGCGTCTCGAGCATCCGCGGCGCGTCGCTGCCGGCCCTTGGCTCTGCCGTGACGGACGCGGTGACCATCGCACCGAGAGCAGCGACGTCGAGGAAGCGGTTGAGCTCACGGCCGTGGCCGGCGCACCCGGAGGCCGTCATGACCGGGTTGCTCAAGCGGTGCCCGGCAAGGGAGACGGAGAGGTCGACCATCACTCCCCCTGGTGAGGAGCGACAGACCGGGCGTCCGAGGGGATCCGCCACCGCCCGTCGACCAGCGCGTCCCAGCGCACCCGGTCGCCGCGCAGCACTGGCCCCTCCGTGCAGCTGCGCACGAGATGCGTGACACCGCCGCCCTCATCTCGCACGGGAACGACACAGCCGGCACACACGCCGGTCCCGCAGCCGGCGACGGATCCGCCCGGCCCGTTGACGGCCACCATGCTGACGGCACCCGCACGCTCCGCAGCTGCCGCCGTCGCGCGCAACAGGGACAGCGGGCCCGCAGCGTAGACGACGGCTGCGCGACTGCGTTCGAGCAGTGTCGGCAGGACGTCGGCGGGCTCGCCGTGCACCCCGGCAGACCCGTCGAGCGTCGTGACCGTGACACCGTCGCAGAGTCGCCGCGCGTCCACGACCCCGAGCAGCCGGCGCGCGCTCTCGCCGCCGAGGACGAGGTCCACTCGGCAGCCTCGGGTGCGGAGGACCTCGGCCAGCCAGAGAAGCGCGCCACCACCGGCCCCCTCGCCGACGACGACGCATGGGAGCGCCTCCGACGGCAACGGGAAACGCCGTCCGAGCGGCCCGACGACGTCGATCTGGTCGTGCGGTCGCCGGGCGGCCAGCCAGGCCGTCGTCGGATCCGCGGGATCGATGACGAGCTCGACCGTTCCGCCGTACGCGCCGCTCGGGGTCGCCCGATGGAGCAGCACCAGGCGCCGCAGCGGCAGCTCCGCCCCCGGGCCGCCGACGGCGACCGCGACGAGCTGGCCCGGCCCCGCGGACTCGGCCACCCCCGGCGCGACCAGGGTGAGGTGCCGGAAGGCGCCGACCGTCCTCGCCGCGATCACCTCACTCGACTCCTGGGCGACCCGGGACCTCCTGATCACCTGGGTGGCCGCGCTGTCGCCGGGCACCGTCACACCGACAGCTCCGCCGACCGTTCCGCGGCCCCGGGTCGCGCCCCGGGGGTGGTGGGATGGGTCGCAATGGGGGTCGGTGCTCCCCCCCGACCGAGGAGGTCGAGGTCGCGGGCGTGCTCCTGGAGCGACTTGATCCGGATCTCCTCGGTCAGGTGTGCCTCGATGGCCAGGACGGCGGCGGCGAGCGTCGCGATCGTCGTGATGATGGGCAGGTCGGCGCTCGTGGTCGCGGCCCGGATGGCATACCCGTCGGCGCGGGCGTCCTGGCCGCTCGGGGTGTTGACGACCATCTGGACCGTGCCGTCCTCGATGAGCTCGACGATCGACTTCTCGCCCTCGTGCTCCCCCGTCCGCTCGGTCAGCTTGCGGACCAAGGTCACGGCGATGCCGTTGCGCTTGAGGACTGCCGCTGTCCCGGCCGTCGCGAGAATCGTGAAGCCGAGGTCGACGAGCCGCTTGACGGGGAAGAGCATGGCTCTCTTGTCCCGGTTGGCGACCGACACGAAGATCGACCCGGACTTCGGCAGTCCGCCGCCCACAGCCAGCTGCGCCTTGGAGAAGGCCGAGCCGAAGTCCCGGTCGATGCCCATGACCTCACCGGTGGACCGCATCTCCGGCCCGAGGATGGAGTCGACCGCGAGCCCCTCCGGGGTGCGGAACCGCTTGAACGGGAGCACCGCCTCCTTGCAGGAGATCGGGGCGTGGTCCGGCAGCCGTCCCCCGTCGCCGAAGGGTGGCAGAGCGCCCTCGGCGCGGAGCTGGCTGATCGAGGTGCCCAGCATGACCCGAGAGGCCGCGCGGGCCAGGGCGACCCCGGTCGCCTTTGACACGAACGGCACGGTCCGGGACGCCCGTGGGTTGGCCTCGATGACGTAGAGGATGTCCTGCGCCAGGGCGAACTGGACGTTCATGAGGCCGCGGACCCCGATTCCCTCCGCCAGCTTGCGCGTCGCCACGCGGACGCGCTCGAGCTCCGCGTCGCCGAGGGTGGCCGGCGGCAGGGTGCAGGCACTGTCCCCGGAGTGGATGCCGGCCTCCTCGACGTGCTCCATGATGCCGCCGAGATAGAGGTCCTCGCCGTCGAAGAGCGCGTCGACGTCGATCTCGATGGCGTCGTCGAGGAAGCGGTCGATGAGGATGGGGTGGTCCGGTGACGCCTCGGTGGCCTTCTCGACGTAGGTGACGAGCGAGTCGTCGTCATACACGATGACCATGCCCCGGCCGCCGAGGACGTAGGAGGGACGGACCAGCACGGGATAGCCGATCTCGCGGGCCACGGTCAGCGCGTCGTCCGCGCTGAAGGCGGTGCCGTGCTTCGGGGCGATGAGTCCGGCCCTGCTGAGCACCTGGCCGAAGGCTCCGCGGTCCTCCGCGAGGTGGATCGCCGCGGGGGACGTCCCGACGATCTGAACGCCCTCGTCCTCGAGTGCCTGGGCCAGCCCGAGCGGCGTCTGTCCCCCGAGCTGGACGATGACGCCCGCGATGGGTCCGGCCTGGGCCTCGGCGTGGATGACCTCGAGCACGTCCTCCAGCGTGAGGGGCTCGAAGTAGAGGCGGCTGCTCGTGTCGTAGTCCGTCGACACCGTCTCGGGATTGCAGTTGACCATGACCGTGTCGTAGCCCGACTCACGGAGCGCGAAGGAGGCGTGGACGCACGAGTAGTCGAACTCCACACCCTGGCCGATGCGGTTGGGCCCGGACCCGAGGATGATCACCGCCGGTTTCTCACGCGGTGCCACCTCGGTCTCCTCGTCATAGGAGGAGTAGTGGTACGGCGTCGTGGCAGCGAACTCGGCCGCGCAGGTGTCGACGGTCTTGTAGACCGGACGCACGCCGAGGGCGTGGCGCACACCGCGCACGACGGCCTCGGGCATCCCCCGCAGCGCCCCGATCTGGGCGTCGCTGAACCCGTGCCGCTTCGCGAGGCGCAGGTGCTCGGGGGTGAGTGCCGGCGCCTCGGCCAGCAGGGCGGCGACCTCGTTGAGGAGCTGCATCTGGTCGAGGAACCACGGGTCGATGCCGGTCGCCTCGTGGAGCTCTTCGACGGTGTAGCCACCGCGCAGGGCCTGCTGTACCTGGACGATCCGTCCATCCGTGGGCACCTTGGCTGCCTCCAGCAGGCGGGCGGCTGCCGCGCGGGTCAGGTCGCCATCCCAGTGGAAGCTGGCGTCCTTCTTCTCCAGGGAGCGAAGCGCCTTCTGCAGCGCCTCGGTGAAGTTGCGCCCGATCGCCATCGACTCTCCGACGGACTTCATCGTCGTCGTCAGCGTGGGGTCCGCTGCGGGGAACTTCTCGAAAGCGAACCGCGGGACCTTGACGACGACGTAGTCGAGCGTCGGCTCGAACGAGGCGGGCGTCTCCCGGGTGATGTCGTTCGGCACCTCATCCAGGGTGTACCCGATCGCCATCTTCGCCGCGATCTTGGCGATCGGGAAGCCGGTGGCCTTGGACGCCAGGGCACTCGAGCGAGAGACGCGCGGGTTCATCTCGATGACGATGACCCGACCGTCCGCCGGGTTCACGGCGAACTGGATGTTGCAGCCTCCCGTCTCCACGCCGACCTCGCGGATGACCGCGATCCCGATGTCACGGAGCCGCTGGTACTCGCGGTCGGTCAGCGTCAAGGCCGGTGCGACGGTGATGGAGTCCCCGGTGTGGACTCCCATGGGGTCGAGGTTCTCGATGGAGCACACGACGACGACGTTGTCGCGGTGGTCGCGCATGACCTCGAGCTCGTACTCCTTCCATCCGAGGATCGACTCCTCGAGGAGCACCTCCGTCACCGGGGAGTACTGCAGGCCCGCCCCGGCGATCCGGCGCAGGCCGTCCTCGTCGTAGGCGAAGCCGGACCCGAGCCCGCCCATGGTGAACGAGGGCCGGACGACGACGGGGTAGCGCAGCTCGTCCGCCGCGGCGAGGCACTCCTCCATGGTGTGACAGATGACCGAGCGGGCCGACTCGGCACCACACCGCTCGACGACGCCCTTGAACTTCTGACGGTCCTCGCCGAGCTGGATGGCCTCGACGCTCGCCCCGATGAGGGGGCAGTTGTACCGCTCCAGCACGCCGTTCTCGTGCAGGGCGATAGCGCAGTTGAGCGCGGTCTGCCCCCCGAGCGTGGCGAGGACGGCGTCGGGGCGCTCCTTGGCGATGATCGCCTCGACGAACTCCGGGGTGATCGGCTCGATGTAGGTTGCGTCGGCGAACTCCGGGTCCGTCATGATCGTCGCCGGGTTGCTGTTGACGAGGATCACGCGGATGCCCTCCTCCCGTAGCACGCGGCAGGCCTGTGTCCCGGAGTAGTCGAACTCGACGGCCTGGCCGATGACGATCGGCCCGGAGCCGATGACGAGGACGCTCTTGATGTCGTCACGCTTGGGCATCAGTTTGCTTCCCTGTTCTGCTCTGCGGTCGTGGACTCGACCACTTCTGCGGTCGCGCTCGTCGGGGCTCCGGGCCTCACTCGTTCCTCGCTCGTGTCCTCACCCTCTCCTCGCCGCTCCATGTCTCCGGTCGCGCTCGTCGGGGCTCCGGGCCTCACTCGTTCCTCGCTCGTGTCCTCACCCTCTCCTCGCCGCTCCATCAGCTCGATGAAGCGGTCGAACAGGTACGCGGCGTCGTGAGGGCCGGCGGCCGCCTCGGGGTGGTACTGGACGGAGTAGGCGGGCACGTCGAGGCACTCGAGACCCTCGACCACGTCGTCGTTGAGGCACACGTGCGAGACCCGCGCCCGCCCGAAGGGAGTGTCACTGACGTCGTCGAGCGGTGCGTCGACGGCGAACCCGTGGTTGTGTGCGGTGACCTCCACCTTGCCGGTGGCCCGGTCCAGCACCGGCTGGTTGATCCCGCGGTGTCCGTACTTCAGCTTGTAGGTGCCGAAACCGAGGGCCCGGCCGAGCAACTGGTTCCCGAAGCAGATCCCGAAGAAGGGCACCCGGTCGCCGAGAACCTGACGGAGCAGGGTGATCTCGCGCTCGGCGGTCGCCGGGTCCCCGGGCCCGTTGGAGAAGAAGACGCCGTCGGGACCGTGCTCGCCCACCGTCATGACGTCCTCGATCGTGGAGGTCGCCGGGAGGACGTGGACCTCGATGCCGCGTTCGGCCATCAGCTGGGGGGTCATCTCCTTGATCCCGAGGTCGAGTGCCGCGACGGTGAAGCGCTTCTGCCCTCGCGCAGGGACGACGTAGGGCACCCTGGTGCTCACCTCCTCGGCGAGAGCGGCCCCCTCCATCCGGGGGGCGGCGAGGACCCGGTCCAGCAGCTCGGTCGGGGGACGCTGCGCCGTGCTGCCGCTGAAGATGCCCACCCGCATGGAGCCACGCTCGCGCAGGTGCCGGGTGAGCGCCCTGGTGTCGATCTCGCAGATGCCGACCACACCCTGGTCGCGCAGCTCGTCCTCGAGGTCGCGGCGGGCGCGCCAGTTCGAGGAACGCAGAGCGGGGTCGCGGACGACGAAGCCGGCAGCCCAGATCCGACGCGACTCGCCGTCCTCGTCGTTGACCCCGGTGTTGCCGATGTGTGGGGCTGTCATGACGATGACCTGCCGGTGGTAGCTCGGGTCGGTCAGCGTCTCCTGGTAGCCCGTCATCCCGGTCGAGAAGACGGCCTCGCCCAGGGTCTCGCCCACGGCTCCGTAGGACAGTCCGCGGAAGCTGCGACCGTCCTCGAGGACGAGCACGGCGGGCTGGCGGACGAGCCCGGTCGGGCTGGGTGGGTTGAGGGTCACGATGCGGTCTCCATCACGGTCGTGTCGGTGCTGTGGGTGACCGTCCCGCGGTGGATGGTCGTGTGGACTGCGCCCCTGAGGGTGCGCCCGTGCCACGGGTTGTTGCGTGAGAGGCTACGGCTGACCGCAGCGTCGACGGTCACCTCGCGGTCCGGATCGACGAGCGTGACGTTCGCCGGCGAGCCCGGCTCCAGGGGGCGGCCCTGGTCGGGCAGGCCACCGATCCGCGCCGGGGTGGTCGACATCACGCGCGCGACGTCGGACCAGTCGAGCAGGCCGGGTCGGACCATGAGATCGCTGATGACGGCCAGGGCGGTCTCGAGGCCGAGCATCCCGAAGGCCGCGTCGACGAAGGTGTGCTCCTTGTCGTGCCGCGCGTGCGGCGCGTGGTCTGTCGCGACGGCGTCGATGGTCCCGTCGGCGAGCGCCGCGCGCAGCGCCTCGACGTCCTCCTGCGGCCGCAGCGGCGGGTTGACCTTGTAGACCGGGTCGTAGCCGACGAGCAGGTCGGTCGTGAGAGTCAGGTGATGAGGGGTGACCTCCGCAGTGACGTCGATCCCCTGCGCCTTGGCCCAGCGGACCACCTCGACCGTGCCGGCGGTCGAGACGTGGGCCACGTGCACGCGCGAGCCGGTGTGCCTGGCGAGCATGACGTCTCGGGCGACGATGCTCTCCTCTGCGACCGCGGGCCAGCCGGGCAGCCCGAGCCGGCCGGACAGCTCCCCCTCGTGACAGCAGGCCGAGCCGTCCGCGAGGTGCGGGTCCTGGGCGTGCTGGGAGATGACGCCACCGAACGGCTTGATGTACTCGAGGGCGCGTCGCATCAGGCGGGCGTCGTGGACGCACCGACCGTCGTCGGAGAAGACGCGGACGCGCGCGCGGGAGCGGGCCATCAGCCCGAGCTCGGCGAGCTCGGCCCCATCGAGCCCCTTGGTGACGGCGCCGACCGGGACCACGTCGACGAGGCCACTGGCCCGGCCGAGGTCGAGGATGCGCTCGGCCGCCTCCGCGGTGTCGGTGACCGGGCTCGTGTTGGCCATGGCGAAGACGGCCGTGAAGCCACCGGCGGCCGCCGCGGCCGAGCCGGTGGCGATGGTCTCGGCGTCCTCTCGGCCCGGCTCGCGGAGGTGGACGTGCAGGTCGACCAGCCCCGGCAGCGCCACAAGGCCGTCCGCGTCCATCACTTCCACCCCTTCGGCAGCCCCGAGCGAGCCGACCTGCCTGATGACGCCGTCCTCGATGAGCAGGTCTGCTGGGTGACCTCCCAGGATGCGGGCTCCTCGAACGAGCAGTCGGGTCATCGGGCAACTCCTTCGGGCTGCGTGGGGGCCGCCGTCGCGGACGCCCCGGTCGTGCTGGTCTCGAGCTCGGCCGGCTCGCGCGGCGCGTCGTCGTTGCCCGCGAGCAGGTGATAGAGGACTGCCATCCGGACGGCGACACCCGCGGAGACCTGGTCGAGGACGACCGACCGGGCGCTGTCGGCAGCCTCGGCCGCGATCTCGAGCCCGCGGTTCATCGGGCCGGGGTGCAGGATGAGCACGTCAGGGTTGCGCGCCACGAGCCGGTCGAGGCGGTCTCGCGTCAGGCCGTAGCCGACGGTGTACTCCCGAGCCGTCGGGAAGTACCCGCCGCTCATCCGTTCGCGCTGGACCCGGAGCATCATGACCGCGTCCACGGGGTCCTCGCCGTCGAGCACTGCGTCGAGGTCCCACGACGTGGCGAACCCGTCGGTGGCACTCCAGCAGGCGATGCCACTCGGCATCAGGGTGGGGGGTGCGACGACGGTCACTCTGGCTCCCAGCGTCTTGAGCGTGATGACGTTGCTCCGGAAGACGCGCGAGTGCGTGAGGTCGCCGACGATCACGACGTGCTTGCCGTCGAGGTCGCCGAGGCGACTCCGGAGCGTGTACGCGTCGAGGAGCGCCTGCGTCGGGTGCTCATGGGTCCCGTCCCCGGCGTTGATCACCGAGCAGCGCACCCACTGGGCCACCTGGTGGCAGGCGCCGGAGGCGTTGTGGCGAATGACGAGGGCGTCCACGGCCATCGCGTCGATGGTCATGGCGGTGTCGCGGAGGCTCTCCCCCTTCGAGGTCGACGACCCCTTGGCCGAGAGGTTGATGGTGTCGGCGGACATCCACTTCCCGGCGATCTCGAAGGAGGAGCGGGTGCGGGTCGAGTCCTCGAAGAAGAAGTTGATCACGGTCCGACCGCGGAGGGTCGGGACCTTCTTCACCTCACGTCGCTGGAGGTCGTGCATCGACTCGGCTGTGGCGAGGATGTCCAGGACCTCGGTGCGGCTGAGGTCCGCCGACGAGAGCAGGTGTCGGGTCATCGGCCCTCCCCTCCGCTGATGCGCACCACGTCGAGCCCGTCGAGCTCGGACAGCCGCACGTGGACGCGCTCGTCGCGGGATGTGGGGAGGTTCTTGCCGACGTGATCCGCCCGGATCGGCAGCTCACGGTGACCGCGGTCGACGAGGACCGCGAGACGGACCGCTCGGGGCCGGCCCAGTTCCGACAGGGCGTCGAGGGCGGCGCGGATGGTCCGGCCGGAGTAGAGCACGTCGTCCACGAGCACGACGACCTTGTCGTCGATCCCGGTCTCGGGGATGCGCGAGCGGTGTGCCGCCCTCGTCGGCTGGCGACGCAGGTCGTCGCGGTGCAGGGTCACGTCGAGCTCTCCGACCGGCACGGCGACGCCTTCCACCGCTTCGATCGCGGCGCCGAGCCGCTGGGCGAGCGGCACTCCGCGGGAGGGGATTCCGAGGAGGACGAGGTCGGCTGCGCCTTTGTTGCGCTCGAGGATCTCGTGCCCGATGCGCCGCAACGCCCGGGCGATGTCATCCGAGCTGAGGACGTCTCGAGCGTCCTCCGGAATGGTGGGATGTGGTGCCGGCGTGTTCAGGTCAGGGCAGGTCACAGCCGCTGGACCTCCTTCCCCGCCTCACAGGACGGTGGTTAAAGGATGTCTTCCGCGGGAGAGTCTAACCGGGCCGGCGGAGTGCCTCGTGCAGCGACTGGCCGGTGGGACGCGGCCACGCGAACCGCCGGAGGAGCCCGTCCGGCGGCCTCGCAGTCGGATCACCCCATGAGCACGGCGGCAAGCGTCCCGCCCAGCTCGAACGCGGCCTCTCGCACCTCTCGGTCCACCGGCCCGGTGACGAGCAGGGGCGCGGCGGACCCCACCCATCCGAGGGCGCCGGCGATCGACTCGATCGCCCGGCGGGCGCCCTCGGTGTCGTTGTTGCCGTGGACCCAGTAGCCGTAGGGCAGGCCGCGCTTCGCCCCGAACGTGGGGTAGTAGACGGTGTCGAAGAAGTGTTTCAGGGCACCGCTCATGTATCCGATGTTCGCCGGGGTCCCCAGCAGGACCGCATCGGCGGCGAGCAGGTCGCTCGCGGTCGCGGACAGCGCCGGCTGGACGTCGACAGCGACGCCCTCGATACCGTCGGCCCGGGTACCGGCGAGCACCGCCTCGAGGATCTCCTGGGTCGCCGGAGAAGGCGTGTGGTGGACGACGAGCAGCCGCGCGGTCACGAGGCCCAACCTAATGGGTGTGCATCACCAGCCGCGGGAGTGCTGCGAGGAGCCGTGCGCGCGGATCGTGCCGTGTGTCGCGCGTTCGGCACCGACGCCCTCGCTCAGACGATGGTCGCCTTGACCTCGGAGAGCCGGGCGAGCAGACCGTTGACGAAACCCGGCGACTCGTCCGTCGAGAGCTCCGTCGCGAGGGCGACCGCCTCGGCGATCGCCGCGGCGTCCGGGATGTCGTCGTTGAAGAGGACCTCCCAGGCGCCGACGCGCAGGATCGCGCGGTCGACGGCGGGCATCCGGTCCAGCGTCCACCCCTGGCTGTAGTCCGTCAGGGCCGCGTCGATGTCGCGCCACCTGCCGACGACCCCGCGCACGAGATCGGCGGTGTAGGGGTTGTTGCCGGCGCGGCTCTCCGGGTCCCGCAGCCGCTCGTCGAGGAGCACCTCGGCGTTCAGCCCGCGCTGGTCGGCCTCGAAGAGGATGTCGAGGGCCCGGGCCCGGGCCTTGCTGCGTGCGGACAAGGCGATCAGTCGTTCACACGGCCGAGGTACGACCCGTCGCGCGTGTCGACCTTGACCTTGGTGCCGGTCTCGAGGAACAGCGGGACCTGGATCTGGGCGCCCGTCTCGAGGGTGGCCGGCTTGGTGCCGCCGGTGGAGCGGTCGCCCTGCAGGCCCGGCTCGGTGAACGTGATCTCGAGGACGACCGAGGCGGGCAGCTCGACGTAGAGCGGGGCGCTCTCATGCGTGGCCACGATGGCGTTCTGGTTCTCGAGCAGGTAGTTCGCGGCGTCCCCGACGACGGCCTGGGGCACGTGGAGCTGGTCGTAGGTGTCCGTGTCCATGAAGACGAAGTCGTCGCCGTCCTTGTAGAGGTACTGCATGGTCCGCTTGTCGACGTTGCTCGTCTCGACCTTGGTGCCGGCGTTGAACGTCTTGTCGACGACCTTGCCGGACAGGACGGCCTTGAGCTTCGTCCGCACGAAGGCGGGGCCCTTGCCCGGCTTGACGTGCTGGAACTCGACGACGGACCACAGCTGTCCGTCGATGTTGAGCACCATGCCGTTCTTCAGGTCGTTGGTCGTTGCCATGGGTGAAGTACCACTTTCGTATGCCGCTGGGCTCGCTCGGCGTGCACGTGCACGTGGGTGCCCCGGACGTGTGCGTCGGATGTCGGTGAGTTGCCGCGCAAGTCTAGCGGCGCCCGGGTGCCGGCGAGGAATCGCGCGTGCAGGGGGGCTGGCACGGAGACTAGGCTGGCCCGCCCGATGACCTCCGGCGACGAAAGGCCCACCCTTGTCCTCCCCCGACGTCGAGCTGGCGGCCGAGCAGGAGCACCTCGACCTGGCCCGTGCCGAGCTGGCCCGGATGCGCGAGGCCGCTGAGGCGCTCGATGCCTCACGGGCCAGTGACGCCGTGTCCGGTGAGGTGCTCTCTCGCGTGCTCGCGCGCCGGATCGTCTCCCTTCGTGACGACCCGAGGACGACCCTCTTCTTCGGTCGGATCGACACAGTGGCCAGCCGTGAGCATCCGGGGGGTGAGACCTTTCACATCGGTCGGAGGCATGTGTCCGACGGCGCCGGGGAGCCTGTCGTGGTCGACTGGCGGGCGCCCATCTCCGGCGCCTTCTACCGCGCCTCGGTCGCAGACCCGATGGGGGTCGTCCGTCGACGACGCTTCGGGGTCGAGCACGGCCGGCTGACCGCTTTCGAGGACGAACACCTCGCCGCAGGGACGGGCGCAGGGCACAGCGCTCTCCTCGCGGCCGAGATCGAGCGGCCGCGCACCGGACCGATGCGGGACATCGTCTCGACGATCCAGCCCGAGCAGGACGAGATCGTGCGGGGCGACGTGGGCACGACCATCTGTGTGCAGGGAGCGCCGGGCACCGGCAAGACGGCGGTCGGCCTGCACCGCGCCGCCTGGCTGCTCTACTCGTTCCGCGAGCGGCTCGACCGGGCCGGGGTACTCGTCATCGGGCCCAACCGGGCCTTCCTCGACCACATCGGAGCGGTCCTGCCGTCGTTGGGCGAGGTGCGGGTCGGGCACGCCACCATCGAGTCCCTCGTGGGCCACCGTGCCCAGTTGCGCGCCGAGGACTCGCCGGCGGTGGCGACGCTGAAGGGCGACGCCCGGCTGGCCACCGTCCTGCGACGCGCGGTGTGGTCGTCGGTGCGCCGCGCGACCGAGCCGCTCGTCGTGCCGCGCGGGGTCCGGAAGTGGCGGGTGCCGGCGTATGAGGTGCAGGACGTCCTCGACGAGCTCGTGGCGCGCGACGTGCGCTACGAGGCGGCCCGGGCCCTGCTGCCGCAGCGGCTCGCCCACCACGTGCTTCTGGCCATGGAGGCCTCCGGCGACGCCCCCGACGACCGGGTCCAGGACTCGGTCGCCACGTCGGGCGCCGTCCGGGCCTACGTCGCCTCGGTGTGGCCGGCCCTCGACGCCGCCGCGGTGCTGCACCGGCTGTGGTCCGATCCCGTGGCCCTGGCGACTGCGGCCGGCGATGACCTCACCGCGGCGGAGCAGGCTGTGCTCGGCTGGCCGCGACCTCCTCGCAGCAAGGGTGCCTCGAGGTGGAGCCGCGCCGACCTCGTCCTCCTCGACGAGCTGGCCGACCTGCTCTCGCGGACCCCGAGCCTCGGACACGTCATCCTCGACGAGGCCCAGGACCTCTCCCCCATGCAGCTGCGCGCCGTCGGGCGCCGGTGCTCGACGGGGTCCGCGACGATTCTCGGGGACCTGGCCCAGGGCACGACGCCATGGGCCACCAGCTCGTGGTCCGAGGCCATGGCCCACCTCGGGAAGCCGGCCTACGAGTTGGTGGAGCTCGAGCGTGGCTTCCGGGTGCCCGGGCGGGTCCTCGACTTCGCCGCCCGCCTGCTCCCTCACATGTCGGAGGGCCTCACGCCGCCCACGTCGGTCCGCGACAACCCCGGGGTGCTGACCCTCGTGCGGGTCGACGGGTCCTCGGTCGGGGAGCACCTGGCCAGGCTGCTCACCGACCGCGACGGGGAGCCGGGCTCGACGGGGGTCATCGCCGCAGACCTCGAGCTCGACCGGCTGGGCGAGGCCCTCCAGGAGTGGGGTGTGCCCCACGGGCGCCTCGACGTCGACCACGGGGACGACGCGGACCACCCCGTCCAGCTGGTCCCTGCGACGGTGGCCAAGGGGCTGGAGTTCGACCGCGTCGTCGTCGTCGAACCTGCTGCGATCGCGGCTGCCGAGCCTGACGAGCGCACTGGCCTGCGGCGCCTCTACGTCATCCTCACGCGCGCGGTCTCGGAGCTGACCGTGCTCCACGCGGACCCCCTGCCGGGCCCGTTGCGCTGACCGGCAGTCTCGACGGGCAGCCCACCCCGGGTGGGAACGCTCAGACCAGCGCGCGCAGGCCGAGCAGGTAGGACTGGAGACCGAAGCCGGCGATGGTCCCGGTCGCGACACCGGCGATGACGGAGGTGTGCCGGAACTCCTCCCGGGCGGCCGGGTTGGACAGGTGCACCTCCACCAGCGAGCGGCCGCTCGTGGTGACGATGGCACAGGCGTCCCGAACCGCGTACGAGTAGTGCGTGAACGCCCCGGGGTTGAGCACGACGTCGGCCCGCGTGTCGACGGCCTCGTGGAGCCAGTCGATGAGCTCGCCCTCGTGGTTCGTCTGGCGGCAGTCCGCGACGAGACCGAGGTCGCGGGCCTCGCGCTGCACCGCCGCGTGGATGTCGTCGATGGTGTCCGACCCGTAGACGTCGGGTTCACGGGTCCCGAGGCGACTGAGATTGGGGCCCGAGAGGACGAAGACCGTGGGTGCCGTCATGCGCGCAGTCTAGTGAGCGATGCCGTATGACGCCGGGCTCAACGGGGCTCAGCCGGGCTCAGTCGGGCTCAGTCCTGCTGCTTCGCGTCGCTGGATCGCGGGATGAGCCGGATGACGGGCAGCTGCCTGCCGGTCTTCCTCTGGAATCCGGCGAGCTGTCGTGACGTCGCGGTGACCTGCCGCCACGCCGCCTCCCGCTGCTCCCCGTGCAGCTGCTCGGCGGTCACGGCGAACCTCCGCCCCTCCACCTCGACCCACAGGTCGTCCGAGCGGGCGGCGACGTTGTGGTACCAGGCCGGGTTGGACGCCGTCCCTCCAGCCGCGGCCGACGACGAGCCAACCACCCTCGTCGGCTGGGAAGTAGCAGAGCCGCACCGAGCGCTCGGCGAAGGTCCCGCGACCTCCTGACGTCAGCAGGTCACCCGCGTGACACGAGGCCGTATGCCGAGCGCATCAGCTCGTCCGGAGGGCCGACCAGTCTGGTCGGCTCGGCCAGACGGTCCAGGACGACGAAGCGGAGCGTCGAGCCACGCGACTTCTTGTCGCGGCGCATGGCCGTCAGGAGCGCCTCCCAACGGTCCCCCCGGTAGCTCGTCGGCAGGCCCACCGACTCGAGCACCTGCCGGTGCCGGGTGACGAGCGCCTCGCCTTCGGGACCGCTCAGGTGGCCCGCGAGCCGGGCGAGCTCGGCGACGTAGACCATCCCGACGCTGATCGCCTCCCCGTGGCGCCAGGTGTAGCCCTCGACCTGCTCGATCGCGTGCCCGAACGTGTGGCCGTAGTTGAGGATCTCGCGGATCGCGTTGTCCTTCAGGTCGACCGCGACAACCTCTGCCTTGACCCGGATGGCTCGCTCGATGAGCTCGCGCAGGCGCGGGTTGTCCGGGCGCCGGGCCGCCGCAGGGTCCTCGTCGACGAGGTCGAGGATCACGGGGTCGGCGATGAAGCCGCACTTGATGACCTCGGCCATCCCCCCGACGAGGTCGGCCTCCCGCAGGGTGGCCAGCACGTCCACGTCGCAGAGCACCCCCACGGGTGGATGGAACGCGCCGACGAGGTTCTTCCCCTCGTCCGTGTTGATGCCGGTCTTGCCGCCCACCGCTGCGTCGACCATGCCGAGCAGCGTCGTGGGGACCTGCACCACCTGCACCCCGCGCAGCCACGTCGCGGCGACGAAGCCGGCCAGATCGGTGACCGTACCACCACCGACACCGACGACCGCGTCGGTGCGGGTGAAACCGGCCCTGCCCAACCGCGCCCAGATCGAGGCGGCGACCGAGGACGTCTTGGCGGACTCGGCGTCGGGCACCTCGGCCAGCTCAGCGGCATACCCCGCTGCCGCGAGCGAGCCCGCCACCCGCTGGGCGAGGCCGGGGAGCGTCGCTGGGTGGACGACGAGCACGCGCTCCACTCCGTCGCGCAGGAGGCCGGCGACGCGGTCGAGGACACCCGACCCGATGACGACGTCGTAGTCGTCCGCGACCCGGATGACCGTGGGCGCGACGGTCTCCCCCGTCATGCCCCGGCCCCTTCGAGGAGTGCCGCGATCTCGGCTGCGACGTCCTCCGGGGTGCGCCCGGCGGTGTCGACCCGGTGGCCGGCGACCCGCTCGTACGTCGCGCGACGGGCGTTCATCATCGCGACCCAGGAGGCCCGGGGGTTGACGGAGAGCAGCGGACGCGAACGGTCGAAGCCGACCCGCTTGCTCGCGTCGGCGATCCCGACGTCGAGGAAGACGACGACGTGTCCGACCAGTGCTGCCTCGGTGAGCGGATCCATCACCGCGCCGCCGCCCAGGGCCACGATCCCCGGCTCCTCGGTGAGCGCGCGCTCCACCTCGGCCCGCTCCAGGTCCCGGAAGGCGGGCTCCCCGTCGTCGACGAAGATGTCGGAGATCGACCTCCCGGCTGCCTGCTCGATCGCCGCGTCGGTGTCGTGCAGCGGTACGCCGAGCCGGCTCGCCAGGGCACGACCCACGGTGGTCTTCCCGGCACCGGGCGGCCCGACGAGGACGGCGACGGGTCGGGCGGTGGTCACCATGTGCGCAGGCCCTCCGGGATCGCCGCGAGGTAGGCGGCATGGTTGCGGGACGTCTCGGCGACCGAGTCCCCGCCGAACTTCTCGAGGCAGGCCTCGGCGAGCACCAGGGCGACCATGGCCTCGGCGACGACTCCGGCGGCGGGCACGGCACAGACGTCGGAGCGCTGGTGGATCGCCGTGGCCGCCTCGCCAGTTGCCACATCGACCGTGGCGAGGGCACGTGGCACGGTGCTGATCGGCTTCATCGCTGCGCGCACTCGGAGCGGTTGACCCGTGGACATACCACCCTCGGTGCCTCCGGCTCGGCCGGTGCGGCGCCGGATCGTGCCCTCGACGACGTCCATCTCGTCATGGGCCTGCGACCCACGGCGCCGAGCCGTCTCGAACCCGTCGCCGATCTCGACACCCTTGATGGCCTGGATGCTCATCAGCGCGGCAGCGAGCCGCGCGTCGAGCTTGCGATCCCAGTGGACGTGTGAGCCGAGTCCGGGCGGCAGCCCGTACGCGATCACCTCCACCACCCCGCCCAGAGTGTCGCCGTCCCTGCGCGCCGCGTCGACCTCCGCGACCATCGCCGCCGAGCCGTCGCTGTCGAGCGTGCGCACCGGGTCCGCGTCGAGACGCTCGACGTCGTCCGGCGTCGGCAGGTCCGCTCCGGTCGCGACACCGGCCGTGCCGATGGAGACCGTGTGGGAGACGAGCCGGATGCCGTACGCCTGCTCGAGGAACCGGGCGGCGACCTCGCCGACGGCGACGCGGGCAGCGGTCTCGCGGGCCGACGCGCGCTCGAGGACGGGACGGGCATCGTCGTGCCCGTACTTCTGCATCCCGACGAGGTCGGCGTGACCAGGGCGGGGGCGGGTCAGGGGCTTGTTGCGCGCGATCTCCTTCTCCGCGTTGACGTCGTCAGCGGCAGCCAGGTCGTCGGCGCTGACCGGGTCCGGGCTCATGACCGTCGTCCACCTGGGCCACTCCGAGTTGCCGATGCGGATCGCGATCGGGGCGCCCATGGAGACGCCGTGCCGGACGCCGCCGAGAAACTCGACCTCGTCCTGCTCGAACTTCATCCGTGCCCCGCGCCCGTAACCGAGTCGACGGCGGGCGAGCGCCGTCCGCAGATCCGACGATGTGACTTCGACGCCGGCTGGGAGACCCTCGACCATGGCCACGAGTGCGGGTCCATGCGACTCACCAGCGGTCAACCAACGCAACATGGGTCGATCCTCCCACGCGGTCGGCGGGCGCCCGGATCCGCGACCGCCACCCGGGACGAGGCCACCGCCTACGCGCCGCAGAGCTCGTCGGGCGGGAGCAGCGTGGGGCCGTAGGCATTGCCAGTCCTCCTCGCGCCCGTCGAACCGGACGGGAGCGGCGGAGGTCACGGCCAGAGCCGGACCTCTGTGAGCAACGCGACGAGGGCGCCGACGAGCATCCACGGTCCGAAGGCGATGTGGTCCTTGCGAGAACCACGCCGGGCGATGATCCGCCAGAGGCCGTAGACGCCGGACAGCAGGAACGCTGCGTACGTCGCGATCACCGGCCCCCAGGCAGAGACGTAGCCAGTGGCCAGGCCGATGAGCCCGGCCAGCGTGACGTCACCGAGCCCGAACCCGCTGCGAAGGAGGGCCGCAAGCAGGGCCAGGACGAAGTAGACACCCCACAGGACGGCGCCCGCGATGAGGGCCCGCCGGAAGGCCGCCCAGTCACCCGACGCGAGCGAGGCGAGCGCGAGCTGCCCGATGAGCATGGGGTAGGCCGGGCGGGTCAGTCCGTGGGGAAGGCGGTGGACGTCCGCGTCCACCCAGGCCAGGGCCACCGCGACTGTGGCGAAGCCGAGGTAGGCCGGGGCGAGCGCGTACTCCGCCGAGGGTCCGAAGCGCCAGGCGAGCAGTCCCCACAGGAGCGCCAGCAGCACGGCGACGGCCCACCCCGGCGTGCGGGGTGTCGGTCGCGTCTCGTGGTCGAGGCGGTACCCCAGCGTGGCGAGGCGCGTGCCGAGCAACCGCCCGACAACGGCTCCGGCGACGAGGAGCGCCGCGACGTACCACCACGGGGTGGGGGGGAGGTCGACCCAGCTCATCGGCGGGGCCGTTGCGCCAGTGCCGCCGCCAAGGCGGACCGCATCGCCTCCAAGGGCGCCGGGCGGCCCGTCATGAGCCGAACCTGCTCGGTCGCCTGGTGCAGGAGCATGGCCGTGCCGTGCTGGACGGTCCAGCCGTTCGCGGCCGCCGTCGCCTCGAGCGGTGTCGGCCCCTCGCCGTAGACGACCTCGAGCAGCGTGGCCCCGACCGCGTCCGTGCGGTGGGGGAAACCCTGCAGACCCGAGACGGCCGACGGCGGGACAGTGCTGATGACGACGTCGGCGGGCACCCACCGCCCCATCGGGACCTCGTCCACCTCGAGGCCGGCTCGGCGGGCCTGGCCCACCGTCGCGGGACGGGCTCTGCCACGCACCATGAAGGTGACGCGGACGGTTCCGGACCCGCTGAGCGCGGCGACCGCGGACCGCGCGGTCGCGCCGCTGCCGACGACGAGGGCGTGCGGGGTCTCCAGACAGCCGGCCTCGCGCAGGGCGACGCCGATGCCGTGCACGTCGGTGTTGTGCGCGGTCCACCCCTCCTGGCCCCGCACCAAGGTGTTGGCCGCACCGGTCTCGGCAGCCGAGTCCGCCACCCGGTCGGCGACCGCCAGGGCGACCTCCTTGAGCGGCATGGTGAGGGAGAGCCCGCGCCACGAGTCGTCGAGCCCGGCGAAGGCGTCCGGGAAGGCGCCCTCGTCCACCTCACGCCGGTCGTAGGCCCAGTGGTTCAACCCGAGCGCGGCATAGGCGGCCCGGTGCAGCACCGGCGACAGCGAGTGGCTGATCGGTGACCCCCACACCGCGCACCGCACCCTCGTCAGCGCGCCGCCCATCTCACCGCGTCTCCTCCTCGCGCCCCTGACCCGCGGCCCTGACCGGCACGCCGAGCGCTCAACACTTGCCCTTGTTGGCCTGGCACCAGGCCTGGAACGCGGCCACGTTGGCCTGGTGCTCCTCGAACGTCACGGCGAACTTCGTCGTGCCCTTCACCGGGTCCACCGTCACGAAGTAGAGCCATGGCCCGTCCGCCGGCTGGGCGGCCGCCTTGATCGCGCTCTCCCCCGGGTTGCCGATCGGGCCGGGGGGCAACCCCTTGACCCGGTACGTGTTGTAGGGACTGTCGCTGGCGCGGTCCGCGTCGGTCGTGGTGATGCCGTGCTTGCCGATGGCGTAGTTGACCGTGGAGTCGAACTGCAGTGGCATGTCCTGCTTCAGGCGGTTCTCCACGACCCGGGCGACCTTGGGGCGGTCCCCCTCGAAGCGCGCCTCCGCCTCCACCAGGCTGGCGACGACCATGGTGCGCTCCATTCGCTCTGGCGTGACGCCGAGCGCCTCCAGCCGCTTGGTGGTCTCCGCGACCATCGTGCTCAGATGGTCGGCGGCCGTGGTGTCCGGCTCGAACTCATAGCTGGCCGGGAAGAGGTAGCCCTCGACGTTGCCCTTGGCCGACTCAGGAAGACCGAGAGCCGCTCCGACCTTGGCAGCCTTCGTGTACTCCTCGACGGGGATTCCGGTGGCCTCCGACAGGATGGGGTAGATCTCCGTGGCCCACTTGCCTTCGGGGACCACCGCTCTGGTCACGATCCGGTTGGCGGGGTCGATGAGGATCGCGAGGGCGTCCGTTGCCTTCATCTGCTTGCGCATCTCATAGACACCCGGCTGGATCCCGGCGCTCTTGGGGTCGTTCTGGGCCGCTTCGATGAAGGCCTTCGTCGACTTGATGACGTCCTGCTCCGCCAGGACCTGCGCGATGGCGGAGCCCCCTGCCCCCTGGGCGACGCTCACGCGCACGGCGCCGGCGCCGGGCCCTGCGTAGTCGTTGGGCTCGAGGAAACCGGCGACCACGGGACGCAGGTAGGCGTACGCGATCGCGACACCTCCGCCGATGATGGCGAGTGCGAGGGCGAGGACGGCCAGCCGGCGCAGGACCGACGGCTTGCCCCTCGCCGGCCGACCCGAGCCTCTCGGCCGGCGGAGCGCGGCGAGCTCTGCCTCACGGGCCTCGCGGCGGGTCCGGGGACGCACCGTCGCCGGCTCCATCGAGCCCGCCGACGGTTCCTCCTCCTCGCCGAAGATGGAGGTCTCGAGGTGGTCCTTCATCGACGACGTTCCTTCTTCCGTGGTTTGCCGAGCGAGATGACCTCACCGGCCGGTGTACCCGCCGCCGCCTCCGCGTCGAGCGCGGACTGGAGGATGAGCACTGCGGCCGCCTGGTCGACGACGGAGCGCTGCCCCCGCCCGGGCACCCCGCTGTCCCGCAGTCTCTGGTGCGCCCCGACCGTCGTCAACCGCTCGTCGACGAGGCGGACCGGCACCGGGGCCACCCGGGCGGCCAGCTGGGCGGCATAGGCGCGCGCGCCTCGCGCCGCCTCGCCCTCGCCGCCGGACAGCAGCCGAGGGAGCCCGACGACGATCTCCAGGACGTCGCGTTCGGCCGTCAAGATCGCAATCGCCTCGATGTCGGCCAGCTCGCGCACGTCGCGGGCGAGCGTCTGCACCGGGTTGGCGAAGGTGCCCGAGGGGTCGGAGGCTGCGACCCCGACGCGAGCGTCGCCCACGTCGATGCCGAGCCGCACACCCGTTCGCGGTGACACCGTCAGGCGCCTCGCTGGTGCAGCTGCTGCTCGACCGCGCCGAGTGCAGCAGACACCATCGAGGCGTCGGTCCCACCGCCCTGGGCGATGTCGTCCTTGCCGCCGCCACCTCCACCGAGCACCTGAGCGGCAGTCCGGACGAACAGCCCGGCCTTGAGGCCGGCCTCGCGAGCGCGGTCGTTCGTCGCGACGATCACGATGGGGCGGCCGTTGGAGACGGCAGCCATGGAGACGAGGCTGGGACGGTCGGTGCCGAGCCGGCGGCGCACGTCGAGGACGAGGGCGCGCAGGTCGTCGGCGGTCACTCCGTCTCCCGCGTCGTGGCTGACGAAAGTGACCCCTGCGATGTCCCGAGCCGTGGCCACCAGTCCGGGAGCTGCCCCGAGGACCTGTGCCTGCTTGACGGCGGCGATCTCCTTCTCGGCCTCCTTGAGCTTGGAGAGGATGCTCGCGATCCGCTGCGGCAGCTCCTCCGTGCGCACCTTGAGCTGGTCGGTCAGCTGCCCGACGATGGCCGCCTCCCGAGCGAGGTGCTGGTAGGCGTCGGAGCCGACCAGAGCCTCGACACGTCGGACGCCGGAGCCGATCGACGCCTCGCCGAGCAGCTTGACGACGCCGAGCTGGCCGACGCGCAGGGCGTGGGTGCCGCCGCAGAGCTCGATCGACCAGTCCCCGATGGAGACCACCCTGACCCGCTCGCCGTACTTCTCCCCGAAGAGGGCCAGCGCGCCCATCCGACGGGCCTCGTCGAGCGACATGACGTCGGCGGTCACGGCAAGGTCGTCGAGCAGCACCGAGTTGACCTTGGCCTCGATGTCGGCCATGGCCTCGAGCGGCACCGGGCTCTGCGCCTTGAAGTCGAACCGCAGCCGACCGGGCGAGTTCTCGGAACCGGCCTGGGTGGCGGTCTCGCCGAGCTCCTCACGGAGGGCCTGGTGCACCATGTGCGTCGCGGTGTGCGCGCGGGAGACGGAGCGGCGGCGCACGACATCGACGACCGCCTCGGCATCGTCGCCCGTGAGGGCCTCGCCCTCGAGGACGGTGGCCCGGTGGACGATGAGGCCGTTGATCGGCTTCTGCACGTCCCGGACCTCGATGAGCGCGCCGTTGGCCAGGCGGATCCGTCCCCGGTCGGCGAGCTGCCCACCGGACTCGGCGTAGAGCGGGGTCCGGTCGAGCACGACCTCGATCTCCTCACCGGCATGCGCCGAGGAGACCAGCTCACCGCCGCGGATGAGACCGCGGACCCGCGAGTCCGAGACGACCTCGTCGTAGCCGGTGAACTCGACGTCGCGACCGAGCGAGTCCGCGACCTGGCGGTAGACGGAGACGTCGCCGTGCGCCATCTTCTTCGACCTGGCGTCGGCCTTGGCCCGGTCGCGCTGCTCCGCCATGAGCCGGCGGAACCCGGCCTCGTCGACGTTGAGCCCCTGCTCGGCCGCCATCTCGAGGGTGAGGTCGATGGGGAAGCCGTACGTGTCGTGCAGCTGGAACGCCTCGGACCCGCTCAGCGTCGCGGAGCCGCTCGACTTGGCCTTGGTGACCGCGACGTCGAGGATCGTCGTGCCGGCTGTGAGGGTCCGGCGGAACGCGTCCTCCTCGGCGTAGGCGACCTGGCTGATCCGGCCGAAGCCGCGCTCGAGCTCGGGGTAGGACGCCCGCATCTGGTCCTTGCTGACCGGCAGCAGGTGCTCGAGGGTCGGCGCGTCGACGCCGAGGAGCCGCATCGAGCGCACCGCGCGGCGGATGAGCCTCCGCAGCACGTAGCCCCGACCCTCGTTGCCCGGCGTGACGCCGTCACCGATGAGCATGAGCGCAGAGCGCACGTGGTCGGCCACGACACGGAAGCGGACGTCGTCCTCGAGGTTGGCCCCGTAGCGGCGCCCCGAGAGCTCCTCCGCCGCGGCGATGACGGGGAAGACCTCGTCGATCTCGTAGAGGTTGTCGACGCCCTGGAGCAGGTAGGCGACCCGTTCGAGGCCCATTCCGGTGTCGATGTTGCGCTTCGGCAGCGGGCCGGCGATGTCGAAGTCGTCCTTGGCCCGCACGGCGGACAGGTCGTCCTGCATGAAGACGAGGTTCCAGAACTCGAGGTAGCGGTCGCCTGCCTCCCAGTCCCGGTCGGCGCCGAACTCGGGGCCACGGTCGATGAGGATCTCGGAGCACGGGCCGCCCGGTCCGGCGACCCCCATGTTCCAGTAGTTGTCCTTCTTCCCGAGGCGCACGATGCGGTCGTCGGGCAGGCCGGCGACGCGCTTCCAGATCGCGATGGCCTCGTCGTCCTCGTGGTAGACGGAGGCGTAGAGGTCCTTCTCGTCGAAGCCGTAGCCGCCTTGGCTCTGCGGCGTGGTGACCAGCTCCCAGGCGAGCGCGACGGCGCCCTCCTTGAAGTAGTCGCCGAAGCTGAAGTTGCCGTTCATCTGGAAGAACGTGCCGTGCCGGGTCGTCTTGCCGACCTCTTCGATGTCGAGGGTCCGCACGCACTTCTGGACGCTCGTCGCGCGGGCGTACGGCGGGGTCTCCTGACCGAGGAAGTAGGGCTTGAACGGCACCATCCCGGCATTGACGAACAGGAGGTTGGGGTCGTCGTGCACGAGCGGGGCGCTCGGCACGACGGTGTGGCCCCGGCTCTCGAAGAAGGAGAGCCAGCGTCGCCTGATCTCGGCGGTTTCCATGGTTCAGGTCCTTGCTGATGTGGGTGGGATGAGGTCGGGGCGGGGGCAACCGGGGCTCACGCGCGCGCGGCTGCCCCCCGGGGAGCTCGGGCCCACCCGGCGACTCGCGCACCCGTCCGGCAACGCTGCACCGGGCCGGTCATCTCGCACACATCCATGGCCTCTCACCCTAGCCGACCGAGGTTGAGCCCGCCCAAAGTCGACCTTGCCGGGTCACGGGAGCGAGCCCGGCGGCATACGAGGACTCCTGCCGTATGCCGCTGGGCTCGGCCCCCGTGAAAGGCTCACCCCCGCGGGCGTGGGGTCACGGTCGCCGCGGACCGGCTCCGGCGGGCGGTTGGGCCACGACACGGCTTCGCACCTCGGGGAAGTGGCACGCGTGCCGGTGTGGCCCCGACCCCGGCGGAGCGGGTGGACCGACGGGTTCGACGCTGACGAGCGGCGGCTCCTGCCGGTGGCAGACCTCCCGCACCTTCCAGCAGCGGGTCCGGAAGTGGCAGCCGCTCGGCGGGTCGATCGGGCTGGGCACGTCTCCGACGAGGCGGATCCGCTCCCTCGGTGCGGCGCCGCGCACGACGTTGATGTCGGGAGCGGCGGAGAGGAGCGCCTGTGTGTAGGGGTGCACCGGCGCCGCGTAGATCTGTCGCCGTTCGCCGTGCTCGACGACCTTGCCCAGGTGCATCACCGCCACCTCGTCGCAGAAGTGTCGGACCACGCCGAGGTCGTGAGCGACGAGCACGAAGGCGAGGCCGAGCTCGGTGCGCAAGGTGGCGAGCAGGTTCATCACCTGGGCCTGGATCGACACGTCGAGCGCCGAGACGGGCTCGTCGGCCACGATGAGTCTCGGCTCGACGGCCAGGGCCCGGGCGATCCCGATCCGTTGACGCTGACCACCGGAGAACTCCGAGGGGTAGCGGTTGGCGTGCTCGGGGCCGAGGCCGACGAGCTCGAGCAGCTCCCTCACGCGTGCCTTCTCGCGTCCGGGGTGCAGCCCGTGGACGCGCAGCGGCGTGCGCAGGATCGAGCCGACCGTGTGACGCGGGTTCAGCGAGCTGTACGGGTCCTGGAAGACCATCTGCACGTCCCGGCGGAACGAGCGCAGCTGCGACTCCCCCACGTGGCTGATGTCGCGGCCGCGGAACTCGATCCGGCCGCCGGTCGGCTCGTCGAGCCGGGTGAGCAGCCGAGCCGTCGTCGACTTGCCACAACCAGACTCGCCGACGATCCCGAGGGTCCGGCCGGCTCGCACGCTGAAGTCGATCCCGTCCACTGCCTTGACGGTGGCCGTCGTCATCCGCAGGCCCTGCATCTCACGGAACGGGAAGTGTCGCACCAGGCCGGTGACTCGGAGCAACGGTGAGGTTTCGCTCACCGGGCACCTCCCGCGATCTCGATCGCGGCCACCGGGTCCGCGAGGTGACAGCGCAGGTGCCGGTTGACCACGCCCGGCGTCGGTCGCCACGCCGGCGCGTCGGTCCGGCACACCGCGCCCATCCCGTCGCTGAAGGCGCAGCGAGGGTGGAACGAGCACCCGGGGGGCGGGGTGAGCAGGCTCGGCGGGGCGCCCCGGATCGGCCGCAGCTGCGCCGCGTCCTCCGACGGGGAGGGGATCGACCTGAGCAGCGCCTCGGTGTAGGGATGCGACGGACGGCTGAGCACCTCCCGGGCGGGGCCCTGCTCCACGGCGCGGCCGGCGTACATGACGAGCAGGTCGTCGGCCGTCTCCGCGACCACCGCCAAGTCGTGGGTGATGAGGATGACCGCCGAGCCGAACTCGCGCCGCAGGTCGCCGAGGAGGTCGAGGATCTGGGCCTGGACGGTGACGTCCAGCGCGGTCGTCGGCTCGTCGGCGATGAGCAGCCTCGGGTTGTTGACGAGCCCGAGCGCGATCATGGCCCGCTGCCGCATGCCGCCCGAGAACTCGTGCGGGAACTGGTTCGCCCGCCGGTGCGGGTTGGGGATGCCGACCCGGTCCAGCATCTCCACGGCCCGCTGATGAGCGACCGCCTTCGACACCGAGTGGTGGGCGAGGTAGGCCTCCGCGACCTGCCTGCCGACCCTGTGGAAGGGGTGCAGGGAGCTCATCGGGTCCTGGAAGACCATCGCCGCAGTCGTGCTGCGCAGCGCCTGTAGCGTCCACTCGGACGCGCCGACGACCTCCTCGCCCTCGAGACGGATGCTCCCCGTCGTCCGGGTCCGGCGCGGGTCGTGCAGGCCGAGCACCGCCATGCCGGCCACGGACTTGCCGGACCCGGACTCGCCGACGATCGCGAGCGTCCGGCCCAGGCGGGCCTGGTAGCTCAGACCCGACACGGCTCGGACGACGCCGTCCTCCGTGGGGAACGCGACGGACAGGTCGGTGACCTCGAGGACCACGTCAGCGGGCGTCATGAGAGCCTCACCCGCGGATCGATGAACGAGTACGCGACGTCGACGACGAGGTTCAGCGTGACCACGAGGAAGGCGGTGACGAGCACCGTACCCATGATGACCGGGAGGTCGTCCCGGCCGAGCGCGTCGATCGACAGCTTGCCGATGCCGTCGATCTCGAAGATCTTCTCCGTCACGAGAGTGCCCGACAGCAGGGCCGCGACGTCGAGGCCGAGAATGGTGACGACCGGCCCGATCGCAGCCCGGAGCGCGTGGCTGCGAAGGACGCTCACCTCGGGGAGTCCCTTCGACCGAGCCGTCCTCACGAAGTCGGTGGAGAGCGCCTCGATCATCGAGCTGCGCGTGTACCTCGCGTACCCGGCGGAGTAGACGAGGCCGAGCAACAGGCAGGGCGCGATGAGCCCGGCGAGGAAGCCGAGCAGTCCCTGGGACAGGGGTACGGACTGCGGCAGGATGCCGTGGATCCGCGTCAGGTAGAGCGCGAAGACCAACGCGATGACGTAGTACGGGATGGCGCCGAAGACCTGCGAGCCGCCGATGAGGAGCCGATCCAGCACCGTCCCCCGCGCCCGGGCGGTGATGACGCCGACCGAGACGCCCACGGTGAGGAACACGATGACCGTGCCGAGGGCGAGCAGCACCGTGGCCGGGAAGCGCGAGAAGATCTCCTCCGAGACGGGCCGCTTCGTGAGGAAGGACATCCCGAGGCAGGGGGCGCTGCAGTGCACGACATCCCCCGCGAACGCGAAGTCGCGTCCCACGAAGAGACCGCCGAAGTACTCGCTGAACTGGACGGCGAGCGGCCGGTCGAGCCCGAGGTTCGCACGGATCTCGACGAGGCGCTCGGCTGAGCACCGCTGCTCGGGGCACATCGCCTGGGCCGGGTCTGCCGGGCCGGCGAAGAAGAGGAGGAACGCGGCGACGAGTGTGGCGAGCAGGACGGTCAGTCCGAGGGCGACTCGGCGCAGGACGTACGTGAGCACGAAGTACCTTCCGTGGTCGAAGGGTGGGGGCCGGAGGGTCGCTCCCGCCCCCACCCGGGGGAAACACTGACGGGAAGGCCTACGGCTCCATCCAGATCTGGGTCATGATCGGCAGTCCGTGGTGGGGGTCGTTGACGACGTTGCGGACCTTGGCGCCGAAGACGGCGTTGCCCTTGCTGTACTGGTACGGGATGGCCGGGAGGTAGCTCTCGAAGAGCCACTTGTCGAACGTGCCCCACTCGGGGCCCTGGTCGGCGATCGGCAGCTCCTGGATGCGCCGGATCTCCTGGTCGATCTTCTCCTCGGAGATGTTCCCCCAGCTCGTGGCGCCCTGCGAGACGGCCACCGAGGACACCATCGGTGGGAAGATCGAGTCCGCCGACGGCCAGTCGTAACACCACCCGGCCGGGCTCTGCAGCATGTTCACGGGCGCGTCGATGGTGCCCGCCAGCTGCCGGCGTTCCTTGGCCGGGACGCCCTTGTCGACGACCCGGAAGCCCGCGAGCTCGAGCTTCTGCTTGCGCACCTGGTTGACCCGCTCGGCGACCGCGGAGTCGTTCTCGTAGTAGTAGCTGAGCTCGAACGGCCGGGTCGGGCCGTAGCCGAGGTCGGCGAGCATCTTCCTGGCCTTCTCCGCGTTGCCGTCCCCGGTTCCGTCGAAGCCGTCAACGCCCTGGTAGTCGACCCAGCCGGGCACCTGCGGCGGGATGAAGGTCGTCCCGGGCAGGTAGGCGTGCGTCGACTGACCGCCGGCCTTGCGGACCGAGTCGTACGGGTAGGCGACCGCGATGGCCTTGCGGACCTCGAGCGGGATCTTCCGCGTGTCGAGGTTGAGCGTGTAGACGCACGACGAGGGCCCTTCGACGAACTGGGACTTCTTCGGGCCCTCGATCTGCTCGACGAGCGAGGAGTCGATCGGGCTCCAGTTGAGCGACGTGGCATCGACCCCGTTGCTCGCGAGGATCGCGGTCTGGGCCTTGACGTCCTCGACCCCGAACTTGAAGTGGTAGCCGTCGAGGTAGTCGTTGCGCGCCGGGTCCGTGGCCGGCTTCCACTCGGGGTTCCGGTCGAGGACGAGCTCCGAACCGGGCGTGTACGTCTTGAACTTGTACGGGCCGGTCGCCAGCGGATGGAGCGTGTAGTCCTGCTTCTTGTCCTTGGCCTGCGGGATCGGCGAGAACTGGGGGTACGCGGCGAAGTACGGGAGCGACTCGAAGCGCTTCTCGAGCCGGATGACGAGCGTCTTGTCGTTCCGCGCCTCGACCCCCTTCCACTTCGGGTCACCCTGGTAGGGACCCTCGTAGGTGGTGCCGCCCTTGAAGAACTCGCGCTGGTAGGTCGGTGCGTTCTGGGCCAGGTCCTTGTCGAACGAACGCTTGAGCGCGAAGACCACGTCGTGCGCCGTCACGGGCGAGCCGTCCTCGTAGGTGATGCCGTCCTTGAGGGTGAACGTCCAGGTGAGGCCGTCCTCCGACACCTGGCCGAGGTCGGTGGCCAGGTCCGGCACGAGGACCGACTGGCCGTCCCGGACGGCGTACGCCGTCAGCGCCCGGTGGGTCAGTCCGAGGATCGCCAAGGTGTCGTTGAAGTACTGGTCGCTCGGGTCGAAGTTGGCGGGCGTGGAGAAGTAGGGGACGGTGAGCACTCCGCCCCGTTTGGCGCCCTGGACGTCCGGCGCGGGGCCCGTGGCATCGGGCAGCATGCCGGATGTCGCGGTCGCGATGGAGGACTTGTCGAACTGGACGACGTCGGTCTGCTCGGTGGGCGTGGGCGCCCCACAGGCCGCGACGAGTCCGATGGAGACCGCGGCTCCGGCTGCGGTCAGGACGGTGGTCCAGCGCATAGTTGGCTCCCTTGCGTGCACTTCCGGCGCCGTGCCGGTGGTCGATGAGTGGGTGGAGGTGGTGGAGGGGTCGGCGTGGCGCCCCGCCTAGCGGCGCGTGGTCGGGTCGAAGGCGTCACGGATCGCGTCGCCGAGCAGGGTGAGGGCCAGGACGAGGGCGGAGATGCTGAGGACGGGGGGCCAGAGCCACAAGGGATAGCTCCGGAAGGAGTTCTGGGCGTCGGCGATGGTCCGGCCCCACGTGGCGGTCGGCTCCACGAGGCCGGCACCGAGGAAGGTCAGGGTGGCTTCGGCGGTGATGTAGGCCGGAACCGCGATGGACGCGGAGACGACGATCGGCCCGACCAGGTTGGGCAGGATCTCGCGGAGGAGAATCTGGCGGGTCGGGACCCCGATGGCGCGGGCAGCCTGGACGAACTCGCGCTCCCGCAGACTGACCACCTCCCCCCGCACGAGACGGGCCAGTCCCATCCAGCCGAACGTCACGAGCACCGCCATGACGACCCAGAAGCGGATCGTCGACGTCTGTTCGGCCGTGAGCGAGCCCCGTTCGCCGAAGCGGAGCTCGACGATCGGGACGACGGCGACGATGAGGAGCAACAGGGGCAGGCTGAGGAAGAAGTCGGTCAACCACGAGACGATCCGGTCGGCGCGACCCCCCACGTAGCCGGCGACGAGCCCGAACGTCACTCCGAGCGCGGTCGACAGGGCCGCCGCGGTGAACCCGATGACGAGCGAGGGCCGGGCCCCGTAGGCCCATCGGGCGAAGAGGTCACGCCCGAGGCCTTTCTCGATTCCGAGCCAGTGGGCCGAGCTGGTTCCTCA
>Ga0209347_1001812_pt1 | contig 31482 bp, 27 predicted proteins | sample AutmiccommuBRH23_FD_187382 | JGI IMG/M metagenome (GOLD analysis project Ga0209347, IMG submission 187382) | Deep subsurface microbial communities from Mt. Terri, Switzerland - Autotrophic microbial communities BRH/23 (SPAdes) (version 2) | ecosystem: Environmental > Aquatic > Deep subsurface >...
TGTCGCAAACCGTGAAGACGAAATCGAGCTTGGGCGCGCCGGGCTGGGCGAACTCGTCCCATGCCTTCGACCTCAGATCCGAGACGTCGTAGTTGAGGTGGCGCAGCAGGTCCATCGCGTAAGGGTGCACCTGACCGCTGGGCTGGCTGCCGGCGCTATAGCCCTTGAAGCGCCCAGCGCCCAAGCGGTTGATGATGGACTCGGCGATAACGGAGCGTGCCGAGTTATGCGTGCAAAGAAACAGCACATTGCGGGGGGTATCGTTATTCATTTTCGTCCTCCCTTACTCTTGCACAATGCAGGAGCTTTCTTGATCGCTTGACCGCAGAGTTCCGGCTGTCCCTGACAGCAGTCCTCGGTGAGATAGGTAAGCAATTTGCGCATGCCTTCCACGTGCACGGCGTAGCGAATGAAACGGCCAACGCGCGTGCCCTGGATGAGGCCCGCCCGCTCCAGCTCCTTGAGGTGGAACGAAGCAGCCGTCGGGCTCGCCTCCACCGCCCCGGCGATCTCTGACGCCGGACGGCCGTTGGGACCTTCCACGACCAGCAAACGAAAGATGCGCAGGCGCTGCGGATGCGCGAGGGCGGCTAGCGAGGCGACGGCTTGGCTTTCATCCATGCCTCAAAACTACAATAATTCTTGTATCGTTCAAGCGATATTTTTCGGCCCGCGCGCGCGCCTGTCACCGCATCGCGAACAGCTCCTGATGAAACCGCGACGTCACGGGAAAGCCGTTGGCCGCGAAATCGCGACGCAAAGCCTCGCCGAACCCGGCCGGCCCGCAGAACCATATGCTCGCCTCGTTCCACCGCGGCACCATCTCGCGAATGCGCTTGCCGGTCAGGAACCCATCGCGGGCATCGATCATGAGATGCAGCTCGATGTTGGCCGACTTCGCATCGGCCGCCAACTTCTCGAAGGCGCGCTCGTCCATATCCGCGGTGGTGTGAAACAAGTCGACGCTCTGACATCCCGGCCAGTCCGCGCGCTTCCCTTGCTGCGCCGTCATTTCCTTCATGCGCGCAATGAACGGCGTGATGCCGATGCCGCCGCCGATCCAGATCTGATGCGGGGCCTCGTCGTCGAATGTGAAGCAGCCGTAGGGCCCTTCGATCTTCACATCCTGCCCGACGTGCAGCTTTTGCGGCAACTCGCTGGTGTGGTCGCCCAGCTCCTTGGTTATGAACTTGATCTCACGGCTCTCAGCATTCCAGGCCGACGCGATCGTATAGGGATGGGCCCCTTCCGAGACATCGGAGGTGGCAAACGCAAACTGTCCGGGCTTATGACCTGGCCAGTCTCGCGTCACCTCGATGTCGGTCTCGAGCGCACGCACGCCGGGATAGTACTGGAGCGAGGTGATGCGGCCGCGAACCTGGCGCTCGGCGGCAACCCGGCGCAGAAGCACGACGATCGCTGCCCAGGTTCCCGCAGCGATCAGCACGGCCATAACCCAGCCCAGAGGAGTCGCCCAGTAGCTGAACTTCATCAGCACGACCGCGTGGAACACCAGCACCAGATACGCCACGGCGAGCAGCCGGTGCGTCTTGTAGAACAGCCGGTAGGGAAAATAGGTGATCAGCGCCAGAGCGATGAGAATGACGGCGCCGTAGAAGGCCCACTCGCCCCAGCCTTCGGCCGTACCGCGCAAGCCTGCAATCGTTGCCTGCACTGGATTGTCGATCGGCGCCCGGGGCCCGCGCGCCGGCCGTTCCAACAGGCCCCAGCCGACGGCCCATTTCGGACCCTGCGCCCACAGCCAATGGATCACCGACACGACGAGAGCGCCGATGCCGAGCCATTTGTGCAAGCGGTACATCTTGTCGAGACCGCCCAGCCAGCGCTCCGGCCACCGCGGCCGCAATGCCAGGATCATCGCCACGCTCATGGCCCCCATGGCGATCACGCCGGTCCATTGCATCATCTGCGAACGTAGCGCGAAGAAGCTCGTCGCCTTGAAGACACTGGCGTCGGCGACGAGCCAGAGAAGGCTCAACGCAATGAAGAGGCCCCACAGAGTCCATTTGATGTGTCGCATGTTCTTGTTCTGATCGTGCCGCGAGATCGTTGTTTCAATTTTTTTCCAAATTAACGGGGACTTGCAGCGGGCCAATGACGCATATCAAGGCCGGCTTGCGCGGGGGTGCCGCTGCGACCGATTGGGCACTGTCGGCTTGCCGCGACGCGCGGTCCCTGCCCATTGCACCATGGTGGCGCTTGCCGGCGCGATGGGTTAGGTGAACAACATTGCCCGCCACCAAGCCTCAAGAGGATCGCCAGAGATGACCAATCCGCTGCCGCGTGCCTGCAAGCACATCGATGAGCTCAACGTGGGCGACGAGATCCGCCGCGAGTACATCATCACCGATGCCGACGTGCAGAAGTTCGCGGAGCTTTCGGGCGACTTCAATCCCGCGCACTTCAACGAGGAGTATGCGAAAGGAACGGTCTTCAAGGAGCGCATCGCGCACGGCATGATCTCGGTCGCGAAGTTCTCCGGCATCTTCGGCATGGACATGCCGGGCCTCGGCGCCATCTGGGGCGGCCAGAGCATCAAGTTCCTCGCGCCGGTGAAGCTCAACACGCCCTACACCGCCGTCGCCCACATCAAGGAGAAGGGCGAGAAGAACGTCATCTTCACCTGCTGGGTCGAGGACAAGGACGGCAACCGCATGCTCGAGGGCGAAGGCGTCCTCTATCCAATCCCCAAGAAGGTGAAGGACAAGATGGTCGCCGAGGGCAGCCTGGACAAGCTGCTCGCCTGACCGGCGCCGCAGCCGCGACTGCGCGGGAGGCTAGAAGCTTATTCCCTGTCCGCGCCCCGACCCTGCATCCGCAGAGACAGCCCCGGCGAAAGTCAACGCCTGCTCGGCCGACTTAGCATAGCGCACCAGAGGCTTTCTGAGCCCCGCGCCCAGAAGCGTGCGCCTGACCGCCGGCGTCGCGCCGGTGAGAAACACGGTCGCGCCCGCCTTCGAAAGCCGCTCGGCAAAGCGAAACAGCATCTTGGCCGCCGTGCTGTCGACAATCGGAACCTCGGAGAAATCGAGGACGAGAACGCGCGGCAGCACGCCGATACGATCCAGCACGCTGCTGACGGCCGCGGCGGCGCCGAAAAAGAATGCGCCGCTGATGCGGTAGACCAGCACGTCGCGATCGGAGGACGCTGCCGGATCATAGGACGTACGCCCGGCATAGTCGTCGGCCTGGTCCTCGGCGATGAGCTGCGCCTGCCCCTCCACCTCGACGCTTTCAGCCATGCGGTGCAGGAAGATGAAGGCCCCGAGCACGACGCCCACGACGATGCCGGTCGCCAGGTCGACGAAGATCGTCAGAAGGAACGTCGACAAAAGGATCACGCGATCGCCGGTCGAGGCACCGAGGAGCGCAACGAAGTCCTCCCGCTCCGCCATGTTCCACGCGACCACCGCCAGCACCGCGCCCAGCGTGGCAAGCGGTATGTAGCCGGCGAGCGGCGCGGCAACGAGCATGAACGCCAACAGGAAAGCCGAATGCAGCATGCCCGACACCGGCCCCTTGGCCCCGGCGCGCACGTTCGTTGCCGTGCGCGCGATCGTGCCCGTCACCGGCACGCCGCCGAAAACGACGGAGCCGATGTTGGCGACGCCTTGCGCGGCGAGCTCGCAGTTGGAACGGTGACGGCGCCCCGACATGCCGTCCGCCACGACCGCCGACAGCAGCGACTCGATGGAGCCGAGTGCGGCAATCGTCAGGGCATCGGGAAAGACCGCCTGTACCTTCTCCAAGCTGAATGGCGGCAGCCCCGGTGCGGGAAGATTGCGCGGCAGCTCTCCGAAGCTCGAAGCGATGGTGGCGACGTCGAGACCGAGCACCCACACGCCGATCGCTCCGAGCCCGACCGCGATCAGGAAGCCCGGCCAGTTGGGACGCCACTTGCGCAAGCCGACGATGAGCGCGAGCGCGGCGAGCCCGACAGCCACTGCCTCGACGTTGATCGTGCCCCGCGCCGACCACAGCGCTTCAATCTTCGGCAGGAAGTCGGCCGGCTCGCTTGCGAGCGACAGCCCTAGAAGCTCCTTTAGCTGGCTCGCAAAAATGATGACGGCAATGCCGGCGGTAAAGCCGACCGTGACGGGAAACGGGATGTACTTGATGTAGGTGCCGAGGCGTAAAAGCCCGACCACGATCATGATCACGCCGGCAATCAGCGTCGCCAGCACCAGCCCGTCGTAGCCGTGCCGCTCCACGATGACGGCAATCAGCGCGATGAAGGCGCCGGCCGGCCCGCCGATCTGAAAGCGACTCCCCCCGAGGAGGGAGACGAGAAAGCCGCCGACGATCGCCGTGAACAAGCCGCGCTCGGGCCCGACGCCGGAGGCGATCGCGATTGCCATGGAGAGCGGCAACGCGACGATGGCCACCGTCAGACCGGCGATGGCGTCGGCGTGAAGATCGCGAAGGCCGTAGCCTTCCCGCAAAACCGTGACGAGCTTGGGCGTGAACAGCTCGGCGAACGTCGGCGCGGGCGGCCGTGTCGTGCCCAGGGACGATTCCATGCGAAAGTCCTAATGAGCACCCGTATCGTCATGTAGGCGCGTGGGCGCGCAGACGATCTGCGGGCGCGTATCGATGTGGCCAGTTGGAGTGGCCGCCAGGATACGAATGACGCCCCGCCGCGCGCAATGGGCCTTATCGGCACGCCCCCTATGCAATGTGCGAGGACCTCGGCAACAAATGCGATCGCGATGCCATAAAGTTGTATGGCCGCGCCGCGTTGCGACGATCGCCTCCTACTTTCGGCTAAGCGTCCACACGTAGGCGGCAACGGCCGCGAGCTGGTCGGGCGTCAGTGGCGTGCCGCCCAGCGGCGGCATCGGACTGCGAAAGTCCTTCGGCTCCGGCACGCCGTCCTTAATGGTCTTGGTGATCGCGGCAAGGCTGCCGTCGCCCCACAGCCATGTGCCGTCCGTGAGGTTGGGCCCGAGCGGGGTGCCGCGGCCGTCGACGCCGTGACAGCCTTCGCACGCCCCGGCCGCGACCTTGCCGTGAAAGACATCATCGCCCAGCGCGATCTCTTCCGCTGTCACACCTTCGGGCAACGGTGCGGCAGCCTCCTGCGCCCCGGCGTCGGGATGGATGCCCTCGGGCGGACCGGGCTCGGCCGCAGGTGCGGCGGCGCTCTCCTTCGACGCTGCTGCGGCGGGCACAATCGCGGCGTTGGGATCGCCGTGATAGGTCACCTTCCAGATCCGCCCCGCTTGGTCGTCGGCGATGTAGAGCGCGCCATCGGGCCCGACCGCGACGCCGGAGGGACGGTGCTTCGCTTCGCCCGGATCCATCTCGCCGCCCGCGAACCCGTCGGCGAAGACCACGTAGTCGGCGTCCGCCCTGCCGTCTTTGAGCGGCTGAAAGACGACGTTGTAGCCGCCTTGCGGCAGCGGCGCGCGGTTCCACGAGCCGTGGAAGGCAATGAACACGCCGCCGCGATAGGCTTTGGGAAATTGGTTCGCGTCATAGAACGTGAGATCGTTCGGCGCCCAGTGCGCGGGGAAGGCTGCAACCGGGCCGCGCTTGTCGCCGCAATCGCCCACCGCCTTGTCGCCATGGCCGCCGTACTCGGGCGCCAGCACCAGCTTGCCCTGCTCGGCATCGAAATAGCATCGCGGCCAGCCGAAATCGTCGCCCTTCTCGACGTGCAAAAGCTCTTCCGCGGGCAACTTGGCGTTCTGCTCGCTCGTGTAGAGATCGGGCCAGTTCTGGGAAAGCTGGTCGCGCCCGTGTTGGGTGGCAAACACGTTGTGCCCGCTGGGATCGATGGTGATGCCCACGGCATTGCGAATGCCGGTAGCGAAACGCTCAGCGGGGGAGAATTTCTGTCCCGTCTTGTTGGCGTCGTAGCGCCAGATGCCGCCGCGCGTCTCCAGTTCTGTGCACGGGTCGTGCCCCGGCGAGCCCGCGGTGCGATTCTTGATTTGGCAGGCGTTGGTGGCCGAGCCCAGATCGACGTAAAGGCTGCCGTCGGCATCGATCGCGAACGGATGCATGGGATGGTCGCCGCTCAGCGGCAGTCCGGAGACGACCACCTCCGGGGCTGCGGAGGGAACGAGCTCGCCCTCCTTAATGGGAAAGCGCAAGATGCGATCGTTCATCTCGGCATAAAGCGCGCCCTTATAGAGCGCGATGCCGGTGCCGCCGGCGCTCCCCTCGTCCGCCGTCTCACCGAAGCGGGCAGCGACATCGGCGACGCCGTCGCCGTTCTTGTCCTTGAGCGCCACCAGAAACCCGCCGGGCGGCGGCGTGTCATTACCGTAGTAGCGCCCGCTCCAGGTATTCACATAGACGTCGCCGTTGGGCGCTACGACGAGATGGCGCGCATGTCCGATGCCGTCGGCAAAGACCGTCGCGCAAAATCCTGGTGGCAGCGTGATGCCGCCGGCGTAGCCGGAGCATCCTTGCAACGGCTGCGCGGCCTCATCCGCGCTCAGTACCCGCATAGCGGTCGCCAGCACCAGACCGGCCGACACCAAGCTCAGCTTTGCAAGCCTGCGAGCAGCAATCATCGTCATAGCTCCCATGCATTCGATGTCGCACTACGAACGCGCACAAGATGCATCGGCGACTTCGCTTCTCCGATCAAGAGATTGGCGCGCCCCATGGCAAAGGTAGGGTTCACCAGAAGCAAACAGTTGAAACGTCCCAAAGTTTCGTGCCTGCGACATTCGAACCGTGACGAGCTGTCCACTGCCAACGCGATCGTGCGCCCCCCATCTGTTGCATTATCTGCAGTGGAGAATTCGCTGATCACTGCAGCGTCATCCGACCGCGATTGATAGTGATCAATGTTCCCCTCCGGCTAGGCCGGCTAGGTCACAGCGCACACCCTGCGTTGCGTGGCCGGCTCTGTCGTCCAGCGAGGAAGAAGCGAACACGCGATGTCGTCGGCAACCGAGACTGTAGGACATCGCGCACCAGCGCCGAGCATGCGGCGACCACCGGCTCGGGATCAGCTGCGCGCGCACGAGACGGTTGCGCCTGCCGCCAAGCCTCATCGTCGCACGGATACGCTCGCCCGCGACAAGCTGGCCGAGGCCCTGCAAGTCGCCGCGTCGCTACTATGGATTCCTCAGGCCGGGCTAATTGCGATCGCGGTCGCCGAAATGGCGCAAGCTCCGAGCGCTGAGCGGGCGCTTGGGCCGGCGTTTGCCGTGCTGCTCGTCGGCCTCGTGCGCGCCGGGCTCGATGCTGCCGGCGGGCGCCTTGCATTCTTGAGCGCACGCAAAGTGCTTTCGAAATTGCGCAGCGATGCGCTGGAGGCGCTCAGCCGACGCTCGCCGCTCGACGTAGAGCGCGCCCAGTCCGGATGCGCCGGCTCCGTCGTCGCCGAGCAGGCCGAGATGATCGTGCCTTACCTGGCGCGCTACAGAACCGCGCAGACGCGCGTCGTCGTCGTCCCGGCGCTCATCCTCCTATGTATCCTGCCGTTCTCTTGGGCGGCCGCGCTCGTCCTCCTTATCGCCGCACCGCTGATCCCGCTCTTTATGGTGCTGATCGGCTGGCGCGCCAAGGAGGCCAGCGAGAAGCAACTCGTCGAGACCGGCGGCATGAACGCGTTCCTGCTCGACCGGCTGCGCGGGCTTGCCACCATCCGCACGCTGCAGGCCGTCGATGCAACGGCGAAAAGACTGCGCGCCGATGCCGAGAGCCTGCGCGTGCGCACCATGGCGGTCCTGAAGATCGCCTTCCTCTCCTCCGCCGTGCTCGAGCTGTTTGCCGCGCTCGGCGTCGCCATGGTCGCCGTCTATGTGGGATTCCACCTCCTAGACCAATTGCCGTTCGGCGCCTGGGGCACCAAGCTCAGCCTAAGCGAAGGCCTGTTCATTCTGCTGCTGGCGCCGGCGTTCTTCGAGCCGCTGCGCGAGCTTTCCGCCGTGTGGCACGACCGGGCGGCAGGCACGGCCGCGGAGGCCGAGCTCCAACGATTGGCAGCGGGCGGCCAGAAGATTGTCGGGGCAGAGGCGCCCCTCGCAACCACCCGGGCAAGAGTGTCGGCCGCTCCCGGCGTCCGTCTCCAGGACATCGGCTTCCGCCATGCAGCCAGCAAGACCGCCGTCTTCAACGACGTCGACCTCGCCGTCGCGCCGGGCGAGCACGTCGCGCTGCTCGGGCCCAGCGGATCGGGAAAGTCCACACTCCTCGCGCTGATCGCAGGGCTCGTCGCGCCAACGGCCGGGACGATCTGCATCGGATCCGACACGCTTGTCGAGCACACCGCGGTCCGCCTACGCGCCGACATGGCGTGGATAGGCCAGCGCCCGCACATCTTCTCGGGCACGCTTGCGAGCAACATCTCCCTCGGCCGCCCGAGCGTTCGCTCCTCCGACATCGCGAGCGCCCTGCAATTTTCTCACCTCACCGAGGTTGCGGGCGCGCGCGGACCCGCCCTCATCGGCGAGAACGGCCAGGGCCTCTCCGGCGGCGAGGCGCTTCGCCTCGCGCTCGCACGCATTGCCGTCGGCCGCGCGCGTCTCATTCTCGCCGACGAGCCGACCGCGCATCTAGACGAGGCAACCGCGCGCGAGATCATCACCGGCCTCAAGGCGCTCGCACGCGGCAAGACTTTGATCATCGCAACCCACGATCCCGTTCTCGCCGCATCCATGGACAGGACCGTTCGCATCGCCGATCTCACCCTGGGGGAGGCCGCATGACGTCTTTCTCCCGCGATCTCGTGCCGGTCCTGCGGCTCTTCCTTCACGAGCAGCGCGGCAAGATCATCGGTGGCATGCTGCTCGCCGCCGCCACCGTGCTCGCCGGCATCGCGCTGCTCGGGCTGTCGGGCTGGTTCATCACGGCGACCGCGATCGCCGGCCTCAGCGTTGCGAGCGCGCTCACCTTCGACGTTTTCGCCCCCGCCGCCGCCATCCGTTTCCTGGCAATCGCGCGAACCGCCTGCCGCTACGGCGAGCGGCTGGTGACCCACGACGCAACGCTCGGTATGCTTGCCGCCCTGCGTGAGCGTCTGTTCCGCAGCGCGGTCCAAGTGCGCAGCGCCCAGAGCCTGCTGCGGCGCCCGGCAACACTGCTGTTCCGCCTGACCCAGGACGTGGACGCGCTCGACTCGCTCTACCTGCGCGTCCTGGCGCCGGCCGGTGCCGCCCTCGGCGCCGCCCTCGTCATCGGCATCGCGCTTGGCCTGATGCAGGCGTGGCTGGGTCTCCTCGCCGCGCTGTTTCTAATCGTCGCCGGGCTCGGCATCCCGCTTGCCGCCGCTCGGGCCGCCGATCGTCCGGCGCGACGCTGCGCCCATGCGATCGAGATCCTGCGTGCGCGCAGCATCGATCTCGTGCAAGGCCAGACCGAGCTCATCATGGCAGGCCAGCTTGCAGCCCAGCGCACCGCCGTCGAAGACGCCGACCGCAAGCTAACCGAGGCCGACGACGCTCTCAATCGCATCGACACCGCCGTGACCGCGGGGTTCGGCGCCGCGAGCGCGGTGCTGCTCGCCGGCACGCTGCTGGCGGCGTCCGCTCTCGTCGCCGGCGGCGCGATCTCGCAACCGGTTGCCGCCTTGGCGCTGCTGATCGTGCTCGCCGCGATCGAGCCGTTTGCCGCGCTCCGCCGCGGCGCCCTGGAGCTTGGTCGCACGTTGCTTGCGGCGCGCCGCATCGGCCCGCGCCTCGCGCCCGTCGCGCCCACACCTAAGGCGCCCCTGCCGCCCGACGGCATCGCGGTCCGCCTCGACGGCATCAGCATCCGTCGCGACAGCGCCTTGGAGCCCGCAATCCGCGACGTCTCGCTTGAGGTAAAGCGTTCCGAGCACCTCGCCATCGTCGGACCGAGCGGCGCGGGAAAATCCACGCTCATGGGTCTGCTCGCCGGCGAGATCAGCGCCGAGAGCGGCCGCACCGAGACCGTCGCCGCGACACTGCTCACGCAGCGCACCGAGCTCTTTGCCGACAGCCTGCGCGACAATCTCCGCCTCGCCGATCCCAAAGCCGACGATGCGCGCTTGCACGACGTGCTGACCACAGCGGGCCTCGGCCCTTACGTCGCGGCGTTGCCGCGTGGCCTGGACACGCCGCTCGGCGAGGGCGGGCTCGGCCTGTCGGGTGGCGAGGCGCGTAGGCTCGCGCTCGCGCGATTGTTCCTGCGCGATACTCCGCTCTGGCTGCTCGACGAGCCGACTGAAGGGCTCGACGCGACAATCGCCCGCGACGTGATCGCCAGGCTCAAGGACAACGCCGGCCAACGCACGCTCGTCGTCGCCACGCATATCCGGCGTGAAGCCGAGCTCGCAGACCGCCTCCTGATCCTCGATCGGGGACGCGTCATCCAACTGCTCAACCGTGGCGAGCCTGGCTTCGATGCCGCGCTGTCGCGGCTGCGACCCGACTAAGAAGGTGTCAGCACGTCAGGCGACCCCGCGTCGCCCTTTACACATCGCAGGAGGCCGGCCCGAGGCCGGATATTGATCGATGGAACTTGATATCGTCGCCCTGTCACGACTGCAGTTCGCAATGACTGCACTCTATCACTTCCTGTTCGTGCCGCTCACGCTCGGGCTCTCGGTCCTGATCGCCATCATGGAGACGGTCTACGTCATGACCGGGCGGCGGATCTGGCGCCAGATGACCAAATTCTGGGGCACGCTGTTCGGCATCAACTTCGTCGTCGGTGTGGCGACCGGCATCGTCATGGAGTTCCAGTTCGGCATGAACTGGAGCTACTACAGCCTCTACGTCGGCGACATCTTCGGTGCGCCGCTGGCGATCGAAGGGCTCATGGCCTTCTTCCTGGAAGCGACGTTCGTCGGCCTGTTCTTCTTTGGATGGGACCGGCTGTCGAAGGTCGGGCATCTCATCGCCACCTGGGCGGTGGCGATCGGCTCCAACCTCTCCGCGCTGTGGATCCTCATCGCCAACGGCTGGATGCAGAACCCGGTCGGCTCCGCGTTCAATCCCCAGACCATGCGCATGGAGGTGACGGACTTCTTCGAGGTGCTGTTCAACCCCGTCGCGCAGGCGAAGTTCGTGCACACCGTCTCGGCGGGCTACGTCACCGCCTCGGTCTTCGTTCTCGGCGTCTCGGCCTGGTACTTGTACAACAAGCGCCACACTGATCTCGCCAAGCGCTCGATGACGGTCGCCGCCTCCTTCGGCCTCGCTTCGGCCCTGTCGGTCGTGGTGCTCGGCGACGAGAGCGGATACCTCACCACCGAGCATCAGAAGATGAAGCTCGCGGCCATGGAATCGATGTGGGAGACCGAGCCCGCGCCGGCCGCCTTCACGCTCATCGGATTTCCCGATCAGGAGGCGCGCGAGACGCACTTCGCCGTGCGCATCCCGTGGGCGTTGGGCCTCATCGCCACGCGCTCGCTGACGACCCAGATCCCGGGCATCAACGAGCTCGTCGATCATGCCAAGGTGCGCATCCGCGAGGGCATCTCGGCCTATGACGCGGTCCAGCAGATCCGCTCTGCAAGCACGCCGTCGGCGGTTCCGCAGGCCGCGCACGAGGCGCTGGAGAAGTACGGCAACGATCTGGGCTATGCGCTCTTGTTGAAGCGCTACGTCGACGATCCGCGCAAGGCGACGGACGCCGATATCGACAAGGCCGCCTGGGACACGGTGCCATACGTGCTGCCGCTGTTCTGGTCGTTCCGCATCATGGTCGGCCTCGGCTTCTTCTTCATTGCGCTGATGGCCACGTTCTTCTACCTGTCGGCGCGACGGACACTGGATCACTATCCATGGCTGTTGCGGCTCGCGACCATCGCCATCCCGTTGCCGTGGATCGCTGCCGAGCTCGGTTGGTTCGTCGCCGAGTTCGGACGCCAGCCGTGGATCATCGAGGGCGTGCTGCCGACGGCGGCTGCCGTCTCCAGCCTCGGCGCCACGACGGTGTTGATCACGCTTTTAGGCTTCGTCGCGATCTACACGGTGCTGTTCATCATCGAGATCAGCCTCATGGTTCGCGCCATCAAGGCCGGACCGGCGCCCGACGACGCGCCTGAAGCCGAGCTCATTCCCTCTTCACTCGTAGCTGCGGAGTAGACCAATGATCCTCCACGAACTCATTAGCTATGAAGCGCTGCGTCTCATCTGGTGGCTCCTGCTCGGCGTGCTGCTGATCGGCTTTGCCGTCATGGACGGCTTCGATCTGGGCGCTGCCACGATGCTGCCATTCGTCGCCAAGGACGACGTGGAACGCCGCGTCGTCATCAACACCATCGGCCCGGTCTGGGAAGGCAACCAGGTGTGGCTGATCCTCGGCGGCGGCGCCATCTTCGCCGCATGGCCGCCACTCTATGCGGTCTCGTTCTCCGGCTTCTACCTGGCGATGTTCACCATTCTGTTCGCGCTGATCCTGCGACCGGTGGGCTTCAAGTACCGCTCCAAGCTCGATGATCCGCGCTGGCGCAGCGCCTGGGACTGGGCGCTCTTCATCGGCGGTGCCGTGCCGTCGCTGATCTTCGGCGTCGCTGTCGGCAACGTGCTGCAGGGCGTGCCCTTCCACTTCAACAACGATCTGCGCATCTTCTACGACGGCACCACGCTGTTCGAGCTGCTCAATCCGTTCGCGCTGCTGTGCGGGCTGGTCTCGGTGTCGATGCTCGTCATGCACGGCGCGGCCTGGCTTTCGATCAAGTCGGAAGGGTCTGTCGCCGACCGAGCGCACGCCTGGGGCAAGATCGCGGCCCTGCTGACGGCCGCGCTCTTCGTCCTGGGCGGCATCTACCTGTGGCTCGGCGTCGACGGCTATCGCATCACCAGCGACGTCGATCCGGCGGGGCCGTCCAACCCGCTCGGCAAGACGGTGGTGATGGAGGCCGGCGCCTGGTTCCACAATTACGCCGCCTACCCGCTGACAATGTTAGCGCCCGTCCTCGGGATCGCCGGCGCCCTCAGCGCCTACGTCTTGTTGAACGCGCGCCGCGACATCACCGCGATCCTGGCGACGACGTTGTCGATCGCCGGCATCATCTCGACGGTTGGGCTGGCGATGTTCCCGTTCATTCTGCCCTCGACGGTCGATCCCAACTCCAGCCTGTTGGTGTGGGATGCCTCCTCGAGCCACCTCACCCTGTTCATCATGCTGGTCGTCACCATCATCTTCATCCCGATCATCATCGCCTACACCGCGTGGGTCTTCCGCGTGATGTGGGGCAAGGTCAATGAGAAGGACATTCGCGAAGATCGCGGCCACGCCTACTGAGGCCAGCGCACAAGGAGATTGCAGAAATGTGGTACTTTGCTTGGCTGCTGGGCTTTCCGCTCGCCGCTGCCTTCGCTGTCCTCAACGCCATGTGGTACGAGTTGATGGAGGACAAGGCGCAGGCGAAATCTCGCGCCGACAAATAGCTGCCGATCGACCTGGCCGCCCTCGCGGGCGGCCGGGGCCACTTTTCGATCCGCCGAAGTTGCAGATACGCTAGATCCGCTCGCTCTCGGGCTCGGCAATGACGAGATACGTGTCGAGAAACGAGCGAAGCTGTTTGATCGCCGGAATGGGATCGAACTTCTTCAGGATGATTGCGCGCACGCACACGCCGTCCAGATACGTCGAAATGAACGTCGCCGTCTCCGCAACGTCCACCCGCCTGAACTCACCGCGCGCGATCCCCGCCGACAGGGCCTGACGCAGCACCTCGCGCTCCTCGTCGTAGAACTGATGGATCGCCTCATCGAGCCGCGACTTGCGCTTCGCGGTCTTGGCGTAATCCATCGAGATCATGATGAGCTTGCTGATCGTGTCGAACTGCAGGATGTGCGTGTCGAGCCAGCCGTAGAGAATTTCACGCGGCTGCTCGTGGCCCTGACGCGAAATCCGGAACTGCTCGAACGCGCGCTCGACCGCCAGCGTGACGGCGCGGCGGAACAGCTCCTCCTTGCTGCCGAAGTAGTAATAGATCAGCGCGGGATTGAAGCCCGTCGCATCCGCGATGTCCTTGGTGGTGACGGAGGAGAACCCGCGCGAAGAGAAAAGCTCGAGCGCGGCCTGCCTGATCCGCACCTCGGTATCGGGTGTCGCAACACTGAGCTTCGGCCGTCCCGCGCCGCTCGCCCGCTTGGTGCGCACGCGCCCGGCGGGCACGCGCTTCACCTTCTTCGCCCGCGGTGACTTCTGTTCTTTCGCCATCCCCGTCTTTCGATCCTCATCGCATCCCAACACCTTGTAGCAGACTCGGCGTCTTTCTGCCGATGGCGCCGGAATGAGCAGACTGGTGAGTAGATTGTTCAAAAAGCAGGCGCCCTGACAAGCGTTTTCGCTTGCTCTCACAAATTAATTGATCAGTTAATTAAGGGTCGGAGCCACATCGGGGCTTCGCCGGCGCGCGTCGCTGAACCTCTCCGAACTTCAGCCAGGCAGATGGTTTCGATGGATGCTGTTGCGATGAAGACGCCTCGAGCGCAAGACGCAGACTCGAGCGCACCGACAGCCAGCCCGCTCCGCAAGCGGGCGAAGCTGTGGTCGATCCGCGGCCAGCTCGCGGGACAGACCTACTTCTTCATCGCTTGCATCGGCATCGCCTTGCCGTTCCTCGCCTGGATCGCGCTCAACAGCTCCGGCACCGTCCCCCGCGTCTTCATGCCGACGCCCGTCGCCGTCATCGAGCGCTTCATCACCTGGGTGTCCGACGAAGGCTTCGGCACCGATTTCTGGATTTCCATCTCGCGCGTCAGCCTCGGCTTCCTGGCTTCGCTCGCCCTCGCCCTGCCGCTCGGCCTCCTCAGCGGCACCTTCAAGCCGGCCGAAGCGCTGCTCGAGCCCGCCATGGACTTCGTCCGCTACATGCCGGCGGTCGCCTTCGTGCCGTTGATGCTTTTGTGGTGCGGCGTCGGCGAGGGCTCGAAGATCGCCGTCATCTTCGTCGGCACCTTCTTCCAGATGCTTTTGATGTTCGCCGACGACGTGCGACGCGTTCCCATGCAGCAGATCGAGGCCGCCCAGACGATGGGCGCCACCCGGCGCGAGATCGTCTACCGCGTGATCTTTCCCTCCGCCGCGCCCGCCATGCTCACGACCTGCCGCATCACGCTCGGCTGGGCCTGGACGTACCTCGTCGTGGCCGAGATGGTCGCCGCCAACTCCGGCATCGGCTACGCGATCCTGAAAGCTCAGCGCTTCCTCGCCACCGACAAGATCTTCGCAGGTCTCATCGTGATCGGCCTCATCGGCCTCGTCCAGGACCAGATCCTGCGCGCGCTGCACACCGTCCTGTTCCCCTATCTCAAAGGACGCTGACCATGACCAAAGGCATCACGGTAGAGCATCTCATGAAGTCGTTCGGGAGCACACTGGTTCTCGACGACGTCAGCCTTAGCGTCAAGCCGGGCGAGTTCGTCACCATCGTCGGCGCGTCGGGCTGCGGCAAGTCCACGCTTCTGCGCATCCTCGCTGGTCTGGAGACCGCCGATGCCGGCCTCATCGCCTGCGACGGCCGCTCCATCGAAGGCCCCGGCGTCGAGCGCGCCATGGTGTTTCAGGACTACAGCCTGTTTCCCTGGCTGACGGTCATGGGCAACGTGCTGTTCAGCCGGCGGCTCGCGGCCAACGCCTACGACAACCTCGCCCTGGAGCGCGGTGCCGAGGAGGCGCGCGCGCAAAAGCTTCTCTCCATCGTCGGCCTCTCCAAGGTCAAGGACGCCTACCCCTCCCAACTTTCCGGCGGCATGCGCCAGCGCGTCGCCATCGCCCGCGCGCTGATGTCGAAGCCCGCTCTCCTGCTCATGGACGAGCCGTTCGGCGCGCTCGACGCCCAGACCCGCGAGGTCATGCAGGATCTCGTCCTCGAGGTCGTGCGCGAGGAAGGCACGACCATCGTTTTCGTCACCCACGACGTCGAGGAAGCGATCTATCTGGGATCTCGCGTCGTGCTCATGGCCCCGTACCCCGGCCGCATCGACTTCATCTACGAGGTCCCCTTCCCGCGCGAGCGCGACATCGCAATGCGGCTCTCCGCACCATTCCTCGACTTGAAACGCCGCATCATGAGCCGCGTTCGCGACACCGTCGCCATGTCGTTCGACGGCGCCGACCAGAACTCTCAGGGGCTAAGTGCATAAGGCGCTTGCCAATCTCAGCGAAGGAGTATCGCACATGATCAGTGGTCTTCTCTCAGAGCTCCGAAAAGGAGCAGTCGCCGCGCTCGCGGTTGCGGGTCTGCTTGCAGGCACGATCGCACAGCCCGCACAGGCGGAAGAGACGAAGGTGACGCTCGCAACGGTCGCCTGGATCGGCTATGCGCCGTTCTACGTCGCCGCCGAGAAGGATCTGTTCAAGAAGCACGGCGTCGAGGTCGAGCTCAAGGACTTCGCCGACCCCGCACTCATTCCGGCAGCCCTCGCCAGCGGCGGCATCCAGGGCGCCATGTACACCTACGACCAGGTGATCAATCTCGTCGCTAATGGCTACGACTACCGCGTCGTCATGCCGATCGACTACTCCAACGGCGCCGATGCCATCATCGCCTCGAAGTCGATCAAGTCGCTTGCCGACCTTAAGGGCAAGCAGGTCGCCTATCCGTTCGCCACCTGCGACAACCTTCTCGTGGCCTACGCCTTGAAGTCGGTCGGCCTCACCGAGGACGACGTGCAGGGTCTCGACACGACGCCTGAGAACGTGCCTGCCGCGCTCGCAGGCGGGGCTGCCGCCGGCGCCACCTACGAACCCAGCATCTCCAAGGCCCTGAAGCTCGATGTCGGCGATGGCTTCAAGACGATCTACACGTCCGCCACCGCGCCCGGCCTCATCACCGACGTCCTCTACTTCCCCGCCGACTTCATCACCAAGAACCCCGAGACCATCGACGGGATCATCAAGGGCTACATCGACGGCCTGAAGTTCGTGCGCGAGCATCCCGACGAGGCGTACGCGATCGTCGCCAAGTACTTCGCCACCACCGTCGACGACGTGAAGGAGCAGGCCAAGGGCGTCTACAATGTGCCCGTTCCCGAGATGGCCGGCTATTTTGCGCCGCGCGACGACGCGAAGTCCTTCTTCACCTCCGGCAAGCTGATCGCCGACATCCTGATCCAGCGCGGCCAGATCAAAGCCGCGCCCAAGATCGAGGACACATATACGACCGCTTTCGTCGAGAAACTTGCTGCCAACTGATGGCGTGAGCGGCCGACCCAGGTAGCGGCGGCCGCTCTTTCGCCCGCACATGAGTTCAAACGTCCCGCAAAGAGGAGAAACAAGGTGGACGCCTTTGCCAACAATCCCGACGAGCTGAGCGCCACGCTCCGCAAATCCGGCGTCAAGTACATGCTCGCGAGCTACGTCGATATGCACGGCGTATCCAAGGGCAAGGTCGTGCCGATCGCGCATCTGGACCGCATGATGGCTGGCTCGGAGCTGTGCACCGGCGCCGCCCTCGACGGCGTCCCCCAGGACGTCAGCGACGAGGAGGTGGCCGCACATCCCGATGCCGCATCCTGCACGGTGCTGCCCTGGAACAAGGACATCGCCTGGTTCGCGAGTGACCTGTGGTGCGAGGGCAAGCCGTTCGAGGCCTGCAGCCGCAACATCCTCAAGCGTGCGCTCGCCAAGGCAGCGGGCATGGGCTTTGCCATGAACCTCGGCATGGAAGCGGAGTTCTTCGTGCTGCGCGACGATCCCGAGCATGGCTACGCCCCGCTGTCGGATCGCAAGCACCTCGAGAAGCCCGCCTATGACGTCTCGCGCATGCTCGACAACATGGGCTGGATGGACGAGCTCATCCAAGCCATGAACAGCCTGGGCTGGGACGTCTACAGCTTCGACCACGAGGACGGCATCGGCCAGTTCGAGATCGACTTCCGCTATTTCGACGCCCTGTCGATGGCCGACCGCTACGTGTTTTTCCGCCTGATGGCGCACGAGATCGCCCGCAAGCACGGCGGCTTCGCCACCTTCATGCCCAAGCCGTTCGCGGACCGGGCCGGCAGCGGCGCGCACTTCAACATGTCGCTCGCCGACCTCAATACCGGCCGCAACCTGTTTTCCGATACGAGCGATCCGCGCGGCTGCAGCCTGTCGAAGCTCGGCTATCAGTTCCTGGCCGGCGTCCTGAAGCACCTCCCCGCCATCTGCGCCATCGTGGCGCCGACGGTGAACAGCTACAAGCGGCTCGTGCTCAAGGGCTCCATGTCGGGCTTCACCTGGGCCCCCGTGTGGGCATGCTACGGCAACAACAACCGCACCAACACCTTGCGCATTCCGCTCGGCGGCGGCCGCGTCGAGCTGCGTGCGGCCGACAGCTCGTGCAATCCCTATCTGGGCGCGGCACTGGTGCTCGCCGCAGGGTTGGAAGGCATCGAGCAGGAGCTCGATCCCGGCGAGCCGCATGGCGAGAACATGTATCTGAAAAGCGAGGCCGAGCTGCAGGCGCTCGGGATCGCCCATCTGCCCAAGACGCTGGAAGAGGCCATCGACGCCTTCGATGCCGATCCCTTGAGCCTGACGGCGTTCGGTCCGGACATGAAGCAGGCCTGGCTCGACTTCAAGCGCCATGAGTGGGCAAGCTACATCAACCACGTCTCGGATTGGGAGAAGTCGCGCTACCTGAAGTTCTATTGATCTGCCCGTCGTTCGATAACGAGAAGGAGAACGCCCATGCAATGGGCCGAGCGCACCTGGGCCGAGTTACCGGCCGATCTCGAGGCAGCGAATTTTTCCGCGCTGCTTCCCGTCGGAGCGACCGAGCAACATGGTCCGCATCTGGCGACGGGCATGGACTGGGTGCTCGCCGACGTCTTGTGCAGGGAGGTGGCGGAGCTGACGCGCGTGCCGATGCTGCCGCTGCTTCCCTACGGCTGCTCGCTTGGCCACAGCCGCCGCTGGCCCGGCACAATCGCATTGCAGCCGATCACCTTGATCACACTGGTCAAGGAGATCGGCGATTGGGCCTATCACAGCGGCGTCAGGCGGCTGCATATCGTCAACAGCCACGTCACCAACGCAGCGCCGTTGCGATGCGCGCTGGAGATGCTGCGCTCCGAGCACGACGACATGATGGTTGCGGTGATCAACACGGCTCAGATGAGCGAGCGCGTGCGCGCGGCACACTTTGCCGACGGCGGCGACTGGCACGCCAACGTTGCGGAAACCGCGCTGATGATGGCGATCGCTCCCCAGATCGCGCGGCCCGAGCTCAACGCGACCGCCGACGATCCCGACCGAACCGGATCGCTGGTCTTTGCTCATCCAGTTAATCGAACCAGCAAGAACGGCGTCACCGGCGCGCCGAGCCGGGCCAGCGCCAAGCTCGGGCGGCAGCTCTACTCTTGGATGGTGGAGGACCTCACGGACATCGTCGAGAGGGGCAAGTCCGAAAAGCCGCCGCTCGACGCGTCCTACTTCAGTCGCGCCGAGGGATAACCTCAAACTTCGGTCGCCGGCTCGCTCTCTGCCGGACCGTCCGCAGCAATCGGCTCGCCCCGGATCAGCCGCCAGAACGCAGCGAACTTTGCTGCATCATGGAACTCTTCCACTCGCGCGATCTTGCCATCGCGAAAGGTAATGAGCTGGCGATAGGAACCGCTGAGGGTATGGCCGGTCTGCTTGTGGCGAATGAACGCTTCGACTCTGGAGCGCCCGACTCCGTCGATTAGCCGGAAATACTCCGCGACGCAGACACTCTCAGCCACGGCCTGCGTCGATCTGAGGAACTCTGCCAACGCCGCTTTGCCGGAGATCGTCAGCGGTCCGCCATCCGGGCCGCCTGCGTTGCACCAGTAGACGACGTCGTCCGCATAGTAGCGCAGCATGCGATCTAGATCGCCCTCGCTCCAGGCGGCGTTCACAACGTCCAGAATTCCGCGCGCGCTTAATTCATCCAAGGTCACGCCGCCCCACTCGGCAATGAGCGTTACTCGACCGGTATCACTTCATGAACACGGTGCAAACGTAAATTGCACGATCGTTGCCCTCCCTTTGACGCCGGCGGCCCGATAATCGTGGAAATCGAACGCTGAAAACCGCGCCGTGCACCGCTTCAAGTTCCCGCGATCGGCGGCGGAATGTTCGCTGGGGTGATAATATCCGACGCCCTCAAATCGGATCGGGTCTTTCAGGCCACCGACCGTCGTCGCCAAAGTCCCTCGGCAGAGGGCTCATCAGCTCGATCGAATCTGAGGCTGCGCGCACGGTCTTGATCCAGTCCCAGGCGGCTTCCAGTGCCGTCGCCTCGGCCTCCTCGCCTTGCGACCATGCTCCACCTTGGGCAAGCTTCCGTATCAGCTCGACACCGCGCGCCGTCATGTTGGCCTGCTTCCAGTCGGGATAGACGGCGAGGATGCGCCGGCGCGCCTCGTCTTTCACATCCTGAGCTGAGATTGAAGGTCCCATGATGCCGTAAGCTCGCAGGACCTGCGCAAGCTCCACCTCGTTCGCGATCCTCGACGTACATTCGGCTGGCCACTCGTCGACGTAGGCGCCGGCCGCGCTCGACCACGCCCGGGCCTCGTTGCCGCCGACAATCCAGAACCAATTCTTGGGATCGTATTCGCTCATACCGCCTGTCCCTGTGTGGCCGTCGTGCCGGCAACGCTGCCGGGGATATAGGACGGCCCTCCGCCGTTAGTGTTGAGGATGCTGTTGAGCTGCACTGTGTAGCGCTTGCCAGTGACCGTCGCTGCAGACACGTCGAGCGTCACGCCGCCGGAAGCGATGGCGATCTGCCCCGCCTCTCCGCAATAGACGGTGTTCCAGGAGAAATTCAGTGTGCCGGTGAACGTGATGGTCTGCCCGTAGAACTGGATCACGCCATACTGACACGCCAGCCAGCAGGAGCCGCCGCCCGTAACCGAGATGCCGCCGGCCACGATCATTCTAGCACCCTGCTCATTGTTAGACAGAAGTCCGGCGAAGCCGCCGCCGTTTCCAGCCAGCTCAAGGTTGGCTACCTGTACCGTCCCTCGACCCACGTGTTGGACAAGGGAGGCGTTACCGGCCGTGCGCAGTCGAAACCCTCGGATGGTCAAGGTGCCCGGCAATGTCGCAGTGATGCTGAAAGGGCTGCCGCTAGCGAGATCGATGAAGCAATCTTCAGGAGCCGAGGTGTTGCCCTGGATGAGGAGAAGGCCGCCGCCGGTCCAGCCCGCCGCAATGGAGCAGCCAGCCGTCAACGTGACGTCGGCGACCTGGATGGTGACAGTGTAGCCGTAAAAGTCGAGCGTGCCGATGACGACATTGAGGGCGTATTGCAGCGTCGCGAATGCGGTGCCGCTGCCAAGGCCATCGTTGCTGTTCGAGCCGGTAGAGCCGTTCACGTAATAGGTGCGATTGCCGGTCAGAACCTCGCGGAACAGCGTGTTCGGGAAGCTGACGCGGCCGGTCGTGCGCTCTGCGACCAGGACCTCGTGCCAGTTGCTGCCGTCGGGGCTGACCTTCACATGCCAGTCGTCGTCGCCGGCAAGGCCGAACTCAGCGCGGCCGGAGTAGCCGTTCTGGAAGACGACGGACGCCGTCTTTGCTGCCGCCGACTTGTTGACGATGATCCGGTGATCGCCCGAGCCCGGCGTCACGTCGTCGTGCGAAAAGAGCGCCGCGTCCGATTTGACATTCAACCGGTTGGTGTCGTCGGCGGTCGCATTGACGCCGACGTGGCTCGCCGGGTTGACGCTGCCGCCTCCGGCGACGACCCAGGCCGAGCCGTCCCAAGCAACAAGCGCCTCTTCATTCGCGATCCAGGCGAGCCACCCCAGCTTGGGCTCGTAAATGGCCCACACGCCATCCTGAAATGCCGCCAACTCATCGGCGTGACCGGCCCAAACCCCCGTCGGATCGGCCGCAATCAGATAGCAATCGCCATCGTCGGGTGAGACCGGAGGCGCCGTAAGCACGCGCGAAAGCGCGCCGACCTGCACGACAGCATCAAGCACGCGCAGCGCTTCGTTGTGCGTGACGTGCTTTTGGGCTTGAGCAGCCGCCAGATAAGGAAGCGAGAGATTGGGGGAGCGATCCATGAGATCCCGTTGCGCCTAACCGACATCGTGCAGTCCCGCGGCTGCAAACAGCGCAAAGGTTAGGCGCAGCATTGGCGCAGGGGGATAACTTCGCTGCGTGATGGACCCGTCGGACAAGCGAAGGCGCAAAAAAAATGGCTGGAAACCGAGTTTCCAGCCAAGGACGCGGACAACCGGGGAAGGTTGACACTATGCAGGCGGATGCGTGCGCAAGCGCAGAGGATCGTAGAACGGCGTCTTAACGACATTGGCTTGGTGGTTGCCGTTGTCGTGGACAGTCAGCTCCGTTCCAAGCTTGGTGTAGTCGGGCTCGATTTGCGCCAGCGCAATCGACTTCATCAGGTGCTGGCTGAAGATCGAGCTGGTGACGACGCCGACCTCCTTGCCGTTGACGGTGATCTTCGAGCCCGGCGCAATCGCGGCCGAATGCGCGATCTCGATGCCGGTGATGAACGAGCGCTCCTTGCCCTTCCTCTCGATCAGTGCCTGCTTACCGATGAAGTCCGGCTTATCGAGATCGACACTCCAGTCGGCGCGCACCTCCCACGGGGTGGTATCGCCGTGTGGCATGTCGAAGGGATAGAACAGCAATGCGCCCTCGACGCGCACGATGTCGAGGCAGTCCCACGACACGGGAATCACGCCCTTCGCCTTGCCGTGCTCCAGAATGGAATCCCACATGAGGTGGGCATCCTCGGCCGTGCAGAAGACCTCATAGCCGCGCTCGGCCGAATAGCCGCCGCGCGCAAGACGCACCGGCTTGCCAAATAGCGTCGTCTTCTCGTGGCGGAAATAGGCAAGCCCAGCAAGATCCATCGGCGTATGCGGCGCGAGTACCTCGAGCGCCAGCGGGCCCTGCAGCGACAGAACGTGGGTGTCGTTGTCGCGCTCGATCTTGACGTTGTACTTCTCCGCAACCGGCAGCATCGCCTCTTCGAGAGAACCGCCGCCATGCGAGATGCGGTACTCCTCAGGACCATCGACGTAGATTATGACGTCGTCAATCAGGGAACCGCCGGCATTGACGATGTTGGAGATGTGCGAATCTCCCGCCGCCGCCTTGGTGACATCCGACGTCAGCAGGTGGTTGAGGAACTTCGACGCCTCCGGTCCCGTGACGTTGAGCAGCCGCAGCGCGGTCACATCGATCAGGCCGGCACGATAACGCACAGCACCCGTTTCCTCGTAGGGACACGTGCTATAGGTCTGCGGCAACGGCATGTCGTTCCAGGACGCCTTGGTCAGATCGGCGCCTAAGGCGACATGGCGGTCGTTGAGGACGGAATTCCTCGGGAATTGGTTGGCGTTCATAGCGAGTCTCTCCGATTGAGCGAGTAGTGTGATCGTCCGGCGCGACGGCCGGAGCGTGTCTTATTCGGGCCCACAACCAGGCGAGGTCGGCGCACCGTCGTCGTACTTCGACAGCCACTCGACAGTGGTGTCGCGGTAGCGGGTGAGGCCCTTGTAGTCGGCAAGCTCCGGCGGCAGCGTCTTCAACACGCGGTGGAAGCGACGCGCCCACTTCGGCACGGTCACGAGCTCGCTCATCTTGATCATGTAGCAGCGGATCGAGAACAGCACGGCATTCGAGCGCGGCAGCCGCCAGAGTCCCTGCAGCTCCACGCGCAGATGAACCTTGTCGCCGACGTTCTCAGGAGTGACGGTGGTACGGTCGACGCCCCACTTGTGGTAGTTCTCCGGAGAGGTATCGAGACGCGGATTGATCGTCATCGTCCAGTTGAGGCGGCGCGCGGGCTGCCCGAGCTGGAGGTTCAACAGGAACTTCAAAGCGCGCTCGAACACGCGCGCCTGATGCGCCAGCGGCACCGGTCCATGCCACTCGGTGAAGTTCATGCCCACATCGAAGTCGAGCGACCAGTCGGCCTGCGTGGTGATGATCCCTGCGTCCATCCAGAGGTTATTGTCGCGGTGGTCCTGCAGCGAGAAATCACCCTGGCACTGGCGACCGATGTACTCCATCGGGCCATAGGGCAGCGTCCCCGCATCTCCGAAAACGAAGCGCTCCTCGATGTTCAGCGGACGGTTGATCCAGTGCCACTTGTCGCCGTCGCGGTTCAACGTGAAGAGCTCTGGATAGCTCTCTGCCAACGACGTCATGAGCAGCTCGAGCATGTCCCACTCGGCCGTGATCATGTGCGGCAGCGACTGGCAGCGCTTGGGGTCCTCCGCGAGAACCATCGCGCGGTCCTTCATCTCGGAGACGTAGTGCTCGTCGATGTCGATGGGATGCTCGTAGACGGAGCCTTTGGGGCCCGGCAGATGCGGCTCGATGTTCACCGAGTACATGTACTTGTCTTCATGGAACGGGAACGGAAACCGCCGGATCGCCGCTGGACTGTTGCGGAAGGTGAAGTCGTCCCTGAAGGACTCGTGATTGAAGACGTTCATCGTTTTCTCCGTGCGCTTATCCGCTTCACAGATCGAGGGTGAGACTGTTGCCAGTGACCCGAGACATGCAGATCATGATCTTGTCGCCGCTGCGCCGCTCGGCGTCGGTCAGGTAGTGATCGTTGTGCTTGAGCTCGCCGTCGCGCGCGAGAACGCGCGTCTCGCACTGGCCGCACGCCCCACCGCGACAGAGGAACGGCGCATCGACACCGTGCTCCTCGAGCGCTTCGAGAATGCTCTGCTGCGGACCCACCCGGATCTCGCGGTTGGAGCGCGCAAGTTTGACCGTGAAGGCGTTGCCCGCGGGCGGCGCGCCGAACTGCTCGGAATGCAGGTTCTCTTCCGGCCAGCCTTCTGCGCGCGCGGTTTCGAGCGCCCAATCGATCATTTCCTTCGGCCCGCACACATACAGGTGCGTCCCGAGCGGCTGATCGGCGAGCACCCGATCGAGGTCCAGCTTCTCGCCGCGGTCGGAGCGGTAGATCTTCACCCGATCGCCGTAGCGCTCGACGAGTTTCTGGCAATAGGCGCCGCGCGATAGCGAACGCACCTTGTAGCGCAGCTCGAAGTCGGCGTTGATCGACGACAGCTCTTCCAGCATGGACATCAGCGGCGTGATGCCGATGCCGCCGGCGACCAGGAGATGCTTGCGCGCCTGCCTGTTGATCGTGAACAAGTTCACGGGATTGGTGATCTGCACCTCCGCGCCTACCGGCAGCCGATGCATGAACTCGGAACCGCCACGCGATTCATCCACGCGCAGCACGCTGATCTCGTAGCTCGCCGGATTGCCCAGCGGCCCCATCAGCGAGTACGGGTTGCGCCACATGCGGCCGTCCGCATCGCGCATCACCACGACGATGTGCGATCCGGCCGAGTAGTTGAGCAGCGGCGATCCGTCGGTGGGAACAAGCCGGAAGCGCTTGATGCCGTCGGCAACGGGCTCGATCTCTGCGATGCGCATGGGACGCAGTTGGGTTGCGGTCATAGGTACATCACCTCCTGCGCGGGCACCTCACTGGGATCCTCGGCGTTGATGCAGACCCCCTGGAACGCCGCCAGTCGGCGCGAGTAATGATCGCGCACAGTCAAAAGCAGTCCGCACCCTGGGCACTCGACCGGGTTGACGGTGACGTTTTCGATCATGGTCTTGCAGTGGACACACTGGACCCTGCGCTTCAGCGATCCCCTGTGCTCGGTGCGCACCGACATGTGGTCGATGCCCTGCTGCATGGCGGCCTGCACCGCGGAACCGATCAGCGGCTCGCTGCCGGCCGCGTAGACGCGAACGCCCATCTTCGCGCCCTGCAGGAGGCCTGCGAGCTGCGTCGCGATCGATGCTATCTGGTAGTGGATCACCGTGTCGGCAGGCTTCATCCGCTCCGCCAGGGACGTTGCGGGCGGCGCACGGTTTTCATCCAGCAGGAACACCGTCGACTTCCTGGCGAAGTCCGCGCCGGCCTTCTCCATCATCTCGATCACCGCCTCGGCGCCCGCCTGGTCGCAGACGACAAGGTTTGAGCGCGCGTTGAGATCGGGTTCGAGTCCGGGATACTGCGGCCGGCTCTTGATCTCGCTGACAAGCATGGGTTGTCTCTCCGTCCTTCCGTCCTCCCAGCTTCCGAAAATGTGCCGGAGCAGACGTGAGGATCTGCTCCGGCGCACGGCACACCATCTTGGCGATGGCTGCACAGGGCTCTGGGAGATTGGCCCTGTGCCGTGCCGTCTTCCTCCAACCGCTCGGCTTTGCCGCTATGCCGGCAGCTGGAAGAACCAGTTCGCCGCCAGCACCACCGCGATGCCGACGATCAGCGCCACGTAGGGCAGCGCACCTGCACGGCGGCGATCGAGATCGCCGGCATGCAACCCGAGGTCCTCGAGCATGTGATCGGGGAACACGCCACGGTCCTGCACGTAGTGGCGGAACCAGAAGACCGGAATGATGAGCGCAGCCGTGATGATGCCGGCCGTCAGCGCCCACGGATTCCACACCTTCGCGCCCGCGCCCAGGAACACGCAGTTGACGAACGCGAAGATGACGCCGATCGCGAGCAGCCAGTTGGGTGCGCGCCACGGACGCGGCACCGACGCGTTGTCGATGCGGTGGATCCAGCCCGAGTTCAGGTTGAGGAAGTTGAAGATGATGTAACCGACGTTCGACACGGCCAGGATGAAGAAGAAGCTGGTCGCATCGGCGCAGGCAATGGCGAGCACCACGAGGTTGACCACCAGATCGGTCCACATCGCCCGCGTCGGTGCGCCATGCTCGTTCACGTGGCTCAGGTAGCGCGGCAGCCAGCCGTCATAGGAGCCCTGATAGAGCGTGCGCGAGGACCCGGCCATCGCCGTCATGATCGACAGCATCAGCGCCAAAATCATCAGCATGACGAGGACGTTCGTCAGCCAGCCGGGGCCGTGCACCATGCTTGCCAGCGCCTCGGCAACGCCCGAACCGTCGACGATCGCAGGCGCCGTCATGCCTTCCAGGCCGAGCACGCCCTGGAACGTGAACGGCACCAGCGTGAACAGCAACAGGCACAGAAGGCCGGAGAACAGGATGGCCTTGAACGTGTCGGTGTGCGGGTTCTTGAACTCGCTGGTGTAGCAGATCGCCGTCTCGAAGGCGTAGGTCGACCAGGCCGCGATGAACATGCCGCCGAGGACGAGCGTCCAGCCGCCGTTGGTCCAAGCCCCACCGACCGTGTCGGCAATCGGCGCCAGAGGTGTGTAGTTGGACCAGTTGATCTGGCCGGTTAGGATCGGCACGACGCCGACGATGAGCATCGGGATAATGACCGCCAGCGCGATGTACTTTTGCACGTTGGCGGTGCTCAGGATGCCGCGATGCTGGATCGCGAACGTGATCAGCATCAACACCGCACCAATAAAGAACGTGGAGTTGAGCGAATAAGAGACGGGACCGAGCGAGCCCGTCACCAGCGTCCATTCGCGGACGACAGGCGTCATCGACGCGATGGCATCGGAAGACAGCAGAGCTGCTATCGCGTCCTGCGCCGTCTGACCCTGATTGGCAGCCAGCCACTCGATTACCCGCGGGCTGTCCGCCGTAATCGAGGCTGCGTGCGCCTGCACCCAGGCAATTACGTCGGGATGATCGGCCGCCGGGATCGGCGCCAGCGCGTTGAGGATGTACGCCGCAGCGATCGAGCAGCCCAGAGACAAGACCGGCGACCACGCGATCCAGTTACACCAGACCGACAGCGGCGCGATGATCTTCGAGTAGCGAACCCACGCCGCTGCGCCATAGATCGAGGCTCCGCCGGACTTATTGGGAAACAGGCCCGCGATTTCCGCGTAGGTGAACGACTGCAAGAACCCCATCATCATCGACAGGGCCCAAACAACAAAGGCGACCTTGCCGGCTGTTCCAGCAATGCCGCCAATCGAGAAGAGAACCAATGCCGGGACGCCGCTGGCGACCCAAAAGGCTCCTGTCCAATCAATCGCACGAACGAGCTCTTTCGAGCCCGACCGCGCCGCGGCTGGCGCCGCTACGGTCCCTGTAGTCATGGCGTTTGTGCTCCCCTGAGCGTCTTTATTGTTTTTGACGATCGGACGAGTTCGCCTCTCCGGCCTGCCGGTCGGACGTGCCTAGGGAACTTAAGACTGGAACCACTTTCAACCAATTTAAGCCATCACTTACCAGCCGAGCCAAGGAGGGTGTCCGAGCTTGACCTTAGTCAATACCCGGCCCAATTCAACGAAAAATTGTTCACTGACACGAAAATTATTTTATCTTGCCTCACAGAATGTCAGCCACATGTCGATTGGAGCGGGCATTTTGTCGCTGAGAAAATTGAGAAAATCGGCCCTTGGACCATTTTGGTTATTTTTGGTTGATTGTTGTCGAGAAGGCGATATCCTGCTGAAATTCGGTGGACGGGAGCGATTGGAAGGGCTCATGCGGGGCCGAAACGGACCACGCGCACGGTGCATCGGCCTGACAAGCGCAGGCTTGTCTGCGCTCGCGGAGGGCGACCTTCGCGCGGCGGCGGATTCGTGGATCGGCGCGGTCGATCTGGCGCGCGAGGAGACGCTCCCCGGAGCGCTGAGCGCGGCCGTGCACAACAACGCCGGCGCCGCTTATCTCATCGAGGCGCGCTCAGGCGAGGCGCTTCAGCACCTGCAGCAGGCGCGACAGCACTGGATCAACTCGCTGCACGCGTTGCATGCGGAACCGCCACAGGCATCAGGCACAAATTCGGTCTTTCACCTGCAGCTCGCCATCAAGCATCACGACACCTACGCACAGCTCGAGCGTGATCGGCGCGTGCGGCTGTGCAAGGCCGCGCGCACGATGACAGCGCTCAACCACAGCCTCGTCCGCGCTCCGAAGCGGTTGCGCGCGCAGCATCGCGCCATCATTGCCGCAGCACTCTCCGATGCCTTTGGGCCGCGCTGCCCGGAAATCGATACGATCGCGCACGGCGACGCCGCCTCCATGAGCGCGGACCTCGTTCCCGCGCTCTACCAGCGCAAACTCGACAGCCTCCAAGGCTTCGCCGAGCGCCAGTCGGCGACGTCGGCGAACGTAATCGAGCTGGCCGCTCGGCTCACCATTCTCATCCATCCGATACTGCGTTGTGCCTTGGCGCCCCGAGGCCATCATCCGCTCGTGGAGAAGAACTGATGCAGGCAACGATGTCATCGGTGCAAGCCCCATGGGAGATCGATACGGCACCACCGCCCATGGTGAAGCCGGCGGTCAAACGCATCGCCGAGCTCATCTTCGCGCGCGTTCGCGCGGGGGACTATCCCTTCGGAACGCGCATCCCCGCGGAGCGCGACCTCGCCGAGGAGTTTTCCCAATCACGCGCGACGATCCGCCAGGCGCTCGGCTTTCTCGAGACCTACGGTGTCATGGCCCGGCGCGCGGGCAGCGGCAGCTTCGTGGCCTACCGTCCCACCGATACACACGGCCAGGCCGGCTCGTCGAACGTGGACACGAGCGCGAGCATCATCGCTATCTCGGAGACGGTCTCTCCATTCGAGATGAACATCGCCGAATCCATTCTCGAGCCGGAGATCGTCCGGTTGGCGACGATCTATATGACCATCCGCGACCTCGCCAAGCTCGGCGAGCAGCTCAAACAATTGGATGCCATCGTCACGGACGCCGCGCAGTTTGCCCATCTGGAGAAGGAATTCATGATGACGATGTGCGAGGGCACGCACAATCGTCTGCTGATCACCATGTACCGCGTCCTGCACGAGGTTCGCAGCCAGCCGCAATGGTGCGCCAACAAAATCCGCACCTTGACGCCGGCGCGCATCCGCGAGGCCCAGCGAGGGCTGAGATCGCTTTACGCCGCGCTGGAGCGCCGCGACGTCGACACGGCGGTCGAGTGCATGCGCCTGTACATATCCAATATGCACGAGAGCATGATCTACGCGGCCGGATAGCGCGATCGAGATATCTGCTGTCTCGCCACGTCAGCGGGCACGCCGAGCACAAGTCGCTAGTGCGGGCGCATGAATGGCTGCTGCTCGATCGCCGGAACCATCGGTCCAGTTCCGCGCTGATCCCACATCAGGTTCATTGCCCGCATGTGGCGGATCAGGACGTCCCTGTTGCGATCCCACCATGCCCTGATCGAAGAAAATTCCTGGATCCGTGCCTTGCCGTTCTCGATCATGACGACGGGCCAGTCGCCAACCAGCGCATTGTCGATTCCGAACAGATCGTTGCCCCACCAGATCGCCTCGCCGAAGGCATGATGGCCGACGCCGCCGAACTTCATCATCGACAGCACCGAGAACGGCTCGAAGCTGCGCGCGCGCTGGACTGCATTCTTCCATAGCTCCAGCGTGGAGGCGTACTCCCACGACACCGCGCTCCAGCTATGCGGGTAGCGCTGGCAGAACTCCGCGTAGAATTCGTTGGGATTTTCGAAGTTGACTTGCGAGTCGTTGAGGCGCGGATCGTCGAAGTCGGGGAACTGGAACACGAACCCCTCCATGAACTCCCGGCTCGTCTGCTCGACGAGGTCCTGATAGTTGTCGCAGGTGCACGACAACAGACGCCCCTTGAAACCGCGCTTGAACGCCTCCTTGGTGAGGGCATGCAAGAACGGCTCATACGACGTATCCCAGCACAGAACGTCGGGAGAATTGGCGAGCAACTTGCCGACGATGTCGCAGAAATCTGTGGTCTCGATGGGATAAAGGTGTTCGGCCACAAGCTCCATGCCGGCGGCCTCGAACGCCGCGCGGTAGGTGGCGATCGAGGGCAGGCCGTGCAGATCGTCCTGGGCGCACATCGCGACCGTGCGCAGGGACGGGTCGTGCCGCTTGAGCCAGTCGACGCCCGTCACGTTATAGATCGGATGCACCTCACTGGGCGCAATTAGCGTTGGAGCATCCGGCGAAAGATCACTCGGCAGCAGCGTGGCGACCAGCATGCGATGCTTGTTGACGAAATCGCGCACCTGCTCGGTGAAGTCGTCGCCGCCCACCATCAGGATGAATTTGACGCCATCCTCGTTGATCAGCTTCTTGACCCCGGCGAGCGCCAGATCGGGCTGAAACTTGGTGTCGAAGGGTACGAGGTCGACCATGTAGCGGCGCATGCCAACGCGGATACCTCCGCTGGCGTTGACCCGGTCGCGCCAGATGAGGCTGCCGCTGAGACCCGGCTCGGCCCAGGATTTGAGCTTGCCCGTCAGCGGCGCGAGAAATCCCACCTTCAGAGCCGTCGGGGATTCCACCCCGTGATCGGCCATGGCAATGGAGAGCGCCGAGGCAAGCGAGCTTTTTGAGCGACCAACCATCTGCGGTTCCAAAGTCGTGGGCGGAGATTTCCCCCCACCATACCGTAACGCCTGCGCTCGAGAAATCTTCAGCGCGTCCAGCGTGACACTTGGCCTGCCCCCGAGCGTGCGCCCCGGTTGCATGCGCCACGCGCTCACGATGGCGGGCCGCCAGAGACTTGAGCCGAACCACGCGCGAGCACATTTCCTGTGTCAGTGCATCGGGTTAGCCGGCCTGCGCGAGCGGCATGCGCATTGGGCCCCGCGATCGGCTAGTCTGGGGGAACCGCTCGACGGTGATCGCCGGAGAGACGTCATGAGCGACCGATTGCTCGTCGTCTGCCTGATCGTCGGAACCCTCGTGGCCG
>Ga0209347_1001813_pt1 | contig 31479 bp, 25 predicted proteins | sample AutmiccommuBRH23_FD_187382 | JGI IMG/M metagenome (GOLD analysis project Ga0209347, IMG submission 187382) | Deep subsurface microbial communities from Mt. Terri, Switzerland - Autotrophic microbial communities BRH/23 (SPAdes) (version 2) | ecosystem: Environmental > Aquatic > Deep subsurface >...
GGCCAGCACCGCACGCGGCGTGAGCAGGCCCGCGCCCGCGGCCACGCCCACGACGCTCGCCGCCAGCGTGCCCTTGAGCAACGTTCTGCGCTTGATATCAGTCACGACTGCAATCTCCTTGAAATTCGAAAACGATGGGTGAGGTGCGAACGACTCAAAGGGTATGGATGTACTCCACCACCTTGTTGACCTCGTCTTCGCTCAGGATCTTGTGCTTACCGAAGGGAGGCATCGCAGAGCCTGGATTGAATTGGGTCGGGTCGTGAATCTGCGCGCGCAGACGATCCTTGTTGGGGAACCGAGCTTTCATGGCCACCAGCGGCGGACCCATGTTGCCGGGCAGCGCGCCGTCCTCGATCTGATGACAAGCAAGGCAGTTACCTTTCTTACGGTCGAAAGCGATCTTCTTGCCTTCTTCCACAGGCGTGAGCTTCTTTTGCTCGTCGGCGGCAATGGCGGTAGGCGCAGCGACCATCGTGAGGCTCCCGAGTAATGCCGCCACGGACGCAACGGTGGAAAGCAGTTTCGCGGTGTTCCGCATGATTTCCTCCTCGATAGGATTGTTTAGGCTAAATTTTTGTGCGATGTGTCGGAGAGCAGCGCCAACGACATCAAACTGCACGCGGCTGTGCCGCCGATCTAATTATTATCACTGCAGGCAGATACTGGAGCAGCTTGCGCCTAGCATACTCAAACCCCTGGGGAGCGCAAGTAAAGGAGGGGAATTCTGTAAATCACCGAATCCTAATATTCTTAAGGAATTGAGCCGACTGCCTCAGCGCTCCTCCTCGAGCGCAATGGTCTTGAGCTCCTGGAGACGGGCCTCAATCTGCGAGGCCTCGTAGAAATTGAGCTCCGGCAGCTCCGCGGCGCGGCTCAATTGTTCGATCGCCGCGTGGGTCTGACCGCTCAGGAAGTAATGCTCCGCCTGGTGGCGATAGGCCTCTCCCATGTGGCCGGACGCGCCGGCGGCACGGGCATATAGCGCGTGCACCGCAGCATCGGGAGTGCGGTTGCGCAGGTATTCCGACAGCACCTCCCGTGCCCGCTCGGGCTCCCCGGCGTCCAGCAGCGCCTCGCTGTAGAAGAACACCAGCGGGTAGTCGTTCGGGTAGTTGAGCAGGGCTTCGCGAAATCGCTCCAGTCCGCGCTCCACGGCGCCCGCCGCGAGGTCGATGCGGGCCGCGGCGATGGTCAACGCGAGGTGGTCGGGGGCGGCCTCCACGAGGGGCGTGATCTGTTTGCGAGCCTCGTCCGGCTTGCCGTTGCGCAGCAGAGCCAAGGCGTAGCCGTAGCGCTCCGCCACGGCGTCGCGAAAGCTGTTCCGGGCCAAAGTCTCCGCAAACTCGTTCTCGGCCGCAGCCGGGTCGGGACTGCCCAGCACCCGCAGTCGCGCGCGCATCAGCTCATAACTGTGCGCCTCCGGATTTTCCGTCCGCGTCAGTCCCCGGGCGAGACTTTCGGACTCGGCGATGCGGTTGGTCGTCACCGGGTGGGTGCTCAGGAACTCGGGGGCGCCGGCGCCGTACAGCCGCCCGGTCCGGTGCATGCGTTCGAAGAACCGGGCCATCGCTGTCGGGTCGAACCCCGCCTCGGCCAGCATGCGGATGCCGAGGCGGTCGGCCTCGCGCTCGTTGGCACGGGTGAAGTTCAGTTGCATCTGCATGCTCGCGGCCGCGCCGGTGGCGACCGCCGCCTGGGCCAGCTGGTCGCTCTGGCCGCCGACCAGGATGGCCGCCAGAAGCGCCACCGCCGCCGCCAGGCGCTGGCGGCCGGCCGCCTCGTAAGTGCGCGCCATGTGTCGCTGGGTCACATGGGTGATTTCGTGGGCCAGCACCGCGGCCAGCTCGCTCTCCGATTCCGAGGTGAGAATCAGGCCGGAATTCACCCCCACGTACCCGCCGGGAGCGGCGAAGGCATTGATCCGAGAATCGTTGACGACGAAAAAGGTGAATTCCGCCCCCGCCCTGTCGCTGGCGCTCACGAGCCGGTAGCCGAGCGAATCGACATAGCTCTGCACCAGCGGATCTTCGACGATCAGCAGGGCCTGGCGCAGTCTGCGCATCAGGCTTTCACCGATGGCCCGCTCCTGGTCCGGCGAAATGGCGCCGCCCGAGGAATCCCCGATTTCCGGCAGTCGGAAATCGTTGGCGCCGGTCGAGCCAGCGGCGACGGCGGCCACCAGAACGGCGGCGGTTATGATGACACGTACGGGTGCAAACATGCGCGTAGGGGCGACCGGATGCGGGACGGCTGCGGTCCCGGCATCATAGCGAATTTGACTGGTTGGACCATGGTGGGACGAAAGGTTCCCGCAGTAATGCCTCGGTTGAGGCTCCGTTGCTGCGGCGTATATAATCGTGGACTAATATACAGGATGCCGCGGTGGCGGACTCTATGTTTCGGAGGAAGACATGCATTCGATCAAGGAAATCGATCCGCGTACCCTGGTGGAGTGGATGCAGGAGGACAAGGAGTTTCGGCTCCTCGACGTGCGTTCGGCGGCGGAATTCGCCCAAGGTATGATCCCTAAAGGAGAGCCGTTGCCCTTGCACCTGGTGCCGCTGCAGACCGGGCGGCTGGAGCGGGACCGGGACCTCGTCGTCTACTGCCGCACCGGCGCGCGCTCGGCGCAGGCCTGCCGTTACTTGGCCGAGCGCGGATTTGAGAAGGTCTTCAATCTGCGCGGGGGCATCGTCACCTGGGCGCGACAAGGCCTGCCGCTGATCGACGCGGTCGCATGATGGCTCGCCCCGAGCGCCGCTCCGAGACTTGCGTTCGTTGGACAGTTGTCATATAAGTTTAGCGCCGAATTCTAATATCCCGTGCCAGCGGGGAGTTCACTACAGCAAACGTGAAGGGGAGCTGAAATGGCCAATTTCGACCAAGAACTGGATGCCAGCGGTTTGAACTGCCCGTTGCCCATCCTCCGTGCGAAGAAGTCCCTCGCGGGCATGACCTCCGGCCAGGTGCTGCACATCATCGCGACCGATCCCGGCTCGGTAAAGGATTTCGAGGCTTTCTCCAAGCAGACCGGTAACGAGCTGATGGAGTCCAAGGAGGAAGGCGGCAAGTTCTACTTCCTGATCAAGAAGTCCTGAGCCAGCCAGCTCGATGCCGCGACATCGAGTGAACGGATGGGGGAGCAAAGCAGATGTCTGACGAGAAGAAACTTGCCATCATTGCCACCAAGGGGACGCTCGATTGGGCTTATCCTCCCTTCATCCTGGCATCGACTGCGGCGGCGCTGGGTTACGAGATCCAGGTGTTCTTCACCTTCTATGGGCTTCAACTGCTGAAGAAGAAGCTGACGCTCAAGGTATCTCCGCTCGGCAATCCCGGTATGCCGATGCCCATGGGCATGAACAAGTGGTTCCCGGTTCTGGGCACCGCGATTCCCGGGATGGAGACCATCATGACAGCCATGATGAAGTCCAAGATGAAGTCCAAAGGAGTTGCGAGCGTCGAAGAGCTTCGCGATCTCTGTCAAGAGGCCGACGTGAAGATGATCGCCTGCCAGATGACGGTCGACCTGTTCGACATGAATCCTTCCGATTTCATAGACGGCATCGAGTACGGCGGGGCGGCGACCTTCTTCGAGTTCGCCGGCGAGTCTGACGTTTGCTTGTACATCTGAATCAGCAGCACCCCTGAAGCGGGCGAGTGCCCGCTTCGAAACGAACGGCGCGCCACTCGGCGCGCCGTTCGCTTGTACGCTCTTGCGGCGCGACCCTGCGCATTCGTTCACCTAAAGTTCCAGCGAACCTGCGCACTCAGGATATCCACCGAAGCATCGTAGTTGCCGCTCAGGATCGCAGCGCCGCTGGTATTGTTGATGGGCGTATCGCTCACGAACAGGTGGGCGTAGCCCACGTCGAGCCACAACTGCTCGGACTGCCGGTAGCTGGCCCCGAAGGCCAGCCAGCGCCGGTCATTACCGGGGATACGAGGCGTGCGCAGCTCGGCGGAGGGTACCGGCGACTCATCGAACGCGACGCCGGTGCGCAGCGTCCAGCGATCAGTGGGCCGGTAGCTCAATCCCAGCGAGTAGCGCCGCGAGTCGTCCCACTGCTGCGGCGTGACCATGTCGGGCTGGGAGGTGGTGTCGAACTGCACCCGCAGCTCGTCGAAGCGGCTCCAGCGGGTCCAGGTCACGTCGCCCATGATGGCCCAGCGGGGATTGAGGTCGTGGTAGACGCTCAGGGAAAGCGTCTCCGGCATGGTGATGTCGGCGGACACCGGACCGTCCTGGAACCAGTCTGGCGGCACCGTTCCCGGCGCGGTACCGGTAAAGTCTGCGCTGCCGTCCAACTGGTGATCCACCTTCGAGCGATAGGCCAACCCCATACGGGTATCCTGGTCCAGCTCATAGAGGAATCCGATGTTGAAGCCCCAGCTCAGGTCGTCACCCTCCAGCTTGACGTGGCCATCGTTGCTTGTCGGGACGCCGGCCAAGGCACCGAAATCGATGGCTTGGCTGAGGTCGGGCACGTCGATGTACTGCAGGTTGACGCCGGCGCCGATGGACAGCCGGTCTCCAACTTTCCACGCCAGCGCGGGGTTCAGGTTCACGGTTCGCACTTCAGAGCGTAAGGCATGGTAACGCCCGACCCAATCATCGTCATAGTCGGTGGTCAGCCCGAAGGGAGCATTGACGCCGAGTCCGAACGTCAGGCTGTCGTTCAGGTCGCGCACGTAATAGAGGTTCGGGACGATGGCCGTCTCGCCGGCGCCGCCACCGTCGCCGCCCGACACCGGGACGACGCCGGCCACGGATGCGCTGCCTTCGAACTCGGCGGTCGGGGAGATGACGTGGACCGCGCCCACGAACTGGCTTCCGTGCAGGCGCGTCATCCCGGCCGGGTTGAAATACACCGTGCTGGCCTCCTCGGCCGCCGCCGCGCCGCCAGCGTAGGCGTTCCCGAGCCCACTGACGCCCTGCTCGATGATGGCGAAGCCGGCTCCCTGCGCCTGGCCCACCGTGAACATAAGGCAGCCTGCCGTGGCGCCGGTCACCAAATTCCGCCGATTGGAAGTCATCGAACCCGCTCTCCGGTTGCTGTTGTTGGCGCGCTACTGTACTTGTATATCGACCACGGACGCAAAACGTATAGGCGTGCCCGCCGGTCGCTCCTCTGCCGTAAATACCGATTTCTTGTGGAGAATTGAAAGCCGCGGGTGGGGACGCCCGCGGAGACCGCGTCCCGGCCCGCGATAACCGGTGGCCGATGCGGCGCTCGGTGGCTCAGCCTATTAGCAAAGAACCATATAAACGTATTGACATATTGCAGATTGCCTGTAACGATGATTTTGCCCGCAGTCGCTGTGTGGCTTTAAAACAACAACCATGAGGCAGTCTGCAACGCTGCCTGACCGGTCACCCCCTGGAGGAACGACGATGAGAATGACGTTGAAGCGTTCATTGCTTGCAGCCGCTGTCGCCGCGGCGGTCGCGCCGGGCGTCGCGCTGGCGACCAACGGCTACTTCGCCCATGGATACGGCACGAAGAACAAGGGTATGGCCGGTGCAGGTGTGGCCCTGCCTCAGGATTCCATGGCGGCTGCGACCAATCCGGCCGGCATGGTGTGGGTCGGCGACCGGATGGACTTGGGCGCCGCCATCTTCAGTCCGCACCGCGAGTACACGGTGACGGGCAATCCGCAGATGGGCGACACGTTCGCTCTGGAACCCGGGAAGGTGGAGAGCGACAGCGACTACTTTCTCATCCCGCACTTTTCGCGCAACTGGATGCTCGACGGCCAAAGCTCCTTCGGCGTCGCAGTTTACGGAAACGGGGGCATGAACACCGATTATCCCGGCCATGCGAATCCGGTGCGCAACGCCGGCGGAATGTGCCCGTCGGGTACGTACTGCGGCGGCCCGACCGGCGTCGACCTCATGCAGTTGTTCGTGGCGCCGACCTATTCGCGCAAGGTCAACGACAGCGCATCCTGGGGCGTGAGTGCGATTCTGGCCGCGCAGACCTTCGAGGCCCGAGGGCTCGGCCCCTTCGCGGGGTTCTCCAGCGACGGCTCGAAGCTTTCGAACAATCAGCACGAGACCTCGTTCGGCGCCGGCCTGCGGCTCGGCATTCAGGGGGAGGTGTCGCCCGGGCTGACCTTGGGCGCCGCCTACACGAGCGAAATTCAGATGGGCGAGCTCGACGACTATGCGGGTCTGTTCGCAGAGCAGGGCGACTTCGACATTCCGGCCTCGGCCACCGTCGGGCTTGCATTCCGGCCCAATGACCGTTCGGCCGTCACCTTCGACATCCAGCGGATCTGGTACAGCAAGGTCAAATCCGTCGGCAATTCCATGCTGCCCGCCCTCGGCGCATGTGGAATGGGCGTCACGAGTCAGTGTCTGGGTACTGACGCGGGTTCAGGTTTCGGCTGGGACGACATGACCATCTACAAGCTCGGCTATCAGTGGCAGACCGGTCCCGAGTGGACCTGGCGCGTGGGCGTGAGCCACGGTGACCAGCCGATCCCCGACAGCGAGGTCGTGTTCAATATTCTGGCCCCGGCGGTGATGGAAACCCACGTAACCTTTGGCTTCACCAAGCAGATGGGGCGGGACCAGGAGCTGAATTTCGCGGCCATGTACGCGCCGAGCAACGACGTGTCCGGCGCCAATCCGCTCGCGGGTGATCAGCGGGTGAAGCTCGAGATGGAACAGTTCGAGCTCGAAGCCAGTTGGGCATGGAGATTCTAAGCGATTGCCGTCGACCGGTAGGGATCTGCGCTATGCCAACCAGGAGATGAACAAAGGGCCATGTCCTCGCATGGCCCTTTTTTATTGCTGCGCACGTGAGTCCGCAGGTACTCGACACACTGTATGGAGGAGCACCCATGAGATCCAGCGCACTGCCGCGTCTGCGGTCGATCATCTTTCTGTGCCTCTGCTTCCTGGTCGGCGTGAATGCCCAGGCGGACGAGAAGCTCAAGCCCTATGTCATGGCGGCCAACGCACCCGGAGACCATGCTGCCGTCCTGGCCGACACCCGGCGAAAGCTCGAAAAAGCGGGGTTCGACATCATCGGCGAGTACAGCCCTTACCAGGGCGCGAGCATCATTGCAGTCACCAATGCCGAGCTCAAGACCACGGCCGCCAAGACTGACATGGGCGGGTTCGGCGCCGTGCAGCGCGTGAGCATCACGACGGTGGACGGCAATGTGCAGGTCGCGCACACCAATCCGCGCTACATGGCCCATGTCTATCGCATGGCAGGGGATCTGGCGGGCGTGGCCGCCAAGTTCGAGGCCGCCTTGGGGGCTCAGGAGACCTTCGGAGCTGCGGGGCGCAGCGCGGACGAGCTGCGAAACTATCACTATAAGATGTTCATGCCCTACTTCGACGAGCCGTGGACGCTGAAGGAGTTCCCAAGCCAGGGCGAAGCGGTGCGGGAGATTGAGTCGAACCTCGCGAACGGCGTGGGCGGGGCGAGCCGGGTTTATCGCCTGGATATACCCGGCCAGGACGAAACCGTGATTGGCGTCGGTTTGACCGAAGGCTGCGGCGGTGATCAGTTCATTATGCAGACGATCACTTCCGCAGCCGAACTGAAGGCGACGCCGCACCTGCCGTACGAGGTATTGATCTCCGGCGGTAAGGTGCGCGCCTTGCACGCGAAATTTCGGATCGCTCAGAGCTTTCCCGACTTGACCATGCTCGGAACGGGCAGCTTCTGGGATATCCGATGCGCTCCGGATGCCATCCAGGGGGCGCTCAATCTCGCCGTGGGGAACCCGGCGCGGGCGACGAATGCGTGGCAATAGGGGTCGGCGCGCCGAACCCGCGCAGAATACGTGGGTTATAGGCGGGGTAAGCGGGTCAGCCGCCCTCAGAGACGGCCCGCTGTTAAAGCGCGTGGCTACCGGCGCCGATAACCGGTGTCACAGGCGAACGGGCGCAGCCGGGAACCGGCTCCCGGGCGCTCACGAGGTGACGTGACCATGCGCACGATGGGCAGCAAGCTCCGTTTGCTGGGCAAGCCCAGTATCCTGAAGAACCTGTTTGCGACCTTCCTGGTCCTGGGACTGGGCGTCGGGGCGCTGTTCCCGGTCGTTTCCACGGTATTCGTGGACTGGAGGCCGGGGCTGGAGGTCTGGTTTATGGTGAGCTGCGTCGCCGCCGGCGGGGCGATCGGGGCCGTCAACTACTTCGTGGTGAACGCAGTGCTACTCAAGCGCTTGCGCCGCCTGGCCGAGGTGGCCGATGCCGTCGGCAACCGCGACGTCTCCCACCGCTGCGATCTGGTCAGCGAGGACCTCATCGGCGCCATCGTCGCCAGCGTGAATCGCATGGCCGACAACCTGCGTACCACCATCGTGGACATCGCCGAATCTTCCCAACAACTCTCCGAGTCGGCACAACGGATGGCCTCGATCACCGAGGAGACCGACCGCTGCATGCGCGCCCAGCAGGCCGAGATCGAGCAGGTGGCCACGGCCATGAACGAGATGACCGCCACCGTGCAGGAGGTTGCCCGCAATGCCGAGCAGGCGGCGGCCGCCACCGGCGAGGCGGAGCAGGAGGCGAAGAACGGGGCCCTTGTGGCCACGGAAGCCATCGGCGGCATCGACGCGCTGGTGGGCCGCGTGGAGCAGGTCGCGAAGGTGCTCGAGGAGCTGCGTGCCGACAGCGATAATATCGGTATGGTCCTGGATGTGATCCGGGGAATCGCCGAGCAGACCAACCTGCTGGCGCTGAACGCCGCCATCGAGGCCGCGCGGGCGGGGGAACAGGGGCGCGGTTTCGCGGTGGTAGCCGACGAAGTGCGCACCCTGGCCAGCCGTACCCAGAAGTCCACCGAGGAGATCCAGGAGATGATCGCCCGGCTGCAGAGCAAGACCGCCGCCGCGGTCAAAGCCATGGAGATGGCTCGTGGGCAAGCGCAGACCGGAGTCGACCAAGTTGAACGGGCCGCCGAATCCCTGGCGGAGATCTCCGGCACCATCTCTCAGATCAACGGCATGAACACCCAGATCGCGAGCGCCGTGGAGCAGCAAGGGGCCGTGGCCGAGGAGATCAACAACAACGTGGTATCCATCAGCCGCAACAGCGAGCAGACCGCGGCGGGATCCCAGCAGACCGCCTCGGCGAGCGACCAGCTCGCGCAGCTGGCCGAGCGCCTGCAGGCTGCCATGCGCGCGTTCAAGCTTAGCTGAGTCACACCCCCGCCCACGGGGCAACAGCAGGCCGCCTTCCCTTCGGGGAGACGGCCTTTTTCGTGTCCAGCTCGGTTATATTAACGAATTCTAATATATACGCCGATCTGCTATTCTTGAGCGGGTTTTCCGGAGATCGAGAATGTACATTCGAGGGCTGAACGGGCTCCTGTTGACGGTGCTCGCCGGCGTAGCGAGCGCTGCGGACACCCCTGTTTCCGTGGCCGACGTCCAGCGCCAGAACGTTGTCGACGAGCGCGTATTCGACGCCGCCGTCGAAGCCGTGAGTCGCTCGACGGTGTCTGCCCAGGCCAGCGGCCGCATCGTCGAGATCAACGTCGACGTGGACGATTACGTGGAACAGGGCGCCGTGATCCTGCGCTTTCGCGACGCAGAACCGCGCTCGCGCCTGGAGGCGGCGGAGGCCAACCACCGCGAGGCCCAGGCGCGGCTCGCTCAAGCGCGACAGGAGCACGAGCGCATCAAGGACGTCTACGAGCGCCAGTTGGTCGCCAAGGCCACCATGGACCAAGCCGAAGCGGAGCTCAAATCCGCTCAAGCGCGGGTGAACGCCACCGCAGCTGCGGTGAGCGAGGCTCGCGAGCAGTTGGAGCACACGGTGGTGCGCGCGCCCTACAGCGGCATCGTTATTGAGCGGCATGTCGAGCTGGGCGAAACCGCCAGCCCGGGTCAACCCCTGATGACCGGATTGTCCCTGGAGCACCTGCGAGCGGTGGTGCAGCTTCCCCAGGGGCTGATCGATCGGGTGCGCGAACAGCGCCGGGCGTACCTGGTGATGCCGGACGGCCGCCGGGTCGAAGCGACACAGCTTACGGTGTTCCCGTACGCGGATGCCGACTCACACACCTTCACCGTGCGCGTCGAATTGCCGGTGGGCATGGAAGGGCTGTATCCCGGAATGCTGGTGAAGATCGGCTTCGCCATCGGCGAGGACGCGCGGCTGCTGGTGCCGGCTCCGGCGCTGGTCCACCGCAGCGAGGTCACCGGCGTGTACGTGGTTGACGCGCAGGGGCGCATCAGTTTCCGCCAGGTGCGCATCGGCGGGCGCTACGACGATGCCTTCGAGGTGCTCGCCGGACTCGAAGACGGCGAGCGCGTCGCCCTGGATCCCATCCGAGCGGGTGTGCTGTTGAAGGAACAACGGCCGGGAACATCTTGATCCGCGCTGGACCGAGCCTTTCACCAAGTGAGTAGCTAATGGCAGATCGGTTGGGTTTTTCCGGCGTAGTGGTCCGGAAGTTCCTGCATTCGGAAATCACTCCTCTGCTGGCGCTAGTGGGCTTTCTGCTGGGCGTGTTCGCCGTCATGGTCACGCCGCGGGAGGAAGAGCCGCAGATCGACGTCACCTTCGCCAATGTGTTTATTCCCTATCCGGGCGCAACCGTGCTCGAGGTCGAGCACCTCATCAGCACGCCGGCGGAGCAGATCCTGTCGGAGATCGCGGGGGTGGAGCACGTGTATTCCGTCTCCCGCCGCGGGATGGCCGTGCTCACGGTGCAGTTCGAGGTCGGCGAGAATCGCGAAGAGTCCATCATCAATCTCTACAACGCCATCTACTCCAACCAGGACTGGCTCCCATCGGGGCTGGGGGTTGGTCAGCCGATCATAAAACCCATGGGCATCGATGATGTGCCGATCGTCGCCCTCACCCTGTGGTCCGACGACAGGCGCTGGGGCGCCCACGAGCTGCAGAAGGTCGCCCATGCCATCGAGGCCGAGCTCAAGCGCGTACCGGGAACCCGGGACATCTACACCATTGGCGGTCCGGAGCGCGTCGCCCACGTGGTGCTCGATGCCCAGCGCATGGCCGGTTATGGACTGGCCCTCGATGACCTGCGCCGTGCACTGCAAGCTGCCAACACCTCGGGGGATGCCGGCGCGCTGGTGCGCGACAACGAGGAGATTCCAGTACAGGCCGGCACCTTCCTGAGCACGTCCGACGAGCTCGCGGACCTGGTAGTGTCGTCACGGGACGGTGGCGCGGTCTATCTACGCGATGTGGCCGAGGTTCGCGAAGGCCCGGATCAACCCGAGAGCTACGTGTGGTTCGGCACCGGTGCCGCGACGACGCTGCCGCGTGAGCAGCAGGGCGAGCATCCGGCGGTCACGGTGGCGGTGGCCAAGAAGCCCGGGACCAACGCGGTGGTGATCGCCGAAGAGCTGATCGCCCGCTTCGAGCAGTTGAAGGGCACCTTCGTGCCCGAGGGGGTTCACGCCACCGTGACCAGGAATTACGGCGCGACGGCCGACGATAAGGCCAGCACCTTGATCGCCAAGCTGGTGTTCGCCACCGCGTCGGTGGTGGTGCTGGTCCTGCTCGCTCTGGGCTGGCGCGAGGCGGTGATTGTCGGCACCGCCGTGGTGATTACGTTGGCGATCACTCTGTTCGCCTCCTGGGCATGGGGCTTCACCCTCAACCGCGTCTCGCTGTTCGCGCTCATCTTCTCCATCGGCATCCTGGTAGACGACGCCATCGTGGTGGTGGAAAACATCCACCGGCACATGCAGCTGGGCGCCGAGGATCTGTCCGAGGCCATTCCCATTGCCGTGGACGAGGTGGGCGGGCCGACAATCCTCGCCACCTTCACGGTGATCGCGGCTCTGTTGCCGATGGCGTTCGTTACCGGGCTGATGGGCCCATACATGAGCCCCATTCCGATCAATGCCAGCATCGGCATGCTGATCTCCCTGGCGGTGGCCATCGTGGTGACGCCCTGGCTCACCTATCGCCTGCTGCGGCGCAAGCACGAAGCCGGCGGCCGGCACGGGGAACCGGAGGGAGCGGGGCGCCTGCACGGTCTGTTCCAGCGCGTGCTGGGGCCGTTCCTGCGCGGCAGCGAAGGTGCCGGCAAGCGCCGGCTGCTGGCGGTGGGCATGGTGGTGCTGATCATCGCCTCCGTGTCCCTGGCCGCGGTGCAGCTGGTGGTGATGAAGATGCTGCCCTTCGACAACAAGTCGGAATTCCAGGTCGTGGTGGACATGCCGGAGGGGACGAGCGTGGAGCAGACCGCCCGGGTCCTGGGCGAGCTGGGCGCCTACCTGTCGGCGGTGCCGGAGGTGACCGACTATCAGGCCTATGCCGGTACCGCCTCGCCCATCAACTTCAATGGCCTGGTGCGCCAATACTACCTGCGCGAAGGCGCGAACGTGGGCGATCTGCAGGTCAATCTGACGGACAAGGCGCAGCGTGAGCGCAAGAGTCACGAGGTGGCGCTGGCCGTGCGTGGACCGTTGCAGGAGATCGGTGCGAGCCACGACGCCAACGTGAAGGTGGTTGAGGTGCCGCCCGGACCGCCGGTGCTGTCGCCCCTGGTGGCCGAGATCTACGGCCTCGATTACGAGGGTCAAATCCAGGTGGCCAAGGCGGTGCGCGAAATGTTCGAGGGCACCGCCGACATCATCGATGTGGATGACAGCATCGAGGTGCAGGGCCCGCGCCTGGTGCTCGCGGTCGACCGCCAGCGCGCCGCCGAGCTCGGCGTCTCCCAGCAGGCGGTCACGGCGGCGGTGCAGACGGCGCTGGCCGGGGAGGATGTGAGCTACCTGCACCTGGAAAAGGTCAAGTATCCGGTACCTATTCGCCTGGAGCTGCCGGTCGCCGACAAGGCGCGTATTCAATCGGTGTTGCTGCTCAAGGTCCGATCCAATTCCGGCGCCCTGGTGCCGCTGGCGGAGGTGGTCGACGTGATCGACGACCGGCGCGAGCATAGCATCGCTCACAAGGACCTGCTGCCGGTGGTGTACGTCATGGGCGATATGGCCGGTGAGCTGGACAGCCCGCTGTACGGCATGTTCGAGATCTTCGCCGAACTCGGCGACACGCCCGTGGAGCCCGGGGGAACCCTGCAACAGTTCCTCATCAACCCACCGGCCAATCCTTACCAATACAGCCTCAAGTGGGATGGCGAGTGGCAGGTCACTTACGAGACGTTCCGCGACATGGGCATCGCCTATTCCGTCGGACTGCTGCTGATCTATCTCCTGGTGGTGGCCCAGTTCCGCTCCTATCTGGTGCCGTTGATCATCATGGTGCCCATTCCGCTGACGGTGATCGGTGTCATGCCTGGCCACGCGCTGCTGGGCGCCCAGTTCACCGCCACCTCCATGATCGGAATGATCGCCTTGGCGGGGATCATCGTGCGCAATTCGATTCTGCTGGTGGACTTTATCAACGAGGAAGTGCGCAAGGGCGTGGACTTCCAGGCGGCGGTGATCCGCTCCGGGGCGGTGCGGGCCAAGCCCATCGCGCTCACCGGACTGGCGGCCATGCTGGGAGCGTTCTTCATTCTGGACGATCCCATCTTCAACGGTTTGGCGATCTCGCTGATCTTCGGCATCCTGGTGTCCACGGTGCTCACCCTGGTGGTCATCCCGGTGCTGTATTACGCCCTCATGCGCCGGCGCATGGAGACGGCCGCAGAGTAGTCGGGAAACGAAATCCCCATCCCGATAAGTTTATCTTATGGACGATTAGTGCTACGCTTGCGTCCCGATTGAACGGTCCGAGGCACCCCGATGGCCGACCGCCGCCTGCAGGTTTTCCATACCGTCGCCCGCCTCCTCAGCTTCACCAAGGCTGCGGAGACATTGCACATGACGCAGCCGGCGGTGACCTTCCAAGTTCGCCAGCTCGAGGAGCATTTCAACACGCGGCTCTTCGATCGCACCCACAACCGCATCAGCCTCACGGAGGCGGGCAAGGAGGTCTTCCGCTTCGCGGATCAGATCTTCAAATTCTATGCGGAGATGGAGGACGCGGTGCGCAAGGTCACGGGTGAGATCAGCGGCGCCCTCATCATCGGAGCCAGCACCACGATTGCCGAGTACATGCTTCCGTCGCTACTCGGCGATTTCAAGCATCGCTACCCGGACGTTACCGTACACCTCAAGGTCTCCAACACCGACGGCGTAGTGGCCATGGTGGAGAACAACGACATCGATCTCGGCGTTGTCGAGGCGCCGGTCGGAAACAAGAACCTGGTGGTGGAGGTCTGCCGGCAGGACCAGCTGGTGGTTATCGTGCCGCCGTCCCATTCCCTGGCGAGCGAAACCAGCGTCCACATCAGCAAGCTGGTGAACTACCCGTTTATCTGCCGCGAGGAAGGTTCGGGGACCCGTGAGGTCATTACCGAGTACATGAGCCACGGCGGCGTCAACAGCACCGAGCTGCAGGTGTGCATCGAGCTTGGCAGCCCCGAGGCCATCAAGGGCGCAGTCGAGGCGGGTATGGGCATTTCGATCACCTCTCGCGCCACCATCCTAAAGGAGCTGCAGCTCGGCAGTCTGGTCGCCGTGCCGTTGGATCCCCCCCTGGAGCGGCCGTTTTCCTTCGTTCACCAGAAGCAGAAGTTCCGCCACCGGGCTATGGACGAGTTGCTCGCGTTCGCGCGTACCTACTGCAAGGAACACCAGGGCGTCGCGGGGCTCGCCTCTACCGGATGAAGGCCCCGCTCGCATCTGGCCCGCTCCCGCGCCCGCTGATAAGGTAGGCGAGAACGTCTCCACTCCCGTCGGCGCAATCGGGTATGACCACGCAACGCAACAGGTTGCTCGAACTGTTCGCCCGCCTGGACGAGCCGCGGCGCCGCACGCTGCTGGAATTCGCCGAATTCCTCGAGTCGCGCACCGGTGCGACGCCGGAGCCGTATGCGGGTGCTGTCCCTGAGCCCGACCCCATTCCGCGCCCTGAACACGAGACGGTCGTCGCGGCTATCCGCCGCCTGTCCCGCAGCTACCACATGCTCGAGAAAAAAGAAGTCCTGCACCATGCCTCCGCGCTGATGGCGCAGCACCTCATGCAGGGGCGGGACGCCGTCGAGGTCATCGATGAACTCGAAATCGTATTCCGCCGTCACTACCAGAAGCTGATCGGCGGTGGGGACGATCAGTCGTGAACATGATCTCCGATTGGTTCCGGCGGCACTTCTCCGACCCGCAGGTGGTCATCCTTGCGGTATTCCTGGTAGTAGGCTTCGCGGTGATTCTGCTGTTCGGCGACATGCTTGCGCCGGTGCTGGCGAGTCTCGTGATCGCCTACATGCTCGAAGCCATGGTGCGGAAGTTCCAGTCCGCCGGCGTGCCGCGCTTCCCAGCGGTGCTGGTTGTGTTCCTGGTATTCATGTTCCTGCTGGTTGCGGTGATCTTCGGTCTTCTGCCGCTGCTGTCGCAGCAAATCACACAACTGGTTCAGGAGCTTCCCAGCATCATCGGGAAAGGCCAGGCCCTGCTGCTGCAGTTGCCGGAACGCTACCCCAACTTCATCTCCAGGGCGCAGGTGCTCGAGCTCATGGGCGGCATCCGCGGGGAAGTGGCGGAGTTCGGCCAATATGCCCTGTCGTTGTCCCTGAGCTCGGTGGTCAGTCTGATCACGGTGCTGGTCTACGTGGTGCTGCTGCCGTTCCTGGTGTTCTTCTTCTTGAAGGACAAGGAGAAGATCTTCGGCTGGCTGCGCGGCTATTATCCGGAATCCATGGAGCTGACCAGCCGGGTCTGGGTCGAGGTGGACCGGCAGATCGGCAACTATGTGCGCGGCAAGTTCCTCGAGATCGCCGTCGTCGGGGTGGTGACCTACATCACGTTCGCCTTCCTGGGCATGCCCTTCGCGATGCTGCTCGGCGTGCTGGTCGGACTGTCGGTTATCGTGCCCTATATCGGCGCGGCGGTGGTCACCGTGCCGGTCGCGGCGATCGCCTACTTCCACTGGGGCTGGGGCAGCGAGTTCCTGTGGGTAATGGCCGCCTACGGCGTCATCCAGGGCCTGGACGGCAATGTGTTGGTGCCGGTGCTGTTCTCCGAGGTGGTGGATCTGCACCCCATCGCGATCATCGTGGCCATCCTGGTGTTCGGCGGACTTTGGGGATTTTGGGGCGTGTTCTTCGCCATCCCGCTGGCGACGCTGGTGCAGGCGGTTCTGCGGGCCTGGCCCCGGCGGCCACGGCAGGGAACGATCGCGCCCGAGGAGGCGCGCATCGAAAGTGCCGCGTTCGGTGAAGAGCGCAGGAAAGAAAGTCGGTAAGGAGCCAACCGGTGCCGTTCGGCTGATGGTGTGTGCCCGGAGCGTTGTCCTGCTCGGCGCACGCACGTCCCAGTGCGCACCGCACGCCCAGCCGCACCGTCCCACCCCCTCTCCCTCCGGGAGAGGGCCGGGGTGAGGGTGCGAAGCATGCGCTCTCCGATATCTTCCCCATGGTGCGGCGTTCGGGGACGGGGATCAACGGTGCGGCGTTCGGGAGACGGGATCAGGTGCAGCGTTCGGAAGACGGGATCCAAGGCCTCCCTCTTCGCGCTGGGCCTGTCGGACGCCCAGCGGTGGCCGCGGATGTCTCCCCAGTACCTGGCACCTCGCCACTCACAGATGGTCTGAAGCGTAGTCCGCGAGCCGCGACCGTTCGCCTCGCAGCAAGGTCACATGTCCGCTGTGAGGCCAGCCCTTGAAGCGATCCACCACATAGGTCAGTCCGGAACTGGTTTCGGTGAGGTACGGCGTGTCGATCTGTGCGACGTTGCCCAGGCACACGATCTTGGTGCCGGGCCCCGCGCGGGTGACGAGGGCCTTCATCTGTTTGGCGGTGAGGTTCTGGGCTTCGTCGAGGATGATGTACTTGTTGAGAAAGGTCCGCCCCCGCATGAAGTTCAAGGAGCGGATCTTGATGCGATTGTGGAGCAGGTCGGCGGTGGCTGCCCGGCCCCAGCTTCCGCCGGTGTCGGTGTGGGTCAGGACCTCCAGGTTGTCCATGAGCGCCCCCATCCACGGCGTCATCTTCTCCTCCTCGGTCCCCGGCAGGAAGCCGATATCCTCGCCCAGTGGCACTGTCACCCGGGTCATGATGATCTCCTGATAGCGGGTGTCCTCGAGGGTTTGGGCGAGCCCGGCCGCCAGCGTGAGCAGGGTCTTTCCGGTTCCCGCCTGACCCAGGAGCGAGACGAAGTCGATGTCCGGGTTCATGAGCAGATTCAGCGCGAAGTTTTGTTCCCGGTTGCGGGCGTTGATGCCCCAGACTGTGTGGCGCGCCTGGGTAAAGTCGTCGGTGACTTGGATCACCGCCTCTTCGCCCTCGACCGATTGCACCCGAGCGTGGAAGCTCTCGCGTTCGTTGTAGATGAACTGGTTGGCATGCCAGTCGGACACCAGTGGACCGCGAATGCGGTAGAACGTGCTGCCTTCCTCCTTCCAGGACTCCATGTCCTTGCTGTGGGTTTCCCAGAAGTCGTCGGCGAGCTCGCCCACGCCGCGGTACAGCAGGTCGAGATCGTCCAGGACCTGATCGCTGTAGTAGTCCTCGCTGTGAATGCCCAGCACGGAGGCCTTGATACGAAGATTGATGTCCTTTGAAACCAGTGTCACGGTGGCATCTGGATGCTGCTGCTGCAGGCCCATCACGGTGCCCAGGAGGTGATTGTCCGGTGCGCTGCCGGGCAAAGTCTGGGGGAGGGGTGTCCCGAACGAACGGGTCTCGAAGTACAACCGGCCTGATGCCCGCAGGCGTTCGCCGTTCTGAATGTTGCGATAGGGCTCGAGCGGCAGGCCTCTCTCGATGTCCGCGACAGTCGCCGCACTCATGAGTTCGTCCAGAAAGCGGCTCGCCTGGCGCACGTTGCGCGCCACCTCCGAGAGGCCCTTCTTGCCCCGATCGAGCTCCTCCAGGACCACCATCGGCAGGAACACGTCATGTTCGGCGAAGCGGAAGATCGCAGTGGGGTCGTGCATCAGTACGTTGGTGTCGAGCACCAGCAGGCGCTTTCCGACGATTTCTTGCTTGGCCATGGTCGGCGCTCTCGAAGGCGGTATCGGCGGTCAGGATCGGCGACGCGGAGGCGGGGCCCCGCCCCGCGGGCGTCTCGCAGCGGATTAAAGCTCCCCGATCGCGTCAAGGACCTCATCGACGTGGCCGTCGACCTTTACCTTGCGCCACTCGCGGCGAAGTTTGCCGCTTGAATCGATGAGAAACGTGCTGCGTTCGACGCCGCGGACCTGCTTGCCATACATGTTCTTCATCTTGACGACGTCGAACATTTTACAGAGGGCCTCATCCTCGTCGGACAGAAGATCGAAGTCGAACCCTTCCTTGCCCTTGAACTTTTCGTGGGATTTCACACTGTCGCGAGAGACGCCCAGCACGACCGTGTTGCGGCGCTCGAACTTCTCGAGGTTGTCGCGGAAGTCCTGTCCTTCCCGGGTGCAGCCGGGGGTACTGTCCTTCGGATAGAAGTACAGCACCACGTTCTTCCCCTTCAGGTCCGACAGCCGAATGGTCTTGTCGCCGGTGGCGGGCACTGCGAACGGGGGAACTTTTTTACCGATTTCGACCGGCGGCATGGGCGCTCCTCATCTGCGCTGGGTGATCAACGCCTGCGGCCGCGCGTCAGCCCTTGATGGGTTCGATCACCGCATCCAGGTTGAGCTGGTCGCAGAAGTCCAGGAACTGCTCCCGCAGCTCGGCGATGTGCATCTCCGATGGGATGCCCACCTCGATATGCACCGAGAACATGGGGGTGCCGGTGTGCGCCGCACGATAGCTGAAGGTCTCGAGCTCGTCGATGTTGATGCTGCGGGCGGAGAAGAAATTCGCCAGGTGATAGACGATGCCCGGGTGATCGAGGGCGACCACATCGGCGGCGTAGGGCAGCAGGTTTGCGCCTGGTGGACGCTCCTCGGTGCGCCGCGAGACGATGCCCATGTCCAGCCGTCGCTCCAGCCCCGGGATCATGGACTCCAGCTTGGCGAGGGTATTCCAACTGCCGGACACCATCACGATGATGGCAAATTCGCCGCCGAGCGCGGCCATACGGCTGTCTTCTATATTGCACCCCGCCTCCATCACGGCCTGGGTCAGGTCGTTGACGATACCGGGTTTGTCAGTGCCCAACGCGGTGATGACGAGACGGTTGCTCATGGTCCTGGCAGTTCCGGGGAATCCGTAATTTATGCTAGCACACTCCGTAAGGGTGCATTCAAAGTTCCACCGCCCGCAAGCGGCTCGCCGCCTCCTCGGGAGCAATGATGTTGACCGAGAGGCCGGAACCGAGCTCGAACCCCGTCGGGATGCTCGTGCGCGGGCAGATCTCCAGGTGCCAGTGGTAGCTGGCGCCGCAGCCCCGGTGCTCCTCTCCGTGGGGCAGGGAATGGAGAAAGTAGTTGTATTGCGCCCCCCCGATGACAGTGTCCAGGCGCATCATGGTGCGCTTCAGCACTCGCGCCAAGTCACTCAGGTCGTCGTCCGTCGCCTCCAGATAGTCGGCCTGATGGTGCAGCGGCAGAATGTGCAGTTCCCATTCGTAGCGGCTGGCGAACGGTTTGATGGCGATGAACCGCTCGCCGCGCTCGACGACGTATTGACCGACGCTGATCTGGCGCCGTATCCGCCCGGTGCGCCGGTCGTAGACCGTCGCCTCGAAGGTCAACGCCTCGTCGATGAGGGAGCAGAAGATGCAGTGATGGTGTTGGCCGTAATACTGGCGGCTGTTCTCGACTTCGACATGGACGTTCTCCGGCACCACCGGCATGGCGATCATCTGGCTGTGAGTATGGGGGATGCTGGCGCCGGCCGCCGGGCCAAAGTTCTTGAAAGCCAGAACATACTTGAGCCGGTTGTCCATGGCGTAGAGTTGCGCCATCCGGTCGCGATAGGCGTGCAGTAGCAGGGTGAGGTGTTCGGGAGTCATTTCGTGGACCCCGATGCCGTGGTTATGATGATCGACGATGACTTCGTGCCGGCCGTAGCCGTCGATGGCGTGCTGCAGCCCGAGCACGAGGCTGGCATTGTGGCGCTCGTCACCGAGCACCGGGTAGAGGTTCTCGACGATGCGCACCTCCCAGTCCTCTTCCCCGGGATAGGCGGCGATGGTGGGTGGCGTCTTGTCCTCGTTGCCCCTGCAGAACGGGCAGGTCTCGACGTGGGCGCGCGTGTCCCGGGGCGCCGGCTCCTCCGCCTTGCGGGGGCGCATGCCGCGGGCGGTCGCGATCAGGACCGACTCGCCGGGCACGATGGGGTTGATGCGGATCTCGCGGGTTATTTCGGAATCTTCGCTCACGGCCATAGCCCTCCAGTGTCGCCGCCGGTTACTCTAGCGCCGGGGTTACCCGCTGGGGCCCTGAATCTGTCGATGCCGGGATAGTTTTGCCTTATCTTAGGCCCCGGCAGCTTGTCATCCTTACTCGGCCCAAGTACTATTTTCCGCTGATTTTCAGGGAGAAGCTCGATGTTCCACGGCAGCATGGTGGCCCTGGTGACGCCCATGGCGCAAGGGGGCGAACTCGACTTCGAGGCACTCGACCGGTTGGTCGAGTTCCATGTCGAGAACGGAACCGACGCGATTGTTGCGGTGGGTACCACCGGTGAATCGGCCACTGTCGACGAGCGCGAGCACTGCCAGATCATCCGCCATGCGGTGGACCGGGTGCGGGGCCGTGTCCCGGTGATCGCCGGCACCGGCGCCAATTCCACCACCGAGGCCATCACCCTGACCCGCTGTGCCATGCAGGCAGGCGCCGATGCCTGTCTGCTGGTGACGCCCTACTACAACAAGCCCACACAGGAAGGGCTTTATCTGCACCACAAGGCCGTGGCGGAAGCCGTGCCCATCCCGCAGATCCTGTACAACGTGCCCGGTCGTACCGCCTGCGACATGCAGCCGGAAACCGTCGAGCGCCTGGCCGGTATCTCCAACATCGTCGGCATCAAGGAGGCCACCGGTAGTGTGGAGCGGGCCCGGGAGATTCTCGCGCGCTGCGGTGACCGGGTCGACGTCTACGCCGGTGACGACGCCACGGCCCTGGAACTGTTTCTGTGCGGTGCCAAGGGGGTGATCTCGGTGGCGGCCAACGTGGCCCCCGCCCTCATGCACGAGATGTGTGCGGCCGCCCTGGCTGGAGAGCACGAGCGCGCCCGCGCCGCAAACGAGCGCCTGATGGCGCTTCATGAGGCGCTGTTCGTGGAGTCGAACCCAATTCCAGTCAAGTGGGCGCTGCATGCCATGGGGCTGATCCCAGGAGGTATTCGTTTGCCGCTCACCGTATTGTCGGAGCGCCACCACGATGCCGTCCGCCAGGCGCTCACCCGGGCCGGCATAGAACTCCGCTAAACCCAGAGGGTCGAGATGCAATCGGTTTCCGTCATCCGCAAGTCCGTCGTGCTCGCCTTGGTGTTGGCCCTCTCCGGCTGCAGTATGGACAGCATCCTCCCGGATCGAGAAATCGACTACAAAACCCAAGCCCGGACCGAAAAGTCGCTCGAGGTGCCGCCGGACCTGACGCAACCCAGTCAGGACGATACCATGGCGGTACGGGACCTCTCGCCCTCGGGCACCGCCAGCTACTCGACCTACGCCGGCGAACGGCGGGCGGAACGTCCGGCGGACGGGCGCGTACTGCCGGATCAGGACAACCTGCGCCTGGAACACGAGGGCGACCGATTCTGGTTGGTGGCACAGGGCGAGCCGGCGCAGATCTGGCCCAAGGCGCGCGAGTTCTGGCTGGAGAACGGTTTCCTGCTGGAGTTGGACAATCCCGAGATCGGCATCATGGAGACCACCTGGGCCGAGAACCGTGCGGACATCCCCCAGGGACCGGTTCGCAGGCTGATCGGCACCGTTTTCGACAGCCTCTATTCCGCGGCTACCCGCGACCGTTTCCGCGTGCGCCTGGAACGGGGGGAGCAGCCAGGGACGACCGAGGTCTTTCTCACACACAAGGGTGTGGAGGAAGAGGAGCAGGGCGAGAGCGGCACGGTGTGGCGCCCGCGCCCGCGCGACCCGGAACTGGAGGCCGAGATGCTCAAGCGCCTCATGGTTCATCTGGGGATCGAGCAGCAACGGGCGCAGCGGATCGTCGCCACGCGACAGGTGGAAGAGCCGCCGAATGCACGCCTCGCCGGCAGCCGCGATGCGCCTGCCCTGGTGCTGGATGAGCCCTTCTCCCGGGCGTGGCGCACCACCGGGCTTGCGCTCGACCGCATCGGCTTCAACGTCCAGGATCGTGACCGCGCCGAAGGTCTCTACTATGTGCGCTACGAAGATCCGGAGGTCGTCGAGGATAAGGAGGGCTTCCTGTCCAACCTGGCGTTCTGGCGCGGCAAGGAGGAGCCGGAGGTGATGTATCAGGTGCACCTGCAGTCCGAAGGTGCCGCCACGCTCATTCAGGTCCGCGACCGGGAGGGGCATGCCGTGACGTCCCAGACAGGGCGGCGCATCCTGACACTGCTGCACGAAGAACTGAAATAGCCGCCGCCGGCATGGCGGGACTGCGTTTCGCATATCTGGGCAGCGGCAGCCGCGGCAATGGGCTGTTGGTGGAGAGCGCCGACACCGCAGTCCTGGTGGACTGCGGCTTTTCCATTGCCGAAACCGAACGTCGCCTGCTGCGCCTCGGCCGCGAGCCGAGGCAACTCGCTGCAGTCCTGGTCACCCACGAACACAGCGACCACATCCAGGGAGTGGGGCGTTTCGCCCGCCGCCACGGCCTGCCCGTGTGGATGACCGCCGGCACCAAGGCGGCGGGCCGCTGCACCGAGCACGACGATGTGCGCCTGTTCAGCGTGCACGGGGCTTTTGCCATCGACGGGCTGCATATCCAACCGTTTCCTGTTCCCCACGACGCCCGGGAGCCCAGCCAATTCGTGTTCGGAGACGGCGCCCGCCGGCTCGGCCTGTTGACCGACGCAGGCAGCAGCACCCCTCATATCGAGGAGTGCCTGAGCGGTCTGGACGCTTTGGTGCTGGAATGCAACCATGACCTCCACATGCTTGCCGGGAGTCGCTACTCGCCGCTGTTGAAGCGGCGCGTGGGCGGGCGTTTCGGCCATCTCAGCAACCACCAGGCGGGCGCATTGCTGGCGGCGCTGGACTGTCGCGGCCTGCAGCACTTGGTGGCCGCGCACCTCAGCCAGGAGAACAACACACCGGACCTGGCCCGGCAGACCCTGGCAGCGGCCCTGGGCTGCGCGCCCGAGTGGATTGCAATCGCCGATCAGGACCGGGGTATGGACTGGCGCGAGCTCGCCTGACCTGCCGTTGGGTCTTCTCCGATTCATACGGTTAGGAGCGCCGACCCCGCCTCCGCGGCCTCAAGTTTTTGGCGCCACGGCCGATCCCGTCGGGGAATTCGGACAACCGCGCCCGGCGTTCGCCGGTGACCGCGCACACAGGTGGCTAGCCATGATGAGGATGTTCTCCAATCTTTCCGTGCGCATGAAGGTATGGGGCTCGTTCGGGCTCATGCTGGCGCTGGCGGCCGTGATCGTCGGTCTCTCCTACGTCAGCCTGACCAGCGTCGAGCGGCGCGTGGGCGCAGTGGTCGAGGACATTCAGCCGGCGGTGGTCCGCTCCATGGGCCTCATGGCCGAGTTGGAGCGCAGTGCGGCATCGCTCGGATTCTACTTGTTGAGCTCCGAGGAAGTGCACAAGGATGCCTATCTGGAGGGACTGGCCGCCGCCGAGAACACTCTGCGTGAACTGCAGGAGTCGCCACTGGTGCGCGCCGATCCCGAGACCCGGGAGTTGGTGACCGGCATCGACGAGCAGGTACGCCAGTTCGCCGAGTATCAGGAGCACCTATTCGAGCTCAAAGCGAGCGACGCGAAGAACATTCCCGCCATCGCCCTGAGCGGCAGCACCCTCAACCCGCTCAGCCAGCAGATGCTGCAGAATCTCTCCAGCATGGTCGCGTCGGAGTCCATGGAGGAGGCCAGCGCCGAGCGCAAGGTCATCCTGTCCGACATCCACGACCTGCGCTACGCCTGGGCCAACGTGATGAACGGCGTTCGCGCCTATCTGGCGTTCCGGGGCACCAGCTCGCTGGATGAGGTGGAGCTTTATCAGGGCGAGGCCACGCGCTTGATGGAGAAGCTCGGCGACTCTTCGTTGACCTTCGATCAGGAGGACTCGCTGGCGCAGTTCGCCGAGCTGCGGGATCGGTTCATCGCCAACTTCGAGGAGGTCAAGGCGGTTCACGGCAGCGAACGTTGGCGCGCGGACGCCTACCTGGTGCGCAGCGAGATCGGTCCCCTGCTCGCCGAGGTGGATGCCAAGCTCACCCAGCTCGTGAGCGTGCTCGACCAGCGTGCCTCCAGCACGGGCCGATCGCTGGTGTCATCCCTGGATTCGAGCCTGACCACCCAGCTGGTGCTCCTGTGTGTCGCCTTGCTGGTGGGCACGCTGGTGCTGGTAATGTCGGCGTTGTTCATCATTCGTCCGGCGCAGCGCTTGCGGGATCTGCTGCGGGATATCGCCAGCGGCGAGGGTGACCTCACTCAGCGCTGCGGATTGGAGTCCAACGACGAGCTCGGGCAGGCGTCGCGCTATTTCGACACCATGATGGACAGCATGCAGTCCATGATCGGCGACATCGCCGGTGTGTCCCGCGAGGTGCATTCCCGCTCGGGCGAAGCCAGCGGCGAAATCGCAGCCGTAACCAGCAACATCGCCCAGGGCGCGGATCGGGCCCGCAGCACGGCTGCCGCCACGGAAGAGATGTCGGCCACCGGCGCGGAGATCGCCCGCAGCGCCACCGAGGCGGCGGGCGAGGCGGGGCAGGTGCAGGAAGTGGCGCAGGAGGGCGCGCGGCGGGTCAGCCAGATGTCGGCCAAAGCCAAGGACATGGGCGATCAGATCGATGCCCTGCGCCAGGACGTGGAGGAGCTGTCGGCCAAGAGCAAGGGCATGCTTGACATGGTCGGTATCATTAACGGCATCGCCGACCAGACCAACCTGCTGGCATTGAACGCGGCCATCGAGGCGGCCCGGGCCGGCGAGTCGGGCCGGGGCTTCGCGGTAGTGGCCGAGGAGGTGCGCCAGCTGGCCATGAAGACCCAGGAGTCCACGTCGCAGATCAGCGCCCTGATCAGCGACAATCTGCACTCCAACGAGAACCTCACTGCGGTCATGGACAAGGTGTCCGGTGCGACCCGCACCATGCTCGACACGGTCAATGAAACCTCTCAAGTGATCAGCCGCATGACCGAGAGCGTGCAGGTGATGAACGACAAGGCCGGACAGATCGCCGCTGCCGCCAAGCAGCAGTCGGTGGCCACCGACGAGGTTGCGGCCAACATCGAAGCCATCTCTGCCATGGAAGGGGAGAATTCCCGGCGCGCCACGGACGTGGCCGGGTATCTGACCCAGCTGTCGGAACTGTCTTCGCGCCTCGACGGTCTTGTGGGCCGTTTCCGGGTCTGACCGCTGAGTAGTGCCTGCCCCGGGTGAGGCCGGGGAAGCCGTGTAGCGGGCGCGGGGGGCATCCTTTAGAATGCAGGACTTTCCCGAATCCTGTTCAGGAAGGATCCATGCTGCAATTGCGCGGTGCTCCCGCCCTGTCGACCTTCCGCCTGGAGAAGCTCGAGTGCGCGATTGCCGAGCGCGGGGTCCTGCTCGACTCCCTGTACGCCGAGTACGTGCATTTCGTCGACCTGGAGCAGGGATTGGCGGCCGCCGAGCGCCAGGTTCTGGATCACCTCCTACGCTACGGACCGCGCCATCCCGACGTTGAGCCTCTGGGCACGCTGTTCCTGGTGGTGCCGCGCCCGGGCACCATCTCGCCCTGGTCGAGCAAGGCCACGGACATCGCCCATAATTGCGGTCTGCACAAGATTCGCCGCCTGGAGCGGGGCACGGCGTTCTACCTCGAGCGTCGGGGCGGCGCACCCCTGAGCGAAACGGATGCCCGAGCGGTAGGCGCCGTGATCCACGATCGCATGACCGAGGCGGTGCTGGAAAGCGTCGACGACGCTGCGGCGCTGTTCGCCCGCACCGAGCCCCGCCCCCTGCGGGTGGTGAACGTCTTGCAGGAGGGCCGTTCGGCGCTGGATCGGGCGAACCGCGACTGGGGCCTGGCCCTCGCCGAGGACGAGATCGACTATCTGGTGGACAACTTCACTGCCCTGGCGCGCAACCCCACGGACGTGGAGTTGATGATGTTCGCCCAAGCGAATTCCGAGCACTGCCGCCACAAGATCTTCAATGCCGACTGGGTCATCGACGGCAAGCCACAGGCCCAGTCCCTGTTCGCGATGATTCGCAACACCCACCGCCGCAATCCCAATGGAGTGCTGTCCGCCTACCGCGACAACGCGGCGGTGATCGAAGGCTTTCGCACCCACCGCCTGTCGTGGCACCCGGAGAGCGGTGAGTATGGCTACAGCGAGCAAGACCTCGCTATCCTCATGAAGGTCGAGACCCACAACCACCCCACGGCGATTTCGCCCTTTGCCGGTGCAGCCACCGGTTCCGGGGGAGAGATCCGCGACGAAGGCGCCACCGGTCGCGGCTCCAAACCCAAGGCCGGACTGACGGGGTTTTCGGTCTCCAATCTGCGCATCCCCGGCGCCGAGCGGCCTTGGGAGACCGACCACGGCAAGCCGGGGCGCATCGTCTCGGCGTTGGACATCATGCTCGAGGGGCCCGTCGGCGCGGCCGCCTTCAACAACGAATTCGGCCGCCCCGCCATCTGTGGCTATTTCCGCACCTTCGAGGAGCGGGTCCCGGGGCCCCAGGGCGAGGAGGTGCGCGGCTACCACAAGCCGATCATGTTGGCGGGCGGCGTGGGCAGTATCGGCGTCGAGCAGGTGGCCAAGGGCAGCATCCCTGCCGGTGCGCAGCTGGTGGTGCTCGGCGGTCCGGCCATGTTGATCGGCTTGGGTGGCGGTGCCGCCTCCAGCATGGCTACCGGTGAGAGCGCGGAGGACCTGGACTTCGCCTCGGTGCAGCGGGGCAATCCGGAAATGCAGCGCCGCTGCCAGGAGGTGATCGACCGCTGCGTGCGCCTGGGCGGCGACAACCCCATCATCTCCATCCACGACGTGGGCGCCGGTGGCCTGTCCAACGCCATGCCGGAACTGGTGCACGACAGCGCGCGAGGCGGGCGCTTCGAGCTGCGCACCATTCCCAGCGACGATCCGGGCATGTCGCCGATGGAAATCTGGTGCAACGAGGCCCAGGAGCGTTACGTCATGGCCGTCGCGGCCGAGGGAATGGAGCGTTTCCAGGCCATCTGCGAGCGCGAACGGTGTCCCTTCGAGGTGATCGGCGAGGCCACCGAAGAGCCGCAGCTGGTGCTCGGCGACGGTTACTTCGACAACCTGCCCATCGACATGCCCATGGAGGTGTTGCTGGGCAAACCGCCGAAGATGCTTCGGGACGTGCATCGCAGGCCGTTCGCCAAACAGGAGCTGGATACCACCGCCATGGAGCTGCGGGAGGCCGCCCTGCGGGTGCTGCGGCTGCCTACGGTGGCGGACAAGACCTTCCTCATCACCATCGGCGATCGCACCGTCGGTGGTTTGGTCGCCCGCGATCAGATGGTGGGGCCGTGGCAGGTGCCGGTGGCCGATGTGGCCGTGACCACCAGCGGCTACCGCGGGTACACGGGGGATGCCATGGCCATCGGCGAGCGCACTCCCATCGCGCTGCTGCAGCACGCCGCCTCGGCGCGTATGGCGGTGGGCGAGGCGCTGACCAACCTGGCCGCTGCCGCTGTCACCGAGCTCGGCCGGGTGGTGCTTTCGGCCAACTGGATGGTGGCCGCCGGTCACCCGGGCGAGGACGCCGGGCTGTACGACGCGGTACAGGCCGTGGGCCTGGAGCTGTGCCCCGCGCTGGGGATCGCGGTGCCGGTGGGCAAGGACTCAATGTCGATGAAGACGGTGTGGCGTCAGCACGGCGAAGAGCGGTCGGTGACCGCGCCCCTGTCGCTGATCGTGTCCGCCTTCGCGCCGGTAAGCGACGTGCGCCGCACCCTTACCCCCGAGCTGCGGCGGGACTGCGGCGATACGGACCTCTTTCTGATCGATCTCGGCAAGGGGCGGAACCGCCTCGGCGGCTCCGCCTTGGCGCAGGTCTTCAAGCAGGCGGGTCACCACCCTCCCGACGTGGATGACGCCAACACCCTCAAGGCGTTCTTCGAGGTGGTGCAGGGACTCAACCGCAAGGGACTGCTGCTGGCCTATCACGACCGCTCTGACGGCGGCCTGTTCGCCGCCGCCTGCGAAATGGCCTTTGCCGGCCATTGCGGCCTGGATCTGCGCCTCGACGATCTGGGTGGCGACGCGTTGGCGGCGCTCTTCAACGAGGAGCTCGGCGCCCTGGTGCAGGTTCGGCACGCTGATGCCGACGAGGTGCTGCAATGGTTGCGCGAGGCGGGTCTCGCCCGCCACAGTCACGTCGTCGGCGAGCTACGCGACGACGACCGCGTTGTAGTCACCCGCGGCGGAGAGGTGCTGCTGTCCGAGGCGCGCGCCGATCTGCACCGGGTCTGGTCGGAGACCACCTGGCACATGCAGAGCCTGCGGGACAATCGCGAGTGCGCCACGCAGGAGTACGATCGGCTCTTGGATGACGCGGATCCCGGCCTGCATGCGCAGCTGAGCTTCGATCCCGAGGAGGACATCGCGGCGCCGTTCGTCAGCGGCGGCGCCCGCCCCCGGGTGGCGATCCTGCGTGAGCAGGGTGTCAACGGGCAGATGGAAATGGCCGCGGCGTTCGACCGAGCGGGATTTGCCGCCGTGGACGTGCACATGAGCGATATCATCGCCGGGCGCGCGTCGTTGGCGAACTTTTCCGGAATCGTCGCCTGTGGCGGCTTTTCCTACGGCGACGTGTTGGGAGCGGGCGAGGGCTGGGCCAAATCGATCCTGTTCAACACCCGCGCCCGGGAGCAGTTCGAGGCTTTTTTCCAACGGGGCGACAGCTTCGCCCTGGGCGTGTGCAACGGCTGTCAGATGATGTCCAGCCTGCACGACCTGATCCCCGGCACGGAGTTGTGGCCGCGCTTCGTACGCAACCTGTCGGAGCAGTTCGAGGCCCGCCTCGGGTTGGTCGAAGTGCTGGAGTCGCCGTCGTTGTTCCTGGCCGGAATGGCCGGTTCGCGCCTGCCCGTCGTTGTGTCTCACGGGGAAGGGCGGGCCGAGTTCGCCGCCGACGTTCACCCGGAGCGGCTGTTCGACGTCGGTCTGGCCGCCCTGCGCTTCGTGGACAACCGTGGCCGCCCAGCCCAGGAGTATCCTGCCAATCCCAACGGCTCGCCCCTGGGACTGACCGGGCTGACCAGCCGCGACGGACGGGTCACTATCTTGATGCCCCACCCGGAGCGGGTATTTCGCACCGTGCAGTACTCCTGGCATCCCCGCGAGTGGGGGGAGGACGGGCCATGGATGCGTCTGTTCCGCAATGCCCGGGTGTGGCTCGGCTAGACGCGCGGCCCGAGAGATTCGCCGGCGGTCACAGAGGCGCACCTGACGCAGCCATCCGGGGGTCGTGGCCGCCTTTGGGGATCGCCCCCGCGTCCAGGAGCAATCCCCACCAACCGACGGGCGGTCCGCCACGGGCGCAACTTTTCCGCTGAGCGGTGGTCGCATAGAGAACCACGCCCGCCAAGGATGAAGGGGACAGCATGTTGATTCGCAGCCGCAAGCCCTGGAGTCTGAAGGACTCGGAGGTCACCGACGAGGGGTTCTACCGCGAGCGCCGCCGCTTCATGCAAAGCTCGGCGGCACTCCTGGCGAGCGCATCGGCCCCGGCGCTGCTGGCGCCGCGCCCCGCCGCGGCCGTGACCGTGGCCGGCGCGAAGCCGAGCCCGTTCAGCACCGACGAAGCGCCCAACAGCTTCGAAGAGATCACCAACTACAACAACTTCTACGAGTTCGGCACCGGCAAGGACGATCCGGCCCGCCACGCCCACCAGTTGCGCACCAAGCCGTGGTCGGTCGCCGTGGACGGAGAGGTGGAACGTCCTGGGACCTACGGACTGGAGGATGTGCTGAACGGTATACCCGCAGAGGAGCGCATCTATCGGCTGCGGTGCGTGGAGGCTTGGTCCATGGTCATTCCCTGGGTGGGGGTGCCCCTGGGTGACGTGCTCAAACGTTATGGACCCACCTCCCGGGCTAAGTACGTGGAGTTCACCACGCTGCGCGACCCCGAGCAGATGCCCGGGCAGCGCCGCCCTGTGCTCCCATGGCCTTATGTGGAGGGGCTGCGGGTTGACGAGGCCATGCACCCGCTCACGATCCTCGCCATCGGGCTCTATGGCAGGGAACTGCCCAACCAGAATGGCGCACCCCTGCGGCTGGTGGTGCCGTGGAAGTACGGGTTCAAGAGTATCAAGTCCATCGTGGGCATCCGCCTCACCGAGCAGCAGCCCCTCAATACCTGGCAGGCGGTCGCGCCCCGGGAGTACGGCTTCTACGCCAACGTGAACCCCGACGTGGATCACCCGCGCTGGAGCCAGTCGCGGGAGCGGCGCATCGGCAGCGACTCGCTGTTTGCGCCCAAGCAGCGCACCCGGTTGTTCAACGGCTATGGGGAGTACGTCGCCCACCTCTACGCCGGGATGGATCTGAGCAGGAACTTCTGAGTCGATCCGTAACGGAACCTCGATGGCCCGACGCTATTACAAGATTCCGTTGTTCCTCGTTTGCCTCGCGCCGGTTACGCTGCTGGTAACCCAGGCGGCGGGGCAGGACCTCGGCGCCAATCCCGTGGAGGCGCTGTTGCACCGCAGCGGCGCCTGGACCCTGCGTTTTCTGCTGCTGACCTTGGCCGTCACACCCCTGCGGTTATTAACCGGCTGGACCGAGATTCTGCAGGTGCGGCGGATGCTGGGACTGTTCGCGTTTTTCTACGCCAGTCTGCACTTCAGTATCTATGCGGTGCTCGATCTGGGCCTCGATCTGGGCTTCGTTGCCGAGGACATCGTCGAACGTCCCTACATCACCGTCGGCTTCACCGCCTGGCTGCTGTTGGTGCCCCTGGCGGTGACCTCGACGCGCGCCATGATGCGCCGGCTGGGGCGGCGCTGGAAACAGCTGCATCGCCTGGCCTATGCCGTTGCGGTGCTCGGCGTGGTGCACTTCTACTGGCTGGTGAAGGCGGATGTGCGCGAGCCGCTCATCTATGCGGGGATTCTGCTGGTGTTGTTCGGCGTCCGCCTTGGCCACCGCGCCCGGCGTGCGGCGCGATTGCGCGTCGCGCGGGGAGAGGCTTGAAGGTCAGGATTAAGTGCTGAGCACGGCGCCGGCTGGTAGGCGGGAGAAGTGAGAGTGAGGAGCGCTTGTAGGAGGGCATCGTACCCGCCCGTCGGGCGTTGTCGTCGAAGCCGGCAATCGCGGCCGAAGCCGCTCCTGCGGGTGCCGCTTTTCCTTGCCACCAGCAGCTAGCTACTTCAGCCCCTGCCGCCCCGCCCAGTCGCGGGCGAACTGCCATGCCGTGCGGCCGCTGCGCGAGCCCCGGGCCAGGGCCCAGCGTAAGGCTGCGGCGCGCCACTCCTGATCCTCGCCGAGCCGTGCCGCCACCCCCAGCTGC
>Ga0209347_1001814_pt1 | contig 31460 bp, 33 predicted proteins | sample AutmiccommuBRH23_FD_187382 | JGI IMG/M metagenome (GOLD analysis project Ga0209347, IMG submission 187382) | Deep subsurface microbial communities from Mt. Terri, Switzerland - Autotrophic microbial communities BRH/23 (SPAdes) (version 2) | ecosystem: Environmental > Aquatic > Deep subsurface >...
TTTACAAACTAAAACCCCATATCAAGAACTTGGTACACAGTTTATCGAAAATCAGGAGAAGAAGAAAGAACAACGTTTGATTAAGGCACTAGAATCAAAAGGATACCAAATAGTTAAAGCATCATAAACTCCGTTCGTAGCTATAACAGTGTTCTCGGGCATGTTATTGTCTTTTTAGGGGTAGGTGATTTGGAAACAAAGATTTAGAGGGTTTTGAGGGTTTTAATGTTCACTGAAATAACAGTTTGAAATGACAGCGCGTAGATTCATTTTCGTAAGAAAACTTGGCTGGCGACAAGCTTTGGCGCAGGCGACCGCCTTAGTTGCACTTATGCTTCCAGAAAGTATATAACGCAAGTTATACTTTCTGACTAGTATAAAAAGGTCTGTTCGATCATATTAGGGACGAGTCAGAACCTCTCCTAGTCACATGTATGGACATACAGAGCACGCTGAGTATTGATCTTGTAGAAATAATTTTTATACTATAATAATACAGATAGGGATTCTCGGCAAGTTTAATCAATAATCAATTCTAATGGAGGATAATGGTTTTCCTCACTACATAGGTCTTCAGTACAAAACTTGTTACATAACGATACAAATACTTGCGAAGGGAACAGGGATCATGTAAAATTGTATATGGAAGGTTGGGGAACCTTCCAAGGGGATAGTGGACAAGGTGGATGAAACAGGCAGTGGAACGTACGCTGCCTGTTTCGCTTTGTTTATAAAGCATTTTACAGTTATTAATTTCCTGAAAAAGAATATTATTAACTAGGAACGGGAAGCCTCTAAGAATAATATAAAAATCTTGTATATTGTCTCAATACTTGATAAACTGGAATTAACTAGTTGTTCGACGTCCTACAACTGAATGGGGGTGAGAATAAGGTCAATCTTTTTGAAATGAACATAGTACTAAATATATTTAATTAATGGGGGGAAAATAAAATTATGAGAAAAACAAGGTTTATTGGTAGCTTAGTCATTGTGCTTATTTTGGCCGTTGCACTTGTAGGATGTGGTAACACAACACCGACTCCTAAGGCAACCGAACCTGCTAAAAAAGAATTCAAAGTTGGCTTGGTAACGGACGTGGGTGGACTTAATGACCATAGCTTTAACTTCCTAGCGAATAAAGGGTTAGAAAAGGCTGTAAAAGACCTTGGAGTTACAAAGAGTGTTGTAGAGTCTAAACAAATGACAGATTATGAAACCAACCTCAGCCGTTTTGCCCAAGATAAATACAACCTAGTCATTGCTGTCGGCTTTTTAATGCATGACGCTGTGGAGAAGGTTGCTAAAGATTATCCTGATACTAAATTTATGATTATTGACTCATCCATTACGGATCGTCCAAACGTCGCTTCAGCAATGTTTAAAACCGAACAATGCGGATACTTAGTCGGTGTGATGGCTGGCTTACTCGAACAAGCTCCAGGAATCCCGAATGCTTTGGGTAAAAACACAGTGGGTCTTGTCGGGGGCATGGCGATTCCCCCAGTAAACGATTACATCGCAGGATTTATCCAAGGTGCCAAGAGTGTTAACCCCGATATTAAAATTAACTTAAAATACACGGGTAAGTTTGACGATCCGGCTCTCGGTAAACAAACGGCACTTTCGCAAATTGCAACTGGTGCTGATATTGTCTTCCCAATAGCTGGTGGAACTGGAACGGGCGTTATTGACGCGGCCAAAGAAAAGAAAGTCTATGCTATCGGAGTGGATGCAGATCAAAACTACTTAGCTCCAGAAAATGTTATCACCAGTGCCTTAAAGGGCATGGATGTGGCCACCTTTGATATCATTAAAGGCGTTATGGATGACAAGTTCAAAAGCGGAAACGTGTTCTTTGATTTGAGTAATAACGGAGTTAGTTTTGCTACACCGATTAAGGTAGTGCCCAAAGATGTTGTTGACAAGGTTAACGATGCTGCGAAACAGATCAAAGATGGAAAAATCAAAGTTTCTAACGAAATGCCTGCAGGCTTTAAATAAGAGCTTGAAAGTTTGGTAGATGGACGAAATGACAAGCGGATTGCTTCATATCCTTATGAGCAATCCCTTTCTAATGGAGGGGACTATGCATACCAGTTTAGAAGTTAGAGACATTACGAAATCGTTTCCGGGAGTTATCGCCAATGATCACGTGAATTTTGATGTACGCGAAGGGGAAATTCATGCGATTTTAGGGGAGAATGGCGCAGGTAAATCCACGCTCATGAAAGTCATCTATGGACTTTATAAACCGGATTCTGGGAGTATTCGACTTTATGACCAGGAGCTAAACTTCGCAAGTCCCCGCCAGGCCATTGAAGCTGGGATTGGAATGGTGCATCAGCACTTCATGTTAATCCCGGCTTTAACAGTTGCAGAAAATGTTGTTCTAGGTGGGGAACCGGGTAGAATTCATTATCGACGCAAGGAAAATGTAGAGATTGTTCGCCAACTTGCCAAGCAGTGTCATATGGATATTAATCCTGAGGCCAAAGTAGGGGATCTTACCGTCGGACTTCAACAGCGTGTTGAAATCTTAAAAGTCTTTTATCGTAAGGCTAAGTTGCTCATTTTGGATGAGCCGACGGCTATGCTTACTCCTCAAGAGGTGGAAGAATTAATCCAAGTCATGGAACGTCTTCGGTCACAGGGGATTCCGATTATTTTCATCAGCCATAAGCTTGACGAAGTGAAGCGTATTTCAGATCGAGTCACAGTTATGCGAGCGGGAAAGACGGTAAATACCGTCGAAACGAAGTCTACGACTCCTCAGGAGCTTGCCAATTTGATGGTTGGCCGTGAAGTTGTCCTTCAAGTGTCTAAGCCACCCCAATTGCCCGGAGAACCGATTTTGGAGGTCGAAGACATAGTCGTCTCGTCGGGCCGTAACGAGAAGGTCAAAGGGGTAAGCTTCCAAGTTCACCGTGGAGAAATCTTTGGACTTGCAGGGATTGATGGTAACGGACAATTTGAACTTGTGGAAGCGATTACAGGGCTTATGCCTTGTAAAAGTGGGCGTATCCGCTTTTTAGGGGGTGACATTACGTCCTCTTCGGTACGAGGCAGAACCAAAGCAGGGATTGCCTATATTCCTCAAGACCGTCAATTAGATGGCCTCGTTATGGATTTTGAGCTGACGGAAAACTTCATACTCCGTGACTTCTTTAAAGCACCGTTTGCTAGTATAGGCCAAATGAAAAAGAAGCCCATCGAGGATTTCGCTACACGATTATCAGAAGCATTTGACGTTAGGCCACGGCGGATTCACGCCCTAGCACGAAATCTTTCCGGTGGAAACCAACAAAAAGTTATTTTGGCCCGCGAAGTTTCCCGTAATCCTGAATTATTAATTGCGGCGCAACCGACCAGAGGTTTAGATGTCGGTGCGATTCAGTTTATTCATAACAAACTCTTAGAGTTACGTCAAGGTGGGAAGGCTGTACTCTTGGTTTCTTTGGAATTAGATGAGATTATGTCTTTATCAGACCGGATTGGTGTGATTCATGCTGGCCGACTGATGGCGATCCTGCCGAGTGGACAAGTCACACGTGAACAGCTCGGGTTACTCATGACTGGTGTAAACTTAGAGAAGGAGGGGTAAAACATGCAAAAGACGATAGAAGGATTGGTTACCCCTTTTGTAGCGATCGTCATTGCGGTCCTGATCGGTGCAGTTGTTATGCTCATGACCGGTCATAACCCACTGACGGCTTATGGGGCTCTCTTTTCTGGAGCGTTTGGCTCTACTGTAAATTTGTCGAACACGATGGCCAACGCTATTCCCTTAATCCTCTCGGGCTTAGGTGTTGCCATAGCTTTTAAGGCTGGATTGTTTAACATTGGAGCAGAGGGTCAATATTGGATCGGAAGTATGGCAGCTGTATGGATAGGCTATTCCGTGCATGGGCTTCCCCCTATCTTGCATATCTCTTTGTCTATTATTGTTGCCATGCTGGCGGCCGGGCTTTGGGCTGGAATTGTCCCTGGGTTGGCTAAGGCTTTTGTGGGTGCCCACGAAGTGATCACTACCATGATGATGAGTTACATTGCTATCTTTTTGAGCCACTATATGCTTGAAAATGGGCCGATGATGCAGACGGGCTTCACCCCACAATCCCCGGTGATTCTTCCATCCGCGACGTTAGGTAAGATCGTGGAGCGGACGCAACTGTCCTGGGGTCTCGCCATTGCAGTGGTAGCATGTATTATAGTTTATTGGTTGCTCTATAAGACAACCTTGGGCTATCGATTAAGGGCGGTTGGCCTGAATTCACGGGCTGCGAACTATGCCGGAATCAATGTTCCGTTTCATTTGGTCTTAGCCTTATTTATTAGCGGAATGTTAGCTGGTTTAGCGGGTGCTGTCCAAATGCTGGGTGTACAGCATCGACTTTATGATAGCTTCTCATCGGGCTATGGATTTACGGCCATTGTGGTTGCCTTACTCGCTAACAATAATCCGTTTGGCGTGATTCTTGCTTCGATCTTCTTTGCGGCTTTGTCTACGGGTGGTCAATCCATGCAATTGGTCTCTGGAGTTCCGGCTCATCTGACCGCAGTCATTTCTGGGATCATTATCTTCTTAGTCGCAACAAAAGATATTGTGCAGATTCAAAAACGCTGGCGCAAACGCCAAACCCTAGCGTCGGGCAAGGAGGCTTAAAAGATTATGCTTTGGGATGCATTGACGAGACCTGATCTGTGGGCGGCAACGTTGGCTATGGCCACTCCGATTGCTCTCCCTGCGCTGGGAGGAACCTTTTCTGAGCGTAGTGGCGTTGTAAACATAGCCATGGAAGGAATTATGCTTATCGGAGCCTTCTTCGGTGTTTTGTTTTCCTATTATACACATAACGCTTGGCTAGGCTTGCTTGGGGCTATATTAATGGGAGCTCTTATCTCAACGCTTTTTGCTTACGTGACGGTGAACCTCGGAGCGGATCAAGTGATTGTAGGAATGGGTGTGAACATTTTTGCGGCTGGTCTGACAGCATTTATGTTAAATGAGATTTTCGGATATGGCGGCACACCCCGTGAAACACCAGCCCTTCCCAACTTAACTATTCCTGGAATAAGTGATATCCCATTTGTGGGTCCAATCCTAGGTTCCCAAAATGTTGTTGTCTATTTAATGCTGATGCTGGTAATCACATCCCATTATTTTCTTTTTCATACAAATTTAGGATTGCGGATCAGATCGGTCGGAGAAAATCCACAGGCAGCAGATACAGCAGGGCTTAATGTCCTACGCCTTCGTTATTTAGGGGTTATTATCGGTGGCATGCTTTCTAGCTTAGGAGGGGTTTACCTCGCCTTAGGCCTGTTGAATAGTTTTGAGGTCAATATGAGTGGCGGGCGGGGATATATTGCCCTAGCCGCAATGATCTTTGGTAAGTGGACTCCGTTTGGCTCGCTGGGTGCAGCTTTACTGTTTGGATTTGCTATGGCTTTGAGTATAGTCTTGCAGGGAGGTGGAGTGCCCTCGAATATTATTCAGATGCTTCCATATGCGCTGACGATTTTGGCCTTGACTGGATTAGTAGGAAGAAGCACTCCACCCGCAGCGGATGGTATTCCGTATGATCCAAATAAATAAATGAGATGCAGAGGGGGAACGTTATGGGACAAATTCAACAAAGCGGAAAATCCCTCTCCGATCTTGTCCGTTTGGAACTCTTAGATGAAATCCGCCGAGGAAAATATCTAATCGATAGCCGACTTCCTAATGAAGAAAAACTTGCTAAGGAACTTGGGGTTAGTCGCAACACCCTTCGTGAAGCACTACGTGTTTTGGAATCGAATGGTGTTGTCGAGAAGAAGCAAGGACTAGGTACTTTCGTGCGAGGGGAATCATCTCCAAAGGTCAAGCCAGGTCTAGAGGTTCTTTTTCGGGTAACAGATGCCATAATAGAGCTTGGAATGCTCCCAGGGACAAGCGAGATTGAACTAACAAGTTCTTTAGCAGATGCTAGGGTTGCGGAGAAACTGGGGGTAAGCGAAGGTACCCCTGTAAATCAGTCGCGAAGAGTCCGGACCGCGGACGGTGTACCTGCCGTGTATTGTATTGACATGTTTCCTCCAAGTGTTGGGGAACTAGACGTTGAAAGGCTTAAGTCTTCGATTTTCACGTATTTAGAAGAAGTTAAGGAAATTCGCATAGCCTATGCTTCGACTGACATTCGGCCGATTGTAGCGGGGAAAGAATTAGCGGAGAAATTATCCGTTTCTGATGCAAGTCCCTTGTTTCTATTAGATGAGGTGCACTTTGATAAGTCTAATAATCCTATTTTTTATTCGCGTTTGTTTTTTCGCTCAGATTTTTTTATATTCCATATCGTTAGGTCTAGATAATGAAAACTTACTTCAGATGGAGTTTTAACTCTATCTGAAGTATAGCTGATCTTATCTTGAGTAGAGGACCTGTAACAGGGTTCTTTTTTCTATAGGCGTCTGTTGCCAAGATTAACCTAGCATGTGTTTTTAAGAAGCAAATAAGGACGTTTCAATTAGAACATCGCTCTGACTGATACATGGATGTTCGAGATTAGAGCGCCGCCATGACTCGAACAAGGATGTTCGAGATTAGAACACCGCCATGGATGGCAAGGTGTCGTGATGGCAAGATGCCGTGATGGCGAGAAGGGACTATGAAGTATCATCTGGATTCAAAGAAATGGTAATTATTAAGCTGTGTGTATATAATAAGGGAGATTAGATTTCTAAGGGGGTAGAACAATGGGACAACAAAAACTGAAATCAAGAGCAGAAATTCCTGAGGCTACAAAGTGGCATTTGGAAGACGTTTTTTCCGATAATGATCAATGGGAGGCAGAATTTGCCCAGATCGAAAAACTCTTAGGAGATGGGAATAAATTTGAAGGACATTTAGCCGATAATGCTGACACTTTAATTGGGTGTTTTGAGTGGATGGATGATCTAAGTATGCGGATGGGAGAGGTTTATGCCTATGCCCGTATGAGGAGAGATGAGGACAATCGAGATGCACACTATCAAGCGTTGACAGACCGTGCTGGAGCCCTAGCTGTAAAGGTCAGTAGTGCAGCATCTTATGTTGTCCCGGAATTATTAGCTATGCCAGAAGGAAGACTGGAAGAATTCCGGACTACTTCCTCCAAAATGGGGATCTATGAGCATGCTCTGGATGATATTTTGCGCAAGAAAAAGCATATTCTCAGTTCGACGGAAGAAAGATTGTTAGCAGAAGTCAGTGAACTGGCGGAGGCACCAGGGGCAATCTTTTCAATGGCCAATAATGCCGACCTTAAGTTCCCTAGTATTATTGATGAATCTGGAAAATCTGTGGAATTAACTAAGGGAAACTTTATACAGTTCATGGAGAGTCATGACCAGCGTGTTCGTAAAGAGGCTTTTGAGACTCTTTATCATACTTATGATAAGCAAAGAAATACCTGGGCGGCAACTTTAAATTCAAGTGTAAAATCCGACATTTTCTTTGCCAAAGCTCGGCATTATCCTTCTGCTTTGGAGGGATCTCTTGATGATGACCGTGTGCCCTTGCAGGTCTATGATTCCCTAATCGAAACAGTTCACGAATTTTTACCCCATTTGCATCGTTATATCCAACTGCGCAAGAGGGCTTTAAAACTTGATGAAATACATATGTACGATATCTATGTCCCTATCGTTCCTGAAACAACAATGACAATTACTTATGAAGAAGCTAAAAATATGGTCATCGAAGGTCTAAGACCCTTAGGACAGGACTATATCAATATTCTGCAGGAAGGGTTCACCAAGAGTTGGATTGATGTTTATGAAAATGAAGGAAAGACGAGTGGGGCTTATTCTTGGGGGACATATCGCTCACATCCGTATGTCTTGCTAAATCATCAGGATACTTTGAACTCAATGTTTACTTTAGCTCATGAGATGGGGCATTCCTTGCACACCTATTTTTCCAATCGCCAACAACCCCACCTCTACGCCGGCTACAAAATATTTGTAGCAGAAGTCGCCTCAACTTTGAATGAATCCTTGATTATGGAGCACCTTCTCCAAACTACAAAGGACGCTAAGGTATTGGCGTATCTAATTAACCATTATCTTGAGCAATTTCGGGGGACAATTTTCAGACAAACTATGTTTGCTGAATTTGAGAGGAAGATTCACTCTGTAGTAGAAGACGGTGGCACCTTGACGGCAGATACCCTCTCCAAAATCTATCTTGAACTAAATGCAGTTTATTACGGATCTGAACTGGTCTTAGATCCGGAAATCGCTCTAGAATGGGCTCGTATCCCACATTTCTATAATGCATTTTATGTGTACAAATATGCGACAGGTTTCTCAGCAGCAACAGCCTTTGCTCGTGCGATTCTTGATGAAGGAGAATCTGCAGTTCAGCGTTACTTAGAGTTCCTAAGTGGTGGAAGCTCGGATTATCCAATTGAATTGTTGAGAAAAGCAGGGGTTGATATGGAAACTCCAGTTCCAGTACGAAATGCACTTCAGGTTTTTGCAGGGCTCGTCGAACGCTTAGAAAAGCTTATAGTGTGAGTTAGGGCTTGACAAGGGCTTGGAAACGAGGATCATCACGAACGGGGAGGAAGTCATGTTCGTCTCGCGCTACTTCCTTGACATCCGAGTCGAGGTTGATCGCTGGTTCTAGGTACTCTAGGACTTTATCAATCTTACCTTGACGGCCGTATACGCTGGCAATGCCATAATAACTCCAGGTATCCCGATCGTCGAGCTCTAAAGCCTTCTGATAAGACGAGATCGACAGGTCCCAACGTCCAGCCAGTTCATAAGCCAATCCTTGGTTGAAATGAGCATACACATATGATGGATTGAGATCAAGGGCTTGCTGAATGAGGGCTAGCCCTTGATCATACTTTCCTTGAAAGGCAAGGGTCGCACCTTTAGCATTTAGAGCTTCATAACATAGGGCGTCTATGGCTAAGGCCTGATTAAATAGCTGTAGGGCTTCGGGAAATTGACGTTGATAATAGAGCTTGAGCCCTTGGTCATACTTTGTGAGTGCCTGAGAATCTGAGCTATGGATAGGTTTAACCTTAGAAGGTTGGGCAAGAGGAGTAGTTGGAACAGGAGTAGAGGGGACTGTGTCTTTTTCCGGCGTAGCTGAGAAAGAGGAAGTCAGGTCTGGATTTTCGGCGACTACCTTAACTTGATCTTTGGGAACAGTCAGTCGGGAGGATTGGTATTTGGGGAAACTATAGAGAGTAAATATCGCCGAGATAATTAAAAAGCAACCTGAAACGATAATAATCTTGATACGATTCCGTTTAATCTCAAGCATCTCCTTTTGTGATCAATTTAGAAATAAGCAAGTAAGCCACAATATAAAATGACATCAATTGTAGCTAATCAAAAGGATTTCTGTGTTCATTATAACATTCAATGCCTGATTTATAAGATTGTTTAACCGAAGAACGCGCAAAAAATAGTTTGAATAATTTGGATACATTATCCAAGAATGTAAAACTTGACAAGATTAGAAATTGGGAAGTAAGATGAACTCAAGATTAAACGTAGGGTGTATATTATGACTCTCCTATGGAGGTGAGATTATGGATAAGATCCCAACTCAAGACCCCTTACACCAGATTATTCTCGTGGCAAAGGGTTTTTACGCCCGAAAAGACCGTGCTCATGATTTAGAGCATGCTTTGAGAGTTAGGGAATGGGGTAACAAATTAGCACAAGAAGAAGGAGCTGACAGTACAATCATTGAACTTGCTGCGCTTCTCCATGATATTGGGCGTTCTGGAGCAGTTGAAAAAACCCATTCAGAAAGTAGTGCTGGGCTGGCAGTTAATATTTTGCAAAAGAACGGCTATCCTCAGGATGTTGTTTGGAGAGTCAAGGAAGCGATTATCTCCCATTCTCGCGAGGCGGGGCACGTGCCAACTTCGCTCGAAGCAAAAATACTGTACGATGCAGACAAATTAGATTTCGTGGGTGCTATTGGATTGGGGCGTTTGTTTACGTTAGGTGGGGTAAACGGTTGGCCATTAGTCGGGGAGAATTCCTGTGAAACATTTTATCAAGAAAGAATTCAGGGCTATAAAGAACATCTATTCACGAAGTCGGGGATTAAATATTTTGAGCCATTATTGCTATACATGGAGGGATTTTGGCAAGAGTTGCATGCCGAAAGACTCATTATATCACTTTCTGGATATGCTAAATCTATGTAAAGGCTTATTCGGAAAGGATGAATCAAAAAATGCGTTGGCTTTGGCGTCTATTAATGCTTTTTGTGTTCCTAGTGCTCGTTCGGACACTTTTCGTTCCCCAACCAAAGGCTTTTATTGCCTTGCCGGAAGGCCAAAACTGGGGACAAAAAATACAGGGAGAAATGAAACAGTGGCAAAAATTATCTCAGGATCTTCCTGCAAGTATTGAAGTAGAGGTGCGTCGTCTATGGAACGATTTTCAACCGAATGGAGAAGGCGAAGAAGTATAATAGGTCAATATAACGATGTATTTCTTGAAATCACCTTGAAAAAAGCTGAAAGTATGGTATATTAGTTTTTAAAGGTGCAAAAAGGAGTGAAGATTGAATGGTAGGAATTACTGAAATAGCAGCCGAAAAAGTTAAAGAAGTACTTAAGAATCAAAATAAAGAAAATGCTTTTTTACGTCTCTATCTTGCAGGCGTTGGCTGAGGTGGGCCGAATTTCGGCATGACTCTGGAAGAGTCAAAGACAGAAGAAGATATCCTTGACGTGCAATATGGTGTATCTATGATAACCGATAAAAAACTCATCACTTACCTTGAGGGAGCAACCGTTGACTTTGTGGAATCGAAACACGGCGGCGGATTCGAAATTCGTACTCAAAAATCCGGTGGCGGCTGTGGAGATACTTGTGGTGGAAGCTGTTCATAAGTACTTTGGAAAGAGAGCTCAAAACGAGCTCTCTTTTTTAATACTGTACTCAAAGTACAAAATTAAGTGAACATCCATGTTCGAGTCCTGGCCAGCGGTCCCTTCTCGCCATCCATGGCTACAGTGACACTCGGCCATCCCTGGCCAGCGCATTAAGGCTGGATTAACGCCTAGGGTTGAGGCCGAGTAAAAAGAACTTGAGTATACTGCGTATTTATGTTAGTCTAATGTCCAAAATAAGAAAAGATCCGTAAAAAAGGGAGGAACAACCATGACTTCTCCACGTGAAGAGTCTAACCGTGCAATCATTACGGTATTGGGTCGTGATCAAATAGGAATTATCGCTTGGGTAACTGGACGCCTTGCGGAATATCGTGTCAATATTTTAGATATTAGCCAAACCATCGTGAATGGATATTTCACGATGATCATGGTTGTAGATCTAGAACCAGCCACCTTGGAACTTGTCGCCCTAGCACGTACACTAGATCAAGAGGGAAACGATAAAGGCTTACAAGTGAAGGTGCAACACGAAGATATTTTTACGTTCATGCATCGAATCTAACTCAAGAGACTCTAAGTTACTTTAGATATGGGATAGTGGAGGGAAATCATGACAATCACGTTTGCACGAGAGGAAATCCAACAAACGATTAAAATGATCCATGAAGAGAATCTGGATATTCGAACTATTACGATGGGAATCAGTCTTCTGGATTGTGGTTCAGAAGAAATTAGCCGGATGGAAACTAAGGTATATGATAAGATTACAAAATATGCTGGAAAATTAGTGGCAGTAGGTGAGCAAATTTCTGCACGGTATGGGATTCCTATTATTAATAAACGTGTATCTGTCACACCGATAGCGATCGCGGCTGCCCACTTAAATACCGAAGAGATGGTAAGGATCGCTAAAGCATTAGATCGAGCCGCACGCGAGTCGGGGATTAATTTTATTGGAGGCTTTTCTGCGCTGGTTCAAAAAGGCTTCACTGCAGGAGATTTGGCACTGATAGATGCCATACCTCAAGCACTTAGTGAAACAGAATTTGTTTGCTCATCAGTCAATATTGGAACCACTAAAGCTGGGATTAACATGGATGCCGTGTTGAAAATGGGTAATGTGATTCTGAAATGTGCTCAACTTACGGCGGACAAAGATGGTCTTGCTGCCGCAAAATTAGTGGTGTTTTGTAATGCTCCTGAGGATAATCCTTTCATGGCAGGGGCTTTCCATGGTGTAGGAGAACCAGAAAGTGTTATTAATGTAGGTGTAAGTGGCCCTGGTGTTGTGGCTAAGGTAGTTAAAGAATTCCCAGAAGCGGATTTCGGTGAATTATCCAATTTAATTAAACAAACAGCCTTTAAAATCACTCGCATGGGAGAGTTGATAGGCCGGGCTGCTTCAAAGATCTTAAATGTTCCCTTTGGAATTGTCGATCTTTCTCTGGCACCGACCCCTGCAATTGGAGACAGCGTTGCAGAAATTCTTGAAAACATGGGTCTTGAACGCTGCGGAACTCATGGAACAACGGCAGCCTTGGCATTGCTTAATGATGCGGTTAAAAAAGGTGGAGCAATGGCTTCGTCACACGTGGGTGGGTTAAGTGGTGCGTTTATCCCTGTCTCAGAGGATGCGGGAATGGTCGAAGCAGTTGAAGTAGGGGCCTTGACTCTTGATAAGTTGGAAGCGATGACCTGTGTCTGTTCAGTCGGTCTAGATATGATAGCCCTACCAGGAGATGTAACTGCAGAGACCATTGCGGCCATCATTGCGGATGAGGCAGCAATTGGGATGATTAATAAAAAAACGACTGCAGTACGTTTGATTCCTGCGATAGGCAAAAAGGCAGGGGATCGAGTAGAATTTGGAGGATTGCTCGGTGGGGCACCTGTAATGGCTATCCATCCCTTTTCATCAAGCATGTTTGTCAACCGTGGAGGTCGTATTCCTGCACCGATCATTAGCCTTACCAATTAAAATAAGTCTCTCAAACAGACAGGGTTTCTCAACCGAGAGCCCCTGTCTGTTTTGGCGAGGTAAATAATGGATTGTATGGCTTGCTGTATTTGGGATACACTGTAGTCGTTAGATCAGCTTTTCGCCATCACGCCGCTCTATACTCGAAGATACTTGTTCGAGTATAGAGATTAGCCAATTTCCTATTGGACAGGTAGATATTTCCTTTAGATTCGTGCAGGAATCTTTAGGTTTGTCTCGAATAGTATATTTTATAGTAAAAGCTGAATCCAGTTGTATGACATTGGAGCGGGGGATTATCATTGGGGTGAATCACGTGGCTCTTTCACGTGTAGGGCTAACACCTACTGCCCGAATCCGTCAACTAACCTCGTAAGCTAAGAAGGGTGGATATAACTTGTTGGTTTCCTCATCTACGTTTAGGTGGTTAGGAAGCGTTACTTTGGCTGGCTTGCTTTTAGCAAGTAGTATTCCTGCATTGGCTACAACAGAAATTAAAACGACAACTATAGATCCCTCGAAGCCCTTGCTTGTAACTTCTGCTTCGACGTCCATAATAAAAGGGACCTATACTCAAGTCGTACGCAAGCAAATGCAATGGATTGCTAGTCCTGTGAAAGTTGCTGCTGAGGAAGTAGTTGCTTCTGAATCAGTTAAATCAGTTCCCGCTCCTAGTGCTTCAGTCACAGTTGCCCAAAAATTAACGGAGCCTAGAAAACCAGAGCAACCAGAGCAAGCAGTGCAAGTGGTTGCTGCTCAAGCTCCGAAATCCTCTAATAACAAGCCCGAACCCGTTCAGATTGCAGCTGCCCCAAAACAACAGGTTTCTCGATCTGTGAGTTCTAATCTTGTTGATAATGCACTAAGCCTACAAGGCGTTCCCTATGTCTTTGGAGGTTCAAGCACTAAAGGGTTTGATTGTTCGGGATATACGCAGTATGTTTTTAAGGGCTCAGGAAGTTCATTGCCAAGAAGTTCCTATGATCAATTTAATGAAGGCTCATCTCTGCAACGCGAGAATCTTCAATCGGGTGATTTAGTGTTTTTCACCACCTACGCTAAGGGTCCTTCCCATGTGGGTATTTACATTGGCGGTGGAAGTTTTGTCCATGCGTCTAATAGTGGTGTGACTACGACAAGCCTTAGTGATAGTTATTATGCAGGTCGTTATCTAGGTGCACGTCGTGTGAACTAGAAGCAACTACTTAATCAAAAAACAACAGGAACTTTACGTTCTTGTTGTTTTTTGTTCGTTGAGCTCTAGTCAAACGAATTCTTGTGATTATAATCGAGGTAACCAAGGAATGGGCTGATATTTCGCACATTCTCCACCTGGTTTAACATTTGGAAAAAGAGGATTTTGAATAAAGGAATCCGTCACAGAACATTGATGAGTTCTCTTGCAGTAACATTTCCGGCATTGTTCAACTCGATAATTTAGAATCATCTTAGGAGTCTTCCTTTCGAAAATAGTCATAGATAAGAGTGGCAGCATTCAGTGGTAATCCTGCAGCTTTAAGCTCATTGATACCTGCTTGTTGAATATCGTCAAGGGATGGAAAGTGCCGTAACAGGCTTTGTTTGCGTTTGGGTCCGATACCCGGAATGTTGTCAAGTGCTGAAAGTGTCATATTTTTAGCGCGTTGTTGGCGATGAAACGTAATGGCAAAACGATGGACTTCGTCTTGGATTCGAGTGAGTAAATGGAAAGCTGAATGATTTTTGGATAAAGGCACTGCATTACCATTGCTATCAAGAAGTCCGTGGGTTTGATGTCGGTCATTTTTAACCATTCCGGCAACGGGGATGGTTAAATTTAAGCCTTGTAGAACCTTTAAGGCTGCCTTAATTTGTCCTTTTCCGCCATCGACTAAGATTAAGTCAGGTAAGGGGCTTTTTTCTGATACTAACCTATTATATCGTCTCATAATAACTTGCCCCATGGCAGCTGTATCATCCGATGTTTCCATGGGCAGGATTTTATATTTTCGGTACCCTCTGCGCTGGGGTTTACCCTCCATAAACTGAACCATACCGGCAACGGTTTGTGTGCCAGAGGTATTCGAAATATCAAAGGCCTCAATTCTGCTCGGAACTGGAATACCTAAAATCTCCCCAAGTGTCGTTAAGGCTAGTTGAGTTTCAGTTTGTTGATTTATTTCCAGACTGATCTGATCATGAAGGGTGGTCTGGGCATTTGTCATCGCCATTTGGATAAGGTCTCGTTTCTTGCCTTTTTGAGGAATCGTAATGGGAAATAAATTGGTTAAAATCGTTGAATCTTGGGATGGAAGTAAGATCTCTTGCGGCCAAATAGCGCGCTCGATGTAGAACTGTGCGACAAAAGAGACGAATGCCTCTGCTGGATCTTCATAATAAGGGAAGGTATAGCTATCTCGAGCTAGTAACTTTCCTTGACGCAAATAAAAAACTTGAATACACATCTGATCCGTAGTAAAGGCGTAGCCTAAAACATCCCGGTCAATAAAATCATTGAGCGTGATGTTTTGCTTTTCCCCGAGTTGTTTCAAGTCTTCGATTAGATCACGGTATTCTTTGGCGCGTTCAAAATGGAGTGCGTTCGAGGAGCTTTGCATTTTTTCATGTAAAAGTTTGAGTATTCCACTTTGGTCTCCCTTGAGAAACGAGGAAACCTCTTTGCGCATTTCCAAATATATAGTAGGAAGAACTTCTTCGACACAAGGGGCTAGACATTGTTCTAAATGATAGTATAAACAAGGTCGAGCAAGGATTTGGCGACATTTTCGAAAAGGGAATAGACGATTGAGTAAGCGTGCCGCCTCTTTGGCAGCGGAAGAATTCGGATAAGGCCCAAAATACTTTCCAGTGCCCTTTTTCATTTGTCGTGTGACAAGGATCCTGGGGTGCTTTTCTTCTGTAATCATTATATAGGGGTAAGTTTTATCATCTCGCAAGAGAATATTGTACTTAGGATTGTGTTTTTTAATCAAATTGCATTCTAAAACAAGTGCTTCCACTTCAGACTCGGTCATGATATATTCGAAATCAACGATTTTGCTAACAAGTCGTTCAGTCTTACCATCATGTGAGCCGGTAAAATAAGATTTTACCCGATTTTTTAGTATTTTAGCCTTACCGACATAAATTATCTGTCCTTGATTATCTTTCATTAGATAGACGCCTGGTTTTTCCGGCAGCAAGGTCAGTTTTTGTCGAAGTAGATCCATATTCCCCACCTCAATTATTATTCTAAAGTGTGGAATCATGAGATGCAAGTTTTAGATACATATCTTCATTAAAACGAACGTATACATGGCATAGGGGCTTTGTGTTAATTGACTGGCAATAGACTTATAAATGGAGGGCGAAGGCATGGCAAATACTTGGGGAAGACCACCACGCAATGAACTTTGGCAAGATTTACAAGCTTTAGCCCTTTGGATTCTGATCATTGGGGTTGTCGGATATGTCTTGTTTCCTAATTTTTTCAAAGACATCTACTCACACCTCTCTGATCCTGTTACACAAACAACATCCTTTAATGATCAATATACACTTAATAATTCAGTCAATACGAATACGGACTTAACAGAAAATCAGGCTTTCTTTGGACAAGATTTTTCAAGTGTTTCCAATGCACTTTACCAGAATGGGAATAACGAAGTAGCTTCAGGATATTGGGTCATCTTTGTCGCTGACGGAGAGTTTAAACAACTCTCTGTCAGCAGCGATTCGTATGCCTTTCTGCTTAGACTCATTGAAAGTGATCAAAAAGCTACAGGCAAGAGTACGATCATTTTATCGGCTAACGGTCAAATTCGCAAATATATTGTCAGCGAGGAAATCTATTCGATTATCACTAATATGGCCCTGATTGTGGGACGGGTTAGTCCTTGACAAATAGACATTCCTTAACGGAAGAGGAGTTTGGCCCCAGCGGCTAAAAAGCCGATTCCCACAAGCTGCCATGGACTCCAAGGCATGCGATTCATGCCTAACCAACCAAAATGATCAATTAGGACAGCCATACTGACTTGACCAATAATAATTGCCGTTGTGGCATTACATACTCCTATTTTCGGGATGCTTACAGCAACAAGTCCAACAATGATAACACTAAGTACACCACCGAGATAAAGGAACCATGGAATAGAAGTCCAGGGGTGCTTAAGGAGTGGAGCGCGCCAGGCCAAAACTGTGATTAATGCGACAAGTGTACCAATGATGTGAACAACGAGCGTTGCGGAGATTAAGGATGTTTTCTGACTTAATGCTGAATTGATGGTACCTTGGATGGCCATAGCGACTCCTGAGATTGTGGCGACTAAAAAAGGAAGAGAGAAAAATTTTGCCATTTTATGCCTCCCGAAAATATTTAATATAATGTGGGAAATGATATCCAGTTCCGCTAAGAAGTATCAGTATTCATTAGCAAGGTTGAGGGGAAAATGTCATTATAACAAAAATATAAAAATGAAAGAGGTGGCGTCATGGACATCGATTACAATTTAGTGCAACGCGCCCAGATGCTACTTACCCTTGATCATCCACTCACACAGGTAAGAGATATTCTCTTAAGGGAAGGATATGAACAGGAACAAGTGGGCGAATTAATGGATGCTACTGAAGAAGTGTTGAACTATCTTGTTCCCCCTCAATATGATGAAAATAAAATTGGGATTGATATCTTACACCCTGGAGAAGAAAAAGCTCAAGGTAGAAAACCGATGGTTGATATATTAATTGACAAACGTTCTGGAAAAGTGGAGTTAATAACTCCCCAACAACCTGAAACTTGGCGTGTGGCCAATGAAGTCAGAAAGGCAATCAAACGCCAACGTCAAGGCATGAAATATTGTCACTAAGACTTAAGGGACTGTAAGCAACAAGATTGCCAGCAGTCCTTTTTCTTTATCATTCTTTATCTTTTCTCGTATTTTAATAATTATGTTATAATAGGAAAGGTAACAATTTCAGGAAAGAAGGGTCCAAATGGAATTAGATCCCATATTAAAAGGATTAGATGATATTCATGAAAAAATTGTTAATAATTTACGTTTAAACCGCAATGACGGTCTCAAGCTTATAAGGTCTACCAATTTACTTGGTCTGGGTTACCTGGCGAATGAACGGCGACGCGCTATGACCGGTGATCAGGTGTTTTATAATAATAATGCTCATATTAACTATAGCAATGTATGCAAAGTACGGTGCGGTCTTTGCGCCTTTGCTAAAGATCCTGATGAAAAAGGATCTTATACGATGTCGATTGAAGAAGTGGTTCATAAAGCAGGCTATTTCGCGGATCAAGGAGTAACCGAGCTACATATTGTCGGTGGAATACATCCGGATCTTCCGTTTTCATATTACCTGGACATGATCCGCAAAATTAAAGATCGTGCTCCTCAAGTAAGTATAAAAGCATTTACTGCGGCAGAGTATGATTATTTTGCGCAGATAGCGAATGTGCCCGTTTTAGAAATTTTAAAAACGTTTAAACAGGCTGGTCTGAGCTTTATGACGGGAGGGGGAGCGGAAAATTTCAGCCCAAGAGTTCGTGACATTATTTGCCCGGGAAAACTGAGCGGAGAACGTTGGTTAGAAATTCATCGTCTCGCACATCAATTAAACATTCCAACTAACGCTAACATACTTTATGGTATCATTGAGACGGATGAGGAATTGATTGATCATCTCTTAGCTTTACGTGCTCTGCAAGATGAAACTCAGGGCTTTTATGCCCTGATTCCGACAGCGTTTCATCCTAAGAATACGAAATTTGAGGATCTGCCTCAAGCAAGTGCTATTCGCACCTTAAAGGTCATTGCTGTCGCCCGCTTAATTTTAGATAATTTTCGCTATATTAAAGCGTATTGGATATCGTCTAGCCCTCAAGTCGCTCAAATGGCCCTCTCGTTTGGAGCCAATGATCTCGATGGGGTAGTTCGAGAAGAGAAAATTTACCATACAGCTGGTGCGTCCAGTCCTCAAATGCAAACCGAACTTCAGCTAATCAGCATGATTCATGAATTAGGTCTAGAGGCTGTTGAACGGGATACCTATTATAACGTTATAAAAACGCTTCAACCGCCATCATCAAGTAGGTAGAAGAGATAGGTTGTTAGCCAAAAGGGGAATAGAAATGGAAATCGCGGTGTTATCAGATACTCACTTACGTACGGGTAGAACTCTTCCCCGCTACGTCTGGGAACACTTGACTCATATTGATATGATAATCCACGCCGGTGATTTGACACATAAAGGTTTAATTGAAGAGTTGGCTTGTCTTGCTCCAGTTCGAGCTGTATGTGGCAATTGTGATGGCTGGGACATTGTTTTACCAGAGCGTGAGATTGTGGAATGCGAGTCCATAAGAATCGGGATTATTCACGGGCATGCGGGTCGAGGAAAAAGTACTCCGGAACGTGCCTTTAATGCCTTTGAAGATTCGCTAGTTGATCTAATTGTCTTTGGACACTCTCATATCCCTTTTATGGAATGGAAAAATGGCATTCTGCTGTTCAACCCAGGTTCACCAACGGATAAACGGCGTGAGCCTCACTATTCCTTTGGACTATTAAATATTCAGCATGGGCAGGTTGAAGCTAAACATCTTTATTTTTAAGTCCGGAGGAAATCATGAAACATCGCAGGAATAAAGTGAAACGAGAACATGGCATTATCCAAAATGCTCTACCATGGCTTGAAAATTTAAGCCGTCTTTCGGAGGTCACTGACATCATTCCCGGGGTAATAGATGTAAACCGTTCTTCAGAGCGAGGAATTGTCTATAAATATAAGACACAAACGGGATGTAAGCTTTTGCTTAAAAGTAATGGTTCCATTCAAGAAGCCTTTGTAGTCACCAAAAACCCTGAAAGTATTCAGGAATGGGTAGAGCAGGAATTCCCCTCGGATTCTCCTGCGACATCCTCTGAAGAAATTAGTTCAAATGTCCTATCTGAGGCTTCTAAAAAGAAGGTGGCTAAGGTCACTTCAAAATCAGATATTCGGTTGAAGGACAACCCATTAGCTCCTCTCAGGAGACGACCTTCGAAAAAGCGTCCACCCAGTAGAGTTTTAAACTCTAGATTAAAAGATGTGGAGGAACTGAATATAGCTGATCGCTTGGACAACTCAACGCTAAAGGCTTTAAAACATCTCAAACAATCTCTCGAAAACTCAAGCAACTAAACCTCAAAACCAAAGGTCAATAAAACTCCGCGAAAATAACAGCTTAAGACAAAATGTCCTAAGCTGTTTTTAAAGTAATGAGATTGCAACGAAAGTTTCGTTCAGTAAGGAGGTGTTTTATGGAAGTAGGTAGCATATTAGCGCCAGGTACGATGAATAAGATCAGCCTTAAACAATGGCAACCTGGTGAACGGCTCCTAGTAGAAGTTGTTCAAAAAAATGGGGAAGGGCAAGGGACCATTCGCGTTAAAGGTCAAGATATCTTCGCTATTTTGCAAACATCGACTGAATTAGGCGATAAGTTCTGGGTCAAGGTAGGGGATATTAAAGATGGCAACCTATTGTTGGTCCGAGAACCTTTGCTCGGAAAACAAGTGGATATTCCCGTCGTTCCGCAACAGTTACAACAGTTTACAGAGAGAGGATTACCGAATAATCTTGATATTTTAACTCTCCTTAAAACATTTATAAGTGCAAATACTGGTCTGCTCGGCACAGTGATGGCAAGTCTTAAAGGGTCAATCAGCGAAGACTTTATGCTTAACTTTATCAAATCCATACCGAAGTGGGAGGAGTTATCCGAAGAGAATGGTGCGGAAGAGCTAGTAGAGGGCCTGCGTAAACTTGGTCTCAACTATGAACAACGTATTCAATTAATGCTAAAATCAGATTCTCAAACGAAGGAAGCTGAGAAAAACAGCCTCAAAGAAACCTTAAAATATGCTCTCCTGCAAGCACTTCAGAGCCCCGAGGAACAAAACCTTGATGGTCCTGATAGGGAGCTAGCTCTAATGTTGCTCCAAAAAATAACCGGTCAACAGCTGTGGCTAAAATCGGGAGCTATGGACAATGCTTATATGTTGCTTCATCTTCCTTTGTATTATAGAGAAGACATTCTTCCAGTACAAATAGCCATTGAAAGCGCGCGAAAAGGATCTAAAATGGATGAGAAACATTGCCGTATTGCTATCCAGATTGAAACTCAAGCGCTCGGGGACATTGGGATTGACGCATATTTTAATCAGGATGTGCTCTCCTTCCATGTCCTCACCCGTGATTTACAGTTTCTTCCTCAGCTACTAGAGGAAGTCATGCCAGAAACAAAGGAAGTGTTTGCCAAACTGGGGTTTACTATTGGGAAGGTTGGTACAGCAGATTTAGATACAAATCTTGAATTCCAGAACTTCCTAAGGGGTTCTCGGCGAAGTGGAGTGGATATTCAGAGATGAGAGAAAAGAAAGAGAAGCGCGAGAAGAAAGAGAAGGCCGCAGCCCTAGTGTACGACCAAACTGGAGCACCTAGGATTGTAGCAAAAGGAGTAGGGGAAGTCGCTCGAAAAATAATCGAAGCTGCTGAGGCAGAGGGTATTCCCATCCAAAAGAATGAAATGCTCGTTGAAGCTCTAATGCAAGTTGAGCTGACCAAAGAAATCCCGCCCCAGCTATATCGTGCAGTAGCAGAGTTATTGGCATTTATCTACCGGCTGGAAAAAGCGAAATCGCGCACACATACATAATTCGTAGAATGCTCCGCAAACTATTCCTAGTCGGAAAATAGGAAGGGCAGGAGGTCTCTATGAAGACATCATTTGAAGTCTTGAACAAAATTCTACAGGGCGAGCATATGGCAATTGAACAATATCAGGCATGTATTGACGCGCTCCAAGATAGTCCACTACGTAATCATCTCACGGCTATTCTCTCAGATCACAAAAAGCATGCAACTCGGCTATCTTATTACATTCAAACTAATGGGGGGCATGTCAAAGAAGGTTCAGGGATGGTAGAGTTCATAACGCAAATAAAAAGCGGCACTGCCGCTTTTTATGTTGTGCTTATGCCTTTTCACGATGTTTTCTGGAGAGGTGTTTTCTGGCTAACATTTCAGCCACTTTTCCGTTGTCTCCGAGAAGGATGCCTTGTAATCTCCACTCTCGAAAGGTCTGCCAAAATTGTTGTTCGGAAATCCTGCGCGTATATCCTTCAGATTCTTCATCATAAGGCCAAAAAACATCAACCCACAAGGTTCCTTTGTTGCTTAATACCAGTAAAAAATGAACTAGCTCTGGGTTTGTCGATTCCGAATCACGCATTAATATGTTCGTACGGCCGTTAGGAAAATCGGTGCGTATGTAATTTATTTTCATCAATAATCCCCCTCAGGTACAATTCCAGAGATTTCTGACGCTTATTTTAGTATAGCATGAAATCATCAATAAAACGATGGGCTTTTTAACCACGCTACTCAACTCATGGAATTCGTATTTTTAAATACTAATCAACCTTTATATAAAGTATGCCGTGCATAGAGTGAAAGTTCATACATCAAGGTATGTAGTAAATGTGTTCAGGATAAACTAGTCATGCTAACAGTGATTCATACGTTCAATGGTCCAGATGCTGACCGAATTTTAGGTGAAATTTGAACTGGAATTCAGTCTGTTGAAGGGATTGATGGTTTCAAATTCGCATCGGTTAATCAACAAGAAAACACGTCAGATATCATGTTATTTTCGAAATGGGAAAATCACTCGGCCTATGAAAATTGGGCCAGTACAGTTGGCGAAAATAAGGCATTTAAGCAAGCCACTCCTCAGATGTATGAAGTTCTCGAAGAAAAGTACTAGATATGTGAAGGCTTAGTAAACTTTAATTAATCCAATTTTTCGACTCCCACTTTTAAGTGGGAGTTCGTGCTTTCATTTCACAATCAAGAAGTATTATCCGTGCGGTAATCTTACGAACGCAACTTACAGGCCGGATGGATTATGGATTAAATCCTGATAAGCTAATTCAAGTTGCCTCATCTTTGAGGAGGGCGATTCAGACGATTCGATCGAAAAGGAAATATCATCAATTTGACGAACTGGCATTAAGCCCATCAGGGCGTTCGTCATAAAAATTTCATTGGCTTGCAAAAGATCTGAGAAGGAATACAAGCCCTCCTCAATACTAATCTGAAGAGAATCTGCTAAATCCAGAATGAGCTGACGACGTGTACCTGGCAAACATCCACTGGCCAGGGAGGGGGTAAACAGTGTCCCATCCTTGATGAAAAAGAGGTTGCTCATTGTGCCTTCAGAAACAAAACCTTTGGTATTCAGCCACAAGCCTTCTTCAGCACCTTGGCTAAAGGCCACTTCTTTTGCTAAAATATTCTCCAAATAATTCGTGGATTTTATACTAGTCAAGGGGGACTGTTCATTACGCGGTGTAGACAAAAGGTGAAGACGTATCCCCATGGCATATTGAGCTGAACTATAAGGAATTATTCGTGGGTGGAACAGGAGCCGGGAAGGCAGATTAGCTTGGGGTGCTCCGCCACTCAGAGTAACGCGCAAGGCGTAAGGAGCTATGCTGGGAGATTGATCGATATAGTCTCGTATTTGAGCCGTCCATATTGCTTTCTGAGGGAGTGTAAGACCGAGCATGACGGCTCCCTTGTTCATCCTTTGCCAGTGAAGGTCCGTGAAAAGTGGCCCATGTTCAGTGACGAGTAGAGTTTCAAAAAGCCCATACCCAAATAAAGCGAGTCGGTCTTGTAATAATAACATTTCACAGGGAATCATCTAAGCGTCCTTTCAAAACCCGGAATAGGGCTTTTGCTTTATGAAGGGTCTCATGATACTCATCTTCGGGAACTGAATCTGCTACAATCCCACCGCCAACATGCACATAGGCTTTACCCTCTTTGATGAGGATCGTGCGGATAACAATATTTAAGTCCCAAGCGCCATCAAAGCCCATATAACCGATGCTTCCGGTATAAGGTCCACGCTTGTAGGGTTCCATCTCTTCGATAATCTCAAGGGCCCTAATCTTGGGGGCACCCGTGATTGAGCCGCCTGGAAAAATGGCACGTATAAGATCGCTGGGTTTTAGCCCTTTGATAAGCTGTCCTGTGATCGTCGAGGCAAGATGCCAAACCGTGGGGTATTTTTCAAGTTGGATTAAATTCGGGACTTTTACAGTTCCAAATTGGCAGATACGCCCGAGGTCGTTGCGTTCTAAATCAATAATCATAGTCAGTTCGGCACGATCTTTAGGACTATTGAATAATTCAACCGCTTGTAGTTCATCCTCAGTGGGCGAATCTCCGCGAGGCCGGGTTCCCTTAATGGGACGGGTTTCGATCTGTCCGTTCGACTGTACGCGAATAAACCGCTCGGGAGAACTACACAGGATTTGAAAATCAGAATAAGGTAAAAAAGCTGCGAAGGGAGCGGGGTTTTGTCGGTGGAGTTGGGAATAAAGCTTCCAGACATCCCCTTCCCAGGGTATAGAAAAACGTTGGGTAAGATTGGCTTGGTAAATGTCCCCAGCATAAATGTAATCTATGACACGTTCTAAATCCTTTAGATACTGTTCATGGGAAACGCTCGGGTCGATTGTTGAATGGGCCGCGCTCGTTTGATCAGCATGGTCTTCTCGTTCGGAAAGTTGCTCTAGAACACTAGGTTGGAGGATTTGTTGAAGTCGTTTGATGCGAGAATCTGCTAACTCGGCCTGGCACGCTCCATCTTCATCAATACCACAAGAGGTAAGCCAATATTTCTGTTCAACATGACTATAAACAACAATTCCATCATACCAGGCGAAACGCCAAAGAGGTATATTCAAGTCATTTTCGGCACGATCAGGAAGGGTTTCAATCTGGTTCTTAAGGTCATAGCTTAAAAAACCCACAGCCCCTCCAGAGAAGGGGAACGGGGAATTAAAAACGCGATATTTAGAATGAAAATCATTTAGAAAATCTAAAGATCGGTTTTTTTCTAAAGGGATTGTTTTACGAAGTGAAAGATTCGGCCAATAAAGCTCAAGCTGGTCAGGGAAAGCAGTCGCTTCCAAGAAAGGGGACGATCCCATATAAGAATAACTGCCGAGTTCATTATAATCTTCGCCACTATCTAAAAAAAATGGTGAAGGTTCTTCTTTAAAGGCTTGGAATAGAAGATAGGGTGGGATGGACGTGGGAAGTGGTTTGACAATCCAAGGAGAGGGAGCCTTGTTAAGCTGCCAAGTTTTCGCATTACTGAGGGCGTTTTGTAGTAACTGATGTCCGTATTGAGTCAGAATGGCTTCAGGGTGAAACTGAATTCCTTCAATTGGCAGGGTTTTATGACGGATGCCCATAATTTCGCCATCATCCGTTTCAGCAGTTATTATCAGGTCGTCAGGGAGTGTATGACGGTCAATAATTAGAGAGTGATAACGCGTTACTTCTAAGGGGTTGACTAGATCTTTAAATACTCCTTGTTGATCATGATGAATCGTCTCTGTTTTTCCGTGAATGGGTCGTATGGCACGGATCACTTTACCACCGAAAAATTGTCCAATCGCTTGATGCCCAAGACAGACTCCCAGAATCGGTAATTTACCTTTGAAATATTCAATGACCGCTAAGGACAGGGGTGCTTCATCCGGTGTACAGGGTCCGGGAGATATTACAATTAGGTCGGGATGCATCGCTTCAATATCAGCTAAGGTACATTCGTCTTGGCGTTTAACGATGATGTCCTCTCCAAGTTCACCGAAGTATTGGTAGAGGTTATAAGTAAAAGAATCATAATTATCCAGTAAAAATATCATTGTATTACCCCTTTATACCTGGCGGTTTCTTTAATTTTTCAAGCTCAATGTTTCATTCTATAGTGTCTCTGTCTTTGAGCATTTATAAGCATCCTGAATAAAGTTTTGCATAGACAATTTAGTCAAAAAGAAAAGTTGCTATAAGCAACTTCAATTTAATTCTTTTTTTCGTGCAACATATCCGTCAATTCTTTAAATGCAGACTGGAGATTAGGATTATCGATCCCTTGTAATATAGTTGTCTGATTAATGGTCACTTGCCCAACCTTTGGACCTTCAACCTCAATCTGAAGGGATTGGACATCAAGGGTAATAACTCGTTGATCGACATTAAGTTTCATGCGCTTTGGTTGGGTAAAGGTGACTTGTATACTCGTTGATTGAGAAGGGGAATCAGCCTCTAATTCTTGGGCACTGGGAGTCCGCAGATCACTCAAGACAAAGGAACATTCTAAAAGAAATTTCTGCATGATTGCCATATTTGTATTCCAAGGTAAATTAATGAGTTCTGATTGCGTCATTCCTGAAGGGGAAATAGTTAAAATAGCATACGAACCGTCTAAAGTCAAAAAGGGTTTGGGTGAGCACCCATTGAGGAATAGACTCGAGAATATCAATACAAGAGAGAATCCAACGGTTAAGATCTTTTTTTCAAACAATAGGGTATCCTTCTTCCTAAAAAATGATAGTTTAACTCGAAGCATACAAAGTGTCTTATTCGCTAAAGAATCCTAAATTCCTGCTTTACATTGATTCCTTTTGTAAAGATGGTGTACAATGGCTGGAAGAGAGGGGTCAGGGTTGTGGACAAAGAAATCGTGGTTTTTGATATAGGGACGACTGGCTTCGAGGGTTTTCAGAGTGAAAGTATCGAATTTTCGGCACTTCGGATCCAAAATGGACTAATTCAAGAATCATGTCATTATCTGATTAAATCAAAACAAGGAATGGCTAGTAAAACTATTATAGCTTCTGGGATAAATGAGGAAGAGCCTAATACAATTTCTTCTCTAATTGAATGCCGAGAACAGCTTGTTCATTTGTTTGCTGATGCTGTTATTGTGGCTCATGATGTGTCTACCCTCTCTATTTTAGAAAAGGAATTAGAGGTACGATTTCAGCAGCCCAGATGGGATACAGTGGAGCTAGCTCGGATTTTTTTCCCGACTATGCATCACTATCAATTATCTTATTTAGCTCAAAAACTTGGAGTGCCGTTGAAGGACGATGCAGAGCTTCACCCCACTGAAAACAACGCTTGGCTCACGTGGAAAGTATTGGAAGAATGTTGGAAGAAAGGGTTGGGATTTGATCTAAGTTTTTATGATCAAACCAAAAGCTTTTTAGGGGGATGGTCAGGGAGAGGGTTTATTGAAGAATTGTACAAAGAGATTACTCGCCGCTTTCCTGATCGCCCTATCCGAACTGATCTTGTGTTAGCCCCGTTTTCTGAAGGGTTGTTTGTAAGTGGGTCTAAACAAACTGCAAATTTTCCGGATTCCATTGACTGGGTCGTCAAAAGTTTTTCGCCCGGAGGAATTCTTGAACAGAATTTGCCTGGTTATGAAAGTCGTACAGGTCAAGTGAAAATGGCAAAACTAATCGCTGAAGGGCTGACTTCCTCACATCATGTTGTCGTGGAGGCTGGAACAGGGACAGGGAAGTCCTTCGCGTATTTAATTCCGTGTCTGTGGTCGGCCAAAAAATTAGGTCAAAAAGTGGTAGTTGCCACCCATACAATTCCCCTTCAGGAACAACTTTTGAAAAAGGATATTCCTGTTTTGGAAGCGGTATTGCCTTTTGTGTTTCAAGCCTCCGTATTGAAAGGTAAAGGGAACTATTGTTGTCTGAAAAAGTGGCAGGGATGCTTAACAAACCCGCGAGAAATTCCAGATGAAGATCAAAAACTTGCGCTGCTAAGTGTCCTTGTTTGGTTAAGAGAAACCCTAGCAGGAGATATCCAAGAACTTTCTAAAGTTCCCGGTCTTATGCAACTATGGCCGAATTTAAATGCGGATGTCGAAACTTGTATTCCAGGAAGGTGTTCAAAATCAGGGATTTGCTTTTGGTTGAGGGCCCGTAAGAAGGCAGATGAAGCAGATGTTTTGATTGTAAACCATTCTTTGTTATTTTCTGATCTTAAAACAGACTACAATGTCTTACCAGAGTATCATCGCTTAGTTATTGATGAAGCACATCAGATTTATCAAACGGCGCTTCAACATCTTGGCTCGGAAATGAGTCTGGAGCAGGTTACTCGAGTGATCGAGACTATTTATCGACAGGCAGGTCCTAGCTTTTACTCGACTATGAAACAACGAATAGGGTCGCTGAACCAAATCGTGCCAGCGGTGCCTTGGGAAATATTCTCAGCCAGGATGGAGGTTATTCCTGAATTATCCCGATCTATCTTGGTACAAACGAACGAATTTTTTGAGTTATTAGCGATGATTTTAGGAACTGAGCGCACGTTTCGCTTAGTTTCAAGTCATACCACCAAAACTTGGTGGCAAGGATTAACCATCCAAATAGAGAATTTAGTCGGGAGAATTAAGGCCTTGGCCACCGCTCTGGATAGTTTAGTAAGCGTCTTGAGTGGAGAAGAAGCAGATGAGCTTGAAGAGTTGAAATACATCCTTTCTGGCCATCAAAGGGAACTAAAAGAACTATTGGTAACTATGACCTTAGTCATAAACGTCAATAACCCTAAACAAGTGACTTGGCTTGAACAAAATTCAAGACTATACCTAAAGACCTCTCCCATCGAAGTAAGTGATATCTTAGAAGAGAAGTTTTTTTCTCGGCTTGATGCAGTCATTCTAACTTCAGCGACGTTGAGTATTTCCGATTCGTTTAAGCATTTTCTCAAAGATATCGGACTCCCCTCGACAACAATCACGGCTCGAGTTGATTCTCCCTTTGACTATGAACGCCAGATGCGATTTTTCGTCGTTAGAAAGGGTATAGAACGAAAAAATACGGAAGACCAGAAAGTGCTGGAACTGGCTAAATTTATCGTTGAAGTCGCTGAACGCATGAATGGTCGGACTTTAGTGCTGTTCACCGCTCATAAATTACTGCGCCAAACCTATAGTGCAATCTATTTAGAATTAAAACATCTGGGTATTGAGACACTGGCCCAAGGAATTCATGGAGAACGGAGCACTCTCTTAGAGGCATTTAAGCGAAATCCTAAAAGCGTGTTGTTAGGAGCCAGTAGTTTCTGGGAGGGTATTGATATTCCAGGTGAAGCATTATCTTGTGTTATTCTGGTAAAACTCCCGTTCTGGCCACCGACCTTGCCCTTAATCGAGGCCCGTTCGGAATTCCTGGAATCTCAAGGCCGTGATCCCTTTCGAGAATTATTGTTGCCAGAAGCTGTCATACGATTTAAGCAAGGATTTGGCCGTCTTATTCGTTCTAAAATTGATCGTGGGGTTGTCATTTTACTCGACGATCGAGTCATTGAAAAGAATTATGGCAGGCACTTTTTAAGTTCATTACCAGTTCGCACCCATATACGAGGTGATAATTCCCTCGTTCTACGTAAAATTGAAGAGTGGAATGAGCGTGGATTGGATGAAGAGCTTTTATAATCGACGCAAAGATGGTAAACTAAAGAAAATCAAGAGGAGGAGGTCAATTTTTCGGTGAAACAATATCCCATTTCTCGTGATGGTTGGTTATATCTCATGATATTGGCTGTTCTATCAGTTTTAGCTTATTGGATTTGGCAGTGGCTTGTCATTATACCTGCTATCTTATTTTTGTTTACTGGATACTTTTTTCGGAATCCTGAAAGAGAGATTCCTATGGACGAGTTAACCTTAGTTTCTCCTGCTGACGGGGTTGTTATGGATGTGGAAAGGGTCTTTGAAGATCAGTTTCTCAACGGAGAAAGCATTCGGGTCCGCATCTTTTTAAGTGTCTTTAACGTTCACGTTAATCGTTGCCCAATGTCTGGAACGGTTAAATTTCTTAGCTATCGACCAGGACAGATGATTCCAGCTTTTAAAAGCCATGCTTCAGAATTGAACGAGAAAAACTTTGTGGGAATCGAGAATAAACACCTGCAAATTCTAGTTACACAAGTAACTGGGTTTATTGCTCGTCGAATTGTCTGTTGGGTCAAAAAAGGAGATGCAGTAAGCAAAGGGGAAAGGTTCGGCCTTATCAAATTTGGTTCATGTACCGAAATTTTTGTACCGACAAATGTGGAAATCATGGTTAGTGCTGGGGAAAAGGTTCGTGGAGGAATAAGTATAATAGGGAGAGTGAGTGTCGAATGAAGGGAAATCCGATTACTGCTCGTATGATCCCGAACATCTTCACCTTAGCTAATTTGCTTTTTGGATTTCTTGCTTTGATCTGGGTTATTGAAGGGGATTACACGTTAGCTTCAGCAATGATCCTGCTTTCTGTTCTAATGGATAGTTTAGATGGAAAGGTAGCACGCCGACTTTCTGTTAGCTCAGATTTTGGTAAAGAACTCGATTCTCTCAGTGATTTAGTTTCTTTTGGAGTAGCGCCGGCCATTCTTACGTACCAGGCAATTTTACTCCCTCAATCTAATATGGTGAGAACTATAGGTCTAGGTATCGCTGCAGTGTTTGCGCTATGTGGAGCGGTTCGCTTGGCGCGTTTTAATATGCTGAATATTACTACCCACTTTGTTGGGGTACCCATAACATTTGCGGGCGGTTTTATGGCTTTGCTCATGTTACTTAGAACCATGATACCTTGGTTTATTTATCCGGTAACTATGGGTGTTTTAGCGTTTTTAATGGTGTCTACGTTTAAGGTAGCGAAGTTGGGGAAATAGCGGGGACTTGTGTGAGGGACTTGTGTGACACAGCGCTCAGTACTTACGACGCAGAGCAAACTAACTGTTTAAGCTCCTACTTTAGGGAGCGGGGTACATCCTTCGGCGCGATAGTATTCTTTATAAGAACCCGCCTACGGCGATACTCTCCACTGGAGACTATCGTGCCAAAAGCGCCATCCTTGGCGCATTGGCGGCAGTGCACATCCATGTGCACTGCCCCGTATCTGGGGTCGGTCGCTTAAACGGAAGTTTGCTTTTCTGCTTACGTAAAGACGTCGCGCTCGTGTCACACTGCGTCCCAGGCTTTGTGGTCGAAGAACGAGTGCAAGTTGGGGACGGTTCTTGACTTGCATTGACATCGAGGGTTTGGGAGACGGCACATACCATGTGCACCGTCTTGTCTCTGGGGTTATGACGCAGAGTAAACTAACCGTTAAACCCGCATAAACAACCAGCAAAAGGAACGCTCTCCTAACGTACAAAATACGTTGGGAGGGCTTTTTTCATTCTTATACTATGGATTGACTACAACTACAGGTATAAAGACCATTAAACTGATCCTTCAGAGTGCTTGCCTAAGGGGAAATCGTCTCTTTTAGAAAGTGATATCTGGAAACATGCATCTAAAATACCAAATATAAAATTGGTTTAATATAGCGTAAAATTGCTTAATCCATTATTATGGTTTAATTTACATTTTACACAAAAATAGTATTCAACCATAATCAATCACATGTTCATTTATATAAATTTCAAAGATTAATCACAAATTTTAAGGAGGATATTTCTTTATGTGGGGACGCTCTAAATGGCTATCGCTTCTTTTTGTTTTAAGCATCATGTTTTTAGCTGTTGCTCCTCAGATGTTACGGTCCGGAAATGCCTATCCGGTGGTGAAGCAGGCCAAAGCCGACTCCCGGACAAAGGGGTTGGCGATTTTACCACCTTTCATGGGTGGCGTACGTTTCAACCGTCTTCATATTCGTCGTGGG
>Ga0209347_1001815_pt1 | contig 31449 bp, 27 predicted proteins | sample AutmiccommuBRH23_FD_187382 | JGI IMG/M metagenome (GOLD analysis project Ga0209347, IMG submission 187382) | Deep subsurface microbial communities from Mt. Terri, Switzerland - Autotrophic microbial communities BRH/23 (SPAdes) (version 2) | ecosystem: Environmental > Aquatic > Deep subsurface >...
ATGCGTTGCAGGTCTAGCAGCGAGATCGCCGGGTAGCATTGGGCGCAGGCCAGAGCACTCGGCCAAGTCTCCCTTGTTTCCCGCCAACACAGGCGCAAAAGTCACCCACACAATCTGCAACCGAGTCGCCAGATTCCCATGCGCTTATTCAGCCATCATTTGAGCCCCAAGTATGCTATAATGAGATAATAGCTTTGACGCGATTGGCACGCACCCGCTCTGCGGAAAAGGAGGTGGCAACACGAACTCGACCTTGGCGTGTTACTGACCCTGCTCATACATTGCCGCGCAGAACACTGGCCTGGAATACGCCCCCAGATTTGCCAGACGTTACAGGAGGACCTACTATGAAGAGTCTGCGTCACGTCATCCGTTTTACGTCGTTGGTTGTGGCCATACTACTGCTGTCCGGCACAGCACTGGCTGCAGGAGGGCCACCGGAATTGGGCAATCCCCCCAGAGGCAACCCACCCGTATCGCTGCCGGACAGCGCCATCCAGGTTGCGCGGGGAGTCTTTTACCTGGGAAGCGCTGTCGACAAAGGCAGAGTGGTCGAGGGATACGCCATCGTGCACTATGATCGACGCTTCGCCAAGCCGGGGGCAGAGTGCGGCAACGGTATCTGCGAACCCGGCGAGAATGCGAACAAGTGCCCCACAGACTGCGGCGGTACAGTCCCCGATACGAGCTCTTGCTACACGTTCCTCGCCAGAGAGGCAAAATGGAAAACGGTGGAGCCCTACCTTGTGAACCCGGCCAACCAGGAGGGTCTCAATAGCAGTTTTCTCCTCAATAACCTGGCAGCAGACATTCAGAAGTGGGAGGATGTCGCTGGAGTGGATATCCTGGGAGCGGGCAGCTCAACGAATGCTCTCCTCGTGGCCGACACGAGCAGCATGGATGGCCAGAACGAAGTCTATTTCGGCAGCATCGAGGAACCGGGAGCCATCGCCATCACCATTATCTGGGGAAATTTCGGCGGTCCACCGCAAAGCAGGGAGCTAGTGGAATGGGACCAGGTGTATGATGAAGTAGATTTCAACTGGAGTGCCACGGGCGAGGTGGGCAAGATGGATTTTGAGAACATCGCCACACATGAGTTGGGCCACTCGGTGGGTATGGGCGACCTGTACACAACGGATTGCTCCGCAGAGACAATGTACGGCTATGCCAGCTATGGGGAAACCACCAAGCGGGACTTGAACACTGGGGACATTACTGGCATCCGAGCGCTTTACCAATAAGCGCGAACTTGCCATCCAGTAACTTGTCCAGGACAGCCAACTAGACCAAGCTAACGGGACAAATGGTAACCCCACGATGCACATGACGTGTGTATCGCGGGGTTACCATTATCCAGCACAAGGGCTATGAACAGTTTTCCGTCGCGGGATACCTTGACACTTTCCATCAGGGCTTGTATATAGTGAGCTCGCCTCGCCACACACGGACCGAGAGGAGCCAACCATGACTCGCACTCACCGCCTGAAGGCCAAACTGTTTCAGATGGATGATCGCGCCCTCTGCCTTGAACGCCTGCAAATCGTGGACGAATGTGCGACCCGGTACGCGCACCTCCCGGCCGGGCAAAAGTTCGGCCACACCCTCCAGCAATTGCTGGCCCACCTCTCCATCGTCATCGGCGAGGACGATCTGATCGTGGGACGCGTGCCTGAAGTGGTGCCGACGGAGGAGCAGGAGCGCTGGATCGCCACACACCGCGAAACCTGCTGGGCGCCGCCCTGGTTCCAGAGCAACGGCCACCTGACCATTTCCTGGGAGCGATTGTTGAGCGAGGGCGTCGTGGGCATCCGGCAACGGGCCGCGAAACACCTGCGGGCCGCGCAACGCCTGCAGGAAGTGCAGGGCGAGAACGCCATCAGCCACTCCCAGCAAGATTTCCTCCAGGGAACGATGGAATGCTGTGAGGCCATCGCGCTTTTTGCCGAGCGATATGCCCGGCAGGCCGAATGCCTGGCGCAGCACGCGCCCACTCCCGCGCGGGCCTGCGAGTTACAGCGCATTGCGGAGGTCTGTCGGCGGGTGCCCGCCTATCCCGCGCGCACCCTGCACGAGGCCGTGCAGTCCATCTGGCTGGTCGATTTGATCCTCCACACGGTGGTTGGCGCGCGCGATTTCGCGCTGGGCCGCCTCGACCAATACCTGCTACCCTTTTACGAGCGCGACCTGGCGGAGGGCCGCATCACCCCCGATGGGGCTCAAGAGCTGATCGAATGCCTGTACATCAAGTGCAGCGAGATCATCGGCTATGCGGACCAGGCCAACGCGCGCAAACGCAGCCTGTGCCAGGACAGCGTGCAGTATGCCATCCTGGGAGGCCAAACCCCCGACGGGTGCGACGCAGCCAACCCCCTGTCGATGATCTGCCTGCGAGCAGGCCATCTCAAGCTCAAGCAGCCCACCATCATCGTGCGCTACCACGAGGGCATAGACGCCTCCTTCTGGCAGGAGGCGTGCAGGCTGATTCGTGCGGGCGGCTCGGTGGGCGTCTATAACGACGACGTCGAGATCCCGGCCTTTTGCAGCGTAGGGGTCGAGCTTCAGGATGCGCGCGATTATGTCCACTATGGCTGTTGCAACGCGAACGTGCCCGGCCACGAGGGGTCGCTCATGGAACGCTGGCACAGCCTGCCCAAACACCTGGAGCTGGCCTTGCATGATGGCGTCGATCCCTTGACCGGCGAACAGGTCGGCCCCAAGACGGGGGACGTGAGCACCTTCCGCTCGCTAGAAGACCTGCTGAGTGCTTTGCAGCAACAGCTCCGTCATACGCTGGCAGCCGAGCGGGCGCTATACCCGCCCCTGTCGCCCAAAGACCTGGGCAGGTGTAGCTTTACGGCAGAATCTATCTTTCTGGAGGGTTGCATCGAAAACGGGCGAGAGTGGCGTCTGGGCGGCACCAAGTACTGGCACAAATCGCAGCATGGCGTAGGGATTGCCACCATCGCAAACTCGTTGGCCACCATCCAGCAGTTGGTGTTCGATTCCGCGGAGCTGACGCTGGCCCAACTGCGCGACATTCTCGACGCCGACTATGAGGGGCAGGAAGCTTTGCGCCTGCGCATCCTGCACCGCTGCCCCAAGTACGGTAACGATGACCCGCGGGCGGACGCGCTGGCCGCGCGTGTGGCGACGATCTTTTGCGATGAGGTGGTGCGCTGCAACGAGGTGACCCACACCGTGCGCTTTTGGCCCGAAATCTATAGCTACCACAACAATCGGCGGCTGGGGACCCAACTGGGCGCGACCCCCGATGGCCGCAAACGGGGCGAGGTCTTGAGCGAGAACCAATCCCCCACGCTGGGAACAGACCTGAAAGGCCCCTCGGCCTGCCTCCAGTCCATCGCCCGGCTCCCCTTTTACCGCACCCCCGGTGGTGGCACGAATCTTCGGCTGCACCCCTCGGCAGTGGACGGCGAGGAGGGTCTACAGGCGCTGTCCGATTTGATGCGCACCTATTTCCAGCAGGGCGGCCAGTATTTGCAGGTCAACATCGTGGATAGCGCCGTGCTGCGGGCGGCCCAGCGCAATCCCGAGCAGTACCGCAGCCTGTGCGTGCGCGTGGTGGGCTATAGCGCCTACTTTGTGACCCTTTCGCAGGCCATGCAGGACGATCTCATCCGCCGCACGGAACATGTGGCCTGAGTATCCCCGGCAGGCGTGGCTTCCGCCGGACGGAATAGCAGCGTCAGCGCGAAAAAGATCAGTCCGTAGGCGGTCCCGGCCCACAGGTCAATCACATAGTGATGGCCCAGATAGAGGGTAGTAAACGCCATCAGCACTGGCATGATAAGCATGGCGATGGCCTTTTTGCGCCATACCCACAAGCAGTAGGTCACGATATAGACCTGGTAGGCCATGTGCAGAGAGGGCATGGCCGCCACCGGGTTGGGAATCCGCGATACCATGCCCGGCCCATAGGGGCGCATGAATACCGCCTGGTCCACCAGGTAGCCATGATAGGTGGCCCACCAGGGGGGCGCTGCCGGGAAGAGGATGTACGTGGCAAAGCCCGCGTAGGAGAGCGCCAGCAGCCCCAGCACAAACAACCAGTAATCCTGGCGCCGCCGCAGCCAGAGCGCGATGGCGACTACCACGGGCCAGACGAAATGGGACATGTACACAGCCAGCAAGAACCTGTCCAGCAGGGGGCTGAACCATTGGTATGCCAGGTGAAACTGCACGAACCGGGCCGGGATGATTCCCCCGCACAACTTTTTCTCATAGGCGATCAGGTCGGTGATGTGCACCGCCGTGGGCGCCAGCTCATCGGCAAAGCTGCGCAGGCTTTGATAGGTGAGCAGCAGGAGGAAAAAGGGCGCCAGGTCCAGCAACAAAGCCCGCTGCCGCCTGCCCCACAGCAGCGCAACAGCCACCAGCATCGCCAGGAATTCGATGCCCGGGACGCGCCCCTGGGCGATGCGCAATAGCGAAAAAACCACGATGAACAGCACCTGGACGATCAGGATGCCGCGATTGCTTTGGGTCGCCGTGTCGCGATCAAGGCTGAGGAATTTCAAGATGCTCCTCCTATCTGCCTGCAAATGTTTTCTGAGTATAGGTCGGTTTTCAGGGGTTGTTGATAAAAAATGGGTAAAATTCAGCGCGCTCGGCGGCGGTACAAGGGCACATCCCCGATCATCGTTTCTAGCTCATATCCCGCTCGAAGTACCTGTTGAAAGCTACCAGTAGGGTCCACGCCGCCTGGTGGACGGTCCAGCGCCAGCACGTAGGTCGGCTCTTGCTCCGCAAGGGTTTCCAGCAATGCCTCATAGGCGCCGGGCATGTACTGCACCTCGATGCGGAACAGATAGGGGAACGCGCTGCGCCGGTCGGCCAGGTGATAGATGTCGCTCTCGGCAAATGCGATATAGATCGATTCGTCGGGCTGGGTATGCTCCCGCAAGTAGTGGGCGGCTTCTGCCGCGATGCGGTAGCCGGGGCGATGGTATAGCAGCCAGCTCCCCTCGACGGGGGACAGGCGCAGATAGGGCACGAGCAGCAACAGCGGGGCCACCAGCATGAGCGCCGCCGCCAGGCGGGCGACCGGTCGGCCATCGTCCCATGCCCTCAGCAGCCCCCCGGCGGCCAGGACTGCCAACGGGGGCATAACCTGGATGAAATAATGCCAGTACCAGTGGCCGCCGAGCGCCATCCCGGCCAGCGTGGAAGCCAGCCAGGCAGCGAGGAAAACCCTCTCGGCGAGAAAAAACCTCTCGGCGAGGACGACCCTCTCGGCGACCCAAGGCCGCTCCCGACGGTCTCTCTGACGCCAACCCGCTACCCCCAGCGCGGCCAGCGGCAACCAGGCGGGCGCCGTCTGTCGGCCATGCTTCAGCAAGTAACCCAGAGCCGCCCCATCGCGCAGCCCCAGGCGGAAACCGGCCACAGCGTGCAGGTACGCGGGCAGTCCCACCGTCACCGTGCCGTGTAGCAGGGCCACCAGAGGCAACGGGAGCGCGCCCAGCACATAGCGGGCCAGAGTTCGCCAGTCCGTCCGGTGCTGGAACAGTAACCAGGCTATTCCCAGCAGCGCAATGCTTCCCCCGGAGGGCTTGAGCAGGAAGGAGAGCGAGGCCAGCAATCCGGCCAGTGCGGGGGAGCCGATCAGCAGACAATAGGCGCTGGCGGTCGCGGGCAAGGCGGCGAATACTTCGGCGTTGGCGGTGAACCCCTCGATCTGGGGCAAGGCCGAGCACATGGCGTGCAGGATGCCGCCAATCCATGCGGCCCGCTCGCCGTACAGGCGGCCAGCGATCAGGGCTACCAGCAGGCTGGTCCCGGCGGCCCACAGCGCCCCCCACAGACGAATAGCCCACGTTTCGGGGCCGAGCAGCGCCATCCCCAGCTTGTAGGCCAGGAAGATGCCCTGGGGCCGGTCAAACCAGAGCTGGTCGGAATAGAGCGGCAGGCCGCGAAACCACCATTGCGCCGTGTAGGCATAGCCCCCTTCATCCGAGATCAACGGCCAGGGGAAAAAGGGCGCGCGCACCAACACGGCCAGGGCAGCCAATAGTACCAGGTAGGTGGAGTTTCGACGCACAACACACCTCCACCGCCAGTATGGCATAATCTGGCCGCCACGATATGAAGGGTACGTAAAATAGTCAGGCCAGCGTTAGCCCTTCCACGGCAGCATCACCCGAAAACCCATGAGTTCGTCCCCGGCTGAGGCCACGGCCTTGAGCCGAACCGAGCTGCGGCTCATCTCGGGGCCATCGTGCCAGGAGCCGCCCCGCGCTACCCGCTGGCTGGGGTGCCCGCCCGTCTCCCAGGCGCTCCCATCGTCTGGCGCTCCAGTATAGTCGGCGTGCCAGACGTCTGCGCACCACTCCCACAGATTGCCGTGCATCTCGTACAGCCCGAACGCGTTGGGGGAAAAAGAGCCAACCGGCAAGGTCTCGTGTCGATAAATCCCCGGCGACTCCTGCCGATAGACGAACAGCCCGTTATAATTCGCCAATTCGGTGGTGAGCGTCTCGCCATAGTGAAACGGGGTGCGCGTCCCTGCCCGGCAGGCGTACTCCCATTGCGCCTCGGAGGGGAGCGCATAAGGTCGTTTGGTGTGAACGGCCAACCGCCGACAAAAGGCTTGCGCATCGCGCCAGGAAACGTTCGCCACCGGCAGGTGCGCGCCCTGAAAGCGACCCACGTGTCGCCCCATCAGGGCCTGCCATTGCTCCTGCGTGACGGGGTACTTGCCCAGCAGAAACGGCGCGACGGTCACAGGGTGCTGGGGGTGCTCATCGGGATAGCCTTCACCCGACGGCGCGCCCATCAAAAAGGTGCCTCCGCGAACACGCACCATCTCGAGCGTGACGTTCTGGCTCAGGCGCTCGGTAAATTGCTGCGCGCGCCGGGCTTGCCGCTCGATCAGTTGCCCCTGCGCGTCTACCGTCCATACCTCGAACGCGAACTCGTGCGCAATCCAGTCGGCCATCGGCTTTCCTCCCTGCATGAGTGCTCTCCAACGGACCCACTAGAAGCAATGCTCACCCCTGGACCGGCTCGACGCGCGCGTTTGGCCTCCAGAGCGCCAGCACGCGCAGGTCAATCAGGGCGTGGATGACCATGCCGGGGAGGATGCTGCCGCTCAGGGCATACAGCGCCCCAAAGGCCACGCCCAGCGCCCCGGCCTGCGCTGCACCCGCAACCCCCTGGTAGATATGCCCTATCCCGAACAAGATGCCCGTCAGCACAACCACCGGCCAGATAGTCAGGCCCCAGCCTTGTAGATAGTGGAACAGGAACCCGCGAAAGACCAGCTCCTCGCAAATCCCGGCGGTGAGGGCCACGCCCGCGTACAGCCAGCGCTCCCGGTGCGTGGCGGGCAGCAGGCCCGCGACCCGCTGCAAACTCCCCTCGAATCGCTTGCGCAGCCGGGGAGTCAACGCAACCGCCACCACACTTATCCCCAGACCGACCCCCATCCCCACCAGCAGGCCCAGGACAACCTGTTGATAGACCGGGGCGCGCAACCCCAGGGCCGCCAGGGGCCGGGCCACGGGAATCAAGATCAGCGCCAGAATCAGCACCCAAGTCCATTCCCAGGCGATCAGCATGCGATAGTAGCGCAGCCGCGCGCCCGGCACGCCGACAAGCTGGCGCATCAGCCGCCCGTAAAAGCGCGCGCCCAGCAGCGGCTCCAGGACTACCAGGTACACGAACAGCAAATGGGCCAGCACCTGTGAAAAGATAGCCAAGGGTCACCTCCGCAACGCATAGCGGGCCGCGCAAGCGAGCTTTTCGTCCCGCCCGTAAGATGGGCGCGCATTAGCGCCGTATATAGATGTAGGGTGTTGGCATCAATATAACGCGGATGCCTCCCCCCACGCAAGGCAGGCGGATAGAGGCGCACCACGGAATAGCTGTAGCCGCGCCTTGCAGGCGCGCCAATCCAGCGCGGCAGAATGCCGCGGCTACTTTGTTCCGTAGTCGAAAAATCATTACCGGAGGTGCTCTCATGGTACGTTCCATCAGTTCCGAGTTGTTGGATGCGGCGCGCAGCTTGCGCGCGCGGCCCGATGTGGCGCTGTCCATCCGCAACAAGCGGCTACGCTGGCGCGGCCTGCGCTATACCGAGACCGGCCAGTATGCCAGCGACCAGACCGCCGACAGTGCCGCCGGCAATAGCATCATCCATCGGGCGCGGGTGGACGAGGTGGGCCGGGTGCAGCATTGCGCTGTGACCGACCCGGCCAGCGCCGCCCAGTGGGTAGCCTGGGCCACGCTCAACCAGGAGGGGTTGCCCGGCGAGGATTGCGCCCTGGCCTGCCCGGCAGCGGGGACGCTGCGCCTGTTCTACCTGGCCGCCCCCCTGACGCCTACACTGCGCTGCGTGGAAACCTCCGACGGTGGGGCAAACTGGTCGGCGTCCGCCGATATTGCCCCCGTCGGCGCAGGCCCCTGCTATCTGGCGGCGGCCAGCCTGCGCGCGTTTGCCATCGTGCAGGGCGTGGTCAAGGTATGGCTCAAGGCGCTGGGTGGGGCCTGGTCCGCCGGACCGGATTGGGCCGCACTGGGCACACTGACCGCTCCCACTGGCATCGGCGTCGCCTGGGATAGCGCCAACGCCCTGTACCGGGTGATCGTCGCGGGGGATGGTCGCCTGTGGGTTGGCAGCCTGAGCGCGTCCACCGGATGGAGCGAACCGCAACAGATCTGGCCCGGCGGCAATGGGGCGGCCCTTGCAGACGCAGTACCCTACGCCCCAGCGGCCCTGTGCTATGAGAGAGATTACTGGTTCACCTGGGTGGAAACCTATCAGGCCACCCCCGCCTGGAGCCAGGCCGTCATCTGCCACACGCGCGCATGGGGGCATTTTGGGCAGGAGGCAGCCCTGCAAATCGACACCAGCGCCCCGCGACGGGTGGCGCTGGCCTACGTGGCCTCTACCCGCTGCCTGTATGCCGCCAACGAGACCGACGTGTGCGTTGCCACCCGATGGGACAGCACCGACCCGACCCAAAACCTGGAGGGGCTGACGGTGCGGGAATATGAGCGGCACACCGACGAACGGGGCAGCCGGATCAGCGTCGAGTTAATCGACAGCGCGGAGGAATGCGCCTCGCTGGGGGTCGCGGGCAGGCCCGCCGAGCCGGTGCAACCCCTGGCCGAAGTCTACCTGGAGCGGGGCTATCTGGTAGGCAATGCCCCCCAGCGGGAAACCCTCGACCCGCATTACCTGATGAGCGCCGCCTACACCACAGGCCGCCAGCGTGGACGACTGCTGTTGCGGGCGGTGGACGGCTGGGGCCTGCTGGGATTGTGGCACCCGCCCATGCCGCTCACCTGGGAAAACCGCAGCGTGCGCTGGCTGCTGGCCGAACTGACCGGACGGGTGGGGCTGGCCTATGCCGATAACGGGGCGCTGCCATTTGATTATGTCGTGCCCACCTTTACCGCGCTCCCCGGCCAATCGGGCGCGGCAGCAGTGCGGGCGCTGCTGGGGCTGGCGGGGGCGGTGGCCCGGTTCACCGCCGACGGCACGCTCTATGCCCTCAACCTGTATGGTCATGCCCCGCTCACCTACGTGGACCTGGGCGAAAAGGAGGAAATCTTGGAGGGGCAGTTCGGCCCGGTGGCGGACTATGGCACCGCCTTTCGGGTGTATGGCGATGGCGTGGGCTATGCCACCGAGAACATGGCGGCCTCCATGTCGCTGGGGCTGCGCCTGCATCGGCAGATCACGGACTATCGCCTGCACACGGAAGAACAGGTGCAGCAGGTGGGAGTCTACTACTGGCTGCGCTCTATCATGTCGGCCCGTCGCGAGACGGTGACCATACCGCTGCGCCCCGATCCGGAGCTATGGGACCTGTCGCGCCTGTTCCTGGACCCCGACGTGGTCCCCCCAGCGGAGGCCATGCGGCGAGTGGTGGGCATCGCCGAGGAGTATCACCCCTGGCAGGGGCAGTACCTCTCGCGGCTGACGCTGGAACAGGGGTGAGTGGGAGGAGCCGCGACAGGTGACGTTGGTATACGGGTAGCAGGGATGTTAAAATCACGTGAAATTCCAGAATTCGGGCTGAATATCCGTTGGATTGCTTGCTTTTCGCTAGCGATTCCCTTATGCTGAGCGTGCGCATGGCACACGGTCGCCACGTCTTGTTCCACAGAAGCCGTCGGTGAACCGGTCTCGGTCTCGTTTGAGACCCTCAAGCAATGCCCTGCGCGGCCAATTGCAATTGGCCGCGCAGAGCTTCCACAGAACACCCCAGGCGTCGGTCACCTTTCAGCCGATGCCCATGTGTTTATTACCAGCAATCACATAATGCTACCATTCCGCAACAACGGGGCCGGAGGGCATCTCCCAATACATCGCACACTTCTGCCGGAGCCGCCCTCCGCTGGCGTGGCAGTCTCTGGGCAGATCCATCGAACTGAGGCGTCCTATGCAATCACAGCAAGTAGAACAGTATCAGGCAGAGATCACCCGACTGCGCGCTCGGGTAGCAGAACTGGAAGCCCTGCCCCTCGTAGAACAACCGGGCGCAGGCACTGCTACTCTCTCCTCGTTGATCCTCGACGCCACCTCCGAGATGTTTATCTACTATGATCTGGACCTGCGTATCCTGTGGGCCAACCATGCCTCGGCCCAATCGGTGGGCCTGCAAATGCAGGATTTGATCGGGCGACATTGCTATGAGGTCTGGCATCAACGGTCCAGCCCATGCCCCCATTGTCCCGTGCTGCGATCCAAGGAGACCGGCCAGCCGCAAGAGGGTGAAATCGTTACCCCTGACGGGCGGATGTGGGCTTTGCGCGCCTATCCCATCAAGGACCAGGCAGGCCGGGTTACTGCCTTGATCGAGTTTGGGCAGGATATCACCGAACGCAAGCGGATGTTTGGGGCGCTGGCCGAAAGCAAGCAACGGTTCCACACCATCATCGATACCAGCCCCCTGGCAATCCTGCTGCTCCGCGATGGGCACTATCTCTACGGCAACCCGGCCACTGCACGATGGCTCGGCTATGCGCCCGCTGATCTGGTGGGGCTGCCCGTCGAAAAGACGGTTGACCCATCGCAATGGGAAATGGTCCAGCAGATCATCGCGCAGTGTATGGCTGGCAAGCCCAGTCCTACGTTAGAGCTAACCACGATTCGGGCCGACGGCAGTCCGCTAACCGTGGAGGCGGAGGCGGTACCCATCCAGTTGTCGGATGGTCTCGCCATCCTGGTAGTAGCCAGCAACATCACCGAGCGTAAACAAGCGGAGCAGAAACTCAAACAACACGAAGAAGAAATGGCAGCTATCTATGACAATGCCCCGCTGATTATGATGGTCATAGACAGCGATCGTCGAGTGCAAAAGGTGAACGGCTTTACCTCGGCGTTCACAGGTCGCAAGCCCGAGGAGATGCTCGGCCTGCGGGGCGGCGAGGCCCTGCGCTGTATCTATGCCATCGATAATCCCCAGGGCTGCGGCTTTGGCCCGGCCTGCGATAGCTGCTTGTTGCGCCGCACGGTGGCCGACACCCTGGAGACGGGCACCCCCCATCATCTGGTAGAGGCGAGCTTGACCGCTTGTGTGGCAGGCGAGACGCGAGAGATGTTTGTATTATTCTCGACATCCCGGCTAAACCTGCGTAAAGAGCCGATGGTGTTGGTCAGCATCCTGGATGTTACCGACCGCAAACGGGCCGAGCAAGACCGGTTGGAAATGGAGCGGCGGCTATTCCACTCCCAGAAGCTCGAGAGCCTGGGGGTGCTGGCAGGAGGCATCGCCCACGATTTCAACAACCTCCTGGCGGCGATATTGGGCAACCTGCAGTGCGCCCTGGCGGATTTGTCTCCCGACTCCCCGGCCCGGTCCAGCCTGGATGAGAGCGCCAGGGCCGCCCGGCGCGCTGCGGACCTGACTCGCCAGTTGCTGGCCTATTCGGGGCGGGGGCGTTTCATGGTCGGCCCCCTGAACCTGAGCGATCTGGTGCAGGAGAACGCCCAGATGCTCAAGACAGCCATCAGCAAGACGGTGACCCTGGTCCTCAATATCAACCCGCATGTGCCCATGATCCTGGCGAATGCAGGCCAGATCCAGCAAGTAGTGATGAACCTGATCACCAACGCCGCCGAGGCGATGGAAGCCCGCCCTGGCAGGGTGGTGCTCTCCACGGGCGTGCAAGAGTGCGATGCCGCTTACCTGGACCGCAGCCGCCTCAACGGCCATCCCTCGCCGGGGCGTTATGTCTGGCTGGAGGTGCAGGATGATGGTTGCGGGATGAGCGCAGAGACCCAACGGCGGCTCCTGGACCCCTTTTTCACGACCAAGACGACGGGGCGAGGTTTGGGCATGGCCGCCGTCTCGGGCATCGTGCGTGGCCATCACGGCGCTATCCTGATCGACAGCGCCATTGGTCAGGGCACGACTATTCGAGTGCTCTTCCCCGTCGCCGAATCCGAGATGTCCGCAGACGACCTCGTCCAGCCAGACGAGGCCGCCAACCCGCCAACCGGGATAGGCCCATCCACGGACAATCCCCCGATGGGGAACAGTGCTGCCGCGAAAAAGGCTGTCCCTGCCTCAGATCCCGCGCAACCGCGCACCGTGCTGGTAGTGGATGACGAGGAGATGGTGCGCAGAACCTGCGAGCGCATGGTCAAGCGCCTGGGCTATCGTGTACTGGGCGCGGGCGATGGAGAGGAAGCATTGCAAGTGTTCCATCAGCACGCCCAAGAGATTGACGTCATCATCCTCGACCTGACCATGCCGCGCATGGACGGCGTCGCCACGTTTGAAGCTCTGCGCGCCCTGCGCGGCGACTTGCCCATTGTCCTGTGCAGTGGCTACGATCAACTGGAGGTGGCTCGGCGCTTTTCCGGCCAAGGCCGGGTCGGTCTCGTGCAAAAGCCCTACGAGCTACCCACCTTGCAGGAGCAACTGAGGCGCGTGCTGGCCGTTTCGTGAAGCAGCGCCCTGGTTCCTTCTCCCCCTGGAAGAAGGAACCAGGGCGGGCTAAAACCCTCGCCCACTGGGAGAGGGTACGCCCGTAGGGCGTGGGTGAGGGTATGACTTGCGTCTAATGGTGAGCGCCTAACGAGGAGTATAGGTTTCCGGCACAATGGTATCGGTCATGATCTCGCGCAACGCCTCAAACTGCTCGAACGCCGTCGAATGCCCCGCGTTCTCAAAGGTGAACAGCCGCTTCTGCGGGGCCTGAAGCTGCTCGAACCACTCCATGACCAGGTCGCGGCGCGCGCTCAACTCGTGCCCGCCATCCAGGATGTACACCGGCACGTCGAGCTGCGGCACGTCCTGCCGGAAATCAACCCCCTGCAACTGCGGATAGAGCACAGAGAACATGTCGATCAGCCCGCGCAGCACGTTGACCTTCTCTATCAAACTGTACTCGCTGGCCAGCACGCCCCACGGCCCGAGGGCAGCCGCCTGCCCCCGCTGAATGTAGGCGCTGGGTGGGGTATAGGGCTCGGTCAGCGCTTCGTAGTAGGTCATCACCAGGGCGTTGGCAAAGACGTTGCCATACGGCGGCTCGCCGAAGGACCGCAGGGTGGCGGCCAATTCATCATCGCCCGTCCGCTCCGCATAGTCCAGCAGATCGCGGTAAATGCGCCGGTCGGTCTCGCGCTGGCTGACCATCTGGCCCGAGCCGATGATGGCGTAATATAATTCCGGCTGGCGTTGGGCCGCGAACACGCCCAGCGTGCTGCCCCACGATTCGCCCAGCAGATAAATCTTCTCCTCGTCGAACCGCTCGCGCAGCCAGTTGGTCAGCTCGATGGTATCGGCCACGGCGCGGTCCAGCGTCAGCGTGCTCGTGGGGTCGAGCGCCGGGTAGGACTTGCCCGTGCCGCGCTGGTCCCAGCCCACAAGGACAAAATCCCGCGCCAGGTCGTCGAACAGCACGCGCGTATAGGGCAGGTCGCTCTGGCCCGGCCCACCGCTCAGGTAGAGCAGCACCGGCTTGTCGGGGTCCGCCGCGCGGATCATCACCCACTGGTCCTGATCGCCCAGGCGCACCTTTTCCAGCGTCGTCACGCTCCCCGGCAGCGGCTCGCCGTCCGCGCCGAGCATGGGGGGCGTGCTGGCGGGCAGCGCGAACCCCACCGCCAGGCCGATCATCGCCAGGGTCAACAGACCGGTGACGGCGCCGCGCACAGTGCGCCCCGCGCTGCGAGGCTGCGCCGGGTCTGAGGAGAGCCGCCGCGCCAGGGCGATGCCGTAGGTCACGCCGAGCGCCATCGGGAACCAGGCCATCAGCGCATGGACGCCACGCCCCAGGATCAGCGCCAGGATGCCATAGCCCGAATCCAGGTGCAGGCCGTCCACCAGCGGCCCATCGGTACCCATCCGGCCCAGCTCGAACGCCAGCCCATAGGCCAGGGGAGCCAGCAACAGTGCCCACCGCGAGCGCAGGGCCAGACCCGCGAGGATGCCGACGATGAGACCGAGGCCCATCACGATCAATGCTTCTATCGCGGTCGCCGGGCCGCGCGGCATGAGCAACGCCACGAGCAATCCGGCCAGCGCGGCGATACCCGCGGCCACGGCGCATCCCGCCCAGCGGGTACGCCATACCGGGCCAAGCAGAGGAGGAGCCTGAGGAACAGACAAAGGCTTACTTTGCATGAGGGAATCTCCAATATGAAATCACAATGAGCGCCCTATTATACGCAAAAGGGGGCAAATGCCGATATGGCACACACGGGGCGAAACGCTTGCTATGGCGCTTGACAGACCTTGCGCCGGATAGCATACTGGAGATAGAAGCGAGCGGGCGGGCTTGACAGGCGATGGGAAGCGCGGTACAAGGGAAATGAAGTGAAAATTCCCGCAGGATGTCACTTTTTACGCCAATTTCCCTTTGCCCAAAAGGGGGTGGGAGGGAATAGCCCCGCAGAGCCACCAGCAACGGCTGTGGTGGGAGGTAAAAAGCGCCCGACAGCCCCCTGAGAGACTCCAGTGGGAGAAAAAGGCAAAATCGCCAAGGTACTGTCCGAAGGTAGTGCCCGGTGTGGGGGGTATTGAGACCAGGATGGCAGTAACTACGGCAGAATTTGCTCACCAGTCCGAAGGTAGTGCCCGGTGTGGGGGGTATTGAGACGCGCCTTCCCGAATAGGGATTCGTCGCTGCCAAATTCGAGTCCGAAGGTAGTGCCCGGTGTGGGGGGTATTGAGACCACTGCCGCCGATCGACCCGATTGAGAAATATTGAGGAATCCGCACCATGCCCGCATCCGCTTATCCCTCTGTCACCATCCGCCCCATGCAACCCGACGACCTGGACTTTGCCGCCGCCTGCACCCAGGCCGAGGGCTGGCTCAGCGAGACCCGCTTGGAATTCGAGGGCTTTTTCCAGCACGACCCCGGCGGCTGCCTGCTGGCCCAGGTAGATGGTCAGCGCGTGGGCATCTGCATCGCCACACCCTACGGCTGGGCGGGGTTCATCGGGGAGCTGATCGTCCTCAAGGATTGGCGCGGGCAAGGAATCGGCACCACCCTGCTCAAGGCCGCCATCGCCTATCTGCAAGGCCGGGGCGCGCGCAGCATCTACCTGGACGGAGTCGCCGCCGCCGTGCCGCTCTACGAGCGGATGGGCTTTCGCAAGGTCTGCCGCTCGCTCCGATTCGGCGGAACCATCCAGGGGCAGGCCCATGCCGGCGTGCGCCGCATGTCCCCCGCCGACCTGGACGCCGTCGCCCGGCTGGACCAGCAGGTGTTTGGGGCCGACCGGCGCTTTTTCCTGGCCCGCCGCCTGGACCAACTGCCGGACCACGCCATCGTGCTGGAAGATAGGGGGCACCTGACCGGGTTCCTGTTCTGTCGGCCCGTGCCGGGCGGGTTTGCCGTGGGGCCGTGGATCGTGCGCGAGGATGTGCCGCGCCCGCTGGACATGCTCGAAGGACTGGCCGCGCCATTCGGCAGCCTGGATGTGGGCATCGGCGTGCTGGAGAATAGCGCCCGCGCCGCGCAGACCCTTCGAGAGCTAGCATTCGGCGAGCGTCAGAATCCCCCCTGGCGCATGGTGCTGGGTCCATCCGACCGGCTGGGGCTATCCCCCGAGGCGTGGGCCAACGGCAGCGCCGCCAAAGGGTAGCGCGCAAGCGTTCAACCACCACCGAAAGGAGCAACCACCATGACCGGACAACCTGCCAGCCTACGCGGCACGTGGAGACCCAAGATTTCCGAGAACATGCCCGACCTTGCAGACAGGACCCTGCGCTGGGCCGCGCAAATGGGGCTGGACGCCCTGGCGCTGGGCGGCCACCTGGCGGACCCCGAGCGGATGGGATATTGGACGGAGGAAAACTGCCGGGCCGTCGCCGAGCGGGTCGGGGAGTATGGCCTGGAAGTGGGCATTATGATGCTACACAACGTCACCCGCCGCATCATCCTGGGCCTGCCGGGCCGCGACGAGGACCTGGAGCAGGTGTTGCGCTCCATTCGCGCGGCGGCCGCCGCGGGCTATCCGGTGATCGAGTACAACTTTTACAACCATCGCGGCGTGGAGGGATACGGGCAGCGGCCAGGGCGCGGCGGGGCGTTTTACACCGATTACGACAATGCCCGGCTCGACGCGCAACCGCCCGTGCCGGAGGAGGAGCGCCTGACCCCGGAGGAAACCTGGGACCGGCTGCGCTATTTCTTGCAGGCCGTCGTGCCCGTGGCCGACGAGGTGGGCGTGCGTCTGGCGCTGCATCCCAACGACCCGCCGCCCCCCAGCAGCCGGGGCACGGCCCAGGTGGTGCACGGGTTTGAGGGGATGAAAAAGGTGATCAGAATGGTGCCCGGCGTCTCCAACGGGATCACCTTCTGCCAGGGGTCTTTTGCCGAGTGGGGCGTGGACGTGGTCCAGGCCATCCACTACTTTGGCGAGCGGGACAAGATCCACCACGTGCATTACCGCAACCCCATCGGCACCTTCCCGGCCTACGTCGAGCCGTTCATCGACGAGGGGGACACGGACATGCTGGCCGCCATGCAGGCGTACCGCGACGTGAACTATCGCTTCACCCTCTGCTCCGACCACGTGCCGCACATGACCGACGACATCGGCAATGGCCTGATCGGGCGGGCCTTCAACCACGGCTATATCCGCGCCATGATCCAGGCGGTGAATCGCCTGCCCTGATGTCACGAAATAGAACAAGATTTCTACACTTGTCCGCAAATATGCCACGTTCTGACAGGTAAGGGTGCTATACTGCGGGGGCCACGGCAAACAGTTCAGGATGGCCCTTTTACGGAACTGCCCTGCTCACGTTACAGGGCAGTTCGCGTAACAAAGCAGTATGGGAGTATTGCATCATGTCCGATCAAGCTCAAGTTGCCTATTGCGGGTTGGTGTGTAGTGTCTGCCCCGGTCTTCAGCAAGGGTGCGTAGGGTGTCACGCTGGCGGCGGGGAAGCGACCTGCCCGCAGCGCTCGTGTTGCGTCGAGCACAAGTTAGAGGGCTGCTGGGAATGCGCCGAGTTCCCCTGCGAGCGAGGTTCTTTCGGCAGCGAGGAATGGGGCGGCCTGAGCATCGGGTTCCTGCGCGTCGTGCAAAAGCTCGGCCCAGAAGCGATGATCCAGCGGGTCATCAACCGCCTCGGCTCCCCCCTGGATTACGGGGCGTATCGCGGCCGCCGCGCAGAGGACGTTGAGGCGCTGCTCCTGGACGACGAGCAGCAGACGTAGGCGCGCCGCCCCCGTTTCCCCGAACGAACAGCCTATCCATGCAACCAAGGAAGCCGAGATGGCTGATAGCCTGTACGAATTAAAGCCGGACTGTTTCATCCTGGTGCGCCCGCTCTATGCGGGAATTACCGACCATCGCCCGATAGTCTTTTCCGTCATCGAGGGGCTGGCCCCTGGCCGGGTCTGGGTGGACCATCCGGAGCAGCCGTCCGCCGCGCTGGTGCTGGGGTCGGGCGGCGAGCTGTTCCTGAGCGGCGCCAGCGACAACGCCGCCTTTAACCAGGCCGCGCGCGGGTTGATCCTGGCCGACCTGATCCCCATCATCGGCGAGCACGTGCTGATCTATTCCTTCTCGCCGGAATGGAAAGCCACCCTGGACGAACTCTTCCGCGAGCAGGGCGTGATGCGCGTCACCCGCTGCGTGTTCGCGCTGGACCGCGCGCGCTTCCAACAGCAACAGGCCGGTTGGCGCGACCGCATCCCCGAGGGGTTTCGCTTGCAGCAGGTGAACCGGCAACTCGCCGGGCAGATCGGCGAGATCGAGCCGCTGTGGGGCAGTCTGGACAATTTCATGGCAAACGGCTTTGCCTACGCCATCACCCGGAAGGACCAGGTTGTCAGCCGCACCTGCGCCGTGTTTCGCGGCGACAACTGGGTAGAAATCGGCATCGAGACGGACAAAGCGCACCGGCGGCGGGGGCTGGCTACCCTGACCGCCTGCGCGTTCATCGAACACTGCCTGGAGACCGGCCTGCAATTCGAGTGGAGCTGTTGGGACGTCAATGTGCCCTCCTGCCAACTCGCGGCCAGGCTGGGGTTCGTCCAACAGGCCGACGTGCAGGTACACTATCTCCATTATCACGCATAGCATACCAACTACAGAATACACAGAACGCACAGAAGTGACCATGAGCAGGATCGCTCGTGGTCACTTCTGTGCGTTCTGTGTTCCCTCGCGCTCACCCCAGCGCCGAGCGCACCAGCCCCGCCGCGATGATCCACATCACGCAACCTACCAGCAGGTCCAGCGCGCGCCAGGTGGTCGGCTTGCGGAACAGGGGCGCCAGCAGCGCCGCGCCGTAGGCCAGCCCAAAGAACCACAGCAACGAGGCCGTAGAGGCCCCCAACACGAAACTGGGGCGCTCGATGGCCGGGTGCCTGGCCCCTACGCTCCCCAACAAGATCACCGTATCCAGGTAGACGTGCGGGTTGAGCAGGCTGAACCCCAGCAGCGCCAGCACCGTTCGACGGGCGCTGGACGTAGCCTGTCCGTTGGCCGCATCCGCATCCAGCATGCCCGCCCGGAATGCCGAACGGAACGAGCGCAGGCCGTACAGGAACAAAAAGGCCGCGCCGCCCCAGGTGGCCGCCGTGAACAAGGCCGGTACGCTGGTGATGGCCGCGCCCAGCCCCGCCACTCCCAGGGTAATCAGCGTGGCGTCGCACAGCGTGCAGAACAGCGCCGTGAGCAGCACATGTTGCCGCTTGAGCCCCTGTCGCAGCACAAAGGCATTTTGCGCGCCGATGGCGATGATCAGGCTGGCGCCCAGGCCCAGCCCTTCCAGATAGGGTGTGATGGACAAGCTGCCTCCATGCGGATGACGTGGCGGAAACTAGACCACAGAATACACGGACACACAGAAGGTTAACCACGAAATACACGGACCAGACGAAAAGCAAGTCATCACCCGCCTCTAGCCCTCACCCACGCCCTACGGGCGGCATACATGCCGGGATTAGACGCCTTCGCCCCCTGGGAGAAGGGTGCCAGCGGCTCTGCGAGCCGTGGGCGGATGAGGGAAAGGCCCACTTTCGTGTGTTTGGTGTCTTTCGTGGTTAGAGATTTTTTCTGTGTATTCTGTGGTTCACCTTCTATAGGGCGTACTTGCCGCCGAGGACTCGCGCGTCCGGGAAGCGCGTCGTCGGGAAGGAGAAGTGGAGCTGATGGAACAGCCAGCGCCCTTCCCGCCGCACCAACACCGCGCTAAAGCGGATCGGCCAGACGAAATCCTCGCCGCGATGCAGCTCGTACACCGTGCTCGTGCCGCCGCGCAGGATGTAGAGCAACTTTTCCTGCACCGGCATCTGCTCGTCGTCAATGATCGTCTTGGTATACTCCAGGAAATCCTTGTAATTCCCCTCGACGGTAAAGCGCATGCTCACCGTGCCGTGCGTCGCCAACCAGGCCACGTCGCCCAGCACATGGATGCGGGACGGGTCTATCTGGAGCGCCAGATCCCCCCAGTATTGCCAATCCCCCTCGATCAACTCCCTGGCCCCTGCCCGGCCCACGTACCACTCTTCCACGCGTGGCTCGATCCCGTTGGTGCCCACCACCTCCAGGTCATCATCCGGCACAAACAGCTCCATAAAGGCGTCCAGCGCAGCCACATCCCGCCGGGTATACCCCTCCTGAAACTGCTGCATCACCACCAGTACCTGCTGTATCGCTATCTCTCGCTCGGATCCCATATGACATTCCTTTTCACAAGTAGATGCCCGCCAGCACCGCGATGGCTCGGCGGCGGACTCTGGCGGGCAACCGAATAGCACGAATATCCACACGACGGCGCGACTAGCTCGTGCGCTCCACTTCCACCTGGTAATGGTGCGAGCGAGCGTCGAAATGCGATAGCAACTCGATCGCCTTGGGCGGCACCACCGCCGCCTCATAATCCTCCCCGGCAAAAGCCCGCACCGCTTCCAGCGAATCGAACCGCATGATAGTGACAAACTCTACCTCGTCGCCCAACTCCCGGCGCAACAACTGAATGCCCCGGTACCCGGCGATCTGGCGGCCCTCGATCCCCACGAAAATCTCTTCCTTCAACAGCGCCTCGTAGGCATCGGCATTGGCCTTGGTCGTCCAGCCGTGCCATATCCGACTGATCATCTTGCCCTCCTCCTTATTGCCCGCCATCAGTGCCGCCCCCTGGCTGCCAGCGCGCGCTGGCGCACCATCTGCCGCACCTTATGCCAGCCAGCGCGCAGCGTTTCCAGGTCGCTGCGCACCACCCCGCGCACCAAAATCAGCACACCCAGGTACACCGCCAGACCCACCGGCACCATCAGCCAGAGCGACTGGTCGCGCCCCACCCAAAGCACAGCCCCCATGCACAGACTGGCCACCAATGGGCGGGCCAGCGCCTTCCACAGGGGGAACCGGCGATAATGCGAGATAAGCACCGCGCAGTACAGGCCAAACACCAGCACCTCGCCTCCCAACAGGGCAATGGCCGGGCCAAGCGCCCCCAGCGTGGGTGTCAGGGCCAGCAGCAGGCCGAGGCTCAACACTGTAGAGACCACCCGGCCGATGCCCACAATCCGCTGGCGGTGCATCGCTACCAGCAGGTTGTTCAGGATCACCTCCAGGAAGGTCATCACGATCACCAGGCTCAACACCCGCAAAACCACCGCGCCGTCGCCGTATTTGTCGCCGTACAGGATGTTCAAGACCACATTGGGATATGCAAACAGGCCCACGGCCATCGGCAGCACCAGCATAGTGGTCAGCCGCAACCCGCCCGCCGCCGAGCTTTCCAGCGTGCTCTCGTCGCCCGTGCTGTAAAGCTGCGAGAACACCGGCAGCATGCCAATCCCCAGCGAGCGGGTGAACAGGAACAGCCCCTTCAGCGGCTGATAGGCCGCACCATAGATCCCCGCCTCGACCTCTGTGCGCAATATGGGCAGCAGCATCGGGCCGGAATTGGTGCTGAACGACATGGTAATGCGGGCCACGCCTACAGGAAAGCTCTTGCCCAGCAGGTCCAGGTCTCGGTGTATCCGGCTAAACGACGGCACGAAAAACACCCGCGCCACGAACCCCAGCCCGATCAGGAATTGCAGGACGTAGGTCAGGGCAAAGGCGTAAAAGATGCCCATGAACCCCAGGCCCAATCCCTGGAACAGCAGGATCAGCCCCACCAGCCCCAGTCCCTCCACCAGACCGAACACTACCTCGTACTCCATGTGCTCGTGGCCGCGCAGGATGCCCATGAGCGAGTCGGCCAACTGCCGGAAGGTCAGCCCCGCCCCCAGCAGCAAAAAGGCCGCCAGCCGTTCCCCCCGGTAGCCGTACAGGTACGCGATGGTGAACGCGATGGCCTGCACCAGAATCGACAGGAACGCCTCATAGGTCAACATGCTGCCCAACAGCGTGCGCCCCCGCTCGCGCCGCGTGGCGTGGTCATCGGGCAGGGAGGCGATCTCGCGTACGACAATGGTTTCCATGCCCATCGTCGCCAGGATGGTCAGGATCAGGCAGATGGCCTGGGCAAAGGAGTAAAAGCCGAAATCGGCCTCGCTCAGGTAGCGAGCCACCAGGATGACAAACACGGCGCGCAACGCCTGGGCCAGCAGTTGGGCCCCCATCGTAGCCGCCGAGTTGCGCACCATGCGAAAAGAGGCGCTCATGGTTTTTATCCTTGCGCCAGGCGCGTATAGGCCAGGGCCGTCTTTTGCAGATAGGCTTCGTACGTGTACTTTTCCTCTGCCAGGCGCAGGCCATTGGCGGCCAGCCGCGCCGCCAACCCTTCCTCTTCCAGCAGGCGCAACGCCCCGGCGGCCCACGCTTCGGCGCGTGGCTCGACCAGCAGCGCCGTTTCGTCGTTCAATACCTGCGTATGGGTCAGCAGGTTGGTCGCCAGGATGGGGCGGCCTGCCCGCAAATAAGAGTACAACTTGAGCGGGGTATTCGTCCCCAGCAGACGGGGCGATACCAGCACGTCGGCCAACTGCATAAAGGTCCACATCTCTTCCGGGGGGCGCACGCCAGGGCACACCAGATGCTCCCCCACCCCCAGCCGCTCGGCCAGGGCGCGCAGCGCCGCGATCTGTTCCGGCTGGCCGCCCACCGCCAGCACCGCCACGTCAGGATGGCGAGCCACCACGGCAGGCAAGCTCTCCACCAGCAAATCCATCCCCTGATAGCTCTCCATCGTGCCGGTGTAGAGGAACACCCGCCGCCCGTCGATGCCCAACTCCTGACGCAGTGCGGCCACTTCTGCGGGGGTGGATTCGTGGTACGATTCGAGCATGGACGTGTTCTCGATCAACACGCAGGGCTTGTCGGGCGCAATCTCACGCACGCGCCGCACCAGGTCCGGGCAGATCACAATGACCGCGTCGCTCTGCCGAACGATCACACGCTGTACGGTGTCCATCAACCGCAACAAGAAGCGGTTGCGGGTAAAGCGAAAGTTTAGCAACTGCTGGGCCAGGTCCGAGTGCATGTCGTACAGATGGCGCGTGCGCGTCAGCCCGCGCAACAGCGCCCCCATCAACCCGGCTTCCTCGTGGGTATGGATCACGTCATAGCGGCGGGTGAGCAACAGCCCCACGGCGCGCAAAAACACCAGGATGTCCAGCACGAACTTGAGGCCGGATGGCCCCACCTTGACCTTGTGCACGCCGGGCACCCGCGCGATGCGGAACATGCGCAGACCTTCCATATCCGCATCGTTGCCCAGGTGATAGGTAACCAGGTCCACGGTGTGCCCCAGGCGGAGCAGCGCAGCAGTACGGTGATAGACGCTAAAGGGCGTGCCCCGCGGTTGGAAACAGGGCTCGGGAGCGATCATGAGGATCTTCATCAGCGGGCAGACGTCTCCTGCGCAGCGTCATCCCCCAGCACCTCGCGGATGGCATAGATGGGCTTGTGCTGGGTCTCGTGGTACGTCCGCACGATCAGTTCGCCCAGCAACCCCATCGTAATGAATTGCACTCCCACGATGATCAGCAGGATCGCCAGAAAAAGCAGCGGCCGGTCAGACAGAGGGGCATACGTGGTTAGCTTCAAGATGGTCAGGTACAGGGCAATCGCAATCCCCGCCAAGGTCGAGAGCAGCCCCCATTTGCCAAAAATCTGCATCGGCTTGACGGCATAGTTCAGCAAAAAGTTGACCGTCAGCAGGTCCAACAGCACCCGGATGGTGCGCGAAATGCCGTACTTGGACTTGCCGTAGGCCCGCGCGTGGTGGCGCACGGGGATTTCGTGGATGCGCACACCCATCCAGCTTGCCAGCGCCGGGACAAAGCGGTGCAGTTCGCCATACAGGTGGACATTTTCGACCACCTCGCGCCGGTAGGCTTTGAGCGAGCAGCCGTAATCGTGCAACCGCACGCCGGTCACGCGAGAGATCAGCCAGTTGGCGATGCGCGAGGGCAATTTGCGCATCAAGTAGCCGTCCTGGCGGTTTTGCCGCCAGCCGCTGACCACGTCGTAATCCCCCTCGCGCAGGGTGCGCAACAGCAACGGAATGTCGCGGGGGTCGTTCTGCAGGTCAGCGTCCATCGTGAGGATCACCTCTCCGCGGGCGTAATCAAACCCGGCGGCAAAGGCGGCAGTCTGGCCGAAATTACGGCGAAAACGGATGACGCGCATGCGCGGGTCGCGCTGATGCAGCTGTTGCAGGATGGCATAGCTGTTGTCGCGGCTACCATCGTCAACCAGGATCACCTCCCACGATTCGGGCAGCCCATCCAGCGCGTCATGCAGCGCCTCGTACAATCGGGGCAGGCTCTCCTCCTCATTATAGACGGGGATCACCACGGAAAAATCCACTTGCTCGCGCACGGCAACAGACATATAGTTAGCTTGTTCCAGCGTCATAGCAGCCTCGGTAGCAAAACGCCAGGCGCGCATCCTTCCCATCAGCCCGTTTTCCCCGGCCCTGTCGGGTTCGCCCGCGCGCTCGGCATTGGCAATGTCGCAGGATTATTGTACATCACCCGCCGTGCTGTGCCAACTTGCGTCACGTTTCTGGCAGGCGAGTGCAACGTCCCCACCCTCCTTCCAAAGCTGACGGGGCTTGATTCTGTGCAAGTATAGGGTTTCAAGAGCAGCGCCCACAGTAGGGCGCAAGGAGGTGGCAGAGATGCCTTATGGTTTCGCCAAGCTCAGTGATGAGCAACTGGCCAAGGTGAAGGATTTGGAGAAAAAGACCGGCAAGACGGTACTGGTCTATCGCCTGTACGAAGCAAAGGCCGACGACCTTACCCCGGAGCAACTGGCCCAGGTCAAGGAACTGGAAAACGAGTTGGGCTATATGGCTATCGCCGTGAAGAAATAGCCCCCTGGTTGCCAATGGTCACTTGGTGACCCGCAGTAATCGGCAGCAACGTTCAGGAGCGAGAGATGGATGTCAAACTGCGAGCCTACAAAAAAGAGTTCGACTATTCCTACGCCATCGGGGTGTTTCCCACCTTGGAGCTGCTGGATGCCAGGCCGGAGCAGGTGCTCCAGGTCCTGTTAAGCTCCCAGGCTGGGACCAATGCAGGCGTGGCCAAAATCCAGCGGATTTGCGCCGAGCGGAATATCCCCGTAGAAATCGCGGATCGCGCCATCTCTCGCCTCTCGCACAGCGAGAAAAACTATGCCATCGGCATTCTGCACAAGTACGAGGCCCTGCTGCGTCCGGCGGACAACCACCTGGCGTTGGTGAACCCCAGCGACACCGGCAACCTGGGAACCGTCATCCGGGCCATGCTGGGCTTTGGGTTAGCCGACCTGGCGGTAATCCGACCCGCCGTAGATGCCTTTGACCCCAAGGTCATCCGGGCCTCGATGGGGGCGGTTTTCCGCATCCGGTTCCAATATTTCGACGATTTCACTGCCTACAACCGGCAGTTTGGCCATCACCTCTACCCCTTTATGACCGATGGGCAAGCCGTCCTGGGGGAGGTCGCCTTTGCGGAACCGTTCACGCTCGTGTTCGGCAACGAGAGCGCCGGGCTGCCCGCCGAGTTTCACCAATTGGGCACCAGCGTTCGCATCCCCCAGACCGCACAGGTGGACAGCCTGAACCTGGCCGTATCCGTGGGCATCGCGCTGTATCAGGCCGCCCAGCAGAGGCCCGGCCTGGCGGCAGGCGCATAAGCTGACCCTTACAGGGGACGAACCCGCCACGCAAAAAAAGGGGGACCGCTCGAGTCCCCCCTGGCTTCTGGTGATTGCCCTGCGCTTCCGGGCCACGCTAGTCCATATCGCTGTAACCCATATCCTCGTCGAAATCGTCCAAGTCTTCCATGTCCTCGATGTCTTCCATTTCTTCCATGTCTTCCATCGTGGCATCGATTTCCTCGCGAGCCTCGTCGTCCGTCAACTCGATATCGTGCGCCTCCCGCACATGCTCGCGGTATTTTCGGACGAGCGCATCCTCGCTGGCAGCCCGGATGATCGTTCCATCCTCCGTGCAGATCACGCTCAGTTGTCTCTGTCTCTCCATTGCGCGTCTCCTTATCCATATGAATCTCACCACGCCGACCTGCTGTCGGATTCGCAGCGGCCCCAGGGCCAAGGCGCAAGGCAGATAGCGCGGCATAACGACGGGCAGAGATGAGAGCAGGGACAACGCAGCAACGAGTAGACCGAGTTGGCAGAGTTGAGTGAGGGAGCCAGGTGACGAGGACCCATGCAATACCCTGGTGACGCCAATTTTACGCGCGTGCCGGGGGGATGTCAAACTGCCTGCCACACAAAAAAGCCGGGCTATCACCGCCTCGTGACGGTGATGACCCGGCTATCTATCCTTGTCGCCTGATTACGGGGTTTCCGTAGAGAGCGCCGTGCGCAACTGCGGGAACAGGATCACCTCGCGGATCGACGTCTGCCCAGTAAAGAGCATGATCATCCGGTCAATGCCGACCCCCAACCCGCCCGTGGGCGGCATGCCATGCTCCAGCGCCGTCAGGAAATCCTCGTCCATCGGGTGCGCTTCCTCGTCCCCCTCGCTGGCGGCGCGAATCTGCGCGGCAAAGCGCTCGCGCTGATCCAGGGGATCGTTCAACTCGGTGAAGGCGTTCCCCGACTCTAATCCCGCGAGAAAGAACTCGAACCGCTCCACCAGATGCGGCGCATCGGGCTTTTTCTTGGCCAGCGGCGAGATTTCCACCGGATAGTCCAGCACAAAAGTCGGCTGGATGAGGTTGCTCTCCGCGTACTCGTCGAACAACTCCTGCACCAGCTTGCCCCAGGTGGGTTGCTCTTTGATGGTCAGGCCGCGCTCCTGCGCTGCTGCCCAAAGGCTGTCCCGGCCCTGGTGCTGCTCAATGTCCACCCCGCTATGCTCCAGGATGATGTCGCGCATGGTGACACGTCGCCACGGCGGGGTCAGGTCGATCTCCTGCCCCTCGTATGTAATCACCTGCGTGCCCAACACCTCTTGAGCCACGGTGGAGTACATCTGCTCGACTATCCGCATCATGTCCTGGTAATCAGCGTACGCTTGGTACAACTCGAGCGCAGAAAACTCGGGGTTGTGCTGGGTGTCGATCCCTTCATTGCGAAAGTTGTGTCCGATCTCGTACACCCGATCCAGGCCGCCGATAATAAGCCGCTTTAAATACAATTCGTCGGCGATGCGCAGGTACAGGGTGGCATCCAGCGCATTGTGATGGGTGACAAAAGGCCGGGCAGCGGCCCCTCCATAGATGGGCTGCAACGTCGGCGTTTCTACCTCCAGGAAGCTCTGCGCGTCCAGGAAACGCCGGATGGCCGAGACGATCCGCGTGCGCGTGATGAATACCCGGCGCACGTCATCATTTGCCAGCAGGTCCAGATATCGCTGGCGATAGCGGGTCTCCACATCCTTGAGGCCATGCCATTTCTCGGGCAAAGGCCGCAGGGTTTTGGAGAGCAGCTTCAGGTTCTCGACCTCCACGGTGATCTCGCCTGTCCTGGTGGCGAACAGGTGCCCCTCCACCCAAACGAAATCGCCCATATCCAGGTCGCGGCGAAACATCTCGTATGGCTCTTCACCGAGCACATCCCGCCGCAGGTAAATCTGCAACCGTCCGGCACCATCGGCGATATGGGCAAACGTGCTCTTGCCCATGATCCGAATGGCAACCAGGCGGCCCGCCACCTGCACGCGGACCTGCTCGCCTGCTGGCTCACCTTCTGGGGCTCCCTCCGGTGCGCTTTGAAACGCGGCGACCGCTTCGGCGGTGGTATGGGTCGTGTCCACGCGGGCGGGATAGGGGTTAACGCCCGCTTCGATTAGGCGCTGCAACTTGGCAACGCGTTGTTCTCTGCGATCATTTGATTCTGGCATAATCGTTCCTCGGCCAGTGTAGGATACTGGAATCGGGCAAGTTCAGGCAGCCTAGGCGATAGAGACGATCTTGACCTGCATGGCTCCGCCGGGAGTATTCACTTTCACCACGTCGCCAACGCGCTTTCCGATCAATGCCTTGCCCAAGGGGGACTCGTTGGAGATACGTCCCTGGAGAGGGTCCGCTTCCGTGCGGCCCACAATCTGGTATTCCTCAGGCTCGCCGCCATCCTCGAGAATAGTCACAGTGGCCCCAAGAGCCGCTATCTCATGCTCGCCGTTGCTCTCCAGAACCTGCGCATTTCCGAGGATGGCCTCAATGCTCCGAATGCGGCCCTCGACAAAAGCCTGCTCCCGCTTGGCCTCTTCGTAACCAGCATTCTCGGAAAGATCGCCCTCGTCAATGGCCGATTTCAGGCTCTGAGCAACCTCGGTACGCCTGATTGTGCGCAGATACTCCAGCTCTTCTTCGAGCTTTTTCCTGCCCTCGGGGGTGAGAAAATGGGTTCCGTCAACCATATCAGTACACTTGCCTCTTTTTGGGATAGAAAAAAGCGCCCACAGGCGCATCATCGGTACCGAACCAGTCTCTATTATAGTGAAGAACCGGTAATTTTACAAACAGGATTTGAAAAGAAACCGAGACCGACTACACTATGCAAGCCCATCTCGACCTGCAACACTCAACCTGCACCGCACGTCATCCCGATAGGAGTCCTGTATGAAGAGTACGCCTGTGCGCCTCCTGCTGATCCTCCTCCTGAGCCTGATCCTGGCGAGCGGGCACATGCTGCCTGCCTCAGCCCAAGGGGCCGTGGTGCGCGTGGTACCGCCCAGCATCGAGGTGGGCCAGGGCCAGTTCGTCGTAATCGGTATCGCCGTAGAAAATGTGGCAGACCTGTACAACGTGGATATTCGCCTGCTGTTCGACCCCAACATCCTCGAGGTGGTGGACGATGACTCGGACCGGAGCGGCGTTCAGATTACGCCGGGCCAGGTCCCCTATCCTGAAGACGTGTGGGTGAACGTGGCAGACAACTATGCGGGCACGATCCAGTACTCTGTCTCGCAGATCTCGCCCCGCCAGCCCTTTGCCGGGTCGGCCACCCTCTGTAGTGTCCGCTTTTACGCCAAGGCGCTGGGAACCAGCCCCATCGAGATCATGACGACAGACGAATATGGCGAGGTCATCGCGGTGCTTGGTACGGAGGAGGCGGAGATGATCGACGCGACCGCCGAACAGGGGGAGGTTGTCGTCACGGAAGAGAGCGACCCGCCCATCATCCCGCCGTCGCCGCCAACGCTGGGGCCCACGGCTTTTGCAACGGCCTTGCAGGCCGGTTCCACCCCCAGCGCGACGCCCACGAACCAATCGGCCTACCCGATAGGCACGTCCACAACTGCGCCCCCGGCGCACACGCCCGCCCCGCCGCCCGGCTATCCGGCTCCCACAGCGGCCAGCTCCCAACCCTCGCCGAGCGCGTCGCCCACCCCCACACAGGCGGCGACGATCTCGCCGGAAGGTTCGCCGGAAACTCCGCCGGAAAGCCCACCCTTGCCTACGGCCACTTTCTCCGGCTCGATGCAGGCGGCATATCCCGAACTGACGGGCACGCCCCCCGCCGCAGACCCGGCTGGCGCAGAGGCTACCGCTACGCCCCCCACCGAGACCGACATGGGAAACCCTGCTGCGGCCAACAGCGCCACGCCTATCGCCGGTCCGGCACTAGCCACTACGGAGGAGCCTGCCGCGGCCCCAACGGCGGCCAACGAGCCTCCGCCTGTCGACTCTGCGCCCGCCGAACCGGCGCCGCCCCCCTCCACACCACAGCCCACCCCCTTGATCCCACGGGGACTGTTCTTCGTGCTGGTGGCCGGGTTGGTCCTATGCACGGGGGCACTGTTCGTCTATCTCTGGCGGGGCAGGAAAAGCGCAGGGGAGTAACAGGGGCTAGGATTTTTTAGCGCGGCAAGTCTCGACTATCAACAACTCCAGGGCGAGTCTGGCCTCGATGCGCCCCGTCTTGATGGCCCGGTCCATCTCTAACACGCGGCGGTGGATGGATTCCAGTTCTTCCATCTGAAAATGCCGGGCCTGGCGCAGCAGCTTGGTGACGACAAAGGGGGGCACGTGTAGATCCTGGCGAATTTGCGCTTCACTCGCCCCCCTGTCCGCCAGGTCTTTGGCTCCCAGGATCAGCCGGAACTGGCGGGCGATCATCGTCAGGATATAAAGCTCGTTCGCGTCCCCGGCCAATAACTCTTGCAGGGAGTGCATGGACTGTCGCCCCTGGCGCAGGCCCAGGGTGTCCACCAGAGCAAAGATGGTCTCCTCGTGACTGGCACTCACCATCGCCTGGACATCCTCTGCCGCAATGGGCCGCTCATAGTTCACAAAGGCAGCCAGCTTTTCCATCTCTGTATCCAGCAGGCGCAGATCAGCGCCCACAAAGGCGATCAACAGCTCCACGGCCTCACGGGTGATAGCAGCCTTTTTCATCTGGGCGCGCGAGCGCACCCACTCCCGCAACTTGGCATCCTGCACAGGACCATACTCGCGCACGTGCGCGTCCTTGCTATTGGCGGCTTCTTTGAGCACCGCATGGCCGCTCGGCAGCAAGCGGGTTTCCACGAAAATCAACCGGGTCGATGCAGGCAGGTGCGGCAGGTAATCCAACAGCTTTTGCAGGTCGTCGTTCCCGTCCGTCGGCGCATCCTTGGAGGGGGTACCCTTCGAGGGGGCGCCCTTTTTCGAACGGCGCGCGCGCCCTTGCCCGGCAAAGCGCTGCAACAGGTCCTCGACGATCACCATCCGCCTGTCGGTCAGGAAGGGCATCGTGTTGCAGGCATTGATGACCTCGTTCAACGTCACCTTGCGCCCGTCGAGCACACTGATATTCAGGTCTCCCATGCCGTCGCCCATAATCTGTTGTTTCAGACTGGCGACCGCTTCTGCGCGGGAGAACTCTTCGTCACCGTGCAGAATGTAGTACATATTCCTCAGCCTGCTCATGCCACGTGAGCAACACGCGGTGTATCACCATCTGCCCCGCTGTCCGGCGCAACACCGCGCGCACGCGCACGCCGCTTACATCGGCGGTGGTCGTCACGTGCCGCTGCACCGTCATGCCCAGCGGGCGCACCGCCAACAGGGCCATGCTGACAGCCGAAGCGACCCGCGTCAATCGCGTGAACCGCGACTTGGCAGGCAGGCTGGCGGCCAGATAGGCGACGGTCCCCGTTACCAGCGCGGTTGTCGCCAGGTTCGTGCCACATCGGGGATGCGTCGCCAACCAATACTCGTTTCTGTTCAGGCGCTCCAGAGCCTCCACCACGGCGTCCGCCACGGCGCAGGTATCCACCTCACCATACAGCCAAAAGCCCTTGAGATCACTGCGACCCACCAGGCGCAAGCCGGGCTGCTTGTTGCTCAACAAGTGGATCGTGGCATGCTCCAGGGCGTGGTTCTGCCTTACGCGTGTGACTATCGATAGGTCCACCGTCTTCCCCTCAAGCGAAAATAATGACTTCACGCTCGGTCAATGTATGTCCGAGCGCCAGAATATTGTACTATACGCGCCCGAGGTCTACAAACGCCGCTTTATGTCTTGGACTGCGTCAAGTTGGAGCGCCGCCACCCCTGGCCAATGGTGCTAACATTTGGTGGTCACGGAAAGAGATGCAACTCCGCGATAGAAACGGCTTTCAGCCCATTTATCGGTTAGGGAGCGTTGGCG
>Ga0209347_1001816_pt1 | contig 31408 bp, 22 predicted proteins | sample AutmiccommuBRH23_FD_187382 | JGI IMG/M metagenome (GOLD analysis project Ga0209347, IMG submission 187382) | Deep subsurface microbial communities from Mt. Terri, Switzerland - Autotrophic microbial communities BRH/23 (SPAdes) (version 2) | ecosystem: Environmental > Aquatic > Deep subsurface >...
AACTCCTGCCCCAGGAAGAAACCCTGGAACTGCTTAAGCAAAAAGGGGAATTGTTTATCGGGATCCCCAAGGAAAGCCAGTACCAGGAAAAACGCATCTGCCTCACCCCCGACGCCGTAAACGCCATTACCGCCCACGGACACCGGGTGCTCATGGAATGCGGGGCCGGGGAAGGCGCCAACTTCTCGGACCTGGAATACACCAACGCTGGGGCCGAAATGACCCGCGATACCAAAAAGGTATTTACCTGCCCCCTGGTTTTAAAGGTAGAGCCGCCTACCCTGGCCGAGATACAACTTTTAAACCCGCAGGCGACCATTATCTCCGCCCTGCAGATTAAAACCCAGACCCGTAATTACTTTGAACAGCTCGCCAAGAAACGGGTGACGGCCATCGCCTTTGAATACATCCGCGACGACGATGGGAAATACCCGGCCGTACGCAGCCTGAGCGAGATCGCCGGGATCGCCTCCGTCCTTATCGCCGCAGAGATCATGGCCCGGGGCGAGGGCGGCAACGGCCTGATGTTCGGCAACATCAGCGGGGTCCCCCCCGTGGAGGTCGTGATCCTGGGCGCGGGCACCGTAGGCCAGTACGCGGCCCGTTCGGCCCTGGGGCTGGGTGCCAGCGTAAAGGTGTTCGATAATTCCCTGACCAAGTTGCGCAACATCCAGAGCAACCTCAAACAAACGGTCTTTACCTCCACCCTGCAGCCCAAGAACCTGCTCAAGGCGCTCAAACGCTGCGATGTGGCCATAGGCGCCCTCCGGGGCCTTAACCGCGCCCCGGTGGTGGTTACCCGTACCATGGTGGAATCCATGAAAAAAAGGGCGGTCATCATCGATGTCAGCATCGACATGGGCGGCTGCTTCGAAACCTCGGAACTCACCACCCACGAGAACCCCATTAAGGATAAATACGGGGTGCTGCATTACGGGGTGCCCAACATCCCCGCCCGCTACCCCAAAACCTCCTCTATTTCCATCAGCAACATCTTTACCCCCTACCTCCTGAAAATCGGGGAAGACGGAGGCCTGGAAAATTCGCTTCGGTTCGACAAGGGCCTCCGCAACGGCCTCTATATGTACCACGGCATCCTGACCAACCGGACGGTGGGCGAATGGTTCGACCTGAAATTCAGCGATATTAATTTCCTTATCTTCTAGCATGCCCTTTATAAAACGCCTCGGCTTTTTCCTGGTCGGCCTCTCCATTGGCCTGGTCTTCCTGGCTTTCTTCCTGAAACGCAAGGCGGAAGGCACAGGGACGGAATTCTGCTACTTCCCCAATTGCAGGGTCTTGAAAGAACTGCGCGCCAAACCGCTGGCCTATTCGGCCGGTATCCGGGAACTCATGGAAACAGGACAATTGGATTCCCTTGCCATTAGTGGCTTCCTGAACGACGGGGATGTTGATTTCGGGCGGAGCAAAACAAAAAACAAACCCTGTAGCATCTATTTTATAGAAGGCAATAACAAGGGTCAAGAGGCGGTGCTGCAGGTTCAGAATTGCAGGGATTCCGTGCTGATCCTGGCCATGGAATAAGGGAAACCCTATTACTTGCAAAGGCTAGCCATGGGTCACCGCTTTTTAAAAACCAGTAAAGCGCTGCCCGCCACCCCGGCAACCACCAGTCCGAAATCTTCATAAATCCCCAGGCCCATGGCGGCGGAGAAACCCAATAAAGACCAAAGGAAGGGGATCAGCAATAAATAGCGCGGGATCCTCCCAACCGAAAACATCAGCAGGCCGAAGGTAAAGATGGTGGTGGGGCAAGGCAAACCAAAGGTCGGCATTTCCGGGTAGGTATGGCCAAAGGCAACAGAAAGAGCAGGGTATACCAGCAGGGCATAGCTGATAAACGCCCAGGCCGCAACCGCTTTCAGGGAAGACGGCCTCCCGTAGATGACCCCCTGCCTGTGAACCAGTGCCTGGTACCCGAACAAAAAGCCCTGGGCTATAAACAACAGCCCGAAAATATAGGCCGCTTTATTGATGTCCGAAAAGTAAAGGATATGGTATACAAGGCCCATCCATATCCAGAAAGCGCCCAGCATCAGGTTAACCATGCGCGAAGGGGTAGGTTTCCCCCTGTAGGCCAGGGCCACCATACCAACCGCCAGGAAAATCATAAAAACCTGGACGGGCCATACATCGAGGTTATACCGCCCGAATACCGCCAGGAATTCTTCTAGGGTAAATGGCATATTCTGAATTTATGCAAACCTATCCCCTGCAGGCCTGACCTGAAATGACCCCGCTCATATCAGGGCCCGGCGGATGCCAGCCCAGTATTATTTGTTAAGCTCACCTCTGCCTGGTAAGGTTTTATGCGGTTTCGGACAATAAACCGGTTGTTTCATCCTAAGCCAGGACAAAGGACTTCTTTATTGTATTACCTTGAAGGTACCCCCAGCCCGCCATGGCACATAGCCGTGCAGGAAACCCAAAACGAAAACCGCTTTTCTGAACCAATAATAACAACCTAACACTGACGATTATGAGAAAATTATGTCTTTTTTTATTAGCCGGCCTGCTCGGATTGCCATTGGCTACTGCCCAGGTGGTCGGAAGCCAGCTGTACCGGAGGGTAGCTCCTGAAAACCTGGAAGAGTACCTGAAGCGGGAAACTACGTATTGGAAACCCTGGGCCGAGAATGAGGTAAAAAAGGGAAACCTCACCTTCTGGGCGGTATTACTGCGCATAGATGGCGCAAACAGGGATACCGAACCGAACATCCTTATTATAAATAATTTTAAGGATGTAGACAAAGGCGCCAACTGGGGCGGGATTGCAGAAATGTTTCCCAATGTTAAAATGGAAGACATCCAGACACAAACCCTGTGTACTGATACAGACCAGATCTTTGTAAGGGGGATTCCCGGGAATAGCATACGAAAGGAAAATGCCAGCCCGGAAGTAGATTACAATTACATAAGGCTAATCTACCACAATGTGAATGACCTTGCCAAGCATCTGGCTTTTGAGGCAGACTCCTGGAAACCTCTGGTGGTAAAAGCCATGCAAGACGGGAAAACAACCATGACCGGCTGGGGCAACGGTACGATCATCCTTCCAGAATCGGAGGATTTCAATTACCAGAGTTTTTCATATGACCTTTTTCCCTCTGCCCAGGCCGCACTCGGCCCTGGATTCAGTGAGGACTTCACATTCCCTGAAGGCTTCTGGGCTCCCATTGACGGTAACTATGCCGGTCCGAGGAACGGACATTTATACCGGATTGTGGCTACGGCAACTGCCCCTGCGAACGAATAATTCTATGAGGATTGCATCATTTAAGGGGCCTTCCACAACGGAAGGCCTTTTTTCGTAATTTGAATTGCTATGACAGCTATGAACAAATCCATCTTATCACTCCTTGTTTTTTGCCTGTTGCTTTGCCTGAATTGCGCAAAACCAATCGAAAAAGGAAGCCCGGGTCACCTGGCGGAGGTTACCTTGTCGGTTGGTGCCGAACCCCTGAAAAATGCCGATGCCACCCCCGGGGATTGGTTGTCCTATGGCAGAAACTACAGTGAAGACCGGCACAGTACCTTAAATGAAATCAGGAAAAGCAATGTAGACAGCCTGGGGCTGGTATGGAGCCTCAACCTCGGGACCAGCAGGGGAATCGAGACCACCCCCCTGGCTGTAGACGGTATCCTCTACCTGACAGGGCCCTGGAGCATAGTGTATGCAGTGGATGCGAGGAAGGGTGAATTAATCTGGACCTTCGATCCGCAGGTACCGAGGGAATATGGCGAGATTGCGTGCTGCGATGTAGTGAACCGGGGCCTGGCCCTCTATGAAGGGGAGTTATTCCTGGGGGCCCTCGATGGCCGGCTTATCGCCATAGATGCCGCAACGGGGAATAAAAATTGGGAAGTACTCACCGTAGACCAGTCAGAATCATATACGATCACAGGGGCGCCGAGGGTGGTAAACGGGAAGGTAATTATTGGCAACGGCGGGGCCGAATACGGGGTACGGGGTTATTTCTCGGCCTATAATGTAGAAGATGGCACCCTGAATTGGCGGTTTTATACGGTACCGGGAGATCCTTCCCTCCCATTTGAATCGAAAGCGCTCGAGGATGCGGCCAAAACATGGACAGGCCGGTGGTGGGAATCCGGGGGTGGCGGCACTGCATGGGACGCATTTGCCTATGACCCGGAACTAAACCTGTTATATGTAGGGGTGGGTAACGGGTCTTTATGGAACCAGAATTTCCGTAGTCCCGAAGGAGGCGACAACCTCTACCTGTCTTGTATCCTTGCAATCAATCCCTCCGATGGAAGCCTCGTTTGGCATTACCAAACTACACCTGGCGACACATGGGACTACACAGCCACCCAGCACATCCTCCTGGCCGACCTGGAGGTTGGCGGAAAAAAGCGAAAAGTACTAATGCAGGCGCCTAAAAACGGATTTTTCTACGTGCTCGACCGGGCAACGGGCGTCCTTATCTCCGCAGAACCTTACGTGTATGTAAACTGGGCAGAACGTGTGGATTTGAAAACCGGGAGGCCTGTGGAAACCTCCTTTGGGCGGTATCAGGATATAAATGCACAGATATTCCCGGGGCCCGCCGGCGGCCACAACTGGCAGCCCATGGCTTTCAACCCCGAATCCGGGCTGGTCTATATCCCTGCCCGCGAACTATCCATGGTATACGGACAACCCAGGGAATGGTCGTACCAAACTGATAAAAGGAAAGTAAACCTGGCCATTGGCTTCGATAAGAACCCACAGTTCCGTACAGACACCATGGCCCCTGAAACCCAGGGGAAACTCATCGCCTGGGATCCGGTAAAGCAAAGGGAAGCATGGAGCGTAAAACACCGCTCTCCCTGGAATGCCGGGGTACTGAGCACCCCGGACCTTATTTTTCAGGGAACTGCGGAAGGCAGGCTGGTGGCCTATGACGCGTATAATGGCAGTACCCTGTGGCAGGCTATTGTGCGCTCAGGGGTGGTGGCCCCGCCTATTACCTATGAAGTGGATGGGAAGCAATATCTCACCGTTGTTGCTGGATGGGGCGGGGTGCTGGGCAGGTCCGTACGTTTCACGGACCAGTACTACCCTGGAACCATTTACACTTTTGCCCTGGGCGGACAGGCAAAACTCCCTCCCTTTCCAAAGCTGGTATCGGAATTAATCGATTTGCCCACAAAGGCAGATAGTGCCACGATTGGCCTGGGAGAGCAACATTTTGACCGGTTCTGCCAGCGTTGCCATGGCACTCCCGGCGATGGTGGCGGTGCCATGCCCGACCTTAGCTATTCACGTTCGGAGGTGTTCGAACAATTCGAAAACATCGTCCACGGAGCCTACCTGCCGAAGGGGATGCCCAATTTTAATGACCGGCTTGTGGCTGAAGAGATTAATGCAATAAAAGCCTACATCCTGAATGCCGCTAGTATTTTAAGGGATAAGCAGACAGCGGATACCCTACAGCACGTCGGCCTGCATTGAAAGGAACTGAAGTGTTGGGGTATTTCATCCGGGCGGGATGTTTATAGGCCAATATTTTTATTTGCTGGCAACAAATTAGTAGCTTTAAATCGGGCGGCACACAACCTAATTTTAAATTCCATCTATGGTGTTTTTCCGCCAGTGCTAAATTTCACTCCTTATGAGGCACCTTATTATATGTTTCACTACTATGATTGCCTTCCAGGCCGGATGGCCCCAGGACCGTCTTTCGGGCAAAAGCTTTGCCACCCGCTCCGAAGTCCTCGCCACCCACGGTATGGCCGCCACCAACCATCCATTGGCAACACAGATAGCCGTGGAAATCCTTAAAAAAGGAGGTACGGCGGTAGATGCGGTTATTGCGGCCAACGCCTTCCTCGGTTTTGCCGATCCGGCCATGAACGGGATCGGGGGCGACCTCTTCGCCATCGTCTGGGACCCCGCGTCCAAAAAGCTTTTGGGCCTTAACGGCAGCGGCCGTTCTCCGGAAGGCTTAACCCGTGAGTTCCTGGCAAAACATGTTGAAGACGGAGGCAGTTATTCCCAGGGGGTGCATTCGGTGACCACCCCGGGTTGTGTGGATGCCTGGTTTACGCTGCACGGGCGCTTCGGCAAACTGCCCATGGCCGACATCCTGCAGCCTACCATTGACTATGCCAGTGAAGGGGTCCCGGTTACCCAGGAAACCGCCGACAATTTCGCCATGGAAGCGGCCCACTTGTCGGCATTTGTAAAGGAATCCTTTAAAAAAGTGTTTATGCCCAACGGCAGGTTTCCGGTAAAAGGCGAACTATTCCGCAACCCCGACCTTGCCAATTCCCTCAGTATCCTCAGTGAACAGGGTCGGGATGGCTATTATAAGGGTGAAATAGCTGGCAAGATTGAAGCCCATATGAAAAAGCATGGCGGCTTCCTCCGGGCCTCCGACCTGGAAAAGCAGCAGGCCGAATGGGTAGCGCCCGTCTCGGTGAACTACCGCGGGTACGATATCTGGGAATTGCCCCCGAACGGCCAGGGCATGGGGGCCCTTCAGATGCTTGCCATCCTGGAGAATTTTGATATCGGCGCGATGGGCTTCGGCTCTGCGGAACACCTGCACCATTTCCTGGAAGCCAAAAAACTGGCCTACGAAGACATGGCTGCCTACTACGGGGATCCTGAAGCCGGGGAGATCCCTATTGAAACCCTGCTCTCGGAAACCTATGCCCTGGAGCGCAGCGGCCTGATAGATCCTGGCAAAGCGGGCATTTACCATCCCGGCCTCCGGGGAGGCGACCATACCGTGTACCTTACCGTGGCCGATGAAAACGGGATGATGGTTTCCCTGATCCAGAGCAACGCCTGGATCTTTGGTTCTGCCGAAGTGCCCGACGGGCTTGGGTTTCCCTTGCAAAACCGGGGCGCAGGCTTTATCCTGAAGGAGGGCCATATCAATGATTACGCGCCCGGGAAACGGCCCTTCCATACCATCATCCCCGCTTTTATCACAAAGGATGGCGAACCCTATATGAGCTTCGGGCTTATGGGCGGCGACATGCAGACCCAGGGGCACGTTCAGGTTGTGATGAACCTGGTTGATTTCGGGATGAACCTGCAGGAAGCAGGCGACGCGCCAAGGGTATACCACAGGGGTACCACCAGCGGCAGCGGCCACCTGGAGGTTGTGGGAGATACCTATATGGAATCGGGCTTTGATTATGAGACCCGGAGTAAGCTCATGGACAAGGGCCATAACCTCCGGATGGGGAAAGGCATTTTCGGTGGGTACCAGGCCATCATGAAAAAAGACGGGGTCTACTACGGGGCTTCCGAATCGCGGAAAGACGGACAGGCTGCCGGGTACTGAATTTAGCCCCTGCAAACGCTTCAACCCCTTTACTGAAAACTATAGCAATTACAACCTAACCAACACTATGATCTGCCTGCCGCTAACCCTGATGTTCTCATTAGCCATCCCCTTTGCCCTGGGCGCCCAGGGCGCCAGTATACAACAGAAACTTGGCTATCCCGAAGACGCAAAACTGCTGATCCTCCATGCAGACGACCTGGGGGTCTCCCATGCCCAGAATACATGCAATATCCGGGCCCTGGAAAAAGGCCCGGTGAACTCGGCCAGCATCATGGTCCCCTGCCCCTGGTTTGCGGAAATAGCCGCTTATGCGCGGGAACACCCGGAAATGGATTTCGGGTTGCACCTCACCCTCAACAACGAATGGCCCTATTACAATTGGGGGCCCGTACTGCCTTATTCCGAAGTGCCGGGCCTGGTAACTCCTCAGGGATTCCTTACCCCAGACTGGGACAGCCTGAAGGAACGTGCCGGCGGGGAAGAAGTAGAGCGCGAACTGCGGGCCCAGATCGAACGCGCTTTGGACTTGGGCATCAACGTCACCCACCTCGATTCGCATATGTTCTCCGTCTTCGTGAAACCCGAATACCTCGCGGCTTATAAGAAATTAGGGAAAGAATTCGGCCTGCCGGTGCTGCTGAGCCCTAACCTGATCAGCATGCAGGGGATGGACCCGGATGAACTGCTGGAAGAGGACGACCTGGTAGCAGACTATGTACATATGGCTTATAACAACAAAAATGAAGGCGGCCTCTCTCAATTCTACCGGGAAACCCTCCGAAGCCTGGAACCCGGGCTGAACGTGCTGCTAATCCACCCGGCCGTGGATAACGAGGAAATGCAGGCGGTAGCGGCAGGTCGGATTGACTTTGGAGCTGCCTGGCGGCAGGAAGACCTGGATTTCTTTACCAGCGGCGAATGCGAACAAATCCTCAAAGAAGAACTGATTATCCTGGTCACCTGGAGGGAAATCGGGGAAAAACTGGCTATCACCAAAAAGTAAAAACCCATGCAGAAAAAAGGGAGTGGCAATCTATCGCGCAGGAAATTCATTAACCTCGGGGTTCAGGGCTATGCCGGGATACAGCTAACCCAGGCCCTGGGGACAAGCCTGCTGGCCTCCGGATGTGAAACGGCAACGGCAAGGACGGTGGCCGGCGCCTGTTACCACGACTGCCCCGATACCTGCAGCTGGAAAATTACGGTCAGCGGGGAGAAGGTCACCCGCTTTGAGGCGAACAAGGAAAACCTCTTTACAGCGGGGAAACTCTGCGATAAAATGACGGCTTTCCCGGCAGATGTCACCTATCACCCTGACCGGCTGCTACAACCCCTCAAGCGGACAGGGAAAAAAGGGCAGGGCACCTTCGCCCCGGTTTCCTGGGAACAGGCGATAGGGGAAGTAGCGGGAAAACTGTCGGCCATCGTGGCCGATAAAGGCAGGGAAGCCGTACTGCCCTTTGTCTATGCCGGGACCCAGGGCCTTATCCAGGGCAGTTCCCTGAGCAACCGGTTTTTCGGGCACCTGGGTTCCAGCATGCTGGAGGGCACCATTTGCGGGGCGCCGGCCTATGCAGGGGTATCGGCCACCAATGGGGACGCGCTGGGCGTATTGCCGGAAGATATTGTCCATAGCCGGTATATTGTGCTCTGGGGGGTAAATACCATGAAATCAAACCAGCACCTTTGGCCTTTCATATTGCATGCCAGGCAGCAGGGCGCCAGGATAGTGGTGATAGATCCGATGGCCTCCGCGACAGCCCGGCAGGCCGACTGGCATGTGCAGCCGGCACCGGGAACGGATACGGCCCTCGCCCTCGGGCTCATACATATTATCCTTTCAGAGCAATTGCAGGACCAGGATTATATAGACCGCTATACCTCGGGGATTGAAGCGCTGGGGGAACACGTAGCCGCTTACCCCCTGGCCCGTGTAGCCGAAATCACCGGCCTGGAACCGGCAGCCATTACAACCCTGGCGAGGGAATACGCGGGCAGTTCCCCCTCCCTGATCAGGGTCCTGATAGGGCTGGAACACCATGCCAGCGGCTCTGATGCCTTCCGGGCGGTAGCCATGCTTCCCGCCCTTACCGGTGCCTGGCGGCACCAGGGGGGCGGGCTTATGCACTTTACCTTCGAGGCCTTCGGGCAGGCATTGAACTGGGAGGCCCTGGATTTTCACAAAACCCTCAACCAGAACAAGCGGCGGGCCATCAATATGGTACAACTGGGCAGGGCCCTCAACGATACTTCCCTCCAACCTGCCATTGGGGCGCTTTTTGTACACAACGCCAACCCTGCCGCTACCGCCCCCAACCAGAACCTGGTCTTAAAGGGCCTGGAACGGGAAGACCTGTTCACCGTAGTGCTGGAACATTTTATGACGGATACCGCCCGCTACGCGGATTACGTGTTTCCCGCCACCAGCCAGCTGGAACACTGGGACCTGATGGACTCCTGGGGCCAGACCTACCTGAACCTTAACGAGCAGGCAATCAGCCCCCTGGGGGAGGCCAAATCCAATAACGAGTTTTTCAGGTTGCTGTCTGCGGCAATGGGCTACGAAGCGCCTTACCTGTTCGAAGACGACCTTTCTATCATAAAAAAGACCCTTGATTCCAGCCATCCCTATCTGGAAGGGATCACTTTTGAATCCCTCAGGGAACAGGGCTGGGCGAAATTAAAGCTACCATCCCCCTGGCTGCCACACGCGGAGGGGAATTTTGTCACCCCCTCCGGAAAATGTGAGTTTTACAGCCATGCGCTGGAGGCTAATGGAGAGGAACCACTGCCGCAGTTCCGGCCTGTACAGTATTCCGCAGATTCCCTGAAGCAATACCCCTTACACCTCCTGACCGTAAAAACTTCCCATAATTTCCTGAATACCAGCCATGCCAACGTAGCGCACCTGCTGGAAAAGGAAGGTGCTGCCAGGCTTGACATGCACGAAGCCGATGCCCGGGAAAGGAATATTTCCGATGGGGATATCATCCGGGTCTTCAATGAGCGGGGGGAGGTATTGGTCAGGGCGAGGATCAGCGACCGCCTGCTTGCCGGGGTGGTAAATATGCCCCAGGGATACTGGTCGTCCCTTATGGAGGGAGGGTCCTCTGCCAATGCGCTGACCCAGGACCTGTTAACCGACAGGGGCCGCGGGGCTGCCCTTCAGGAAGCGAGGGTCCAGGTGGCAAGGGTTTAACCATTTGCAGACCGGTAGCCATATAATTATCCCATCCATATGTTCAGCTACTTAAGGAAAATCTGCCGGCAGCACCTTTGGGAGTACAAGCTTCCAGGTACCGGCCATATTCAATAGGAGAGATTCCTGATAGTAATCTCCCTGGAAGATGCTTCGGATAACCTTGTTCGCGAAACCAGAAAAGAGGACTGAACGCTTCAATTCCGGGTTCGGGATAGCACGAAACTTTGGTGCGATATACCATCTCCCCGAAGTTTCCATATGATTATAATCAGCGGTGTTTATAATAATTTTCTTACCTTCGTAAAACATAAACCTCTTAAAACCAATAAGATGAAAAGACTATTCTTAGTTTTCGCATGCATGCTCACAGGCTTGCTGAGCATGAACGCCCAGGGAGATTTCCGGGCAGGAGCCCACCTGGGGATCCCTGTAGGTGACGCGTCCGATTTTACATCTTTTACGATCGGGGCCGATATTTCCTACCTTTGGCCGGTTTCCGATATGTTTTCTGCGGGAATCAGCGCCGGGGTCAGCACCTATCCAGGGAAAGATGATTTTGAGAATTATTCTTTTATCCCCCTGGCTGCTTCGGGAAGGGTTAATTTTTCCGAGATGTGGTTTGCAGGGCTCGACCTGGGGTATGCCATCTCGATTGAAGAAGGCGACGGTGGTTTCTTTTACCAGCCTAAAATCGGGTGGACCAGCGGGGAATTCGACGTCTTCGCCTATTACCAGGGGATCAGCATAAGCGACAGTGAATTTGATGTGACCTCCGTAGGTGTGGGAGCCGCATTTAAATTATAGGTTAGTACGACTAAAAAACAAGAGGGCTGTTTCTTAAATCAGGAAACAGCCCTTATATTTATAAGGCGATTTAACAGCAGCCGTCCATGAAAAAAATTACCGCTTATTGTTTCTTGCTTTTCCTGTTCTTATCCCTAACCACCAAAGCCGATGTACGCCTCCCGGCTATTTTTGGCGACCATATGGTGCTTCAGCAACAAACTTCCGCAAAGATATGGGGCTGGGGAAACGCTATGGAGGAAATTACCCTGAGCAGTAGCTGGGATGAGGCAACATATACCACCAAAACCGATAGCTACGGTAACTGGAGCATAAATTTGCAAACCCCAGCTGCCGGGGGTCCATATGAAATAACCATCAAAGGAAACAATAACCTGAAGATCACCGATATCCTGATAGGGGAAGTCTGGCTGGGTTCAGGCCAATCGAACATGGAATGGTCAGCCAACCACGGCTTCGACAATGCGGAGCAGGAGGTAGCCGGGGCCAGGCATCGAGAAATCCGGTTTTTCCAGGTGGGGAAAAGGTCGGCCAACGCCCCCCAACTCGACCTGGAGGGAAGATGGGAAGTCTGTTCCCCGGAAAGTATGAAGCGATTTAGCGCCGTTGGCTATTTTTTTGCCCGCAGCCTGCAGGAAAAACTAAAAATCCCCGTAGGGATCATCAACAGCAGCTGGGGAGGCACCCCGGCAGAGACCTGGATAAATCCGGGCATCATCCAAAAGGACCCCGCTCTCGAAGCGGCCGCGGAGAAGATAAAACCTATGCCCTGGTGCCCGGAAGGCCCCGGCCAGACCTACCACAGCATGATCGCCCCCCTTATCCCCTTCCCGCTTGCCGGAGTAATCTGGTATCAGGGGGAAACCAATACGGCCAACCATGAAACCTATAGTAAAATGTTTACCGCTCTTATAGAGAACTGGCGTGACGAGTGGAAACGTGAACTCCCCTTTTACTATGTACAGATCGCCCCCTATAAATATGATACGCCGGAAGCAGGCGTGCTGGTAAGGGACGCGCAGCGGCAAACCCTTAAGGTGCCCCGTACGGGAATGGTGGTGGTAAGCGATATCGGGAACATAGACGACATCCATCCCCGGAACAAGTTGGATGTAGGGAAGCGGCTGGCAAACCTGGCCCTGGCCAAAACCTATGGCATGGAAAATATCCCCTTTTCCGGGCCCTTGTACAAAGGCATGGAAGTGGAAGGTAAAAAAATACGCGTGGTTTTTGACTATGCCGATAACGGCCTGGTGGCCAGGGGCGGGGCCCTCACCCATTTTGAAATCGCGGGGAGCGACGGCGTATTTGTAGAGGCTAACGCCAGGATCGACAAGAATACCGTGCTGGTTTCCTCCCCCAAAGTCAATACTCCGCAGGCTGTTCGTTTTGCCTGGAGCAACACCGCCGAACCTAATTTATTCAACAAAGAGGGGCTCCCTGCATCGGCATTCAGGAGTACCGATTAATGCGGAATAAACCGGTAGAACTCCATGCGATCCCCCTGGCCGTGAACAAACGCGCACCATCTGCCATGAAGAATATGTATAAATTTATTTTTAAAGTTGGCTTGTTTATGCTGTGGTATTCCCTGCCTGCGCAGATGGTACAGGTTTCGGGCATGGTGTTCGAAGATTCCAACGCAAATGGCAAACGGGATAAAAACGAGGACGGAATTCCCGGGGTAGTAGTCTCAGACCAGCAGCAAACGGCAATCACTGCCGAAGACGGGAACTACACCCTCGTTACCGATGGGCGGTTCCCCCATGTTTTCATCAGTATGCCTGCCAGGTACAGCGGCACCTACTATTATCCCCTTGCGGAGCAGGTAGACTTTCCGCTTGCCCAATCGGCTGTCGGGGATCGCTTCTCGTTTATTCACGCCTCCGATACTCATATAGATTCCCTGAACCTGCCCAGGATGGAGCGCTTCCGGAAAATGGCCGATTCGTTGAACGCCGATTTTGTAATCATTAGCGGCGACCTGATACGGGATGCCCTCAGGGTTTCGGAGCCAACGGCCAGGGACTATTACGAGCTCTATCTTTCGGAAATTCGAAAATTTAAAATGCCGGTTTTCAGCGCAGTGGGTAACCATGAGTTGTTCGGGATCGAGCGGGATAAGTCACTTGTCAGCCAGGAACACCCCTTGTATGGCAAAAATATGTTCCGGCATTACCTGGGCCCCAACTATTATTCCTTTAATTTTGGCGGCTTACATTTTGTGGGGATTGACGGGGTACAGTACCAAAACCTCTATTATTACGGAGGAGTGGATTCCCTACAGCTCCAATGGCTGGAAAAGGACCTGAAAACAGTGCCGGAATCAACCCCTGTCATAACCTTTAACCATATCCCCTTTGTTTCCCCCGGTTTTTCCTTTATGGATTTCGAAAATGATCCGTATTACGGACCTCAGTTGCTTACCCAGGCAAAGCTGCTTGAACACCGGCATATTGTTTATAATTTTGAAGAAGTGCTGGAACTCATAGGCGATCGCCCTTATCCCCTGGCCCTTTCCGGGCATTTCCATATGGCCCAGCAGGCCATGCTGCAGGGATCCGGAACCATTTTTGCCCAGACCGCTGCCATAAGCAGGCCCGATACCTTTGATTACAACGGATTTAAAGGGCGCTCAGGATTTACGCTCTATGAGGTAGCCGGCGGCAAAATACATTCTTCCACCTTTATTGCCCTGAATTTTCCTTAACCCTGGAGTTTTTTCAAAAATCCGCCTTTTAATATGCTCCCTGCGAGCCTAATATTTTATCTTGCTGCCGCAATCAAAAGTATCGCTATGAAGTACCCTTCCCGAATTTCTTTTACTATCAATTTACTATCTATTGCCCTTACCGGAGCCCTGATAATAATGGCCTGCATAACGCCCCTTCAGGCCCAGGAAAGCCAGGCATGGGTAGAGGTAAGCAACAAAAACAGCCAGGTGCTGCTTGAGGTTATGGCCCGGTATTTCCCGGAAAATGCCGGCAGGCTCGGAGTTGAAGGCTTTGACGAGGCTATCCGCGACCTCAGCCCCGGATACCTCGATCGGTATAAGGCCGACCTATTAAAAGCCCAGGCAATCCTGGAAGCTAAAATGGCAGTGACCGAAAACGGGCCTGTAAAGCAGGACCTGGAGATCATGCTGATGGAAATTAAGGACAACCTGGAGGAATTGCGGCTGGAAGAGCAGTATTTCCTGCCTTATTATGATGTTTCCTCCATCCTGTATGAGGGAATTCGTGCCTTGCTGGAAGACCGTATCCCTGCCGGCCGCCGGGAGGCAGCCCTGGTAAGGCTTAAGAAATATGCGGGAAGCGAGCGGGGTTATACGCCCATCACCGAACTGGTTATGCAGGAAATGCAGGGCGAATGGCCAGACAGCACCCGGATTGCGCCTTTCCGGGAAGAAGTGGAACGCAACCTTAATGCCAGCGAAAAATACATGACGGAGATCGGGACCCTCTTTGAATCCTTTGGATTAAAAGGGTATAAAAAAGACTACCTCAAACTGAAGGAACAGGTAACGGCTTATAACAACTATATACGTGATGAAATTTTACCGCATTCCCGGGAGGATTTCAGGCTGCCGGCCGAAGTTTACGCCTTCCGCCTTAAGGGGTATGGGGGCGACATGCCGGTGGATGAATTACAGCGCAGGGCCAAAGTGGCGTTTAAAGAATTGCAGGCGCATATGGAAGTCTTGTCGAGGGAAATTGCCAAAGCCCGCGGTTGGGAATCAAAAGGCTACAGGGATATGGTAAAGCGGCTGAAGGAGGAACAAATAGACAGTGCCTCTATCCTGCCGCTATACCGGGCGCACCAGGCGGAGATTGAAGCCATCATTGAACGGGAAGGGATCGTAAGCCTGCCGGAACGTCAGATGAAGATCCGGCTGGCGACCCCGGCAGAGAGCGCCGCCGCCCCGGCCCCCTTTTTCCGTGCCCCCAGGCTGATCGGCAACACAGGGGAGATCGGTGAATTTGTACTGCCCCTTGCCCTTTCGGGCGGGGCAGAAGGGACTTCGCTGAAGATCGACGATTTTACGCATGAGGCCGCCTCCTGGATGCTGGCCGCCCACGAAGGCCGCCCGGGCCATGAATTGCAATATTCCTCCATCATAGAAATGGGCGTCTCCCAGGCACGGGCGATCTTTGCGAGGAATAGCGTAAATTCGGAGGGCTGGGCCCTGTATATGGAAGAACAGGTACTCCCATTCATGCCGCTGGAAGGGCAGTTAATGGGATTGTGGAGCCGGGCATTCCGGGCGAGCAGGGCTTTCCTGGATCCGGGGTTAAACCTGGGCTCTATCAGCACCGAGGAAGCCAGATACTGGCTGCTGGAACAAAATGTGGCCTCCGAAGGATTAACCAGGGGCGAACTGGAGCGTTACCGTTACCGTGCCCCCGGACAGGCTACCTCCTATTTCAACGGCTACCTCCGGCTGATGGAGCTTCGGGCGGAAACCGAACTGCTGCTGGGACAGGATTTTAACAAAAAGGATTTCCACGATTTTATCCTGGCACAGGGGATCCTGCCCCCGGCCTTGTTGCGGAAGGCGGTCCTTGAAATATTCGTTCCGGCCGCGCGGACAGCGGGATAAGGACAGGGGCGAAACCAGATGGCCGGAATCCGGGCGCCGCGGACATTTGTTTTTGGTTTTTTGCGACTTCGGTTCCATGCAACATCAAATAAAGGCGGTCCCTTGCTAATAAGTAAAAAGATCAGTATACTGGCATCGGCATGGCCTTTGTGCGGCGCCAGGCCTGACCCGGATCTTACGCCCGGTCAATATAAAATTTGAATATGAAAATTGAGGATATCGAAAATATTGAACTGGCTTACCTTAACCTGCAGGATTACCAGGAACTGAAACAGGCCATGATCCTGGCCTATGATACCATGCCCGATGAATACTGGGAGGAAGAACACATAGATTCCCTTATTAAAAAATTTCCCGAGGGGCAGGTCGTCATTAAAATAAACGAAAAGATAGCTGGCTGCGCGCTTTCGATCATCGTGGATTACGAAGGGCTTTCAGACCAGCATACCTACAGGGAGATCACCAGGGATTATTCTTTTGAATCCCATTCGGATGACGGCGATGTGCTGTATGGCATCGATGTTTTTATAAAACCTGAATTCCGGGGCCTGCGACTGGGCAGGCGCCTCTATGACTATCGTAAGGAGCTCTGCGAAAAACGCAACCTCAGAGGGATTGCATTTGGGGGCCGGTTGCCCAATTACCATAAATTCAAGGATAAGCTTACCCCCAAGGAGTATATTGAAAAAGTGCGGCGCAAGGAAATACACGATCCCGTACTTAACTTTCAGATATCCAATGATTTCCACCCTTCCCGCATCCTTCAGAATTACCTGGAAGGAGACAGGGATTCGAATGACTTCGCGGTTTTGCTCGAATGGGATAACATCTACTACGAAAAGCCGTCCAAAAGGGTAAGCTCGAAGAAAAAGGTGATCCGTATAGGGTTGATCCAGTGGCAAATGCGTCCGTACAAGGACCTGGACGACCTGCTGCAGCAGGCCGAGTATTTTGTAGACGCCGTTGCTGGTTACCGCTCTGATTTTGCCCTTTTCCCGGAGTTCTTCAACGCGCCGCTCATGGCCGAAAATAATCATTTGTCCGAACCCCAGGCCATCAGGGAACTGGCCAAATATACGGACACCATCGTTCAAAAATTTTCAGACATTGCCATAGCCTACAACATTAATATCATCACCGGCAGTATGCCCGAATTAAAGGGGGAAAGCCTTTATAATGTAGGATACCTCTGCAAGCGCGACGGCGGCATAGAACGCTTCGTGAAAATCCATGTAACCCCGGATGAAGCCAAAGTATGGGGCATGCAGGGAGGTGATGAAATCAGGGTTTTTGATACCGACTGCGGGAAAATCGGGATCCTGATCTGTTACGATGCCGAATTCCCGGAGCTCTGCCGCCTGCTGGCCGAAGACGGGATGGACATCCTTTTCGTCCCCTTTCTCACCGATACCCAGAACGGTTATTCGCGCGTAAGGCATTGTGCCCAGGCCAGGGCCATAGAAAATGAATGCTACGTGGCCATAGCCGGGAGTGTGGGTAACCTGCCGAATGTACATAACATGGACATTCAGTTTGCCCAGTCGATGGTCTTTACCCCCTGTGATTTTGCCTTTCCCACCAACGGGGTAAAGGCCGAAGCAACCCCGAATACGGAGATGACACTGATTGCCGATGTTGATCTGGACCTGCTGCGGGAACTCAACCAATACGGCAGTGTCCGCAACCTCCGGGACCGTCGTAAAGACCTTTACGAGGTGATTCGCAAAAAGGATAAGAAATAATTTACGCGGGATAAACAATCTTTTAAAGAAGATCGTATATTCACATCACAAGTTTGTAAACCTATATGATCCACCCACATACTGAATTACAATATATTTCTGACGAAATAGGCCATGGGGTCGTGGCCACAAAACTGATCCCGGCGGGAACCATTACCTGGGTTCTCGACCCCCTGGACCGGGAATTCACCCCCTCCCAGTACCAAAACATGGATGCGCTTTACAAAGAGATCCTGGACACCTATACGTACCGGAACAACAAGGGCAATTATGTACTTTGCTGGGACCACGGGCGCTTTGTGAACCATAGTTTCAGGTCTAACTGCCTTACCACGGCCTATGATTTCGAAATTGCCATCCGGGATATACATCCCGGGGAACAGCTAACGGATGACTACGGTTATCTGAATGTTGAGACCCCTTTCAGGGGGATCGACGAGGGAACGGAAAGGAAGGTGGTTTACCCGGATGACCTGTTGAACTACCATGAGGTCTGGGATGAAAAATTACAGCAGGTCTTTGGCAGGATAACCAGCCTCCAACAACCCCTGCTTCCCTTCATTGGGGAGCCCCTCTGGAAAAAAGTGCAGAGCATTGTGTCGGGGAGGGAGGAAATGGACTCCATCCTTAAAAACTACTTCCAGCCGGAAACAGTTCAGAGGCGGTCTGTAGGCAGGTAAATCCATCGTAATGAAAACCAGAACAACCACCCGGGCAGGCCAAATGGATAACCCAGGCTTGTCTGTTATGGTTTTTATTGTGTTTTTTCTCCTTCTCCCGTCCTGTTCCGGGAAGCAGGAAGTACCTACGCCTGTCACCGGCCCCAATATCCTTGTACTGGTAGCCGATGACCTGGGATATTCGGATCCGGGATGTTTCGGGGGCGAAATTTCCACCCCCAACCTCGATGCTTTGGCAGCAGCGGGGATCCGGTTCAGCCGCTTCCATACCGCCCCTATGTGCGCCCCAAGCAGGGCCATGCTGCTCACGGGCACAGACAACCACATTGCAGGGATGGGCCGGCAGAACCTGGCCGCCCCTGTTTTTGGTTATGAAGGCGAACTCACATCAAGGGTGGTTCCCATCCCTGCCCTGTTGCGGCAGGCGGGCTACCATACATACATGGCGGGAAAATGGCATTTGGGCGGCGCGGAAACTGCCAATCCACATGCCAAGGGCTTCGAGCATTCGTTTGTTCTCCTGGAAGGCGTAGGCAACCACTATAGCGGGCTGGGGATTTTTAAGGAATCGGGCCGGTCACATTATACGGAAGACGGGCAGCCCGCAAGCTGGCCCGAAGGGCAGTATTCCACAGACCACTACACCGACAAACTTATTTCTTATATAAACCGGCACAGGGAAGACGGCAAACCTTTTTTTGCCTATGCGGCCTATACCGCTCCCCACTGGCCGCTGCAGGCAGACAGTTCCTACCGTAAAAAATACGAAGGCCGTTATGACGAAGGTTATGAGGTCCTTCGCCAGCAGCGGCTGCAAAACCTGCAAAAAGCTGGTATGATCCCGGAGGATGCCACCCTCCCACCCCTCCACCCGTTGGTAACGCCATGGGATTCGTTAAGCGCCAGACAACAGGCAACCGAATCGCGGAAGATGGAGTTATATGCCGCGATGGTGGATAACCTGGATGAAAACATCGGCCGACTTTTGAATTACCTTAAAGAAACAGGGCAATACGGGAATACCCTGATCATTTTTATGTCAGACAATGGTGCCGCGGGGGAAGACTATTACAGCGAAGCTTCCATACGGCCCTATCTGAATCCCTACTACAGCAATGAATATGAAAATATGGGGAGCGAATCCTCGCTGGTTTCTTATGGGCCGCCCTGGGCGGAGGCGGGTTCGGCTGCTTTTCGTTATTATAAGGAGTACACCACCAATGGCGGGATTATTGCGCCCATGATCCTGTCGGGACCCGGGGTGTCGCGGAAAAATACCATCCACCACGGGCTTGTTACCGTTATGGACCTCGCCCCAACCATCTATCAGTCCGCCGGGGTCTCCTACCCGGAAAAATGGGAAGGAAACCGGCTGTACCCCTTGACGGGCACTTCCCTCCTGCCCTTTGCCTCCGGGCAGGACGATATAGTACATCCGCCCGATTACGGTTTTGGGATGGAACATTCAGGTTATGCCATGTACCGGAAAGGCTCCTGGAAAATAACGAATAGCGTCCGCCCCTTTGAAGAGGAAAATTTTGAACTTTTCAACCTGGAAGTTGATCCCGGTGAAAACCGGAACCTGCGGGAAGAAGCCCCGGATAAGTACCGGGAACTTCTTACGGAATGGCGCCGGTATGCCACGGAAACGGGGGTGCAATTACCCCGCTGAAATCCTGATAGCATTAGCCGGGTTTTCCTTTTATTGCCGCGCCATGTCAGGAGGCTTTGTCTTCTTCTTTGGGCGGCAGCTTATATTCCTTGGGCTGGGGGTCTATGGGCTTTAATTCACGCCCTTTAAATGCCGGGTGGTCTGCCGGGATAAAATTGGCGCGGAACTGCATATAGGTCATGGGTTTTGGTGCGATGGGGTCCCCGTTGGGTTGGAGGATACCTCCACGGTAGGGGTTAAAATACTCCCAGACAATTTCACCCTCGGGGGTTACTTCAAAAAACCTGCCTTTGGGCCCTTCGTTTATAAAGGTGTTCCCGTTCGCCAACCGCTCAGCCCCGGAAATAAAGCCGCCGAAGAACGAGATGGTGTCTTTGGCGATATAGTGCCATACAGGCTTCTCAGGCCCAAACCTCCCACTGGCAAGCATTTGGTAACGGCCTTCGGCATCTACGGGGGGATCCAGTTCATAGACCGCAGAATAGGATAAACTGTCGGGGATAAGCGGAATTGCGTTATTATAGACGGTTAAGTGCCCCGCGCCGGGTTTGCCTTTCTCGATCCATCGCACGTCGTGCTGGCCAAACAATTGCTGGTCTGTTGAATCGCCCTTCCGGTAGTTCTTAGGGTTGCCCCAGCGGTAGAGGAAATCGCCGCCTTTGCCCCAGCGGCCCCCGGTATGCCCTGCGGCCTCCTCTGTAGTGGTACTGTGGTCTATAATGAAAATTTCGTTGAGATTAGGTGAACTAATGGCAATCTGATCCGGTTCTGCATTATAGTTAATGGCATTTACATGGTAAACGTCAGAACCACGGTTATAGGCCGTCTGGTTGCGCCATGCCCTGCCCGCGGCGTGCAATTGGTCCATACTGTCGGGGGTGATTTGGGGCGGCAGGGGCCGGCCCGCGTTGATATCCAGTAATTCCGGATGTGCGGCTACCTCCCCGAAATTCTCTTTTTTGGGGTCAAAATCCTGGATCATATGGTCCCAGATATGCCACTTCCAGACGATGTCGCCCCCGCGGGGTCCATTGGGTTTTATTTCCACGATCTGTGTGGGCCACAGACCTTCTTCCGGGATCAGCTCCGGCTTCCTTCCTGCCTGCAGTACTTCTTCTGCTGTCCGCGCTTCCCAGGCAATGGCGAGAACATTGCCATTTGGTTTCACGGCAATATCGTGGTGTGCGTGGTGCTCTTCATTCGCGTACTCAAAATCCCAGAGTATTTTGCCATCCCAGCTAATGTGCTGTATCCTTCCAGATTCCCCGCCGCCCGCGAACCTGGGGAAATCAGGATCGGTAGCCAATTGTGTCAGGGACCCGTCGTCATTCAGGTAAGGACTGCCAATGGCATAATTTCCTTTCCATTCATGTACCACTTCTCCCTTGCGGTTGATGAGATAAACGGAGGCCGAATTGGTCGGGTAAAACATCACGTAGCCGGGCGCAAGGCTGTCTGAGGTCCTGGTAAGCCCCCTCGGGATATAATGCCCGAACATATTCTTGTTGATGGACAAGGCATCCGGTTCCGGGGCCGGTACCTTTTCGGGTTCCCCTGATCCGCAATGCAAGCTCACGGCCACTGTAGTCATGGCCAGTAAATAGTAAATTATTTTTCTCATGTTTTTGGCTGGTTAGTCACAATCAGTTTTTGGCAGTTCATTAATTCGGGTGAAGGTTTACCTATCAGAAAGGTACACATTTTCCATTATAATTTTGCTTCCGGAAGCTAATTTGAACGTTCATCCTCAAGTATGCCCGTAAATAAACAAACCGAATGTACATAAGGTAAAATGGGGAGCCTTTTGTGATTTTAAGCCAGAGGCAGTATGATTTATGGTAATTTCCATTTTTACAGTATATATTTATAACCCAGGCCGGCCATCCCCACCCAATGGTGAGGAATAGTATCAGGTACCGGCAGGGCATTCCATGAAGCGAAGGTATTTTTTAACATCCTTATCGGCAGCGGGCCTGTTGCTTGTGCCGCCATTTATCCTGGCTGCCTGTTCATCGGAGAACAGCTACCTCCGGCATGCGGTCCCCCAGTCGCTTTTATCTGTTTGTGACACCCCTGTGCTGATTGAAATAGGCCGCGCTTACCTGGAAATGTTCCCCGACGAAAAGGAAAAAAGCGTGTTGTCGGCCCTGATCATGCGTAACCTGACAGCCGATAGCGATAATTATTCAGCTGAACTGATGGCCAAGATTACGGAAGAATTCCAAAACGGGCAGGTTGTTGAGGTTAACGGCTGGCTGCTGTCGTTAACGGAGGCACGCCAATGTGCGCTTTATTCCCTTGTAAATACCTGAACCCCGCATGCACACCGATTGTAGAAACCTTCCTGACAATTCGCTTATTGAAGGCGACCTCTGCATAATTGGTGCAGGAGCCGCAGGGATCAGTATGGCACTCGACTGGAAGGGAAGGCCGGAGAAGGTCATCCTGCTTGAAGGCGGGGGCTTTGAATACGAGGACCAGGTACAGGATTCCTATGACGGCGAAACTACTGGCCAGAAATACTATCCGCTCAAGGCTGCAAGGCTGCATTATTTCGGGGGGACCACCGGTCATTGGGCAGGGATGTGTTCGCCATTCGATGAGATTGATTTTAAGAAACGCTCCTGGGTGCCCCACAGCGGATGGCCTATAGAAAAATCCGATCTGGACCCTTATTACGAAAAGGCGCATACCCCGTTAAAGTTGGGGGCGTTTCCCTACGATTATGCCTTCTGGAAAGAAGAACTTGTAAACCCGGAACCCCTGCCTTTCGATCCCGCCCAGGTCTGGAACAAAATGTGGCAATATTCCCATGCCCGTTTTGGCCCCTTGTATAAAGAAGTGCTCGAAAAAGCGGGAAATATTCATTTATATACCCATGCGAAAGTAACGGAGCTCCGGGCTAATGAAACTGTAAGCAGGCTGGAGGAAGTAATCATAAAATTGCCGGACGGAAAATCACATAAGGTCCGCGCCCGAAGGTATGTGCTCGCCTGCGGAGCCATACAAAATGCCCGGCTGCTGCTGGCATCGAACCGCCAGGCCGCGGCAGGGCTGGGAAATACACACGACCTCGTAGGCCGTTATTTCCAGGAGCACCTGGAGATTGCATCGGCCGACTTCTGGTTTTTTAAACCCCGGCCCATGAACCTTTATACCTATTCCTGGAATAAAACAAGGGCTAGTGCAGAATTGGCGCTGACCGAACAAACCCAGCGGGAACATGGCATCCTCAACGGGACCGTCTCCTTCATGCCCCTCCGGATTGGCAAATACCGTATCCCAAAAATCCAGACCTACCAGGACGAGGATCCCCGTAAAGCCTGGGACAATATGAGCGATCGTTGGGGAGAAACCCTGAAAAAGGCCAGTGAGGTTGAAACCGGCCCGATTAAATGGTCATACCAGTTAAACACCCGTATAGAACAGGCTCCCAACCCTGATTCGCGCATTAGCCTGCTGAGGGAAAAGGATGCCTATGGCCTGCCGCGCGTAAACTTACACTGGGCTCTAACCCGGCTTGATAAACGGAGTATCCGTAAAATATATGAAATTCTGGGACGGCAGGCCGGGATTTCAGGGATTGGCAGGATACGCCTGAATGATTGGTTGCAGGATGAGGAAGAACCGGGCTTTCCCGACAGTACCAATGCAGGTTGGCACCATATGGGGACTACCAGGATGAGCGGCGATCCGAAAAAAGGCGTGGTGGATGCCGATTGCAGGGTACATGGGCTCGCCAACCTCTATATTGCCGGTTCCGCCTGTTACCCTACTTCCGGGGCACCCAACCCCACATTAACGCTTGTCGCCCTGTCGCTGCGGCTTTCAGACCACCTGAAACAACTAAAATAAAACAGGCATTCAGTGTACTCCGGCCATGGAGGATTGTATTTCTCCTTTCAGGCAATTCAAATTCCTTTGCATTTTAATGGGTTTGCCTGCTGCATTAAATTATAAATTTGAAGGAATTATCTTACCTGTAACTACTTCATTTTAAAATTAATAGCCAAAGGCGTACGCTGAATGAATTTTATGCGTTAATGAAGGAGAGGAACCATTAAACGTGCACCATCCAGACAACATTTACAAGGGTAAATCAACCCGCAAGGATTCTTACGGGCCCATCCTGTATCGGATCCTGCCTGGGCTGCTCCTTCTGGCAACGCTACCGGGATTTGGGGCGTTTGCCCCTCCCGGAAATACTGAAGACCCTGTTTTAATCAGTAAAGAAATCATCGTTGCCCACCCTGAGCACTGGGGTCCGGGGGCCAGTAATACTGTCCTCGATACTTTTGGGCCTGTAAAGGAATGGAAGCAAGACCGGTTGTACCTGCTGATGGAATCACCCGGTCTGGCTATTGATTATGCGGAAGGATTAGCCGGCGCAACCAGCGGTCATATTCCCCGGGAAGGCTTGCTGGAATTACTAAAAAATATTGTAACAGCCCCCGAAACCACCAGCCGCCGTATAGCTGCTGCCAGCCTTGCGAAGGGCCTTGACGAATATAAAGAGGCCTATGAGATTGCGGGGGCCTACCTCAATTCGCGGGATATCTCACCTGAAGATGCCATTGCCTTCCTCGATAACCGCTATGGCTATGCCAAGCTTGAAGACGCATGGAAATTATTGCACACGGCACAGCAGGCAAAACCATCTTCCCTGGATAAAGCCGGAATAAAGGATCAATTAAGGCGTATAGAAAGGAACTATCCGCAGAACATCCCTGTTCAGGATGCCCTAAAGGTGATCCACGACTTTTACGCCATCCTGGAACAGCAAAACACCGGCCTGGCGGCCTTTGAACCTTATCGGAATTTCAAGGTAATCATGGAGGAGCTAAACCGGTCGCGGATTGCGCAGCGCCGTAAATTCCGCTCAACAATTGAGGTAACAAAACCCGGGAGCGGAACGGTATGGGCGCTCAACGACCCTGTAAGCCTGCAATGGACAACCTCCAATATCCCGCCCGAGAAATCCCTGCGGTTCTTCCTGGTAAAAGGGGAAACTGTGGTCCAGGAACTGGGAACCTTTAGAAATACCGGAGCAGCGGAAGGAATCAGGTTGAACCGGAATATCGATTCCGGTGATGACTATAAGGTAGTGGGGATTGAACTTTTTCCGGCAAACAAATATTACATAGCCAAGATGGCCACGCCTGCTTTTTCAATAAAAAGGCCCGAACGCCCCAAGCCGCAAACGAAGGCGCCGGAAGAAACACCCGTGGCAGAGCCAGCTGCCCCCGCAGCGGCAAGGATGTCGTTCGAGGGAAGGAAAATCAATTATGTAAAGGAATTAACCGTAAACAGCAGGGCAATCAGGATCAGCATCTGGGACCACGGCCGGCAGGACCAGGACATCGTGTCGATCTACCTCAACGGGGAAGCGGTCGTCGACAGGCATTACCTCACCTATCGGAAGGAACATTTCGACCTGGAGCTTGACCCCGGTTCTAAAAACGATCTCTTCCTGTACGCCCACAACCTCGGATTGTTCCCGCCCAACACCGTTTCTATCGAAATTGTTGATGGTGATGCGGCTGAAAACATCGTCCTTAATTCGGACCTGAAGAGCTGTGAGGCCGTATTGATCAACGTAAGGCCCTGAGCCGTGAAAATCAATTCTAGGGATCTTTCTTGTAATGGTTTTCCCGGAAATTTTCTCCGCCCATCTTTTTATTAAACCTGGCATTCCCCTGCAAGCTTTCTGCGGGCAATCCCACTATCTTGATTGCGGGGAGGGGGGCACCCCCTGAATATATTGGCTGTTTATCGATTCAGAGGTTTTCTCCGGAAATGACTAACTCCGGGATCTTCCCCGCCGAAGTTTTTATTAAACCTGGCATCCCCCCGCAAGCTTCCTGCGGGCAATCCCACTATCTTGATTACGGGGCGGAGGGGTACCCCCGAATATACTGGCTTTTTGTATAGGCATTCGTCCGTTCCTGCCTAAACCGGTCCGGCAGGTTCCGCACACCCTTCTTTAGCGGTGTGCCACCCAGGCAAGGCGGGTACTAAAAGATCGGGAATCCATTGACCGGGAGGGTACAAATACCCCAGCGGTTGTATCTTTTACGAATAAGTCCCTCAGCAGCCCTGCTTAGCGTACCTCCTTCCGCAACACTTCAAGGGGCGGACTGTTAAGGACACTCCTGCTGTTGCCCAGCCCAATGCCCAGTACCATTAAGGTGATGGCCGGGAACAAGACCAGGAAGGGTACCCAGGAGGGAATAAAAGTTGTTTCGAAAACAAAGCCCGCCAGTAACTGGCTGCCTGCCAGGGACAACAGGATCCCGGAGAGGCTTCCAAGGACACCCAGGTATAAATATTCCATGGCCGCTATTTTAAGGATCTGTTTTCCCCTGGCCCCGATGGTCCTGAGCAATACACTTTCCCTTATCCTCTGGTATTTGCTGGTGCGGACGGCGCCAATCAATACAATAACCCCTGTGATGATACTGAAGAAAGCCATGAAATTTATCACCCAGGAAATTTTATCGAGGATTCCCTCGACCAGTGTAAGTACCTGCCGTAAATCGATAATGGAAATATTGGGAAATTCCTCTACCAGGACCTGCTGTAATTCCGCCGATGCCTTTTCATCGGGCACTTTGGTGGTAAAGACATGGAATTGAGGAGCCTTTTCCAGGATCCCTGCAGGGAAAACAATAGAGAAGTTCAGCTGCATCCTTCCCCAGTCCACTTCCCTGACACTGGCGATTTTAGTATTGACTAAAACTCCCTGCACATTAAAAGTTACCTCATCGCCCGGAGCAACCCCGGCATCAAAGGCAAAATTTTCGGCAACCGAAATAGGCACTGGGCCATCATCCTCAACGGCCTGCCCCACCCATTCCCCCTGGGTTATGGTTTCCGAATCTATTACGGAATCCCTGTAAGTAACCCGGAATTCATGGTTCATCACCCACCGCCCAACCTGGGATGTGGTATCTCTCCTGATCTCGTTTACCGTCTTGCCCCTGATGCTGTGCACCCGCATGGTCACTATGGGGATGTTCGACAAAACGGGAAGGCCCCTGGGGGTTATGGCAGCGGCAACTGCCTCCTGTTGTTCGGACTGCACGTCGAGCAGGATAAGGTTGGGGCTGGAAGAAGTATCGCCAATCGAAGCTTTGGCCAGCAGAATGTCTTTTGTAAAATACAAGGTGCTGATCAGGAAGGTACCTACGCCTATGGCTAAAACCATAGTCATGGTCTGGTTCCTGGGCCGGAAAAGGTTCAGGAGGCTCTGGCGCGAACAAAATCCCCAACGGGAGGGAAAATACCGTTTGATGGTGCGCATAAAAAGCCTGGCGATCCCGGCCAGGGCCGCAAAAGTTATTCCTATGGCAACTACAAAAGCAACGGCATAACGAAGGTTGTCCAGCAAGAGCAAAGAGAACAGGAAGATTAACAGGATAATGCCCGCAATGACGAACACTTCGGCCCTGCCATTCCGCTTCGGGCCCCCTTCCTGAATCCGCAGTACCTGCAATGGAGAAACGTAGAGGGTTGTCATCAAGGGGAGCAGGGCAAAAAGGACCGACATAAAAACGCCGAGTAACAGGCCCATAACCGCCGCAGCTGCAGAAACCGTCACCTCTATTTCAACAGGTAAAAATTCCTGTAACAGCAAAGGAAATAACTGTTGCAGCAATAATCCCGCCGCCGTGCCGATGATGCCTCCCACCAGGCCCATCACGGCAATCTGAATCAGGTAGATCAGGAATGTTTGCCTGCGGCTGGCCCCCAGGCATTTCAGTACCGCCACGGATGGCAGTTTTTCTTTCATATATATCTGGATGGAACTGGCAATCCCAACACACCCCAGCAACAAGGCTATAAAAGCAACCAGGTTCAGGAAACGGCCAAAATTTTCATAGCGCCTTCCCATTCCCCTGCTGGTGGCAACATGGGTATCGAGGTCCGCTCCTTCCAGGTCCAGCACCGGGTTGAGGGTTTCATCCAGTTTTTCCATATCCATTGCGGGGCTGGCAACGAAATAAAATTCATAGTCCAGCCGGCTACCCTGCTGAATTAATCCGGTTGCTTCTATAAACTTCAAGGGCAAAACCACCGGAGGCGCCACGGTACTCGATAAGGCCGACCCTCCGGGGATCGACTTCAGGGCCCCGGCAATCGGGAAGGTTAGCTCCCCTACTTTTACACTGTCGCCCGGTACTATCCCGTATTGCAGCATCACGGTAGCATCCACAAGGGCGGCTTCCTGCTCCCTGAAACGGGCTCCGGCATCCGCCGGTTCCGTTTCCAGCTCCCCGTAAAAGGGGAAACCGTCTGAAATCCCCCTGACCCTGACGAGTTTGGTAGCCCCGTTCTTCGGAAACAGGGCCATGGAGGCAAAATTGATCTCTTCCGCCCCGGCACCGCCCAGGGAGTCCATGATCGCTACTACTCTTTCATTGGGGGGATTGTTGCTGTCGATGGTGTAGTCTGCCCCCATCAGGGAACGCGACTGGCTGTTTATATTGTCCTTCAGGCTGTCGCTAAAAGATTGGATGGCAACAACCGCGGCTATGCCAAGAACGATAGATGCCATAAACAGGGTAAGCTTTTTTCCGCTTGCCCTTCCGTCCCGCCATGCCATAAGAAAAAGCCATTTCAGGTCGGCACGTGCTGTTTTTCCTTCACTCTTCACAGTACAGCACTTCGTTCTTCCTCCAGGATACGGCCGCCTTTCAGCCGGAGGATCCTTCCTGTCTTCCCGGCAAGTTCAGGATCGTGGGTTACAATCACCAGGGTAGTCCCGGCCTCCCGGTTGAGCTCAAATAATAATTCGACTACTTTTTCACCGGTCTCCTCGTCGAGGTTGCCTGTAGGCTCATCCGCAAAAAGTATGGCCGGGCTATTCGAAAAAGCACGGGCCAGCGCAACACGCTGCTGTTCCCCTCCCGATAACTGCGAAGGATAATGATGCATCCTGCTGCCCAGGCCAACCTTCCCCAGTAATTCCGCGGCCGTGGTTCCCGCGCTTTTAAGGCCCTGCAGTTCAAGGGGTACCGATACATTCTCCAATGCGGTAAGCGCGGGCAGTAACTGGTAATCCTGAAAAATAAAGCCGACTTTCCGGTTGCGGAGCAGGGCACGTTCATCCTCACTCAGGCTGCCCAGGTCGGTGCCGCAAAGTTCTATGGTGCCGCCGTCTGCCTGGTCGAGCCCTGCACAGAGTCCAAGCAGGGTGGTTTTCCCGCTGCCGGAAGGACCCACAATGGCAAAAGTTTCCCGTTCTTCTATGCTGAAACTGATATCATGCAGTACCTTTAATTTCTTTGAGCCGCTGGAATAGGTTTTCTCCAGCTGCCTTACGTTTAATATCTTTGCCATTGATTAGCCGCTCTAGTAAATTGGAAAACTGGCAAATTACTTAAATGATTTTGATTATAGCTAAGGAATTATATGAAAGCATTGTTAAAATATAGCCTGCTTTGCCTTTTGTTTACGGGTATTTCGTGCGGGGAAGCACCGGAAAACAAGAAAGCCGTAACGGAAGATCCCGGTTCAGAGAACGTAGAGAATAACGGGGATTCCAAATCGGGGAAGGTCATCCTGTTCTTTGGGAACAGCCTTACGGCGGGAATGGGGCTAGACCCGGAAGAAGCTTTCCCGGCCTTCGTACAGCAAAAGCTCGATTCGCTCGGTTATGAATATACCGTTGTGAATGCCGGACTTAGCGGGGAAACTACTGCCAGCGGGCGAAACCGCCTGCCCTGGGTGCTTACCCAGGATGTTTCGGTCTTTATCCTGGAACTGGGTGCAAACGACGGCCTCAGGGGGATCCCGCTAGAAGAAACACGAAGTAACCTGCGGGCCATGATCGAACAGGTCCGGGAAGAAAATCCGGAGGCTGCCATCGTCCTTGCGGGGATGCAGATCCCGCCCAATATGGGCCCTGCCTATACCAGGGAATTCCGTGAGATCTTTCCAACACTTGCCAGCGAATATGAAACTGCCCTTATCCCATTTTTACTGGAGGATGTGGGTGGGATCCCGGAACTTAACCAGGATGACGGAATCCATCCAACCAAAGAAGGGCACCGCATAATTGCCGGGAACATCTGGCCGGTGATCGAAGAGGTCATCAGGGGTAAAGACAGTATCCTGCCCTAGCAGGCACCTCAGGCATGTTTTAAAGGGATAGTGCAACCAGGCGGCCTTCAGATCCCCCTGCGGTTCCGTTCCTTTTTCAGTAGTTCCAGTTCCCTGTTGGTCTGCCCGGCCACTGAAGTATTTTCCTCGGCCCTCCGGATAAGGTATGGCATCACATCGCGTACCGGACCAAAAGGGAGGTATTTGGCAACATTATAGCCAAATTTCGCCAGGTTGAAGGATATATGATCGCTCATCCCGTATAATTGCCCGAACCAGATCCGCGGATCATTCGCTTCAATCCCGCGATCAGCCATCAGGTCCATCAGGTAATAGCAGCTGCCTTCGTTGTGGGTCCCGGCAAAGAGCGCCATCCCGTCGAGATGCTTTGCAACATATTCTAATACCGCGTTGAAATTCTCATCCGTGGCGACCTTGGAAGGACAGATGGGCGTTGGGTAGCCCATTTCTTCAGCCCTGTCGTTTTCTTTTTCCAGATAAGCGCCCCGCACCGCTTTAATGCCGGGGATAAACCCTTCCTTCCTGGCGGTGGCGTGTAATTTTTTCAGGTAATCCATCCGGTCCCAGCGGTAGCATTGCAGGGTATTGAAGACGATGGCCTTCTTCCGGTTATACTTCCGCATCATCTCCTCGACCAGGCGGTCTGCAGGTTCCTGGATCCAGCTCTCTTCAGCGTCAATAAGGAGGGATACGTCCAGGTCATGGGCCTTTTTGCAGGTGGCATCGAAACGGTTTACCACCCGCCCCCATTCGGCTTCCTCGGCCTTTGTAAGTTTCCTGCCCTCGCCTATTTTCTGGAAGAGCGTAAACCGGCCGTAGCCGCTGGGCTTGAATACCGCGAAAGGGATGGCGTCCTGCTCCTTTACAAAATCAAGGATCCTGAGGGTGGTGGCCAGGGCATCATCCAAAGGGTCTTCGGTGTCTTTTCCTTCAACCGAATAGTCGAGTACAGCGCTTACCTTCTTCTCCCACATCATGTCTACCACCGGCATACAATCAGCCTCATTCACCCCTCCGCAGAAATGGTCGAAGACCGTGGCGCGGATAAGGCCTTCCACCGGCAGATGGGCTTTGATGGCAAAGCGGGTTACGAGGGTCCCGAGCTTTACCAGGGGTTCATTGGCTATCAACCTGAAGAGGAAATAGGCGCGTTCGAGTTCCGAATCTTTTTTCAGGGCGAAGGCAGTTGCAGTATCCTCAAAAATTCTCTCCATAGCTGGCCATTTTTTCAAGCGCTAAAGATAAAGAGAGAAAATGT
>Ga0209347_1001820_pt1 | contig 31394 bp, 28 predicted proteins | sample AutmiccommuBRH23_FD_187382 | JGI IMG/M metagenome (GOLD analysis project Ga0209347, IMG submission 187382) | Deep subsurface microbial communities from Mt. Terri, Switzerland - Autotrophic microbial communities BRH/23 (SPAdes) (version 2) | ecosystem: Environmental > Aquatic > Deep subsurface >...
GGGAGCGACGAAGGACAGCTTGCGCCACAGGACCGTCGCGTCGTCCGGGGCCGTGGTCACCGTGCACCCGGCTTCCTCGGCCAGCTGGGCCCAGGCATGACCCTCGGCGTTGACGACCGACACCCCGACGTCGCAGAAGCCGCTCACCTGCTCGACGACACCGGGTCGATGCCGGGTGGCTTCGACGGAGACGCTGGAGGCCACGACCCGGGCTCCCGGCAGCTGCGCCCGGAGGTAGGGCAGGTGGTCCACCCCGTTGAGCAGCGGCACGACCACGGAGCCACCGAGCAGGCTGGCCGGAACGCGTTGGAGCGCCGCGGCGAGATCCATTGCCTTGGTCGCGACGATGAGGATGTCGACAGGGGCGACGAGCAGGCTTCTCGCCTCGACGAACCCGTCCCAGGTCCCCTCCGGACCGGTGTAGTGCAGGCCGCCGGCGGCGATCGCGGCAGCGGTCCGCTCCCCGGCCACGACCACGACGTCCCCACCGGCTCGCGCCAGCCGCGCCGCCATGACGCCTCCCACGCCCCCTGGTCCGAGCACGCCGATCCTCGTCATGGTCCGTCTCCTCCTTCTTGACGCCGCACACCGTTCTTGGTGCCCGTCCAGTCAGGTTCGTCGGCCCCGGGCAGTCGCCTCCGCTCGAAGAAGTCGACGAGCAGGGTGGCCGCCTCCTCCGCCCGCACGCCTCCGACGACGTCGACCCGATGCGTCGCGAGCGGGTCGCGGGTCAGGTCCCAGACGGAGCCGCACGCGCCGGCCTTCGGGTCCCAGGCGCCGAAGACGATCCGCTCCACCCGGGCAGCGATCGCGGCTCCGGCGCACATGACGCATGGCTCCAGGGTCACTGCGAGCGTCGCCCCGTCCAGCCGCCAGGACCCCACGGCCGCCGCGGCGGAGCGCAGGGCGATGATCTCGGCGTGCCCGGTGGGGTCGCCGAGCTCCTCGCGCACGTTGCGACCCCGCCCGATGACCAGCCCGTCCGAGCCGATGACGACGGCCCCGACTGGCACGTCGTCCGACCGCGCCGTCGCAGCGGCGAGCTCGAGCGCCTCACCGAGCCAAGCGGCATACGTCTCGCCGGTCGCCGCGGCATCGGTCACAGGTCTCTCCGATTCCCTGCCCACGCGCTAAGTTTCCACCCATGGACGTCCACGTCGCAGACCACCCCCTCATCGCCCACAAGCTCACCTACCTGCGCGACAAGCGGACGGACAGCCCGACCTTCCGGCGTCTGGCCGAGGAGCTGATGACGCTGCTCGCCTACGAGGCGACGCGTGAGGTCCGCGTCGAGCCGTTCCGGATCGAGACGCCCGTCACCGCGACGACGGGGATCAAGCTCTCCAACCCCAAGCCGTTGGTCGTCCCGATCCTCCGGGCCGGCCTCGGCATGCTCGAGGGCATGGTGCGCCTGCTCCCGAGTGCAGAGGTCGGGTTCCTCGGCATGCAACGCAACGAGGTGACGCTCGAGGCGGTCACCTACGCCAACCGGCTGCCCGACGACCTCACCGGACGTCAGGTCTTCGTGCTCGACCCGATGCTGGCGACGGGCGGTTCGATGTCCGACGCGATCCACTTCCTCATCGACCGGGGCGCCGACGACATCACCGCGGTCTGCCTGCTCGCGGCGCCCGAGGGCATCGCGCATCTCGAGGAGTCGCTCGCCTCGACCAACGTGCCGGTCAAGGTCGTCACGGGCGCCGTTGACGAGCGCCTGAACGAGAAGGGCTACATCGTGCCGGGGCTGGGCGACGCGGGCGACCGGCTCTACGGGACCGTGGACTGAGCAACGCCCGGTGATCTCGACCGGCGTTGATTCCGTATGCCGCTGGGCTCGCCGCCGCTCCCGGGCGCGGCGTGCGCGGCGCCGGGTCGGGTTCGTCTGCGCACCAAGGGGTGTCACGTCCGGTCAACCCGGCAGACTGTCACCCCAGTCGCGGTCCCGGGCCGCCCGATAGCGCTCGCCCTCGCGCTTGCTCACGACGGCACGACCGGCGGAGCCGTCGGGCCGGCAGACCCGGAACTCGACGAGCCCCTTTCGCTTCGACGGGTGCCGCAGGATCCTGCTGTCCCGAGCCCCGGGCTCCATCACGCCCGGGGCGGCTGCGGCCACCCACGAGAACTTCTCGTCCTCGTAGGACAGGTCAGCGCCCTTGATGCGGCGATGCTCCGCCGAACGGTTGACGCGGACTGCGAAATGGCACCAGTCACCCACGCCGAGCGGGCAGTCGAGCTCGTGTGGACACGGGCCGAGAAGGCGCCACCCGTCGGCCAGGAACCGACGTCTCGCCTCGATGATTCGCGCGTAGCCGTCCGGAGTGCCCGGTTCGGCGAGGACGGCGACCCGCCCGCGAGCCATCATCTCGTCGAGGAGCATGGTCGTCTGGGCCCCTGAGAGCTCGCTCAGGACGTAGGACGCGGTGACGAGGTCGGCGGTGCCGGCCGGTCCGCCGCCCACGAGGGCCCGCTCGAACCGCGCTGACCGCAGCGTGGGGGTGCTGGCCCGCGCAACGAGGTCCTTCCCGAGTGCCAGGGCCTCAGGCACCTGGTCGAGGACCAGGATCGACTCGAGGGTGTCGAAGGCTCCCGCTGCCGCCCAGGCGGCAGCTCCGGTGCCACCGCCCAGGTCGATCATGGTCCGCGGCCCGAAGCCGCCTTCGGCGAGCTCCTCGAGGATGCGGTGCATCGCAGCATGCGTCGCCGGCATGCGGTAGGCCGCATAGGCCGCGACGCGTTCCGGGGTCGAGAGGATCGCGTGGGTCGCGGCGTGTGGCTGTCGGTACCGGGCGACGAGCTCTGCGGTGGCCGCGGCGAGCTCAGGCGGGGAGAACCCGCGGAGGGCATCGCCGAGAGCGTGGCGCAGCTCCCCTGCAGGCGGCTTCACGCGCCGCCCCCCGAAGTCCGCAGAGACTGATGCACGGCAGGAGACTACTGTGGGTGCCGACACACCCCCCACCTCCACGTCCCCATGCGTCACATCGGGCACACTGGTCGCACACGTGTGCCGTGGGTCGCCGCGGCCGTCTGTCACGCTGAGGAGCGAACGCCATGGGCCCCAAGGCCAAGAAGATCATCCTCATCCTTGTTGGCGCCTTTTTCATCTATGCGATCTTCACGTCCCCCGACAAGGCAGCCGGCATCGTCACGAACGCCTGGGGCGTGCTCGTCGACGGTTTCAATGCCATCCTCCGCTTCTTCGACACCCTGCTGAACAGCAACTGACGGGCCGATGGCGGCGGCCTGATGGCGATCCTGCGGCGTAGCGACGAGATCCCCTCAGGCCTCTCACCGATCCTCCTGCCCGGAGAGCAGCTCGTCACGGCGGTGCACTCGCACTGGGCCCGACTGGTCAAACCGGTCTCGATCAGCGCCCTCGCCCTGACGATCGCGATCGTCGTCGACGCCAACCTCACCCCGGCCACCCAGCCGGTGGGCAACGCGCTCTGGCTGCTCTTCTTCATCACCGTGGCGTGGTTGCTCTGGCGGATCCTCGAATGGCGCAACGACTGGTTCGTCGCGACGGACAAGCGCCTCCTACTGCGCTACGGGATCATCACGCACAAGGTCGCCATGATGCCCCTGATCAAGGTGACCGACATGAGCTATGTCAGGTCGATATCGGGCCTCCTGTTCGGTTACGGCCGGTTCATCATGGAGAGTGCCGGGCAGGACCAGGCCCTGCGGACCGTCGAGTGGGTCCCGCGGCCGGATGAGACCTACCGGGCCATCTGCGCCGTCATCTTCAACATCGGACCACCGCCCGGGACCGCGACCGTCGTCGAGGTCGATGACGGTCCGGAGCAGACTCCGCCCGACGGAGCCGGGCCCGAAGGCGGTTCCGGCGGCTCCGGCGGCCCTGGAGGCACTGGTCGAGGAGGTCCGACTGACCCGGGCGGTCACGGAACTGAGGGGAACCCGGGATCGCGCGCGTACGGGACGCCGTCCTACCCCGACGTGCCACCGATCCACAACCCGATCCAGGACCGGCTCGACCAGTACTCTCGGGCGATACCCATCCGGCGCGTCCGCGGCGGGGAGCCGCTCTATGAGAGTGATGACATCCGCCGCAGACGGAGGTCGGTCGACACCGGACCCGTCCCCATCCGTCAGCAGGACCGCCGTCCGCGACACGAGCCGCGCAGCGACTGAGGTGATCCCCTGCGCCTCGCTCAGGAGACTCTTCCGCTCGACCGGTCCGGCTCGCACTGGCAGGAACATCCCGGGAGGCAGGCGAGCTCGAAGCAACCATCGAGGCACTCGCACTCGGGCAGGGCTGCCTCCTGGGCGCGAGCACGGGCGCGGAGGCGTTGACGACGCACCTCGTCGAGCCTTCGAGACAGCTCACCGCTGACAGTGGGGTGATCCGTGGGAGCGCCCTCCCTCAGCCGCCGCGCATCCCGCTTGTCGCGAAGTCGGTACCAGCCTCGCGGGTCCGGCCGGTCGCGTCGGGGCATCAACACTCGCTCCGCCGGCACGCGCTCTGGCGGGTCCACATCGAGGTGACTGGGAAACCGACGGCCCGCGTTGTCTCGCACCACGTCGGAGGGCGTCGGGTCAACCTGCCGCCCGGCCCCGTCGACGACGCAGAGTCGCAGCCCCGCGAGGGCGAGGATGGTCGCCAGACGGTTGGCGCTCACCGGGTAGCCCCCTTCCCAGCGGTTCACGACTGACTGCGAAACCCCCAGTCGAGCGGCCAGCTCGCGCTGGCTCAGGTCTGCCCGACGTCGGGCCCGCGTGACGTACGCCGATGCGTCAAAGGCTGGGTTCATGTGACATGTCCTCTCCTCCCGCCCCGGGAGCAGCCTGACGTAAGGCACCGACAGTGCACCTCGCGCCCCTACGTCACTGACCCGCCCGATGGGTCAGTGGTACCCACTGACTCGCGACGGGGGTCAGTGGTACCCACTGACTCACGACGGGGGTCAGTGGTACCCACTGACTCGCGGAGGGGGTCAGTGGGGTAGTCGGGGAGACTGGTCGTGGCCGGGGACGGCGACCCGGGGCACGACCTGAGGCCCGGCCCCCCGTGGGGACCGGGCCTCAGGTGCGGTGGTCGGTCAGAGGGCCTTGATGATGTCCTCTACGCGGTCCTTGGCGTCGCCGAAGAGCATGGCGCTGTTGTCGCGGAAGAAGAGCGGGTTCTGCACGCCCGCGTAGCCCGCGGCCATCGACCGCTTGAACACCACGACGTCCTTGGCCTTCCAGACCTCGAGCACGGGCATGCCGGCGATCGGGCTGCTCGGGTCGTCCTGGGCGGCCGGGTTGACCGTGTCGTTCGCGCCGATGACGAGCACGACATCGGTCTGCGGCAGGTCGTCGTTGATCTCGTCCATCTCGAGCACGATGTCGTAGGGCACCTTCGCCTCGGCGAGCAGGACGTTCATGTGCCCGGGCAGACGGCCCGCGACGGGGTGGATGCCGAACCGCACGTCGACGCCCCTCCCCCGCAGCTGCGAGGTGAGCTCCGCGACGGGGTACTGCGCCTGCGCGACGGCCATGCCGTAGCCGGGCGTGATGACCACTGACTTCGCGTGGACGAGCAGGTCCGCGACCTCGGAGGCGTTGGTCTCCCGGTGATCGCCGTAGTCGACGTCGCCGGTCGGCGCGCCGCCGTCCTGGCCGAACCCGCCGGCGATGACGCTGAGGAACTTGCGGTTCATCGCCTTGCTCATGATGTACGAGAGGTACGCACCGGAGGAGCCGACGAGGGCACCGGTGACGATGAGCAGGTCGTTGCCGAGCATGAAGCCGGCAGCGGCCGCGGCCCATCCGGAGTACGAGTTGAGCATCGAGACGACGACCGGCATGTCGCCGCCGCCGATCGAGGCGACGAGGTGCCAGCCGAACGCCAGGGCGATCGCGGTCATGATCAGCAGCGGCACGATCGAGTGCGCCGCCACGAACCACACCATGAGCCCGACCGACACGACACCGGCGAGGAGGTTGAGCCAGTGCCGCATCGGCAGCATGAGTGGCCGGCCGGAGATCTTCGCCGAGAGCTTGAGGTAGGCGACGATCGAGCCGGTGAACGTCACCGCACCGATGAAGACGCCGAGGAAGACCTCGACGCTGTGCACCGCGTCGCCCCCGCCCTCCAGGAACGAGTTGTAGCCGACGAGCACCGCAGCGAGACCGACGAAGCTGTGCAGCATGGCGATCAGCTCGGGCATGCCGGTCATCTCGACCTTGCGTGCCTTGGTGACACCGATCATGGCCCCGATGGCGACCGCCACGGCGATGAGGCCCCAGTTGAGCCACTCGGCCGAACGACCGGCCAGCCACAGGGTGGCGAGGAGCGCCAGGCCCATACCCACCATGCCGAGGACGTTGCCGTCCTTCGCCGTCTCGTGCTTGGACAGACCGGCGAGGCTGAGGATGAAGAGGATCGCCGCGATGATGTAGGCGGCGGTGATGAGGGAGAGTTCCACGGGTCAGCCCTTCCGGAACATCGTGAGCATGCGCCGGGTCACGAGGAACCCGCCGAAGATGTTGATGCTGGCGACGAGGGTCGCGACGAACGCCAGGGCGAGGATCGCGACGTCCGCGGACTCGGACACCCCGAGCTGGATCAGCGCACCGACGACGATGATGCCGCTGATCGCGTTGGTGACCGACATGAGGGGAGTGTGCAGGGCGTGGTGCACGTTGCCGATGACGTAGAAGCCGACAACCACCGCCAAGGCGAACACCGTGAAGTGGGACAGGAAGCTGGCCGGTGAGAACGCCGCGATGAGGGCGAAGACGGCCGCGCCGACTCCCATCATCACGAACTTCCGGTTCGGGTTCGGTGGTGGTGGTGGCGCCTTGGCCACCGGTGCAGCAGCCACGGGAGCCGGGGCTGCGGAGACCTGGATCGGCGGGGGCGGCCAGAGCAGCTCCCCGTCTCGGGCCACCGTCATCCCGCGCACGACCGTGTCCTCGAGGTCGGCGACGAGCTGACCGTCCTTGCCCGGCGTGACCAGCTTCATCAGGTTGACCAGGTTGGTCCCGTAGAGCTGGCTGGCCTGCGTCGGCAGCCGGCCCGCAAGGTCGGTGTAGCCGATGATCTTCACGCCGTTGTCGGTGACGACCAGCTCGTCGGCCACCGAACCCGCGACGTTGCCGCCGTTGGCGGCGGCCATGTCGACGATGACGGACCCGGCGCGCATCGTCGCGACCATCTCATCAGTGATCAGCAGCGGGGCCGGCCTGCCGGGGATGAGGGCCGTCGTGATGATGATGTCGACGTCCTTGCACTGCTCGGCGTAGAGCTCTGCGGCCTTTCGGTTGTAGTCCTCGCCCATCTCGCGGGCATAGCCGTCGCTGCTGGCCTGCAGCTCGCCGACCTGGACGCGGAGGAACTCGCCGCCCATCGACTCGACCTGCTCGGCCACCTCGGGCCTGGCATCGGTGGCACGAACAATGGCGCCGAGGCTGCCAGCCGTGCCGATTGCGGCAAGTCCAGCGACCCCGGCGCCGACGACCAGCACCTTCGCGGGGGGTACCTTGCCGGCTGCAGTCACCTGCCCGGTGAAGAACGAGCCGAACTGGTGGGCCGCCTCGACGACGGCCCGATAGCCGGCGATGTTGGCCATCGAGGACAGCACGTCGAGGGACTGGGCGCGACTGATCCTGGGCACCGCGTCCATCGCCATCGCCGTGACGTTCGCGGCACGGAGCTTCTCGACGAGGTCGGGGCTCAGGGCCGGAGCCATCAGGCTGACGAGGACCGCACCCGGCCGCAACATCGTGATCTCCACGTCAGAGGGCGCGTTGACCTTGTGGACGATGTCGGAGGCCCACGCCTCCGATGCGTCGACGACACGGGCGCCGGCCGCGACGTACGCCGCGTCGTCGAAGCTCGCACCGACACCGGCTCCGCGCTCGACGACGACGTCGTACCCCAGCGCTATCAGCTGGCCGACCGTCTTGGGGGTGGCGGCGACGCGGGTCTCACGCGGCCGCGTCTCACGGGGAACGCCGATTTGCACAACTGCTCCTTCTATCCAAGAGCGATACTGCCTGAAGCAACCTATGGCACAGGGTCCACGGGCCAGCAGGCAGTGCCACTCAAATCACAACCCCTGGAGCGAGGCACCCAAGCGGGTGCGACGCAGGGTTGGCTTACGCTGCGTAACATGTCGAGCGACGCGTCTGCAGCCCATCTTTCCTGCATCGTCGAGGCCGGCATCGCAAGGGTAGAGCTGAACCGCCCCGACAAGCTCAACGGGCTCACGCTGGACATGCTCGAGTCCTTGGCGACCACCGCGAGGCGGCTCCGGGATGACCGGGCGCTGCGCGCCGTCATCCTCTCCGGCGCCGGCGACTCGTTCTGTGCCGGCCTGGACTTCGCCACCGTCCTCAAGAACCCGCGGGCGATCGCGACCGCCTTCGTGCCCCGGCCGTGGTTGGGGACCAACACCTTCCAGGAGGCCTGCTGGGCCTGGCGCCGGCTGCCGGTGCCTATCGTCGCGGCCGTGCACGGTCACTGTTTCGGCGGCGGCCTGCAGATCGCACTGGGCGCCGACTTCAGGTTCACCACGCCGGATGCCAAGTGGTCGGTGCTCGAGGCCAAGTGGGGACTCATCCCGGACATGTCGGGGATCCAGAGCCTCACCGAGGTGGTCGGGCTCGACGTCGCGAAACGCCTCACCATGACCGGTGCGGTGATCTCCGGGGAGGAGGCGGCCGCCATCGGGCTGGTCACCGCCGTCGCCGACGACCCTCGGGCCGCCGCCGACGAGCTCGTCGCCCAGATCATGACCCGCTCGCCCGATGCCGTCGCGGCGGCCAAGCGCCTCTTTGACGGCACCTGGTCCGCCAGCCCGCGACGAACCTTCGCCCGGGAGCGGGCCGAGCAGCTGCGACTCCTGCTGCGCACGCCCAACACCCGACGCGCCCAGCGGGCGGCCTTCGGCACCGGTGCGGCCCACTTCGGCCCGCGGCACAAGCGCTGACGCCCGGTGCGACACACCAGCTCGCGACGCTCGGTCGTCGGGCTGGAGGGTCATGGCGTGGAAGGGCACGGGTTGCGAACTGCTCTTTCGATGGCTCGGGGCGGGAGGGGCGGCACCGCTGGGCTCGGGTGGGACGAGCCCAGCGGCATACGCCCTGGTGGGTGGCGTCGGTCAGCCCGGCTTCGGGGCACCCGGGCGGGCGTACCGCCACCAGATGATTCCGGTGCACATGACCGCCCACGCGATACCGAGGACGTAGAACATCGTCGGAGTCATGATCGTCAGGCCCACGCCGAAGAGGAACGGCCCGAAGGCGGCGATCGCTGCCGTCCACCCGATGACGCCACCGGCCTGGCGCCGCTCGAAGATCATCGGCATCTGCTTGAACGTCGACGCGTTGCCGATGCCTGCGAAGAGGAAGATCGCGAGCATGCCCCAGAGGAACCGGGTGAAACCGCCTTCCAGCGCGGCGGCCGACGACGTGTCCGGCGTCAGGGCCGGGATCGTGTAGGTGATCGAGGCGATCAGGCCGAGCGCCGAGACGAGCGTCCACTTGGCGCCGCCCATCCGGTCGGTGAGCGGCGAGAAGAGGACGCGAGCGCCGGCACCGACGAGGGGGCCGAGGAAGACGTACTTGACGACGTCGGGCACCGCGTACCCATCGATGAGGAGAGTGGCCGAGGCCCCCGCGCCCTGGACGATCTCGCTGTTGCCGATGCCGTACAGGTTGGCCATGAGCAGGCCGAACTGAGCGGACAGGCCCGAGAACGTACCGAAGGTCATGATGTAGAGCAGCGTCATCCACCAGGTGTCCTGGTTGCTGAAGATGTCGAACTGCTGCCGGATGTTCGCCTTGATCGGGACAGACTTGAGCATCGTCCACGCGAGGATCGCGCCGACCACCATGAGCGGGATCCAGACGAAGGCGGCGTTCTGGTACCAGACCTGCTGGGTCGGCTTGCCCGGCATCTCGAGCATCTGGCTGCCCCCGAAGATGCCGAGCGCGCCGATGGCGATGAGGTAGGGCGTGAGGAGCTGGACGATCGAGACGCCGAAGTTGCCGATGCCGGCCTGCAGCCCGAGTGCCGTGCCCTGCATGCGCCGCGGGAAGAAGTAGGAGGTGCTCGGCATGAAGCCGGAGAAGGCACCCCCACCGATGCCGGCGAGGAAGGCGAGGACCATGAGCTCCCAGTACGGGGCCGTCGGGCTCTGGACCCGGACGCCCCAACCGAGGGTGGAGGCGATGAGCAGGAGCGAGGTCAGCGAGACCATCTTCCGGGTGCCCATGATGGGCGGCAGCACCATCCAGACCAGTCGCAGCAGACCGGCCGCGAGGCCGGGCATGGCCGCCATCCAGTAGAGCTGACCCTTGCTGAACGAGTAGCCGAGCAGGTTGAGCTTGGGGATGATGGCGCTCGGCAGGAACCAGGCGATGAACGCCAGGGTCAGGACGAACGTCGTGACCCAGAGGGTGCGCCAGGCGAGGGACTTGTCCCAGGTCTGTTCGTTCTCGGGATCCCAGGCCTCGAGCCACTCCCCTGAGGCGGGTGCGGTCTTGGTCGTCATGCGCGAGCCTCCGTCGTTTGCTTCTCGGTGCCCGTCGCGGACGCGGGGGCGGTTTCTGAGGTGGTGGTCGGGGTGGTCGTGGCGGTGGTGTCGGCGTGCAGGTCAGGCGAGCCGGTCGGCTCGCTCGGGTCGAGCGGCTCGGCGTGGGCCGCATCGATGAGCGGGTTGTGGGCCGGCGGCGGCTCGAACCAGTCGGACAGGTGCGGCGAGCCCTCGTGCAGCATGTGCACCACCGTCCGGTGCATCCACACGGCGCACGCGAGCGTCAGCAGGAAGATGACGAGGAAGGTGCTCGAGGCGAACCCCAGCCAGCCGTTCGAGTAGGCGAACAGCGGGGGGAGGGCGAAGCCGCCCAGCCCGCCGAGCATCCCCACGAGGCCGCCGACCGGGCCGACGCTCCTCGGGAAGTACTCCGGGATGTGCTTGTACACCGCGGCCTTGCCGATGCCCATCGCGCAGCCGAGGAGGAAGACGAGGACCGCGAAGGGCACGAGCCCGATGCTGTAGTTCCAGTGCTCGGTCAGGGTCCCATCGGCCTGCTGGATGACGACGTGGCCGTTGGGCATCATGAGGATGCCGCTCGTCACCAGCATCACCGTGAAGGTGAAGTACATCCCCCGCCGGGCACCGAACGTGTCGCTGAACCACCCGCCGACGGGGCGGAGCAGCGAGGCAGGGAAGATGAACGTCGCCGTGAGCAGCGCGGCGGTCCAGAGGTCGACGCCGAAGTTGTCGACGTAGTACTTGGGCAGCGACACCGAGAGAGCGACGTAGGCGCCGAAGACGGCGACGTAGTAGAGGCCGAACCGCCACACCCGAACGTCCTTGAGCGGCGTCAGCATGGTGGCGACCGGCTGGCTGCGGCCCGGCATCCTGTCGTGGTGGGGCGTGACGACCCAGGTCAGGACGGCGATGGCGACGAGGAGGACGGCGTAGATGGCCGGCACGAGCCGCCAGCCGCCGTCGACCCCGAAGAGGTAGGTGGCGCCTGCCGTTCCCGTGATGATCGCCGGGCCGATGAACTTGGTCACCGAGGCTCCGACGTTGCCGGCTCCGAAGACGCCGAGGGCGAACCCCTGACGCTCCCGGGGGTACCAGGCGGCGTTCCAGGCGATGCCGACCGAGAAGAGGTTGCCCGCGAAGCCCACGAGGAAGGCCAGCACGAGGAGCATCAGGTAGCTCGTCGCCTGGGACACGAAGTACGCGGGGACCGCGGTGGCCAGGAGCATCGCCACGGTGACCTTGCGGCCGCCGATCCGGTCGGTGAGCATGCCCGCGGGGAGGCGCCACATGGACCCGTTGAGGATCGCGACCGCCGAGACCCAGGCAAGCTCGACGTCGCTGAGGCCGAGCTCCTTCTGGATCGGGATGCCGAGGATGCCGAACATCATCCACACCGCGAACATCACGGTGAAGGCCGTCGTGGACATCACGAGGACGCGGGTTCGACCCGTTGATCCTGCCGATGAGCCGCTCATCTTGTCTCCGTCTATTTGGCGGAACGATTCCGTTTAACTTGGGCAGCCGGTGAGGGGAGATCGACCCGCTCAATCCTCGGTCCATCATTCAGCACCCGGGGTCGACGGTCAACTACAGTACGTAGTAGATTGCCCGACATGCAAGTTGAGCCCTCGGGATCCGCCTCACTGTACGAGGAAATCCCCGATTCAGTCGCGGATTGTGCGGAGTCGGGACGCCGGAGCGCGGTCCGCCCAATGGTCACGGGACCTAGCGGGGCAAACGTGCTTAGATGGAGGAACGGCGTTCCTCTAAATTACGTCATGAAGATGTTCGCTAATTGAAGGGCAAGGCTGTGGCACAAACCGCGAGTGTGAACGCCGGTCCCGGCACTGACCTGCTGGGATCGCCCGTTCGCAGGACGATCGTCGACACTCTCGCCAACCTCCCGACGGGCGTCGACCCCGCCGGTGGCGCCGTCATCCCACACCCGGGGCTGCGGGCGCAGGACCTGGCCAACCGGCTCGGCCTCCACGTGACAACGGTCCGGTTCCACCTCGACCAGCTCGTCGCAGCAGGGCTGCTGCGGTCCTCCTTCCAGCGTCGGAAGGAGGCGGGACGCCCGCGCAAGCTCTATGCGATCGAGCAGGGGTCGCTCGGCCACGTCACCTCCGACCAGTCCTACCGGATGCTGACCGAGCTGCTCGTCGAGACACTCAGCTCGGGCAGCGATGCGATGCCCAACACGCCTGAGGAAGCCGGCGCCCGATGGGGTCGTCGGCACGTCCTCGACGGCCACGGCGGGCTCACCGGCCAGCAGCCGGCCCGCTCCCCCGGCCAATGGCTCGGCAAGATCGGCCAGATGGTCGACCTGCTCCGGGAGTGGGGGTACAGCCCCGAGGTGTCGACGACCAACGACGGGCGCACCGCCCGGGTCGCCCTCCACGACTGCCCCTTCCTCCCCCTCGCCAAGGACAACACCGCCGTCGTCTGCGGGATCCACCGCGGGCTGATCCGGGGAGTCCTCGAGGCCCTGGGCGAGGACTCGACCGAGGTCGGCCTCACCCCCTTCATCGCCCCCAGCCTCTGCATCGCCGCCCTGACCACCCACTCGAGCTTCGAGCCCCCCACCACGCTCAACCACCCGCCTCGACAAGGAGATCACCCATGAACGCCTCCCCGACCGGCCTCACCGAGACGGGCCTCGACGGCCCCTTGAGCGAGGCTCTCGTCGGAACTCGCCGGTTCTTCACCAAGGCGAAGGTGTCCGAGGACAAGCGGAGCATGGAGGCCAAGGGCGGGCGCACCGGCGACGCCTTCTACCGTGACCGCTGGAGCCACGACAAGGTGGTGCGCTCCACCCACGGCGTCAACTGCACCGGCTCCTGCTCGTGGAAGGTGTACGTCAAGGACGGCATCATCACGTGGGAGGCGCAGCAGACCGACTATCCGAGCCCGGGTGCGGACCGGCCGGACTACGAGCCGCGCGGCTGTCCGCGCGGCGCCGCCTTCAGCTGGTACACCTACTCGCCCACCCGGGTGCGCTACCCGTACGTGCGCGGGGTCCTGCTGGAGATGTACCGGGCCGCCAAGTCGGCCCACGGCGGTGACCCCGTGCTGGCGTGGGGGTCCATCGTCGAGGACCCCGACAAGTCGCGTCGCTACAAGAAGGCGCGCGGCAAGGGCGGTCTCGTGCGGGCCACCTGGGAGGAGGTGACCGAGCTCGTCGCCGCCGCGCACGTGTACACCGTCAAGCGGTTCGGCCCCGACCGGATCGCCGGCTTCTCCCCCATCCCGGCCATGTCGCCCGTCTCCTATGCGTCCGGCGCCCGTTTCCTCGAGCTCGTCGGCGCGCCGATGCTCTCCTTCTACGACTGGTATGCCGACCTGCCCAACGCGTCGCCGCAGATGTTCGGCGACCAGACCGACGTGCCCGAGTCGGGCGACTGGTGGGACGCCGGCTACCTCATCATGTGGGGCTCCAACGTGCCGCTCACCCGCACGCCCGACGCCCACTGGATGACCGAGGCGCGCTACCGGGGCCAGAAGGTCCTCGCGGTCGCGCCCGACTACGCCGAGAACGTCAAGTTCGCCGACGAGTGGGTCACCACGGCTCCGGGCACCGACGGCGCGCTCGCCATGGGGATGGGCCACGTCATCCTCAAGGAGTACTTCGTCGACCAGCAGGTCCCCTTCTTCACGGACTACAACAAGCGGTTCACCGACCTGCCCTACCTGATCAGCCTCGTCCGCTACGACGACGGCACGTACCGACCCGGTAAGTACCTGGTCGCCGGCGACATCGAGGGCGGCCCCAAGTCCGACTCCGAGAACGCCATGTGGAAGCCGGCCGTCCTCGATGCGGCCACGGGAGAGGTCGCGATCCCCAACGGCTCGATCGGCGACCGCTTCGGCGACGAGGGGCTCGGCCGGTGGAACCTCGAGCTCGGTGACCTCGATCCCGCACTGAGCCTGTACGGCCACCACGACGAGGCCGTGGAGGTCTCGCTCCCGCGCTTCGACGCCGCGGACGGCCGGGTCGCCCACGAGAGCCGCGGAGTGCCCGTGCGCCGCGTCGGCGACCACGTCGTGACCACGGTGTTCGACCTGCTGCTCGCCCAGTACGGCGTGGCCCGAGAGGGACTCCCCGGAGCGTGGCCGACCGGCTACGACGACCCGTCGGTCCCGGCGACGCCCGCCTGGCAGCAGCAGCACACCTCCGTCCCGGCCGAGCAGGTCACGCGACTGGCCCGCGAATGGGCGCAGAACGCGATCGACACCAACGGCCGCGGGATGATCCTGCTCGGGGCCGGGACCAACCACTGGTTCCACAGCGACCAGATCTACCGCGCGATCCTGCTGCTGACGACGATCACCGGGACCCAGGGGCGCAACGGCGGCGGCTGGGCGCACTACGTCGGCCAGGAGAAGATCCGGCCCATCATGGGCTTCCAGCACATGGCCTTCGCCCTCGACTGGCAGCGTCCGCCGCGACACATGAACCAGACGGCGTACTGGTACGTCCACACGTCCCAGTACCGCTACGACACGTTCACCGCCGACGACCTCGACTCCGGCACCGGCGTGTTCGCCGGCAAGAGCGTCATGGACCTGCTCGCCCAGTCGGTGCGCCTCGGCTGGACGCCCAGCTACCCGACGTTCGACCGGAGCTCGCTCGACCTCGCCGACGACGCCGAGGCCGCCGGCATGGAGCCGCCGGCCTACGTCGTGCAGCAGCTCAAGGAGGGCAAGCTCCACTTCGCCGTAGAGGACCCCGAGGCCGAGAACAACTACCCTCGCGTTCTCTCGCTGTGGCGCTCCAACCTGCTCGGCAGCTCGGCGAAGGGCAACGAGTACTTCCTCCGGCACCTGCTCGGCACCGACAGCGCCGCAACGGCCGAGGAGGCCGGGCCGGACCAGCGCCCGGCCACGATCCGGTGGGCCGACGAGGCGGGCGAGGGCAAGCTCGACCTGCTCATGACCATCGACTTCCGCATGACGAGCTCGACGATCTTCAGCGACGTCGTGCTGCCGGCGGCCACGTGGTACGAGAAGCACGACCTCAGCACGACCGACATGCACCCCTTCATCCACTCGTTCAACCCGGCGATCAACCCGCCGTGGCAGACGAAGTCGGACTGGGACGCGTGGAAGGCCGTCGCGAAGAAGTTCAGCGAGCTGGCGGTCGACCACCTCGGCACCCGGAGGGACGTCGTCGCCAAGCCCCTCTGGCACGACACCCCGGAGGCCATGGCGACGGTGCACGGCGTGGTCAAGGACTGGCGGGCCGGCGAGTGCGAGCCGGTCCCCGGCAAGACCATGCCGGTCCTCGCCGTCGCCGAGCGCGACTACACGGCCATCTACGACAAGATGATCACGATCGGGCCGCTCCTGGAGAAGGTCGGCATGCTGACCAAGGGCGTCGCCTACGACGTCAAGCGGGAGGTCGAGATCCTGCGCGTCCGCAACGGCGTCCAGCACGGCGGGCCCGGGAACGGCCAGCCGAAGGTCGAGACCGACGTCCAGATGGCCGACGCGATGCTCCACCTGGCCGGCGTGTCCAACGGCCACCTGGCGACCCAGGGTTTCCGGTTCCTCGAGAAGCGGACCGGCACCCAGCTGGCCGACCTCGCCGCCGAGCACGAGGGCAAGCAGATCACCTTCGCCGACACGCAGGTCGCCCCCGTCCCGGTCATCACCTCGCCGGAGTGGTCCGGTTCGGAGTCCGGTGGTCGGCGCTACAGCCCGTTCACGATCAACATCGAGCGGAGCAAGCCGTTCCACACGCTCACCGGCCGGCAGCAGTTCTACGTCGATCACGACTGGTTCCTCGGCATGGGCGAGATGCTCCCGGTCTACCGGCCGCCGCTGAACATGACGACCCTCTTCGGGGAGAGCCCCATCGGCGAGCAGAACGAGCTCGGGGTGTCGGTGCGCTACCTCACGCCGCACAACAAGTGGTCGATCCACTCGGAGTACCAGGACAACCTCTTCATGCTCTCGCTGTCCCGCGGCGGCCAGTCCGTGTGGATGAGCGACCGCGACGCGGCGAAGATCGGGGTGAAGGACAACGACTGGATCGAGATGGTCAACCGCAACGGCGTCGTCGCGGCGCGGGCCATCGTCAGCCACCGGATGCCGGAGGGCACGGTCTACATGCACCACGCGCAGGACCGGCTCATCGACGTGCCGCTGACCGAGCGGGACCACAAGCGCGGTGGCATCCACAACAGCCTGACGCGAATCCTGTTGAAGCCCAACCACATCGTCGGCGGATATGCCCAGCTGGCCTACTTCTTCAACTACATCGGCCCCATCGGCAACAACCGGGACGAAGTCACCATGATCCGTCGCCGCACGGCGCCCGTCGAGTACTGATCCATCTCCACCGGAGGACGCAAGCAATGAAGATCATGGCCCAGATGGCGATGGTGATGAACCTCGACAAGTGCATCGGCTGCCACACGTGCTCCGTCACGTGCAAGCAGGCGTGGACCAACCGCGCCGGCACCGAGTACGTCTGGTTCAACAACGTCGAGACCCGTCCCGGTCTCGGCTACCCCCGTACCTACGAGGACCAGGAGACCTGGGAGGGCGGCTGGGTCCGCAAGGCCAACGGGCGCCTGACGCTCAGGGCCGGCGGACGGTGGAAGAAGCTCGCGACGATCTTCTCCAACCCCAAGCTGCCGTCGATCGAGGACTACTACGAGCCGTGGACGTACGACTACGCCACCCTGCTCAGCTCGCCCGCGTCGAGCACCTTCCCGGTCGCGAGGCCGCAGTCGCTCATCAGCGGCAAGCAGATGAACATCCAGTGGTCGGCGAACTGGGACGACGACCTCGGCGGGAGCCTCGAGCACGCCGCCAAGGACCCGATGCTCAAGGGCATCGAGGACAAGGTGAAGTTCGAGTTCGAGCAGACCTTCATGTTCTACCTGCCGCGGATCTGCGAGCACTGCCTCAACCCGAGCTGTGCGGCGAGCTGCCCGAGCGGGGCGATCTACAAGCGCAGTGAGGACGGCATCGTCCTCGTCGACCAGGACAAGTGCCGCGGGTGGCGGATGTGCGTGTCCGGCTGCCCCTACAAGAAGGTCTACTTCAACCACAAGACCGGCAAGGCCGAGAAGTGCACCTTCTGCTACCCGCGGATCGAGGTCGGCATCCCGACGGTCTGCGCGGAGACGTGCGTCGGCCGGCTGCGCTACATCGGCCTCATGCTCTACGACGCGGACAAGGTGCTCGAGGCGGCCTCGGTCGAGAACGACCACGACCTCTACGAGGCCCAGCGTGACGTCTTCCTCGACCCCAACGATCCCGCGGTGGCGCACGCGGCCGAGCAGGCCGGCATCCCGCTCGACTGGATCGAGGCGGCGAAGAAGTCCCCGGTGCGGCGACTCATCCAGGACTACAAGGTGGCCCTGCCGCTGCACCCGGAGTACCGCACCATGCCCATGGTCTGGTACATCCCGCCGCTGTCACCCGTCGTGGACGTCGTGCGTGACACCGGCTTCGACGCCGAGGACAAGGGCAACCTCTTCGCGGCCATCGAGGCGCTGCGCATCCCGGTGGAGTACCTCGCCAACCTCTTCACGGCCGGCGACGTCGAGCCGGTCAACGACGTCCTGCGCAAGCTCGCCGCGATGCGCTCCTTCATGCGCGACATCAACCTCGGCGGGGACCCGGACGCATCGATCGCCGAGGCGGTCGGCATGGACGCCGAGTCGATGTACGAGATGTTCCGCCTCCTCGCGATCGCGAAGTACGACGACCGCTACGTCATCCCGACGGCCCACGTCGAGCAGGCCCACGGCCTCGAGGAGCTCGCGACCGAGTGTCCCGTGGACTTCGACTACGAGCCGACGACGGGGATCTTCGGGGAGGGATCTGGCGACCTGACGCCCGTCGCGGTCGAGAACTTCCGGATGCTCGAGGAGCGCCAGAAGTCCGACGAGCTGGTGGCCGGCGGCTCGAAGCGAGGCCGCGTCAACCTGCTCAACTGGGACGGCAAGGGGGCCCCGCGGGGCCTGTTCCCGCACCGGAAGAAGCAGGACCGATGAACCCGTTCCGGCGCCTCGCGAAGTCCCAGTCGTCCCGGCTGCGCGACGACCACCTGCAGGCTGCGTGGCAGGCGGTCTCCCTGCTGCTCGACTACCCGAGCGAGGAGTCCGTCGGCCGGCACCCGCTCATCCGCCGCGCCATCGCTCCGCTTCCCGACGCCGTCCGTATGCCGCTCACCTCCTTCCTCGACCACGTGGCCTCCCAGCCCCTCCAGGCTGTCCAACGCGAGTACGTCGAGACGTTCGACCACACCCGCAAGTGCTGCCTCTACCTCACGTACTTCACGTTCGGTGACACCCGACGTCGTGGCGTGGCGCTCGTGCAGTTCAAGCAGGCGTTCCAGAAGTCGGGGGTCGAGCTGTCCGCGGACGAGCTGCCCGACCACCTCGGGGTGGTCCTGGAGTTCGGCGCGACCGCCGACCGTGAGGCGGCGTGGAAGCTGCTCGGCGACTACCGGGCCGGCATCGAGATGCTCCAGGTCGCCCTGGACGACCGGACCTCACCGTGGTCAGCGGTCATCGAGGCCCTCCGCGCCACGCTGCCCGAGCTCGACGGCGACGGCCTCACTGCGGTCGCCCGCCTCATCGAGGCAGGCCCACCACAGGAGGAGGTCGGTCTGGACGGTTACGCACTCGACCCACGCCTCACCGAGAACCCAGCCGAGCGGCATACGAACCCATCTGGGGCGCCGGCCCCGGTGTACCCCCCGACGACCCGCGTGACCGAGTCCGTCTCCCTCGGCAGCACGATCCGCGTAGGAGCCCCGTCATGAGCACCTTTCTCTGGGTGATCTTCCCGTACATCTGCCTGGCGGTCTTCGTCGTCGGCCACTGGTGGCGTTACCGCTACGACAAGTTCGGCTGGACGACCCGCAGCTCGCAGCTCTACGAGTCACGCATGCTGCGGTGGGGTTCGCCGCTCTTCCACTTCGGGCTGCTCGGCGTCGTCGGCGGCCATGTCATCGGGCTGGTCATCCCGCAGTCGTGGACCGAGGCCGTGGGGATGAGCGAGACCCTCTACCACTGGGTCGCCGTCATCGGCGGGATGATCTCCGGCCTCATGGTGCTTGCGGGACTCGTCATCCTGATCTACCGCCGGCGCACCGTGGGTCCGGTCTTCTCCGCCACGACGCCCATGGACAAGACGATGTACTTCTTCCTCGCCCTCGTCATCGTCCTCGGCATGTGGAACACCATCGCCTCGAGCATCTTCGGGCTCGGCGGCAGCGAGGGGCACGCGTTCAACTACCGCGAGAGCGTCTCGGTGTGGTTCCGGCAGATCTTCTACGGCCAGCCCGATCCCGCGCTCATGGCCAACGCCCCGCTCGGGTTCCAGCTGCACGCGCTCGTCGCGTTCTTCCTCTTCGCGCTGTGGCCGTTCACCCGCCTGGTCCATGTCTTCTCGGCCCCGCTCGGCTACGTCACCCGGCCCTACATCGTCTACCGCAGCAAGGACGAGCGCGAGGGAACCGCGGTGGGCACCCGGGCGCCGAAGCGCGGATGGGAACGCGTGCAGTAGCGGCCCCCGCCCACCCCAACTCGAGTGTGCAGTTCCTGCCGTCGACTTCGGCAGGAACTGCACACTCGAGTTGGTCAGGGGCGGATGGCGCGGAGCAGCAGATCGAGCTGACGGTCGGCGTAGCCGTCGACGTCGTAGGTCTTCGCGAGGCGCCAGTGCTTCAGTGCCCAGCCATGGGCAGTGAGCACGAGGTTGTGGACCACGAGCTCGGCGTCCACGTCGGTGAAGGCGCCTGACGCGATCCCCTCGAGGATGACGTCCCGGAGCGGCGCGGCGGTCTCGATCTCGAGCTTCTTGATCTCGTCGCGGCCGTCCGGCGACAGGGTGAGGCCCTCGCGGTAGGTGAGCAGCGCGCCCTCCCGGTTCTCGTCGATGACGTCGACGTAGGCCCGGTAGCCAGCCCGGAGACGAGCCACGGGGTCGGGACCGGCCGCCGCTATGGCCGACGGGATCCGGTCCCGGAACTGCCCGAGGATGTCGACGATGACGGAGCGCAGCAGGTCTTCCTTGTTGCCGAAGTACTGATAGATCAGACCGACACTCAGGCCGGCTCGCTCGGCCACCTGATGAGTGGTGGCCGCGTGGAACCCGAGCTCCTGGAAGAGCTCGACCGCAGCCTGGATGATCTCCACCCTGCGGCGCTGCATGCGCTCCTGGCGCGTGACCGCGGTTGCCACCTCGTTGCTCCTCCTTGGGGAACGGATCGCCCCGGCACCTTCGCCGAACCCCGTCAGACCATTGACGAAGGCGCGCTCTCCTGCCTACATTAATGAATGAACGTCCATTCAACAAGCAACGGAGCAGGCGAATGAGCAACTACGAGGACATCACCTACGTCGTCGAGGACAGTGCCGCGATCGTCACGATCAACCGCCCCGACCGCTACAACGCCTTCCGAGCCAAGACGGTCGACGAGCTCATCAAGGCCTTCCGCAGCGCCTGGGCCGACCACCAGGTGCGCTCGGTCATCCTCACCGGCGCCGGGGAGAAGGCCTTCTGCACCGGTGGTGACGTCAAGCAGCGCGCCGAGACCGGCGACTACGGCCCGAGCGAGTCCGGCATGTTCGAGATCGGCTACCTCCACAAGCTGATTCGCGACATCCCCAAGCCGGTCATCGCTGCTGTCAACGGTGTCGCCGTCGGCGGCGGCCACGTCCTCCACGTCCTCTGTGACGTCTCCATCGCCGCCGACACGGCCCGCTTCGGGCAGGCCGGCCCCAAGGTCGGCTCCTTCGACGCCGGCTTCGGCTCCGCCTACCTCGCCCGCGTCGTCGGGGAGAAGAAGGCGCGCGAGATCTGGTACTGGTGCCGGATCTACGACGCCCAGGAGGCACTGGCGATGAACCTCGTCAACAAGGTCGTCCCCGCCGCCGAGCTGCTCGCCGAGGCCAAGTCCTGGGCGGCAGAGATCTCCGACAAGAGCCCGACGGCGATCAAGTTCCTCAAGCAGTCCTTCAACGCCGACACCGACCACCAGGCCGGCTTCTCCAACATGGCGATGACCGCGCTCGACATCTTCGTCGCCTCCGAGGAGGGCATGGAGGGCGCCGCGGCCTTCGCCGAGAAGCGCAAGCCCGACTTCGGCAGCAAGGTCAACTGGCACTGAGTGCCGAGACCCCCTCCCGCTCCCCCACCACCGGCGCTCCGTCACGAAGGATCGATATGCACTACGCGTTCGACGAGGACCAGGAAACGTACGCCCACGAGGTGCGCAAGTTCGCGGTCAAGACGCTCGCCCCGCACTACCAGTCCGACGACAAGGCGGCGGAGTTCCGGCGCCAGCTCGCCCTCGACATGGCGGCCATGGGGCTGACCGGCCTGCGCATTCCAGAGGAGTACGGCGGCCAGGAGGCGACCGCGGTCATCGCGGGCATCGCGGCGGAGGAGGTCGGGCGCGAGGACTTCAACGCCGGCTACCTCATCATCAACACCGCGCTGATCAGCGACATCATCGTCCGCAACGCGACGGAGGAGCAGAAGGCGGCGTGGCTCCCCGGCATCGCCTCCGGGGAGACCGTCCCGTGCATCTGCATCACCGAGCCCGGGCACGGCACCGACGCCGCGAGTCTCGAGCTCAAGGCGACGCCCACGGCCGACGGCGCCGGCTGGACGCTGCACGGTGAGAAGACGTCGATCACGCTGGGCATGGCCTCGGACCGCGCGGTCGTCCTCGCCCGCACCGGCGGGCCCGGCGCCCGCGGGGTCAGCGCCTTCTGGGTCGACCTGCACGACCCCTCGGTGAGCCGCAGCGCCTTCGACGACCTCGGCAGCCGGGCCATCGGCCGGGCCAGCCTCCACTTCGACGGCACCCCGGTGAGCCGAGAGGACCTCATCGGCGAGGAGGGCGCCGGCTTCGTCTCGGTGATGCAGGGCTTCGACTACTCCCGGGCCATCATCGGGCTGCTCTGCATCGGGGCCGCCCAGGCCAGCCTCGACGAGGCGATCCAGTGGGCCCGGGACCGCGAGGCCTTCGGCGCCCCGATCGGCACCTTCCAGGGAGTGTCGTTCCCGCTCGCCGAGGCGGCCACCTACCTCAAGGGCGCCCGCCACGTGTGCTTCGAGGCCCTCTGGCGCAAGGACACCGACCAGGAGCACAGCGCCGAGGCGGCCATGGCGAAGTTCTGGGCCCCCAAGCTCGCCGCCGACGTGATCCACCAGTGCCTGCTCACCATCGGGCACATCGGCTACTCCTCGGAGCACAAGGTCGGCCAGCGGCTCCGCGACGTCATCGGCCTCGAGATCGGCGACGGCACGGCGCAGGTCTCCAAGCTCGTCATCTCACGAAACCTGCTGGGCCGGAAGTACGCGCCCTGACGCGCGGCCAGCCCAGCGGCATACCCCCATCCACGTCACGAAGGAACCACCATGAACAGGCTTGAAGGCAAGATCGCCATCGTCACGGGCGCGGCCCGCGGGCTCGGCCGCGGCATCGCCGAGCGGCTCGCCGCCGAAGGCGCCGTCGTCGTCGTCACCGACGTCAACGCCGACGGCGCCCAGCAGACCGCCACCGAGCTCGGCGGCTCCGCCCTGGGGCTCGGCTGCGACGTGTCCGACTACGGTTCCGTCGCCGCGATGGTCGCCGACGTGAAGGACCGGTTCGGCCGCGTCGACGTGCTCGTCAACAACGCCGGCTGGGACAAGGCCGCGCCGTTCCTCGACCTCGAGCAGGACCTCTGGCCGAAGATCATCGGGATCAACCTCTACGGCGTGCTCAACACGATGAAGGCCGTCCTGCCGATCATGGCGGAGCAGGGCTCCGGGTCGGTCGTCAACATCAGCAGCGACGCCGGTCGGGTCGGCTCGTCCGGCGAGGCGGTCTACTCGGCGGCCAAGGGCGGTGTCATCGCCTTCACGAAGTCGACGGCACGGGAGATGGCCCGCAAGCAGGTGCGCGTCAACGTCATCTGCCCCGGCCCGTCCGACACGCAGCTCTTCGCCGAGTTCGCCGGCGACAACCAGGGCCTGCGCGACGCCCTGACCAAGGCCATCCCGCTGCGCCGCCTCGGCCAGCCCTCCGACGTCGCGGGCGCAGTCGCCTACTTCGCCTCCGATGACTCCGTATACGTGACGGGCCAGACGCTGAGCATCAGCGGCGGCCTGACCATGAGCTGAACGGACCACCATGACCTTCGAGACACGCCTCAACGACGAGCTGATCGCGAAGTACACCGATGGCGGGTTCTGGGTGAACCGCCTCATCACCGACTACCTCGACGAGTGGGCCGAGCGCACACCGGACAAGGTGGCCTTCATCGACTCCCGTCGTCAAGTCACCTACGCGGAGCTCCGCGCCGAGGTCGACCGCTGCGCGCTCGGGCTTCTCGAGCTGGGCATCGAGCCGGGTGACGTCGTGTCGTTCCAGCTGCCCAACTGGATCGATTGGGTGGTCCTGCACTACGCCTGCACGCGGATCGGCGCGATCAGCAACCCCCTCATCCCGATCTACCGGGAGCGAGAGGTCGCGTTCATGGTCGGGCTGGCCGGCTCGAAGCTCATCGTCGTCCCGCGCGAGTTCAGGGGCTTCGACCACGTCTCGCTGGTGGAGTCGCTCAAGCCCGACTGGCCGGCCCTCGACCACATCCTGGTCGTCGGCGGCCCCGAGGCGCCCGCCTCCTGGGAGGTGTTCATGTCGACGCCATGGGAGGAGCGGCGCGACCCCGCCGAGTTGGCCGCGCTGCGGCCCGACCCCAACGACGTGACGCTGCTCATCTTCACCTCCGGGACCACCGGTGAGCCCAAGGGCGTCATGCACTCGCACAACACCGTCGTCGCTGCCAACAACCCCCTTCCAGGGCGCCTCGGCATCTCCACCGAGAGCGTCATCCACATGGCTTCGACGCTGGCCCACCTGACCGGATTCCTTTACGGCGCAAGGCTGCCCGTGCAGAACGGCGCCACGGGCATTCTCCAGGACATCTGGGACCCCAAGGAGTTCATCGGCCTCGTCGAGCGACACGGCATCACCTACACGTCGGCCGCGACGCCGTTCCTGCACGACGTCCTGTCCGTGCCGGACGTCAACCAGCACCCGATGAGCACGCTGTCGCGGTTCTGCTGCATGGGCGCCCCGATCCCCCGCGCCCTGGTGAGGCGGGCCAAGGAGCTCCTCCCGAGCATGGCGGTGCTCGGCGGCTGGGGCCAGACCGAGAACGCCCTCGTCACCCTCGGCATCCCGGGCGACCCCGAGGAGAAGGTCGTCGAGACCGACGGCTACCCCTGGCCCGGCATGCAGATCCGGACCGTCGACTTCGACGGCGTGCCGGTACCCGCGGGCACGGAGGGCCGCCTCCAGGTCCAGGGACCGTTCCTCTTCGTCGGCTACGCGAACCGGATGAAGATGACGCAGGACAGCTTCGAGGGGGACTGGTTCGACACCGGCGACCTCGCGATCATCGACGAGGACGGCTACGTCAAGCTGTCCGGCCGCACCAAGGACGTCATCATCCGCGGTGGTGAGAACATCCCGGTCGCCTACGTGGAGAACGCCCTGTACGAGGACCCGCGGATCGAGTCCGTCGCCATCGTCGGCCTGCCCGACCCGCGGCTCCAGGAGCGCGCGGCTGCGGTGGTCACGCTCACCCCGGGCTCGACGCTGAGCTTCGAGGAGATGCAGGTCCTCCTCAAGGAGAAGGGGATCGCCAAGCAGTACTGGCCCGAGCGGCTGGAGGTCATCGATGCCCTGCCCCGCACCGCGAGCGGCAAGATCCAGAAGTTCCAGCTCCGTGACCGCTTCGGGGAGACGTCGTGAGCACCGCCTATCTCGTCGCGGGTGTCCGCACCCCCATTGGCAGGTATGCCGGTGGGCTGGCTCCCGTGCGCACCGATGACCTCGCTGCCCACGCCGTCTCTTCGCTCGTCGACCGCTTCCCGGCCATCGACTGGGGCCGCGTCGACGACGTCATCCTCGGCTGCGCGAACCAGGCGGGGGAGGACAACCGCAACGTCGCTCGCATGGCCGGGCTGCTCGCAGGACTTCCCGTCCAGGTGCCTGGCCTGACCGTCAACCGACTCTGCGCTTCTGGTCTGGACGCCGTCGGAGCCGCCGCACGAGCGATTCGGGCCGGTGACGCCGACCTCGTCATCGCCGGCGGGGTCGAGAGCATGACGAGGGCCCCACTGGTCATGCCGAAGCCCGACTCGGCATGGTCGCGCCGGGCCGAGGTACACGACACGACGATCGGCTGGCGGTTCGTCAACCCGCGCATGGATGAGCGCTACGGCACCGACTCCATGCCGGGCACCGCACAGATCGTCGCCGACGAGTACGACATCTCCCGCGAGGACCAGGACGCGTTTGCGCTGCGGTCCCAGGAGAGGGCGGCGAAAGCGATCGCCTCCGGTCGGCTGGCGCGCGAGATCGTTCCCGTCGAGATCCAGGGCCGCAAGGGTGCCGTCAGCGTCGTGGACACCGACGAGCACCCCCGGACCACGTCGCTCGAGGCCCTCGCCAACCTGCGGCCGATCTTCCCCGGCGGCAGCGTCACCGCAGGCAACGCGTCGGGGGTCAATGACGGAGCAGCAGCGCTCCTCGTCGCGTCCGAGGCGGCGGTGTCGCGCTACGGACTCACGCCGCTGGCCCGGATCACCACCTCGCTCTCGGTCGGGGTCGAGCCGCGCGTGATGGGAATGGGACCCGACCCCGCGGTCAAGGCCCTGCTGGCTCGGACCGGGCTGGAGGTCGGGGACATCGACCTCTTCGAGCTCAACGAGGCATTCGCCTCGCAGTCGCTCGCCGTGCTCCGCGCGCTCGGCCTCCCGGACGACGCGGAGCACGTCAACCCCAACGGTGGCGCCATCGCCCTCGGACACCCCCTCGGAATGAGTGGTGCCCGGCTGGCGCTCACGGCGGCTGTGGAGCTCGCCGACCGGGGCGTACGTCGGGCCGTCGCCACCATGTGTGTCGGGGTCGGCCAGGGCGGCGCCCTCCTGCTGGAGGCGGTGTGAGCATGGAGTCACAGAACCCAGCCACGCGGGTAGTCGGGAGCACGGGGGGCGGAGCAACCCCTGGGTCGGCATACGCCAGCCTCGAGACGCTCCTCACGGAGGTGACCGACGGCGTCCTGCTCGTCACCTTCAACCGCCCCGACGTGCGGAATGCGATCAACCGCCAGGTCCAGCACGACCTTCGGACCGTACTCGACCAGGCCAGGGGTGACGACGACGTCCACAGCGTCGTCCTCACCGGCGCCGGTGAGAAGGCCTTCATCGCCGGCGCCGACATCTCCCAGGTCGCCGGCTACACGAAGGCCACAGCCCTCGACTCCGACCTCCAGCGCCTCTTCGACCTCGTCGAGGACTTCCCGAAGCCCACGATCGCTGCGGTAAACGGATACGCACTGGGGGGCGGGTGCGAGGTCGCCATGGCCTGCGACATCCGAATCGCTTCGCAGACAGCGCGTTTCGGGCTCCCCGAGACGGCGCTCTCAGTGCTTCCGGGCGCTGGCGGCACCCAGCGGCTCGCGAGACTCGTCGGCACCGGCCGCGCCATCGAGCTCATCCTCACCGGGCGCATGGTCGACGCCGACGAGGCCCTGCGGATCGGGCTCGTCACGCAGGTCGCACCCGGAGAGCAGCTACTGGACGCCGCTCGGGCAGTCGCCGCCACCATCGCGGCCCGTGGACCGCTCGCCACCCGTCTGGCCAAGCTCGTCATCCGGGCCGGCATGGACGCCGACCAACGCACCGGGCAGGTCGTCGAACGGCTCGCCCAGGCGGTCCTCTACGAGAGCGACGACAAGCGCGAGGGCACGGACGCGTTCCTGTCCAAGCGCCCTGCCGCCTTCCACGGCCGCTGACCACGGCCAGACCCGATCCCTTCACAGTCATCAGGAGACCCCCTCATGGACCTGTCCCTCAACGAGGACCAGCTCGGCTTCAAGGCGCTGGCGCGCGAGTTCCTCGACAAGGAGGTCGTGCCCCACCGCGCCGAGTGGGATCGCCGCGAGTCCGTCGACACGGCAATCATCCCCAAGCTCGGCGAGATCGGGTTCTTCGGCCTCACCATCCCGGAGGAGTACGGCGGCCTCGGCGGCGACTACATCACGTACTGCATCGGCATGGAGGAGCTCGGCCGTGCCGACTCCTCGGTTCGCGGGATCGTCTCCGTCTCCATGGGCCTGGTGGGCAAGGTGATCCTGTCGCACGGCACCGAGGAGCAGAAGCACCAGTACCTTCCCGGCATCGCCAACGGCACGCTCCTCGGCTGCTTCGGACTCACCGAGCCGGACAACGGCTCGGACCCGGGCAACCTCAAGACCCGAGCGCGGCGCGACGGCTCGGACTACGTCATCAACGGGCAGAAGATCTTCATCACCAACGGCACCTGGGCGGACGTCTGCCTCGTCTTCGCCCGCACCGGCGGCGACGGCCCCAAGGGCGTCTCGGCGTTCCTCGTGCCGACCGACTCGCCCGGCTTCGAGGCGCGGGAGATCCACGGGAAGCTCGGCCTCCGAGGCCAGGCGACCGCCGAGATCTTCCTCACCGACGTCCGCGTGCCCGAGTCCGCCCGCTTGGGTGCTGAGGGCGAGGGCTTCAAGATCGCCATGCACTCGCTCGACAAGGGGCGCGTGTCCGTCGGCGCTGGCTGCACCGGCATCATCCAGGGCTGCCTCGAGGAGGTCGTGAAGTACACGACCGAGCGCAAGCAGTTCGGCCGCCCCATCGCGTCCTTCCAGCTGATCCAGGAGATCATCGCCGAGATCTCGGTCGACGTGGACGCCGCCCGCCTGCTCACCTGGCGCGCAGCCGACCTCATCGAACGGGGCGAACCCTTCGGCGTCGAAGCCTCCAAGGCGAAGTACTTCGCGTCAGAGGCTGCCGTCCGGGCGGCCAACGGCGCCCTGCAGGCCTTCGGTGGCTACGGCTACGTCGACGAGTACCCCATCCAGAAGTACATGCGCGACGCCCGGGTCATGACGCTCTACGAAGGCACCAGCCAGATTCAGAAGCTGCTCATCGGGCGAGCCGAGACGGGAATCAGCGCCTTTCTCTGAGGGACGAGAAGCCCTTCCGTATGCCGCTTGGGCGCGCTCCCAGGGTCACGTGACCTCGGGAGCGCGCTGAGCGGCATACGGCACAGGGCGAGCCGGCCGAGGAGGAAGGTGACCGGCGTGAGCAGCGGAGGGTGCCGGCAGCGCGACTACGTCACTGACCCGCTCCGCGGGTCAGTGGTACCCACTGACTCACTTGGCGGGTCAGTGGTACCCACTGACTCAGCTGGCGGGTCAGTGACGTAGTGCGTCAGGTCAGCTGACCGGGGCTGCCGCGACGGCGTCCAGGGCCCTGGTGATCCGTGCCTTCGCGTCCGCCGCGACGTCCGCCAGCGCCGCACCGGAGGCGATCTGGGTCATGAAGTCGGGGTTCATCGCCTGGACGACGGTGCGGCCCGCTTCATCGACGCGGACGACGACGTTGCACGGCAGGAAGACCCCGATCGACGGCTCGGCCTGGATGGCCGCGTGCGCCAGCGGCGGGCGGCAGGCTCCGAGGATGACCTGCGGCGGAAGGTCTGCGCCGATCTTGGCCTTGAGGGTCCCGGCGAGGTCGATCTCCGAGAGGATGCCGAAGCCCTCCTCGGAGAGCCGCTCGCGCGTGGCCTGGAGGGCCGCCTCGAAGGGGAGGCCGGTCGTGACGGTGATCGCGTGGTCCATCGCTGTGCTCCTCGTGCTCGGTTGGTTGGGGTGCGCCACAGATGGTGGCATCGACCCCAGTCTGGTCCGCGGTCGGGTCAGGCGTCAGCCTTTGCGCTCTGCGCTTCGACCTGGCGCCGGACGTCCTCCATGTCGAGGTCACGGACGGCCTGGATGACCTGTTCGAGGGCGGCGGCGGGCAGCGCCCCGGGCTGGCTGAAGACGAGGATGCCGTCGCGGAAGGCCATCAGGGTCGGGATGGAGGTGATCCGCGCCGCGGCGGCGAGCTGCTGCTCGGCTTCGGTGTCGACCTTGCCGAAGGTGATGTCGGCATGGGTCTCCGATGCGGCCTCATAGACGGGCGCGAACATGCGGCACGGCCCGCACCATGAGGCCCAGAAGTCGACGAGGACGATGCCCTCTGCGGAGACGACGGACTCGAAGTCGGCGTAGGTCAGGTTTCGGGTGCTCATGGATGGGTTCCTTCAGGGTGTGTGGCAGCGCCAACTGGCGCGCCCCGGTGGGCGTGGTCTACAGTGCTTCCAACATACCCCCTGGGGTATCTATTTCCGTTCACATAGACTGATGAGTCACACAGACCTCGAGGAGGACATGACATGTGCCGACCCGCCAACTGCAGGACCTGCGGCAAGACCACCTGGGCCGGTTGCGGCCAGCACGTCGACCAGGTGATGCGCCACGTGCCCCAGGCACAGCGGTGTGGGGGCCACGCGAAGGAGTCGTCCGGTTCCTCCGGTGGCGTCTTCGGCCGGCTCTTCGGCCGAGGCTGACCCTCGCCGACCCCGCCTCTCACGTCCCGCTGTCCCAGCCGGATGTGAGGCCCGAGGGGCCGAGCGCGTACCCCCCTGACGCGCTCGGCCCCTCTTTGCGTTCAACCGACCTCGACACGCAGGTCGACGGGGACGCCGTTCGCCAGGACGTCGTAGACGGCTGACCGCCGCCGGGACTGCTCCACGATCTCGCGGAGCACGGCCTCGGGGGCATCGCCCTTGACCTGGAACGTCACCGTCACCTGCTGGTAGCCGTTGCGGACGTCCTGGAGGCCGAGGATGCCGTTGAGGTCGATGTCTCCGTGCACCGTCGAACGGACCTCGGTCAGGGTGACCCTTCGGGCGGACGCGATGTTCGCGATCCCGGCGGTGATGCAGGCAGCGATCGCGTGCAGCAGGAACTCGACTGGCGTCGGCCCGTGGTCACGCCCGACGAGGACCGCCGGGTGGTCGGCATCGAAGGTGAACACCCGCTCGTGGGTTCGCTCCTCCCCGACGCCGAAGTAGTCGTGGATCCGGGACAGGCTGTGCGTCCCGTCGATCCACTCGTTGTGCGCCCGGAACTGGAAATGCGCCGCGGCGGGTGACACCCTGACGGCGTCGAGGGTGGCGAAGAGCGTCGGCGTGTCGACGCCGTTGCGGTGTGCGGTCTCAGTGGACATGGGTAGCTGCTTCCTTCTTCTCGGGTGATGGGTGGACTGGTGCTCCGACCGGGAGCGGGCGGCCGTACAGCTCCTCGGCGAGCTCGTCGATCTCGACGGCGAGGCGACGCTGGAGCTCGATGAACGTCGTCTGGTCGGGGAAGGCGGCCAGCGCGACGGTGGTCTCGAAGATCGGCAGGGACATCCGGTCGCGGTGGCCCTCGTAGTCGGCGAGGGCCTCGGCCTCCTGCGAAGGACAGCGGAGACTCGCCTCGATCGCTGCCGCTGCCAGCTCCGCCTGGCACAGGGCGTCGCTGATCCCGTGACCGGTGATGGCGTCGCGGTGGTAGCCGGCGTCGCCGACGAGCGACCAGCCGGGTCCGTGCGCCCGGCGGAAGTGGTTCGGCATCCGGAGCATTCCGCGCACCGGACCCTGCTGCGAACCTGGCCCGAGGCGGTCGGCGAGGTCGGGGAGCCGGTCCCGAAGCAGGTGTGCCAAGGCTGCGTCCGCGCCGCCACGGGTCGGATGGCCATGCCCTCCGCGGCGGCCATTCCGGTAGCGCCGAGCGACGGCCTCCGGCGTGATGGCCCACACGCACGCCTCGCCGCCGTGGGTCGGGAAGACACCCGCGAACACGCCGTCACCGAGGTGGTACTCGACGGCGTCCCAGGCGCCCGCGAAGTAGGCGTACTGACACGCTCCGAAGGCCGGTCGCACGACCGTGGGCTGCGCCCCCAGACACCGGGCCACCCGGGAGCTCAACCCGTCGGCGCCGACGACGTGCGCCGCCCGGACGT
>Ga0209347_1001822_pt1 | contig 31365 bp, 29 predicted proteins | sample AutmiccommuBRH23_FD_187382 | JGI IMG/M metagenome (GOLD analysis project Ga0209347, IMG submission 187382) | Deep subsurface microbial communities from Mt. Terri, Switzerland - Autotrophic microbial communities BRH/23 (SPAdes) (version 2) | ecosystem: Environmental > Aquatic > Deep subsurface >...
GCTTCACCGAAGGAGAACTCGGCGCCGTTTATGGCGAGCGTCCCCTCCTTGGGGGCCATGCCGAGAAGGGCGGGGTGGGCTGCTTCGGCTTCAGCTACGACAAACCGCAGCAGCGGTTGGTCGATGTTGTCGCTGACCAACATGCGGACGCGTTGGCGTTCTGCATCCATGTCGCGCTCTATGTCCAAGAGCTGTTTCTCAGAAAGCTTGGTGTTCTCGCCGTCCCCAAACCGTCCGAGAATAGATGCGTGTCGGCTTCGGCATGGTTCCCTCTGTCACCATCTTGTCGAAGGTTCGCGCACTCACGCCGGCATAATTGGAAGCTTGCTCGCGGTTGAGCAGTCGCGGTGAGAATTGGGACTTCTTCGTTTGCTCGTACATCGGTTTCTCCTCATATCCGGGGGTGATGAGGAGAACGCTAGTTGCGATGGAATCTGCGCCGCAATCGCGAATTCAGAAGCTCTATACATTCGAGGCGTGAGGTCCTTTTTCGCAGGATGATCAGGATGTTCGGCCCGTCTGCGTAAGTTCTGCCTCGGGCCGATTTTGTTGCAGAACTGGCTTGAGGGAGCGAACGAACCGTGATTCCGTCACCGTAAGGCGGCCATCGACGGAGCGGTTCGATGATGGGGCGGCGCAAGGTTGAGCAGGGCCAGCTGTTCTATGCGTTTGATCTCGACGCAGCGGTACCGGATGATCATCAGGTTCGGCGTATCGCAGCGGTGCTGGATCTCTCCTGGGTCCACAGTGAACTGGCGCCGCACTACTCCCATACAGGGAGGCCCTCGATCGATCCGGAGTTGATGATCCGGATGCTCATCCTCGGTTACGTGTTTGCGATCCGCTCAGAACGCGCACTGTGCCGAGAGGTTCAGCTGAACCTCGCCTATCGTTGGTTCTGCGGCCTCGGCATCGAGGACAAGATCCCCGATCACTCCGCATTCACGCGCGCACGCAACGAGCGCTTTCGCAACCAGGATATTTTCCGCTTCGTCTTCGAGCGTGTGGTCGCAAGCTGCATAAAGGCGGGTCTCGTCGGTGGCGAAGGCTTCGCGGTCGATGCGAGTTTGATCGCTGCCGACGCTAACAAGTGCCGCTCGACGCCCGGCAACGCCTGGAGCCACGACATCGATTTTGCGACTACCAAGCGCGCCGTGCAGGACTATCTCGCCAATCTCGACGATCCGGCCTGGGGTGCAGCGACCGATGTGGCGCCGAAGTTCGTCGCCCCTGCCGATCCGGCGGCGCAGTGGACCGGCGCGATGAAGAGCGCAGCGTTCTTCGCCTATGCCGACAACTATCTCATCGACGTTAAGGCCGGCATCATCGTCGATGTCGAGGCTTCGCGAACGGTCTGACAAGCCGAGGTGGGCGCGTCACAGACTATGATCGAGCGGACGGAAGCGACCTTCGACCTCAAGCCCGATTGGCTTGTTGCCGACACCGCTTACGGATCGGCGCCCAATCTGCATTTCCTGGTCGACAAGAAGAACATCGCACCGCACGTTCCGGTGATCGACAAGTCGAAGCGTGATGACGGCACGTTCAGCCGCGAGAACTTCATCTACGACGAGGCGCGCGATTGCTACATCTGTCGCAACGGTAAGGTGCTGCCGCGCTCGAGTGGGGCACGCGGATCACGTGGCGACGACATGATCTCCTATTTCTCGCGCGTTGCCGATTGCCGTGCTTGTCCTCTCAAGTCGAAATGCTGTCCGAAATCTCCGAGCCGGAAGATCACGCGGCACATTCACGAGGCGGCGCGCGACGTTGCCCGCGCGATAGCCAGAACGCCGGCCTACGATCAGACGCGGCGGGATCGCAAAAAGGTGGAGATGCTATTCGCTCACTTGAAGCGCATCCTTCGAATGGGACGACTGAGGCTGAGGGGGCCGGCAGGCGCCCAGTTCGAGTTTGCTCTCGCAGCAATCGCCCAGAACCTTCACCGCCTCGCAAGATTGACGGTTCATCCGCCGGACATTGTCGCGCCGCGCGTTGTGTAGTCATGTTGCGTTGGTGGCGTCGGGCGTCGGTACCTTGTGTCGTCGCAGCCCATGCTGTGGGCGACCAGGAACTCTGTTTTCAAGATGCAACGCCGGGCTGATGCCTCGATCACCGCCGATTTCTGCAACAAAATCGGCCCTTAGCATCGGTATGCTGACGGCGGCTATCGGACCATCGCGTCCAGGCGCCGGCTCACCGATGCTCGGTCCCAACTACAGAAGTCGCCGGCCGATGATCGCCGAGGCGCCCCCCCATCGCTGACCACGTCCGCTGACCGAAAGACCAGTCAATGTCGCGGGTGGTTTGACGCGTGCACATGGCCCCGAGCGGTCATCAAGGGCCCGAGATGTTTAAGGCTGCCGGCCGTCCGACCGCCGCCGGCGGATCTCGACTTTGCGAATGATGCGGTTTCCCTGCGATCGGTTGCGGTTAACCGGCCAAGCAGCGATCACAATTGCCGGCTGGAGTGCATTCTTCCTTGAGCCGCCGACGCGGACCTTTCTATTATGGGCGCACGGCCGTGCCCGGCCGAGTTCTTGATGTGATGCATTGAATGGCGCCCATGCGATTTTCTTGCGGGTTTCTTCTGGGCTTTGTTGCCGTCGCCGTGTTTTGCGCCCCGGTATCGGCCGCGCCCGATCGCGCCGAAATCACCTATTGGGAGAGCGTGCGCGACAGCAAGACTCCCGCCGAGCTCGAGGCATATCTCAAGACCTATCCTGACGGCGCCTTCGCACCGCTTGCGCGCATCCGTTTGAAGGCGCTGCAAGGCGCCGAGAAGAAATCGGACGCGGCGACCGAGAACAGCGGGTCGGGAAACCCCGACGTCGACACCGAGAATGGCCGAACCAAGGTGACGGACGGCGCCGAAAACCTCACGCTGACCGCGAGGCTTGCCAAAAAGGAGATCGACGGCGTGCCGCGCACCATGCTCGGTGTCAATATCAGCGATCTCACAAAGTACCAGACATCCTGCTTCCGCGTGCCTGAAGCAACCGGCGTCCTGGTCCAGAACGTTGTCGCCGATAGTCCCGCTTCCCAGGCCGGCATTGTTTCTGGCGACATCATCCGCGAGTTTGAAGGTAAGCCCGTAAAGACCGCGAGGGGTCTCGTGGAGCTTGTGTCTGCGCAGCCGGCCGGCGTCAGCACCAAGGTCGGGGTGCTGCGTCCGCGGGCCCTGAAGGATGGTGCCAAGGTGCTTGCAGATCGCGCCGCGACCGGTGACGGCGACGCCATGCTGTGCTTTGCGTTCGTGCAGATGAACGGACTGGGCACGCAGAAGAGCCTTGCGGAAGCCAATCGCTGGTACCGAAAGGCCGCGGAGGCCGGCGTCACCGATGCCATGTACAATCTCGCAAACCATCTCGAGAACGGCACTGGCATCGCCAAAGACATTGCAGACGCCAATCGCTGGTACCGCAAAGCCGCTGAGGCCGGCAATGCAAATGCAATGGTCGGTCTCGCATTCAACCTTCAATCGGGTAACGGCATCACCAAGGACGCGGCCGAAGCCAACCGCTGGTATCGCAAGGCGGCGGAAGCTGGGAATGTGACCGCGATGCACAACCTCGCGACCCATCTTGCCATCGGGGTCGGCGGAGCCAGAGACGATGCAGCCGCGACGCAGTGGTACCGAAAGGCCGCCGAGCTCGGGAAAACGGAATCCATGATCGGTCTCGGCTGGCTGTCAAAGGACGAGGCGGAAGCGGTGCGCTGGTACCGCAGGGCGGCGGACTTGGGCCATGGCGGCGCAATGAATCTTCTGGCCGGAGCCCTTCAGGAGGGAAGGGGCACGGCAAAGGACGAGGCCGAGGCACTGCGGTGGTATCGGAAGGCGGCGGGGAATGGCATTGGCGCGGCCATGTCCGCAATTTCCGCAGGCTACGATCAGGGAACGATGGGGCTGCAGAAGGATCCAAAACTGGGGGCGGAATGGCTCTTTAAGGGCATCGAAGCCGGCGACGAATACGCGCCCGTTCGTCTCACGCAGAACCCTGACCTGTACAGCCGCCAGCTGCGCCGCGAGTTCCAGCGCTTGCTGCAGGAGGCGGGCCATTACACCGGCGATGTCGACGGCAGCATCGGCCAGGGGACGAAGAGCGCCGTCATGGCTCTCCGGGACAGCGGCGCCAAGAAACGCCAAGCCGCAACCCAAACCGCAGTGACCTCCTCGCCGAGCGCGCCGGCAGCGCCGCTACCCGATTTCGGCAATGTGAAGGATCTCGACACGCTGGAGTAGCGATGAGGGGCAAGGAAGGATTTTTGCCATGCACCCGAGGACACACAATCGCGGCTTGATTGCCGGACTGCTGGCGCTCGTCACCACGATCGTTCCTGCTGGCGCCCTCGCCGAGGACAAAACCGCGCTCGCCCGCGTTTGGGACGGCCTCAATATGACTGATCAGCAGTTGGCCGAGGAAGCGTTCAAAAGCCAGCTCAACGACGAGGAGCGCGCGTTCGTCGATGAGATCATCAGTCGCGGCAAGAATATCCCGGAGGTTGCGCGGCAGATCTCGGAAGGGGACTACACGGGGATCGGCAATGCGCTTGCCACCGCCGGCACCGAGCAGCTCCCAAAGGAGATCGAGAAGCGCTACGAGGAAGGCTCCCCGATGCGCCAGATGCTCGACTCCGTCAAGGACAACGAGGCGCTCTATTCCAAGCTAACCAAGGCAGCACTGAACGCAGACCCCGACGAGGCCGCCGTCGCGTTGCAGGACACCCTCAAGGAGCACGCCAAGTCGAAAATCGACGCCCTGCGCGCCGAAGGCGAGGATTTCTGGAAGGACCTCTTCAACAGCCTGCTTCCGGGCTCTGAGACCGCCAAGCGTGTCGGCATCGATCCCGCTTCGGTCTACCTGCAAGGCGTGAAGGACATGGCGGATTTGAGCCGCCGCGCCAACCGTCAACTCGACACCTTCGTGTTCGACTGCATGCATCGCCGCTACAGGAAGCTCGTGCGCGACGGGGTGACCGACGCTGATGCACTCGACACGATTGGAGATGTGGGTCTGAGCGACCATACCTTCGACTGCGTCGCGGATCGGGAGAGAGACAAGCCGAAGTTCAGCTCCAACGGCGAGTCGGCGGTCGACACGATGCTGCGTGGGCCGGGACGTGCGCTCGAGGCCTTTAAGAAGATCATGCAGCGGCGAATACGGGGCAAATCGAGCTTGGGAAAATGGAATGTCGACACTGAGGACATCGCCAAGCTCATCGCCATCTACGAGGAGGGCCTGCGGAGCGGAAAGTTCAACAACACGAACTTTGCCGACTGGGTCCGCGACAGCCTGTGGGACAACCTCAGAAGCCGCCGCGACGGATTGAGAGAAGCCCTCCAAAAGCAACAGGCCGACGTCGCAGAGATCATGGCGGAAAAGCTGCGGAGCGTGATTGCCTCCTTGATGCCAAAGCTGTCGCAGGCCATGAAGCAGACGCTGGGCGAGGAGCGCTACCGCCAGCTCGGCGAGCTGCCGGCGCAGGACACGATTCCCAAAGCTGAAAAGCCGAAAAAAGACGACAAGACCAAGAGCGCGAGCAAAGAGGACGAACTCCACAACCAGATGATGAAGGAGCTGAAGGAGCGCGAATGCGATCCACGTGACAGGCCCAAGCGCGAGGCCGGCACAGCCGACAAGGACGGCTTCATCCCCGTGACCAAGGACCACGGCGGGTACTACGAGCTGCCGGAGGGCTGCGAGCCCTACGGCGCACCACAACGCTACGAGTACGAGGGCGTCGAAAAGGAAAAGGCGGAGATTAAGGCGCCGCACTGTGCTGAGCTCGGCACGGCCGTCGACGCGGCCGGCTCGCAGTATGCGAAAGGGGAGGTCAAGGCCGCCAAGGCCTCGCTCGAAGGGATCCTGGCGCAGCTCGACGCGTCACCCGGATGCACCGATGTCAGAACCCGCGTGGTCGGCAATCTCGGCAAGATCAAGCGTCTGACCGACGTCGTGGCCTCCCTGGATGACGGGCTCAAGAGGTGCGAGCCCGCGGCGCTGCGTCATCAGCATGAGCAGCTTTCCGGCGCCACGCACGTCAAGCTGGTCGCGGCGCGTGCGCAGCTCCTGCGCGCGGTCCCGGTGGCGGAGCCCTATACGCGCGCCGCAGCCGCCTACAAGCAGGGACGCATCGAGGAGGCCGCCTCCCTGTTCCGCACGGCGCTGGCCAAAGCCGAAGAGGCGGAGGAGCCGACGTGCGTCGACATTGAGCGCCGCACGCGCAGCAACCTCGACCGCATCGAGCACATGAGAGAGCTGGAGCACGCGGTCTCAGGCGTCCTCGAGCAATGCGACATGACGGCTATCGAGCAGCGCAAAGCGCAACTGCTCGGTAGCACCAATCCGTTCCTCATCAAGCTGCATGTGCGGTTGAGCAATCCGCCAGCCCGCTGCACCCAGAAGTTGGCAAGCAGGCAATGCGCAGACCAATATGGCACCGGATGGACGGCAGGCACGGCGAACGACAAAGGGAACTTTTACTGCCGGCCGCCGAATGAGGCCGCTGCCAACCGATTTTGCGAGGACAACAACGAGGGCAGCGGCTGGGTCGCCGGCGAGGTGCAGGCGAACGGCTCGTTCGGTTGCTATCCCTCCTATGCCCGCCAACGGAGCGCCGCGCGCTCCGATTGCCACCAGCAGCACGGCAGCCGTCTCATCAAGGTCTACAAGTACAAAGGCCAGTGGTACTGCAGCTACCGGACGAAGTCGGTCAAGCAGCGCCGCACGCGCCAGCCACGCGCGCGGGCCTCGCGCGGCGGCGGCGGATATGATCCGAGGGCGGCAGCCGCGGCTGCGGCGATTGCCGGTGCAGTCATTCAGGGCATCATTCAGTCGCAGGGGGGCGGGCGCCACCACGGCGGCGGCTGCGCGGCCAACCCGCGCGCCCCGGGGTGCTAATGGAGTGCTCGGAGTTAACCACGCGAAGTCCATCCTTGGCCCCAAGCGCCGGGAGGCTGATGTCGGCTATCCAAGGCAAAGAGGTCTCAGGCAAAACCGGACGAGGTGTCTTGCGCTGCTTCGCCTCGACGTCTGAAATCTCTGAGGGTTACGGATGCCAGCTGGAGAGGCTGTGGCCAAGCGCGTGCATGCGCTGGCATCCGTAACCCTCAGAGAATGCGGTCCTGCAGTGAGCGATCTGCGAAGTCACAGGATGGGAGTCGGTGCTCTTCCGCTTCCTATCCCGTAGCGGAACGAGCGTCACCCGCAGCCTTTGCAGCAGGACACTTTGGCGGGCTTGTCAAGAATGCGGACACGAGCCTTAACCAGATCGGTGCTAAGCGCCGCCCGCTTTCGCAGACGCTCACGGCCAACCTTCAATCGTTCGCGTCGGATTCGACGATGGCGCTAACCCGTCACAAACTCGTCGTCGAGGATGAGTCCCCAGTTGCGTTAGACATCACCCAGGAACTTGAAGCCGCCGGCGCGAACGTGGGCATCGGCGCCGGGCAGCCTAAAGGAAGCCTTAGCACTCGTAGAAGCACCAAGACCTCGCTGCCGTCGTGGGCTCGTTCGATTCATAGTTACTTGGCACGGCGTCGGGTGGGACTTGGCGTAGCGCGATATCGACGCTATCCGTCCCGGAAGCGCAGTTGACGTCTGGTGGACAAGGCGCAACGCCAAGTCGACACAGTCTCGACGCAGTCTCCATAGAGATTTTCCATGATATCAGCATTAGTAGAGGCAGCCGCGGCCCCACGCCGGAAAACTCCATGAACGCTCTTGCGCTGATCGCCGAGGATGACGCGGAAGTCGCTGGAATTCTCGACGCCTATCTCATACGCGAGGGTCTGCGCACGGTCCGTGCGACTGACGGAGCCACCGCCATCGAACTCCATGGACGACTAAAGCCGGATATTGTCTTGCTCGATGTGAAGATGCCGAAAGCCGACGGCTACCAAGTGCTCGCGGCGATCCGGCAGCGGGGGGAAACGCCTGTCATCATGGTGACCGCGCTCGACGAGGATCTGGACAAGCTCCAAGCGCTGCGTATCGGTGCCGACGACTACGTTGTGAAACCCTTCAATCCGCTCGAGGTCGTTGCCCGGGTCAAAGCCGTGCTCCGGCGTACTCAAGGTCAGAGAGCAACGACGACGCTGCGGATCGGACAGCTAGAAATCGACGAGTCTTCCCACGTCGTTTTTGTCGACGTCGCCGAGCGCGGACGCGTCCGACTCGATCTGACACTCACGGAATTTCGCATCCTTGCCCACATGGCCAGGGCACCCTCGCGCGTGTTCAGCCGCGCAGAATTGATCGATGCCTGCTTCCCAGAGAGCGACGCGCTCGAGCGAACCGTCGACAGCCATGCGAGCAACTTGCGGCGCAAGTTCGACGCGGCCGGAGCGACCGGCTTTCTCGCAGGCGTCCGCGGTGTTGGATATCGATTGACGGAGCTGCCATGAAATCGGCAACGGGGCTCAATCGTCAGCTCGCCATTTGGATGGCCGCGGTGACTGGCCTCGCGCTCGCCGTGATGATCGGCGGCATCACCTTATTCTACGCGCTCGTCATTTATCTAAATCCGAAATTATTGATGGGTGACGAACCTCTACCCCCGGCGGGGTTCAGCTGGGCCGACCTCTGGCCAGGGCCGCTCGAATGGACGGCTTTTCTTGTGCTTTGGCTATTGGGCATGACGGGCGCAATTGCAGCCGCCGTGCGCTTCTCGCGTCGTCTGATCCGGCCCCTCGACGCTGTAGGGACGGCCGCACGCCACATCGCGCGCGGGGATTTGTCGGCCCGCGCCAACCCTGAAGGCGCAATGTTCGACGAGACGCGGCAGCTTGTTGACGATTTCAATGGAATGGCCAGCCAGTTGAGGCAGTCAGAAGCTGAGATGCGCGCTTGGAACGTGGCAATCGCACACGAGCTAAGAACGCCGCTCACGATTCTCCGCGGTCGGCTCCAAGGGATCGTCGATGGCGTATTCGCGCCGGACGCGGCAGCAATTCGGGGTTTGATTGCCCAGGTCGACAGCCTCACACGCATCGTCGAAGACCTCAAGGTCTTCACGCTCGCCCAAAGTGGTCGGCTCGAGCTCCGGCTCGAAACCGTCGACCTCGCAGATGAGGTCGCCAATGTGATCTCCGTTGTCGCTCCGGAGCTCGAAGACGCCGGCATCGATCTTGTGTCCGATTTGGGCAGCGTACAGGTTAGAGCTGACGGCGCGCGGGTGAGGCAGGCACTTCTCGCCATTCTCGAGAACGCGCGGCGGTATGCAGCTCCGGGCGTCCTCCGCGTCGAAACGCGCGCAACTCTCGAAAAAGGGGTTCTGCGGGTTTGCGATAACGGCCCCGGCTTGCCCCCTGGCGCGGAAGTCCTGGTGTTTGAGCCCTTCTGGCGCGCGGATGAATCGCGCTCGCGCGCAGGCGGCGGTAGTGGCTTGGGCCTTGCTGTCGTGCAGGCCATCGCGCAGGCCCACGGCGGAACCGCGCTCGCGCGCGCAGCGAGCCCCAATGGTTCAATCTTCGAGATCTATTTGCCACGCGCCGTAGCAAAACCAGCGCGGTCCGGCGGAAAGTTCATTGGCGGGCAGGCGCCGATAGAGCGATTGGAAAATAAAACTGCTTGATACTCGGCCGACGGTTTCGATTGTCGCCGGTGCCCGACGTGGCCGGCGCGGCGGACCTACTGATGCGCGCTTCGCCGGACGGCACGATCTGTAGCGACGCGACAGTCTTTGCGCCCAGCAGTTCCCAGACGGTCCCTCTACCGGTTCTCCATAAACGCCAGCTATCCCGTTCAGCCTGAGACGGCTGCAGGAGCTTCCATACTCTCGGCCACTAATTGGGGTTGAGGGGGAGCAATTCCAGAGGAAGCGGCAGAATGCGATCGATGCTGTTCGCAACCTTCGTTGGAGCCATCGCATGGGCGGCGGGAATTTCCCTCACGTGGCCGCCGTCGCTGTTTGACTCTTCCATGACCGCCGCCGGCGAAAAGCATGGAGACGAGTTTCGATACTTCTTCAATGAGCTGAGGCCGCATGGCCAATGGAGAGGGCATGCCCGGTATGGCTGGACCTGGACGCCACGCGCTTCTCGTCGCTGTTGCTGCAGGATCAAAAACAGCTTCTGGTCCGCAACTTCATGTGCGCTGGATGAGATCTACGGAGGATGCGATGTGGAGCGTCTGGGCAAGCGTCAATCAGCAGACGTCGACGCCTTGGAAATCTCGGTCAATGAGGCGGGCCATCCCAATAGCGCCGAAGGCGCGCGAGATGTCCGGCAGGGAGAGTATATCGCGCATTCTGGCGACCTATCTCAGTCGCGCTTCTACATCATTGCCGGCGTTCTAGGCATTGAATACCCAGACTCGCGAGGACGGGTCGCGTTGGTAGCACACGCAGCCAGCGGATTGCGCGACCCTATGCGTCGAGAAGGCTCGCCGCGGATGATGTCTGTGGCTGTCTCAAGAGGGGCGCAAAAGTCGAACTGGAGACGAGCAAATGGTGAGCGAAGAGATTGCGTCCGTACGTCGCGTGACCAACTGTCTGTTTTTGGCGCTGCATCGCCGCAAGCCCTCGGCCATCTCGGCTTGCTACGATAGCGCCGGCGTCTTCACCACGCCGATTTTGGGCGATGTACCCGCCAAGAGTCTGGAACGCCTTTGGACGCTATTCTTTTCAAGAACACGGCACAATGCACTGACATATAAGATCGTCGATGCGGGTCTGGTTGGCGCGCGTGTGGAAGGGCACGTCAGCTACGTGCTACTCGACTCCGGCAGACGAGTATCGTGTCCCTTCGATTCAGTGCTGCATGTTCGCGATCGGCTGATCCGATATCACGTGGACAGCTTCGACACTTGGGGGTGGGCCCAGATGGCGTATGGCACTAAAGGCCTGATGCTGGGTTGGTCAAATTCCTGGCACCGTCGCTTGTCCAATGATCTGCGCTCGTCACTCTCTTTGCGGGACGCTTCGCACTGTGCTGCCCCTCCCACTAGCGTTCGCCGTGGGTCTTCTTGTCGCTAGACGCAAAACTCGAAGGCTAATCGCCTTGCCGGCGGCGCTAGCTCGACGCGGCCGCAGGGCCCGATGCGCGCGGTGGCCGGTCGTCCTGGGCGATCAAATAGATTCCCACCCCAATTGTGGCCATGCCGACAATTTGCAGAACCCTCACGGGCTCGTCGAGAACGACGATACTCAATACCAAGACTGACACGAAGCTTAGGCTTGAAACTGGCACGGCAAAGCTAAGGTCGTAGCGGCGCAGCAGCGCCATCCAGACCAAAAAGCCCGCAACATCGCAACCAATCGACCAGACGAACCATTGGTTTCTCACGGCGCTTAGGAGCCACGCCGAATCCCAGGTCATCTCGCCGACCTGATTGGCGGCGAGCTTGAGCGAGATCTGAGCCGCGCTCTCTATCGCGACGAGAGCCGCCCAGCTCCAGAGTTGCTGCCTACGATTCCGAAAGCTTGTCATCTGACGCTTGACCTGTCCACGCCCGGCCTTTCGAGTGGCGGCTCGACCGCGAGCAGCGGCGCTGCCAGGCGCAGAAGCCAATTGAAGGCGGTGTTGCTGTGTCGGAAAAACAGCCAGTTGCGCTGCAACTTGCAGCCCAATCTGAGCTTCGCGTCATACGCGGCTTGTCCACTCAGATAGAGCCTCAGCCCGCGCCGAAGGCAGACATCGATGTTTGTAAACCAGCTGATGAAATAGAGGTTGAGGTCGCGGCCGGGGTCGGAACGCATGACAAAGAACTTGTCGAGGAGCGTATTGCCGTCCACCAACAGCAGATTGGCCGCGATCAGCTGCCGACCGCTGTAGTACAGCGCGACGAGCGCCGCATCACCCAAACCTGCTTTCAGGTTCTTGAAATAGTCGCCGCTTAGTGTTTCGAACTGCCAGTCGCTTCGCGCTCGCGTCTCGCTGTACATTTCCATCAGCTCAACAAGAACATCGTCGAGGCGATCGGCGAACTCCACGCGAACTTCGCTACGCCGCCGCAGTTTTCGCCGCATGTCCTTGCGCGTGGCGTGACTAAGACGGGACAAATATTCCTCGGCACTGTGAAAATCTATGGCCAGATACGCCATAGGTAGACTGGCAACCGGCGTATACCGGTGGCGACGAAGAACACCGCCGTACCGATCATAGTCCGCTTGAGAAATGTCCTTGAGGCCGAGAAGAGAAATGCCACGCGTGGTCGCATATTCCGACCACGCGTTGAGCATCACCTCTAACAGCGAGTTGCACTGCTCGGCACTGAGGTCTTGGTCAAAGCCGAAGTCGCAGGTTTCCGTTTCCGGAGAACCAAGGCACGAAAGCCGCAGCCTCAATCCTCCCGGGACCCAGCGGCGTAGCGCGCTCAACACAGCAGCTACAGTGCCCTGAGCCGTCGTCGCCAAATCATACTGGGTGAAGAACACCGGTACTGCGGCAAGAACGGAGCGGCCGTGCTCGACCGCGAACCATCCAAAGGAGAATCCGTCGATGCCGGCCCGCTCGACTGCTCGGTAATAATCGTATCCTTCGATGCAACCCGCATAGCAGCGCTCCCACGATGCCCGGTCGAGCTCGTCGATCGAGTGAACGAAGCGGCAGGACGTGTTGATGGCGTCAAGAGTGCTCAGCGAAGAACGCGACTGTTCGTTCAGCGACGGCTGGGTATTCCTGGTCAACATGGATCATATGGTAGCTGTTGTGGAGCCATTCGATTTGGCAGGGACCGCCAATATGCTTGGCGATGTAGTGGGGATTGGCCGGGCCGCCGACATCGTCGTCGCGGGCGTGGATTAGCAGCGTGGGTGTCGTGGTCTGCGGCAGGATCTCTCTGGTAACTTTGAACAGGCGGAGGTTTTGCCAGAGAGTATCGACCGGGAAAGCCGGCAGCGTTCCTCGAATCCCCGTCTCGCTCGCATTCAGCAGTCGTCGAATGCGTTCCGACTTTATGCCGAACGGGGGGCGCTCCTTGAGACTTATGAACCTGCTGATGCCCAAAGCCACAGCGACTGGTACGCTTATGTGTCCCAGGCGATAGTAGTAGGGCGTGTTCCAGCCGTCATAGTTCAGAACCGGCGAGTACACGGCGACGGCGTGGACGCGAGGCGTTGTGTACGCTAAACGCAGCCCGAGCAATCCTCCCACGCATACTCCGGCGACATAGAGCCGGTCGGTTCGTTTGGCGAGCCATCGGGCGCCTTTGCAAACGCTTTCGAACCAATCTTCCCACCGTGTAGCGCGCAGCGTGGCAATGTCGACGCCATGCCCCGCGAGCAGCGGCGCGTAGACCGTATAACCGGCGCGATTGAGCCGCTTTGCCACGTGCTTCATTTCCGCCGGCGAACCTGTGACTCCGTGAACCAGAAGGACTCCGTGCCCATTGGTCCCCGGCCTGAAAATCGCCAGGCCGTGCTCTCGTCCGTCATCGACGCCAAGAGGATGGGTTGCTCGCGGTTTGTGCATTAGCCCATGCCCGTCGACCCGATGATCGCCGCACCTGCCGTGACAAAACCCGCGCCCGCCCATCGCCGGTTGCTGATGGTCTCACCTAGGAACATCCAGCTCGCGAGCGGTGTCGCGGCGTAGGTTATGCTCATGAGCGGAAACGCGACGTTCAATGGGAGTTGTGCCAGGACAGCTGTCCAGATGATGATCTCGACGGCCCAGCAGAGAAACCCGCATGCGGTCCACCCATACTGGACATGGGGAATTTGCCGGTGACGCACGGGCATCGGCGACGAAACGTGTTCGGCTTCCCTGCCGGCCGCGATCTTGAAGCAGAGCTCTCGCGTAACATCGAACGTGATGGAGAGAATGATCAGCAGGACTAGCATAGCAGCGTATCGAGCACTGACAGCAGCTTGAGGTTTGTTGCCTGGTTAGTGGCGGCCGCCGCGGCTCCCGTCACGCGCGTGGATGGCTGATCGAGGAGAAGCTCACTTCGCTTCAAGGCGCGGGTGATCCAAGAGCCTTCGAGTTCGGCGGGGGAGTAGTCGCCGACAACATCGACGCCTACGACGCTTTGGGTTGTCAGAAGTCCTTCGAGCCATCCGATAAGGCTGTCGAGACGGAGCTGGCCCTGGTCCCAATTCGTTGCCGCATCTGCTTCGCTGAGCACATCCTTGTCGATCGAAACATAAATGGCCTCGCTCCCGATCAGCGCCCTCAACGCGGCTAGCTTCTTGGGGCTTGGAACGCAGTCGCTGTTCGTCCAGACCACTCGATGCCCATCCATGCAATGTGCGGGGCCCGAGGAAAAGTTGCGCCACACCCATGTCGCCGGCGGGTCGATCGGAAGTACGATGAGTTTGCCACTGGCAACGTAGTGCAGCGCGGCACCCTTCAGTTCGGGCCACGACAGATCGCCACTCGATACGCCGATGCTTATGACGCGCGGCACCAATCCGCTCTCAAGAACGTGGTGGACCCACGACCCGCAATGTATTCCTCCTCGATACGTCACCCAGTCGGGATGATTGTCGAAGTGCACAATGGCGATCGGCACATCTCGATGCTCTGCGAGCAGGGAAACGATGACCGCCGTAACATGATGGAAATCGCCGGAGCCATACCATGTAACCACCGGCGCGTTTGTGTCGAGACCCACCAGGACACCGCGCAGCTGGTCGCGAATATTCTCGATCTGCGGTGTCGTCGCCCAAAGCCGAACCTGACGTCCGTCGCCTTGCATATTGATCTGCTTGGCGTCGGCCCTCCTGCACAGATCCATGAAACACGGCTGCTCAAGCAGCGCATTGTCCAGATGGAGAAGATTGAGTTTCATCGCGAGCCCGTCAGGCCTGTACGCGGCGAAAAAGCTGATCGAGCAGGATCAGCGCCAGATCGATTTCGCCGTAGGACATCTCGAGCGACGGGGCGAGCGTGATGACGTTCTTGTGGTAGCCCCCGATGTCGAGCACGAGGCCGTATTTCGTGCCCCGGTATTCGAGATCGCCCTTCAAGCCCTCGTCGACCATCTTGTCGACCAGCGCCCGCGATGGCGTGAAGCTGTCGTGCGGCTCGCAAATCTCGACGCGCAGAGCCATGCCGAGGCCATCGACGTCGCCGACGATCTTGTGGCGGCGCTTCAGGTCCTCGAGGCCCTTGAGAAAGTAGGCGCCCTTCTCCGGTACCGACTTCGCGTAATTGTTCTCTTCCATCAACTTCATGGTTTCGAGCGCGACGGCGGTGCCGAGCGGGTTCGAATTGAACGTGGAGTGCGTCGAGCCCGGCGGGAAAACACCCGGATTGATGAGCTTTTCCTTGGCCCAGATCCCGGAGAGCGGATTGAGGCCGTTCGTCAACGCCTTGCCGAAGACGAGCACGTCCGGTTCGACACCGAAATGCTCGATCGACCACAATTTTCCCGTGCGATAGAAGCCCATCTGTATTTCGTCGACGACGAGAAGGATGCCGTGCTCGTCAAGCACCTTCTTTAGCTCCTTGAAGAAGTTCATCGGCGGGATGACGTAGCCGCCGGTGCCCTGGATCGGCTCGACGTAGAAGGCGGCGTATTCAGTTTCGCCCGCCTTGGGGTCCCACACGCCGTTATATTCGCTCTCGAACAGCCGCGCGAACTGCCTGACGCACTCATAGCCGTACTCTTCCTTGGTCATGCCCTTCGGGCCGCGAAAGTGATACGGAAACGGAACGAACTGCGCGCGGTCGCCGAAATGGCCGTAGCGGCGGCGATAGCGATACGACGAAGTGATAGCGGATGCACCGAGCGTGCGGCCGTGATAGCCGCCCTCGAACGCGAACATTAGGCTTTTGCCGTTCGAAGCGTTCCGCACCAGCTTCAGCGAATCATCCACGGCTTGCGCGCCGCCGACGTTGAAATGCACGCGGCCCTTTTGGCCGAATTTCTTTTCGGCGTCCCGCGCGATCGTCGCCGCGAGCTCAATCTTCTCGCGATGGAGATACTGGCTCGCCACCTGCGGCAGGCGGTCGATCTGCTTCTTCAGGACGTCGTTCAGACGCTTGTTGGCGTAGCCGAAGTTGACGGCCGAATACCACATCTGAAGATCGAGAAATTGCCGTCCTTCCGCGTCGTAGATATAGGAGCCTTCGCAGCGCTCGAATATCTTCGGAGGGTCGGTGTAATGCACCGTATCGCCGTGCGAGCAGTATCTGCTCTCGAGCTCAAGGAGAACCCCGGTCCCGCTGTGCGCCTCCTCGATCGATTGCGGCGCATTGCGATCAATTACATTCATGGACCAACTCTCCCGTGACGAGCGTGTTACTTGCATCAATCAATTTCGCGAGGAGGCGTCTCACATCGGCGAAGTCATCAAACGGAAAGCAGGGCCTGCCGATGCTTCGCAAGTGAGCGAGCAGTTTTGGCTTGGCCGCGACCACATCAGCCATTCTAGCGGCGGCGCAGACATCCGACTGACCATCGCCGACGAACAAGACGAGCGGCTCGCTTGCGCCGTCACCCTCGAGGTCGGAGACAACGGCACATTTGCAGGTGCCCGCACCAGCGCAGCAGTCAGCATTCTGATGCGGTGAGAGCATTCGATGCGCGCTACCGCCAGACGCTAGAAGCGTGTTGGCATAGACCGGGAGGTGACCGAGGCCGTGGCGATCGAGGATGCGCGCGATGACTCTATCGAGTCCGTCGCTGATGATGACCAATTCGATTCGTTCGCGTGCGCAGAAATCAGCGAAGCTGTTGAAGTGCGGATCGATGGTGATGGTGTCAGCGAGTGCCTCTATTTGCGTGAGGTCCGCGCGCAAGAGCGCAACTTGTCGACCGAGACATTCTCGCGAACCGATGCTCCCGTCCTTCCATTCTTGCTCTATGCTTAGCCATTCTGGGTCCGCATAGACCTCGAGCAGGCGATCAGTCGCATCAACGGTTGAAATGGTTCCGTCGAAATCGCAAACCACGATCCAACGGTTCCTGTGGGACTGCATGAATTCCCCCCTTGAAGATGATCGCTGCTCGGCGCCCGCCAAACAGCGTTGTGAGTGCTCTCGATTTGGTCCTGCGTTGCAACCCTGTGTTCTGGCCTCCGCTCGAAGCTGCGCGCTCCAAGAGTCATTAGATCGCAGAGTGAGATAGAGGCGCAGACGCGGGCCGGAATCCGGCGGCAAGATCGCAAATTTGTAAGGTTGCTCTATTTGCCGATATCTGTGGTCCGTGCTCCAGAGGACTCCGAATTGGTTTGGAGAACCTCAGGGCAGTTGTCCTCTTTGATGTCTTCTGTCTGGGACTGGCGGTACGCGGATCGCAGCGCGGCATAACCGTCCAGAGACGTGCGTTCCAATTTTTCGAGATCCGGCGCGGCCTCGAAATTTCGCTCGGTTACATCCAGAGCGGCAATGGACCACCCGGCGGCGGACGCGCCGGCCCGGCTTAGTCCGATATCCACGGGGTCGGCAAAGTACTCGGCCGCGATACCCGCGGTGGCGCGCAGATCTGCCGGTCCGAGAATGGGCAACATGAGGTATGGGCCCTCCGGCAATCCGTAAATCGCCAGTGTTCGACCGACGTCGTTGTCATGGGCATCGATGCCATAAGACTTCGCAACATCAAAAATCCCGCCGATGCCCAGCGTCGAGTTCACCATGAAGCGCCGCAGCGACGCACCGGCCGCGCAATCGTGCCCCTGAGCCAGATCGTTGGCAAAGACCAACGGCTCCCTCAGGTTGACGAGCACGTTACTGACACCAAGCCAAATGGGCGCAAGCGGCTCGCCCCGAATGGTGGATTTGCGCAGTGGCTCCAGCGTGTGACGCACGACGGTGTTGAACGCGTAGATTTCGCGGTTCATCGGCTCCATTGGATCGTTGATGAGCTCCACCTCGGCGCGCTCCGCCGGATCTGACGGCAGCGTGACGCACGCGGACAATGCGAGCAGCGGCGGCAACACTGCCGCAATCACGCGTGCTGGCGTCGATGACAACTTCACGTGCTAAAGCCCCCCCGGCCGCATTACTACTACTAGTTTGCTCTGGCTTTCAGAGCCGCCGTCAGTGCGTCGAGATTGCCGTTCGCCTGCCGCAAGAACGAGCCGTAGTCTTGTTTCGTGGTGGTCGACGTACTGACCCCGTCAATCACCACGTCCAGGAACTTCTCGCGACCCGCCGGGCCGGTCACGATCCAATCGACGTCGTAGACGTTCCTACCGGTCGGGGTTGAGATCGTGGAGCGCACCATCGTCGTGCCTGGCGCACCAGCTTGTATGGATTTGATCTGAAGCGACTGGCCGTCGTAGTCGTAAAAGCGATCGGTGTAGATCTTCGCCAGCGTGCCAGCGAACACGCTTTGGAAGCGGCTCTGCTGCTCCGGGCTGGCGCGAGACCAGTACGGCTGGACGACGAACTGGCCAATTGCCGGAGCATCGAAGTGCTTCAAGATTGCGGCGCGGAACTGCGCACGCCGGTCCTGATCCGCCAGGCTCTTGTTCGAGAGTATCGCAATTGCTTCGGTCGCGGCCTTCTGTACGAACATTGCCGCTTGGGAAGTCGCGGCCACCACGGCACCGCCGGCGACCAAAAGGGACACCACCGCAGCACATCCGAGGAGCCGAATGGAGGTTTTTGAGATCTTAGTGGGCGCCACGTCCGTCTCCTTTGCTGCTGGAAAGCTTGGTGGTCTCGAAGAACACGTCCACTCTCATCCCTGGCACTAGAGGCGGCGACGCGTCGAGGTCGACGATTACTTGAAGGGCGTTATCTTTGATGGTCGGGATTGCGTGGTGCGCAGCCAATGCCCTCGGGCGCGCGGTGGCGGCGATGAACGATACTGCGCCGGGAAAGTCTTTCTCCGGGAAGGCGTCCGACCGCACGACGACGTGCTGTCCAAGGGTGATGTTGTCGATATCGCTCTCGTCAACCTCAGCCTTGACGCGAAGTTGATCGATGTCGCCCATCGTTACCACCGTATCGTCTGACGTCGCGCTGGCCGCATCGCCTGGCAGCTTGAGGACGGTCAAGACCGTTCCCGCTCGCGGCGCGCGAATGCGGGTCTTCTCGAGAAGCGCGTACGCGATGGCGCGTTCTGCCCGTGCAACTGCGAGGGCCGATTCAGTTCGACTCGGCCGCGGCGTGTCGTTCGATTTCTGCAAGGCATCGAGTGTGTGCTGGATTTCCGTCAAGAGCGCTTGGCTGTCGGCAAGAGACGCTTTGGCGCCATCCAAGACTTCGGCGGGAGCGCCAGTCGCCGCGAGCCGATCGAGCGCCATCTGGTTTCTCCAGACCTCGCTTTGGGAGTTCGCGACACTGTCTTCAGCCGATTGCCGCTGACTGGACAGCGAACTTGAAATAGCGTTGTCGCGCTCGGCTTCACGAAACGAAACCTCGGCCTCGGCCGCTTGCACACGTGCCAATTGCTCGCTGTCGTCGACGATCGCTAGAAGCGCACCCTCGGCGACTTTGTCGCGGACACGAACGACGATCTTGTCGACCCGCCCGGCGGTTGTGGCTGAGATTCGGATCTCCCCTGAAATAGGTTCGACCCTGCCAGGACCGGCTGCAATCCAACTCGGTTCGGCAGACACCAGCTCTGACTGGCCTGTCGGCGCTGTAACGGCCGCGTCGGCAGGACCCGTCGGGGATTTCGAAAGCAGAAAGCCCGCCCCGACCCCAACGAGAACGAGAAGCGCGAATCTTGCATGGTGTCTAAGCATGCCGACGGTCTCCCGAGACGCGAGGCAATGGCGGCGTAAGATCGGGCTCCGTCGCCGCGCTGAGAATTCTCCCATCCTCCATGCCGACGACGCGGTCGGCGAATGGAAATGCGCGAGCATCGTGCGAGACCGCGAGCACCGCACGACCTTCTTCCTTTGCGAGGCGGCGAAGCTCGGCGAGCACACCACGTCCAGCTGCGCCGTCGAGGGCCGCCGTAGGCTCGTCGGCCAGGATGATGCTCGGATTGCCTACGATTGCCCGCGCGATAGCGACGCGCTGCTGCTCTCCACCACTCATCTGGCCAGGCAGCGACTGAAGTCGATGGCCGAGGCCGACAGACCGAAGCGCTCTTTCTGCAACCTCACGAGAGTTAGCCGCGCGGCGGTCTCGAATTGCCAAACTGGCTTCGACATTTTGGCGCGCTGTCAGGCCGGGAAACAGATTGTAGGACTGGAACACGAAGCCGACATACTGGCGCCGGAGCCGCGCGAGGCCTTCGGAATCCATGTTTTCTGTTGGGCGCCCCTCAACTCTCACCTCTCCCTTCGTCGGCTTCAGAATGCAGCCCATGATCGACAGCATGGTCGATTTGCCGCTTCCGGATGGCCCCACGAGAAGTGCGAATTCGCCCGCGATCAGCGACAGGCACACACCTTTGAGCGCCTGAACGCGACGCGCGCCGTCGCCCAACACCATTTCAATATTCTCCGCTTCAAGAACAGCGTCGTTGCTCATTGTGCGAACACCTCTGCAGGGTCGACGCGCCCCACTCTTACGGCTGCTGCAAAGGCAGCTACGAGAGACATGAGGGCGGCCGCTGTGCCCAGGGCGAGCATCAAGGACGGGGTTATTTGGATTGGCAAACTGGAGATCGCCGAAATGGCGATCACGCCGATGTTTCCAATCAAGGCCAACGCGCATCCTGCAAGCGTACAAATACCAGCCTGACAAGCGACCACCGACATAAGAAAGCGTTTGGACGAGCCCATTGCGCGCAGCGTCGCAAATTCCTTACGGTGATCGTTCACGCTCGTATAGAGCGACTGCATCATGGTGACCGAGCCGACAAGCACGGCGAGCCCGGCTCCGGCCAGGAGTGCAATTCCGGCACCGGTTTCAAGCAGCCAGCGCTCCACATTGCGACGCCGAAACTCCGCCGACGTCAGCACCTCTACGTTGGGTAGCTTGCTGGCGATGCGCTCTCTCACGATTGCGGCGTCGGCGCCATGTGAAAGCTCAACTGCGAGGTAAGAGGTGCGCGAGGCATCCGCGCTGAGGAAGGCGCGGGCCTGCGAGAGCGATGTGAAAACGTAAGGGGACGTCGTGAACGACCGGATGCCGTTTGTTGTAACCGCGACGCGCGCCTTGAGCCCCTCGATGCGGGCAATATCGCCGAGCTTGCTCACGCCAAGCTGTTGGGCGTACGACGCATCGATTGCGACCGCATCCGGCGCCTTGAGATCGTAGGATCTTCCGCTCGATACGTTCCAGGGCTCGATTGCCCCTGTTTTGGGATCGCTGCCAACAACGATTACTGTCGCGCTGCCGCCGCCGGGTTTTCGCCACTCGGCAAACCCCACCAGCATTGGTGTGACGCGCCTCACCCCTCGAACAATCGCTGCGGCATATCGCTGGGTGCTCTCCAGCAGCGCGGGATCGTCAAAGGCGGCAGTACCGGCTGGAACGATCCAAAGATCGGCTTTCGCATGATCGATCATCGCCGAGATCGTGCGATCGAAGCCGGCGAGCAGACCGAGCTGCACGGTCACAAGCACGAACGACAATCCGATCCCCGCGGCCGTTGCCAAGAACCGCGCTGGATCGTGCAGCAGGTTCTTAAGTGCAATTATGCCGATCATTTTTCCCCCGGGCCGCGCTATTGGTTGGCGACGGCGTCCCTCCGACCGCTCGCGTTTTGACTGCGAGATGGCACGGCGGGCGCTCGACAATGTGGCGCAAGCTTTACATGCCTGTAAGGTTCGACAGAACGCGTGAGCGCTCGAAGACAGGGGTGACGCGATGGTCGTCCTGGGCCTCACCCCTGTTGCCTCTCTTGGCTTGATCGCGTGGGAATCGCGCATCCGATAGGTCGCGATTGTACGGCCACGCTACGGCAGCCAGCAGAGACATTGGCGTACGCATACTGTTCACTCCGTTGACGCTGATCGGGGAGCCGATGTCCCACAGGATCGACCAGATGCCGTGAACGCATCGTGGAGGTCGTGTGCAGGAACAGAGTGGGCTGCCCTGGCGCGCGCATTGGGATGGCAGCCGATCCTCACTGTCAGCTCAGGCCGGCCCTGCGAACATCGGACAATCCTTGTGCGATTGCGGACGGCGAATAGGCGTTTCGTGCTCTCGCCGCACACGGGGTCGAAAGGGGCTACCCAAGATGCTTCGCTTACAAATATTGATGCTTATGCGGGATGCGGACCCTGCGTCCAGGCAGCGTTATCTTGCGAGTATCGCTCTCTAGGATCGACGTCGTGACGGTTGACTTTGACCGCACCTAAGGAGCGGAAGCGGCCCTCAAATGGCGTCCGGCTCCGCTTGGACCATCGAACTTATCCCCTGTTGCCCTACGCCCTCGACGCAGTCTCTACGGAGTCTTCACAAGCCATGGGCGGTGGGGTGCAAGCTTCGCCCGGAACTGCCAAAGGGACACGCGTGGCGGCTTGGGGCCGTTGCGCACTCTCGCCGCAGCTTCTGGAGCATACGCGGCCGTGGCTGACTTCCGTGTGGTGGCAAACGACGGGCGACAACGATGCACACTGATGCAACGCGTGACGGGATAACAAGCGCATCGCCCGAACCAGACGAATTGCAGCGGACGCATGACATGACCCTCCCGGGCGCCGCCGCAGCCGCTATGCGCATTCTCGTGATCGACGGCGACCCGGAAACCGCTGACCATCTGGCCTATAGTTTCGGTAGAGCAGGTCAACGGGTCGAGTCCGCCGCAGAGGGACATAGAGGGTTGATGATCGCTGCCACATCGACCTATGACGTGATTATTCTGGATCGCGACTTGCCTGGGATTGATGGTCTCTCACTTGTTAAGACCCTTCGGCAGACCGGCACAGCGACTCCGATTCTATTTTTGACGTCTCTCGGCAGCGTCGACGATCGCGTGGCGGGGCTCGAGGCCGGCGCGGACGACTATTTGGTCAAACCCTTCGACTTTAGTGAGCTGATGGCGCGCGTGCGTGCCCTCGCGCGAAGACCGCCCATTCAGCGGCAGCAGACAACATTGAGAGTCGCGGACTTGGAAGTGAATCTGATTTCACGGACTGTGACACGGGCAGGGAGTGTGATTGACCTTCTACCACGCGAGTTCGAGCTGCTTGTGCTGCTGATGCGAAATGAAGGACGCGTGTTGACCCGGACAATGCTGTGGGAGCGCATCTGGCACTTCCATTTCGACCCGAAAACAAGTGTCGTCGAGACGCACGTCAGCCGGCTACGACTGAAGATCGACAGAACCTATCCCACGAGATTGATCCATACGGTCCGCGGCAGAGGGTACAGCCTGTACGCGCCTTCCTGACCTCGTTGGAGCACTCCGCGTCCACGTTGGCAGCTTCGGAGAATAGTCATCACTATCGACAAACTCTTGGATTGCGCCCTTTCGCCTATTGTCTCGGTGGGCGACCTCCTGGTGCTTACTCCCTCGGGCAAACACAAATTTGGCGATGGCAGTGGACCGCGCGTCGCTTGCCGCTTCCAAGACTCGCGCGCAATTCTCGCCTTCGTGACCGACCCGGACTTGAAACTGGGCGAACTGTACATGGACGGCCGCCTGACGATGGAGGTCGGATCGATTTACGATCTTCTCTGCCTGCTTTTGCAGGGATCCCGTTATCGCCGGCAACCGGTGCTCGCGCGCATCTTCGACCATGCCCGCTCTGCGTGGGCTCGCACTATGCAGTCGAACTTCCTGGCCCAGTCCCGGCGCAACGTGGCACACCACTACGACCTCGACGAACGACTGTACGGCCTGTTTCTCGACAATGACATGCAATACTCGTGTGCCTACTTCGAAAGCGTCGATGTCGATCTGGACACCGCGCAACTCGCCAAGAAACGGCACATCGCCGCCAAACTCGCGCTTGAGCCCGATCATCGCGTGCTGGACATCGGATGCGGCTGGGGCGGCCTTGCTCTTTATCTCTCAAATGCGGCGGGCGTTGCCAGTGTTCTTGGAATCACGCTCTCAGAACAGCAACTACGCATCGCGACCAACCGCAAAGGTGAAGCTTGGAGCAGTCGTTCGGTGCGGTTCGCGCTTGCGGACTACCGGCAGGTCGCAGGGACCTTTGACCGGATCGTCTCGGTCGGCATGTTTGAGCACGTCGGCATCAAATTCTACGAACAGTTCTTTGCGAGATGCCGCGAACTGTTGGCCGATGACGGGATTATGCTGCTGCACACCATCGGATGCTCGGCGCCCCCCGGTTTTGTGATGCCGTGGCTCAACAAGTACATCTTCCCAGGGGCATACGTCCCGTCGCTTTCGGAAATCGTTCCTGTCATTGAGCGTCAGGGGTTCGTGATCAGCGACATCGAGGTCTTGCAGCGTCACTATGCCTTGACGTTGCGTCACTGGCGAGAACGGTTCCTCAATCGCTGGAGCGAAGCCGCCATTCTCTACGACGAGCGCTTCTGCAGGATGTGGGAGTTCTATTTGTCCGCAGGCGAAGCGGCCTTTCAGTATGAAGACGTCAACGTCTTTCAAATCCAACTGACCAAACGACCGGCGGTCACGCCACTTACGCGATCATATATTGCCGCTCGCGAATCGGCTCTACACGAAGTGGAACGGCGACCGGTCACCGTCGAAACATAAGCCGAAGTGGGCGCTCGTGGAGCCTGCAAAATCAAGCCTTACACAGAGTTGAATATCTTACCACTTTTCCAGCAGCATTTTCGCGTTGGTTTCCGAGGTTCCCCTCTTGCTCGGTGAAGAACGTGAAACCCAACACTTTTCATATCGCCGCTAGCAGCTTAGCAGCTCTGGGTGGCCTTGCTGTCGGAACCTACAATGCGACCATCGCTCGGGATCAATCCCAGCAGCAACCGGTGCAGATCAGTGTTGCGGTCGACGTCCAAGACGGCACCAAGCATCAGGCTGCAGCTGCACAAGATGCGGGTCTGGTTAGGGTGGCCAGCGATCGGTCGAAGACGCCACACACCGACATCTCTCGATCCAAGCAGGTTGCCGACGCCTCCAATCTTCTCGGCAACATGAGAGCGTCTCTCGGTCTCATTGCGGCCGATTACGCGGAGGCTAGTAAAAAGAGACCGGCTCACAAGAGCAGCGCGCTTATCGTTGGCACGACCCGCCAAGCGGCGCTTGACGTGCAAAGCCTGGAACAGGCTATCCAATCGAAGGATGCCAAGCGCGTCGCACGCGCCACCAAGGATCTCTCCAAATCCATGGGCAAGCTTCAAACGACTTACGCATTGATCCCGGAAAAATCAGCCCGGGCGGATGCGGGCATGCGGACGGCGAGCGCTAACTGGAGTGCCTACCGCACCCGCTATGCACTCGCGAAGCCGAGCATACAGGCGCCCAACACAGCCGAAATACGAAAACTGAAATCGCGTGTCAAACAGCTGGGGGATCGCGTTGCGAACCTCGAAAGAGCAACCGAGAACAATGCCGCGCTGCATCGTGAAGTTGTCAGGCTGCGTGCTGACATTAACAGATACAATCGATGGGACGACACCTACGAAACGTATCAGTCACTCTTGCTCATGCTCGCGGTTGTCGACGGCATGTTCGATGCTTTCCACGTAACGACGAGAATATATTACCCGGCCTACTACGAGTATTTCGAGCCCTACTATACCGATCGCGGTTTTTGGGAAGACGACTGGGTGGACTATTATGACGGATATTACGCCAGCGCGGGATGGGGCTGGTATGGCGAAAGCTTCATAGTGCCAGAGACCTTGGTGATAGAGCCAGCGCCCGAAGTTGCCGTTTATCAGAACATTACCTATCAGGAAATCTATCAGACCACCGAACAGGCGGCCCACGTCTATGAAGTGCTGCCGGCCGAAGATCTGACTGCAGTTGAAGTAGCGGCACCCCCGGAGGGTACCTACAGCGAACCCGAGGTCGTTCGCGAGATCGGTGAAGGACGAAGCGAGCAACAGGATCGCCTGTCCGAACCAACCGGCGGAGCCTCGCCAGAACAAGCCGGCGTTGACGAAAGCGCACCCGATTCCGATTCAGAGGTTGAATTGCGCGAAGGGCGAACGTCGCCTGGCGACGACGCCACGACGGACAACGAGACCTCCGACCAGCTAGGCAGCGGAACAGACGAGGGGGAGGGTGCTGTCTCCGTACCTGAAGCGGACGATATTCCAAAGTCGTCGTCCGGCGTTGAGCCCTCGACGGATGACAACGGCGCCGATCAGCCCGATCCCGAGACGGATGAGCTGGCCCCCCCTCCGAGGGACAAGCCTTCCGAAGGACTAGAAGAAGAGCGGGACATGCCGCCGGGGAAGGCCAGCGCGGACACTGCCGAGCAATCTGCGGGGGAGAATGGAGGCGAGCCTGCCTCAGACGTTGAACTGCGCGATGGACAAGAGTCCTCGGTTGGCATTGAGCCGGCGAACCCGTGACCGGTGACAAGCGACACCGGTCGAGCAGTGGCAGACGAATACAAAGGCGGAGCACTTGGAGTTGGCAATACGGACCTATTGCCCACACATCCAGTGCGACAGCTCAACGTCGATCTACAAAGTGCTGGCCACGCGTTCGTTGATCCACTCTCATCGGCGACTGCGCGAGCCCCTTGCGCCGGACCAGGCCGGCTACACCATCGACGAGATACGTGACATCTCGCGCGAGTTCTTCGGCACCATCTCGACCGAGTTGGGCAGCGTCATCGAATACGCCTTCTCCAGTGCCGGACGCCCCGACGGCTACGTGCTAGGCACGGAAGGCGGCGGCGCGTTCCTTGCAGGCGTGCGCTACGGCAGCGGCAAGCTCTACCTGCACACGGGCGGCAGCGAGAAGGTATCCTGGCACGGCCCGTCGATTGGGTACGACTTCGGCGGCGAAGGCTCGCGCACCATGTTCCTGATCTATCACCTGGGAGGCGTGCCAGCCCTCTACCGCACCTTCACCGGCATCGATGGATCGGCGTACTTTATCGGCGGCGTTGGCATCACCTTCCTAAAGGGCGGCCCCGTGCTCATGGCACCCATCCGCATCGGCCTCGGATTGCGGCTTGGTGCCAACATCGGTTACATCCGCTTCACGCCACGGGCCACCTGGAATCCGTTCTGAGAAGACGGCGACCCTGTCCACGCAGTCTCCACGCAGCCTCGACATTCGGCCAACCTCGGTGGGGCAAGCTGGCGTGTGTGGCCGCTCCGGAGCCACGTGCTCTGGGCGCGGCTATGACCTCGATCAGCTACCTGCGTGTCAGTCCCCTCTTGGTTGCCTTGGCTTTGGCCGCCTGTCGCGTAGACGGGGCGACCGAAGCCGAACCTCTCCCCGCAACAGTCTCTGTGCTGTCAGCACGAACGGAGACCGTGACATTGTTTGACGAGTTGCCGGGCCGCGTCGTGGCACTGCGCACGGCCGAGATCAGGCCGCAAGTCGGCGGTATCGTCGAAAAGCGGATGTTTATCGAAGGCTCCGAGGTCGTCGCGGGCCAAGCCCTGTTTCAAATCAATGCCGCTCCGTTCGCGGCGGAGGTCGAAAGCGCTGCCGCGGTGTTGCAGCGCGCCGAAGCGGACGTCGTCCGAACCCAAAACAAGTTCGATCGCGCTAAGAAGCTGATCACAACCAACGTAATCAGCAGCCAAGCCTACGACGACGCGGTCGCCGGACTGGCGCAGGCGAAGGCCAACGTGGCCGAAGCCAAGGCAACGCTGCAGCGCCGGCGCCTCGATCTTGAGTTTGCCACGGTGCGCGCACCGATCGCGGGACGCATCGGACAGGCGCTGGTCACCGAAGGTGCGCTGGCGTCTGCCTCCGGTGCCGCGCCGTTCGCGATCGTGCAGCAGATCGACCGGGTTTATGTCGATGTCCGGCAGCCGGCCTCGCAACTCGGCGCAATCCGCGCGGCGGCGCGATCGGGAGAGCTCGACGATGCCTCGCGAGTGCCGGTCGCCATCCTCGCAGCCAGTGGCAATCCCTATCCTGTCGCAGGACGTGCTCTCTTTTCCGACATCAGTGTCGACCAGGGCACGGGCAATGTCATTGTGCGCGTGGAGGTCGACAATCCCGATAGGCTTCTGCTGCCCGGCATGTACGTGAGGGTGCGGCTGCCGCGTGGCATCAAGCGAGACGTTATGATGGTGCCGCAGCAGGCGGTCGTGAGAGATGCAGGCGGACGAGCGCAGCTCGTCATCGTCGACGAAGCGAAACGCGCCACGCGCCGTATCGTCGCGCTCGGGGAGATCGTCGAGGGTCGTTACATCGTGACCTCCGGACTCAAGGCTGGCGAGACCTTCGTTGTCGAGGGCCAAGAGCGCGTGCGCGAAGGGGACTCCGTCAGTGCCGTTCCTTTCGCGGTGGCAGCAGCTGACGCGCAGCGCTAGAGCGGAGACGGCAGGGTGCCCGCATTCTTTATCAACCGTCCGGTGTTCGCCTGGGTTATCGCGCTCTTCATCGCGCTCTTGGGTGCCTTAGCTCTGCCGCAGCTACCAGTGTCGCGCTTTCCCACCATTGCGCCCCCGAGCGTCAGCATCTACGCGACCTACACCGGCGCCACGCCGAAAACCATCGACGACAGTGTCGTCAGCCTGATCGAGCGGGAGTTGTCGAGCGTCAAGAATATGCTCTACTTCGAATCTTCGGCCGACACGTCGGGCAGCGCCAGCGTCACGGCAACGTTCAAGCCCGGCACCGATCCGGAGCTTGCGCAGGTCGATGTGCAGAACCGGCTCAAAGCGATCGAGCCCCGCCTCCCCCAGGCGGTGCGCCAGCTCGGCGTCACTGTCGAATCGGCGAACGCCGACTTCCTGCTGATCGTCACGTTGAGCTCGAACGATGCCACGTACGACGAGCTCGCGCTCGGCGATTACATGACGCGAAGCATCGCAGAGGAGCTAAAGCGCGTTGAGGGCGTCGGCCGCGTTCAAGCATTCGGCTCCGAGAAAGCCATGCGCATCTGGATCGACCCCGCGATGCTCTTCTCCTACTCGCTCTCGCTGTCAGACATACAGGCGGCGATACGAGCGCAGAATGCCGAGATCGCGCCTGGTCGCATCGGTTCCGAACCGACGGTCAAGGGGCAGAAGATTAGTGTGCCACTGACCGTCGAGGGGCAGCTACAAACCCCAGAGGAGTTTGCGGCCATCGTGCTGCGCGCGCGGCCGGATGGCTCGAAGCTCGTTCTGGGCGATGTCGCGCGCGTCGAGATAAATGCCCAGAGCATGGCCTTCTCGATCCGCGAAGACGGCCGGCCGGCAACCGCCGCCGGAATCCAACTGTCACCGGGCGCCAATGCCGTACGCACCTCGGATGCGATTAAGGCTCGCCTCGCCGAGCTGGCGCCGACCATGCCGAAGGGTATGAAATACTCTATTTCCTTTGATACCGCGCCCTTCATAAAGATCTCTATGAAGAAAGTCATCTACACGCTCATCGAAGCCATGGTGCTGGTCTTCTTGGTGATGCTGCTCTTCCTGCAGAAGATCCGCTACACGCTCATTCCAGCTATCGTCGCACCCATCGCGCTGCTGGGGACCTTTGCCGCCATGTGGGTGGCGGGCTTCTCGATCAACGTGCTCACCATGTTCGGAATGGTGCTGGCCATTGGCATCATCGTCGATGACGCGATCGTCGTCGTCGAGAACGTCGAGCGCATCATGGCAACACAGGGCCTGTCGCCCAAGCAGGCTACCGAGAAGGCGATGGGCGAAATTACAGGTGCCGTGATCGGCATCACCCTGGTGCTCTCCGCTGTCTTCATTCCGATGGGTATGGCGTCGGGATCGGTGGGCGCCATCTATCGGCAGTTCGCGGTGGCGATGTCGGTGTCTATCCTGTTTTCCGCCTTTCTGGCTCTGACGTTGACTCCGGCGCTGTGTGCCACCCTGTTGAAGCCGGTCGACAAATCGCACCACGCTAAGCGTGGGTTCTCTGGCTGGTTCAACCGCGCCTTCGATCGTCTGGCGGAGCGCTATGCAGGTTGGCTAGGGGCTCTCATCAAAGGCAGCGGTCGTATGATGGTGATCTACGCCGCCATTGTCGCCGCCATGGCGTTCACCTTCGTGCAGTTGCCTTCCTCTTTCGTGCCGGACGAGGATCAAGGGAACTTCATGACCATGTTCGCCCTCCCCGCCGACGCGACGGCCGAACGGACCTTGGACATCGTTAAGATGTACGACGCGCACGTCGCGCAGCGCCCAGACGTCGAAAGCAACACCTCGGTCATTGGCTTCGGCCTTTATGGATCCGGTTCCAACGCCGCGATGAGCTTCACCACTCTCAGGGACTGGGACCAACGCGTCGGTACCGTCGACGACGAGATCGCGAGCGCAACAGCGGCCATGGCCGCGGCGCCCGAGGGCACAGTCGTGAGCATGAAGCCAGCGGCCATCGAGGCGCTAGGTGCGACATCGGGGTTCTCGCTGCGTCTCCAGGATCGCGCCAATCAAGGGTACGAGGCGTTGGTGGCGGCGCAAGACCGCCTGTTGGAACTTGCAGCGCAAAGCAAGCTCGTCACCGGCGTCACCACCGAAGGATTGCCGGATGGGCCAAATCTTAAGCTGGTGGTCGATCGCCAAAAGGCGGAAGCCCTAGGCGTTCCCTTTGCCGTGATCAGCGACACGCTTACTGCCGCCATCGGGTCCTCTTACGTGAACGACTTTCCGAATGCCGGGCGCATGCAGCAGGTGATCGTGCAGGCGGATGCCCCCAACCGGATGCAGATCGACGACGTCTTGAAGCTCTACGTGCGCAATCACGCCGGCGGCATGGTTTCCCTCGCGGAGGTCGTGACCGCTACCTGGGAAGCGGGGCCCCTCCAATTGACGCGCTACAACGGTTTCCCAGCTGTCCGCATTACAGGCAGTGCCGGACCGGGCGTTTCCAGCGGCGACGCCATGGCCGAAATGGAGAGATTGGCCGCGCAGTTGCAGGGGGGCTTCAAGCTCAATTGGATCGGGCAGTCGCTCCAGGAAAAGCTATCCGGCTCGCAAGCGCCGAAGCTCCTTGCGCTGTCGATGCTCGTCGTCTTCCTGGTCCTCGCCGCCCTCTATGAAAGCTGGTCTGTTCCGCTGTCCGTCATGCTGGTGGTGCCTCTCGGCATCGTCGGCGCCATTCTCGCCGTGCAGCTGCGCGGCCTCGACAATGACGTCTTCTTCAAGGTGGGACTTGTCACCATCATCGGGCTTTCCGCGAAGAACGCCGTCCTCATCGTCGAGTTTGCCAAGACACTCCGTTCGCAGGGGGTGGGAATAGGCGAAGCCGTCGTGACGGCCGCAAGGCTGCGCCTGCGCCCAATCCTCATGACCTCGCTGGCCTTCACATTGGGCGTCGTACCCCTCATGCTCGCCCACGGGGCAAGCGCCGCAACCCAGCACGCCATAGGCACTGGAGTGTTCGGCGGCATGGTCTCCGCCACCGTGCTGGCCATCTTTTTCGTGCCAGTCTTCTACGTGTTCGTCATGAGGCTGTCTGAGCGGCGCAAAGATAGCGGCATCTCGTCCGACGTCAGCGTTCCCAAAGCAACGTAGACATTGTTGATCCGCAGAAGCAAAGCGTCGCCGCCGCCGGGTCGCAACACGAAGCGGCACGCGGCAGC
>Ga0209347_1001824_pt1 | contig 31349 bp, 32 predicted proteins | sample AutmiccommuBRH23_FD_187382 | JGI IMG/M metagenome (GOLD analysis project Ga0209347, IMG submission 187382) | Deep subsurface microbial communities from Mt. Terri, Switzerland - Autotrophic microbial communities BRH/23 (SPAdes) (version 2) | ecosystem: Environmental > Aquatic > Deep subsurface >...
CGGTTGAGAAACGCCGTCAGCGCCGCCAGCGCATCGGCAATGACCGGCTTGCCTTCCTGCCGGGCGCGGATCGAATCGCGGATGAAATTCTCCTCCAGGGCGCGCGTGTACGCCTTGGGTGACACTCCCTCTTCCACCGACCGGGCGGCGATCCAGCGGGAGACCAGCGAATCGTCGGTGTAAACCAGCGACAGCCCTTCAAACACGATGGCATGGGGCATGATCAGGTAGAGGGCGGCATTTTCCAGCACGAAATTACCGATACCCGCCGCCAGGGAGACCGTCCCCAGATCCCTGCCGCGAATGGTCAACTGCCGGATGTGGAAGGCCTGGGCATTCGGCTCAAAGGTATAATCGAGGAACAGGTCGACCGACAGGGGTTCCATACCAGGAATACCTCCCCCCGGCAGGGTCTTGTCCAGATACGCGCGCAGCCCCGGCCAGGTCACGGATTTTGCCGAAACGGTCACCTGTCGCGGGATTCTGCTTTCGCCGTTGACCCGGTGCAGGACAAGTTCTCCGATACGCATCGGGATATCCGTCCCTGGCGGGAGGATTGTGATATCGGTCACGTGGATCGCACGGTCAAAAAGCCCGACGGTTATCCTCCCGTAATCGATGGTAACGAAAGCGGAATAATTGGCGATCACCCGGTCGGCCTGTGCTTTCACCACTCCTTCGAGGTGCTCTCCCCCCAACCGAAGCCCTGCGAATCCGACCGCGAGAAGAACGATGACCACCAGAACCGGACATTTGCGCCGGAATGGAAATGATGCGTTTTGCGCCACGTTTTACCCTCCGAATGGTTGCGGCTGCATGGACGGATGCCGATAAAGTAAATTGGAGAATTAGTCTTATCAGGGAAATCGGGTAAAAACAATACCGGCCAAGCAGCGGCACAGGCGTCAGAAGGCATGATCAGGAGCGTTGGAGGCGATTGGCGGCGGGGAACTATTGACATTTTGATTGCAGGATGAATGTTGTTTAATTATATCGTCATGAGACGATGCATAGGAAAATAGTTAATGGATCAGGGAGCGATTCGCCATGACAGAGAATCCGATCGATACATTCGTGAACGGGTGGACGGACGATCCGCAAGTTCGCGAGGCATTTATACAACTTAGAACCATTCTGGAAGAAAAATCCGGCGTCACCCTTGAGTTCATCTCGCGGGAAGGGGTTTCCCATTCCCTGCGTGCCGTGCGTCAGGGGCAGATCCGGCCGATATTCGCCCTGGTCGATATCATCGAAGACACTCCCCGATGGCTCTCCGTCTGTTTTTACGAGGATACGATCGATGATCCGGATGGCATGGGAAATCTTGTGCCCAGCGGCATCCTGGGCGAAGACGGGTATTGCTTCGATGTGGAAGGGTATGATGAAGGGCAGCTCGCCTACCTGGAAATCCGCATCGACGAAGCGTACGCCAGCGCTGTGGGGTTCTGAGCGGCCCCGGCGTTATCATTCATCTCAAATGGTTAATGTTTTTTGCAGTTCACCGATATTTAAGCATTATACAGGAGATACCAACCATGCAACGCAAACGATTACGGACAGTCTGGCTCCTCGTTCTTCTCCTGGCGGCGGCGTGCAGCACGGTGCCGATCACCGGCCGGCAGCAGCTGAACCTCATCCCGCAGGATACCATCATGTCCATGAGCGCCCAGCAGTACAACCAGTTCCTCGAACAAAACAAATTGAGCAACAACACCGAAGCGGCAAGGACGATCCAGAATGTCGGCCGGGACATCGCCGGGGCGGTGGAGCAATATATGCGGCAGAACAATATGAGCCAGCAGGTCGAGGGGTATGAATGGGAATTCAAACTAGTGGAGGATGATCAGATCAATGCCTTTGCCATGCCGGGCGGAAAAGTGGTGGTCTATACCGGTATTCTGGACGTGACCAAGGGCAATGCCGGACTGGCCACGGTAATGGGGCATGAAGTCGCCCATGCCATCGCCAATCACGGTGGCGAGCGGATGAGTCAGGGGCTCCTCGCCCAGTTTGGCGGAGTCGCCCTGTCCCAGGCACTCAAGACCAAGCCCGGAGCTACCCAGCAAATGTTTATGGCCGCCTATGGCGTTGGCGCCCAGGTGGGCGTCCTTCTTCCCTACAGCCGACTCCAGGAAACCGAAGCCGACAAGCTTGGATTGGTCTTCATGGCCATGGCCGGGTATGACCCCCGGGAGGCGGTCAGCTTCTGGCAGCGGATGTCTTCCGCCAAGGAAGGGGGGGCACCGCCGGAATTTCTGAGCACCCACCCGGCCGACCAGACCCGGATCCGAAACCTCCAGAACATGCTCCCCGAAGCAATGCGGTATTATAAACCGGGCACCCGGTAACCGACGAGATGCTTTTCATATTCCGGAGGAACTGATCATCCAGCGCATCCTTCTCTTATCACTCGCCGGCGCCGTCGGGACCCTCTGCCGCTATGGCCTGGCCGGCTTTGTTCACCGGTTCGCGGGCGCCGGATTTCCCTGGGGGACACTGGTTGTCAACATTACCGGATGCTTTCTTGCCGGGCTCGTCTGGACCCTGTTCGAGAGCCGCTGGCCGTTGGCCGGGCAGACCCGGGTGGTGATCATGGTCGGCTTCATGGGGGCTTTCACCACCTTTTCCTCGTACATCCTGGAAACCGGCGAGCTGGTACGCGCCGCCCAGTTGATCCCCGCCGCGGGAAACTTCCTTCTCCAGAACGGGATTGGTTTCGCCGCGCTCCTGGCGGGTATCGGCCTGGGGCGCTCCATCTGAGATGGCGACGTAAAAAGCGATGTCTTTGCTGGAAGAAACTTGGAGCCCAAAAGCGAATCCAGAATCCAGAAGCCAGAATCCAGAAGAAAGACAAAATCAGCCGATTTGAGCTTTTTGGTGACGAGTTGCCGAATCAAATTCCTTTGAAGTCCAACTTCTGCGTTGCGCTTCATCTCTCGTCACTGCGGCGTACGACAAGTACGCCTCAAGATTTGGTGGAACTTTTTACGTTGCCATACAAAACAGCTTTTTACGAGTTCATCATTTAAACAGAGGGCATGTCATGAAACTTCCGTCCGAATCCGTATTGCTCCGTATCTTCGTGGGGGAAAGCGATCGTCATGACGGACGACTTCTCTACGAAGCCATCGTGGAAGCGGCCCGCAAACAGGGAATGGCCGGTGCGACCGTGCTGCGGGGGGTTCTGGGGTTCGGCGCCAGCAGCCGCATTCACACCTCGAAAATCCTGCGCCTCTCCGAGGACCTGCCCATTATCATCGAGATTGTCGACACCGAGGAAAAGATCAACGCCTTTCTCCCCGGACTTGACGGAATGATCCGGGAAGGTCTGGTTACCCTGGAAAAGGCGCGGGTGATCTTTTATCGTCACAATGCAAAGGCCAGGGAATGACGCGGGCCCGCCGCCTATGTACCGGGAAAAGCGCCGTGGATCGATTTGAAGACCTTGACCTGGAAAAGATCATTCCCCCCTCTCCCATCGGCTTGATTCGCGAAGGGCTGGGACTGGTGGAGCTGGCAAAATTCCTGTGGCGCTTTCCTGACCTGGCCCGTCAACCGAGGGGAAACGGGGAAACGGTCCTGGTTCTACCCGGGTACGGGACGGACGACCTGATCACCACGGCCCTTCGCACCTATTTGAAATATCTCGGCTATTTGCCTTTGGGGTGGGGGCTGGGGCGAAATGACGGACGGGTACGCGACCTGGTGGGGAAAATATTGAAACGCGTCGCTGCCGAGTACCGGCGCACGGGCCGGCCGGTAAAACTGATCGGCTGGAGCCTGGGGGGATTCATGGCCCGGGAAGTGGCCCGTGAACGCCCCGATCGGGTGGAGCGGATCATTACGCTGGGAAGCCCGGTTGTCGGCGGGCCGAAATATACGGTGGTCGCCGGGAACTACCGGAAAATGGGATATGATCTCGACGCGATTGCGGCGGAGATTGAAAAGCGCAACCAAGTCCCCCTTGATGTGCCCGTCACCGCGATTTATTCCAAGCGCGATTACGTGGTGGCCTGGCAGGCCTGCATCGACCGGGTCAGCGGAAACGTGGAGCACATCGAGGTTCGCACCACCCACCTGGGGCTCGGTTTTTCCCCGGATGTCTACCGTATCATCGCCCGCCGCCTGGCCAAACCAGTGCGGCACCCAGGGAAGCAACGAGAATGAATATTATCACGATAACTCGGAGTCGCCCCTGGTTCAAAACTCCAGCTTAGGAACCCAGATCGTAGGATGTGCTGACGCAGGAAGCGCATCAATCCTAAACCCCTCATCCCCACCTTCTCCCACCCCAAAAAAAGGGGGAAAGAATGAGAAGACCCTCGCCATCATAAAATTTCTTCATCGATAAATCCGGCCCTCGGCCAGTTCATAATCAAACCACTGCGCACGGGTTGCGTCCTTCCGTTTTTTAGGAAAAATTTAATTATTTGGCGCTTGGACGAAGTTTTCCGAAACGGTTCTCCCTCCGGGTTGAAAAAAACCATGGAACCGTTAAATTTATTTAGAATACCCCCCCCTGCCAACAGACCGGCCGGAATTCCGAATGAGAGAAACAAGATCCAGGGGCATTCAGATCATTTCAACCGCTTCCGACAGACAGGAGGAATCCTCATGAAAAAAAAAATACTGATCGCCATCGATGGATCGACCCATTCCCGGAATGCCATGAATTACGGGATCATGATGGCCGGACTTCTTAACGATATCACTTTTGAACTGATGCACATCCAGTCATCGATTTCAGGGTTTTTGCTTGAAGATGCCGAAAAAATTCCGGCCGCCCGGTCGGAACTGAAATTTCTTAATGAAAAGAACAAAGCCGCATCGCTTAATCTCCTGGAGACCAGCCGCAACCAGATGGTCAAGATGGGCGTAGCCCCGGATGACATCGAGATCAAAACACTGCCACGGCAATACGGAGTCGCCGACGATATTGTCCGGTTCGCAGAGGCCGGCCTGCACGACGCAATCCTCATCGGGCGCCGGGGGGTCAGCGCATTGATGCGTATCTTCATGGGGAGCGTTACCGCCAACATTCTGGCCCAATCCGCGCAGATTCCCGTATGGGTGGTCGACGGCGAGGTCCAATCAAGGGATTTCCTTGTGGCCATCGACGGCTCGGATCAATCCCTGCGGGTGATCAAACATCTCGCGTTCATGCTGCGCGGCAGTTCCGGTGCGAATATCACCATCATGAGCGTTAAGCCGATGATGAGCGATTACTGTGACATCGATGCAACCGCCGGGCAGATCGAAGCACTCGAACGAAGCATTGGCGATTCCTACCGGAAATGCATCGCGGATTTCCGGCCGAAAGCCATCCATTTGCTGGAAGAAGCAGGACTCAGAGACGACCGGTTCCGTTTCCGGACAATTGAAAAGGCGCTGTCGCCGGCCCGGGCGATCATTGAAGAGACGGAAAAAAACGGTTACGGCACGATCATTATCGGAAAACGGGGTATGGGGACCGACGCGTACATGGGTCGCATCACCTCCGCCGTCATCCAGAAGATTTCGAATAATGCCCTGTGGATTGTCCCCTGATGCGATCCCAACCCGCGGCATTATTATAGGAAGACTTTCCTGCCTGCGCGTACTCGTAATCGGCTTTTGAAGGTCCGATTGCGAGTACGCGCGCATGAGCCCGAAATTCAAAACATGAGTTCCTTGGAGACCCAATTCCTCTCCCGGTTCCCGGGAGAGGAATTGGGTGAGGAGTGCCCCTTCACCAAATTCGGGATTGTCAAACGCTACGAATTCTGCAAATAATCCGATCTGAAATTTCCTACTTTCCGGTTATCCTTAATCGTAAGCCGATCTTCATTTGAGCCGTAAAACGCAAAAATGCCGACGATGCATTACCCCCCGGCAGCTGGATTCCCTGCCGGGGTCCCAATCAACCGCGTTTGCCGAAAGGATATTTCCCATGAAAACCCGCATCACCGAACTCTTCGGAATCAAGTACCCCATCCAGTGCGGCGGCATGCTCTGGATCGCCAAACCGGAACTTGCCGCGGCCATCAGCAACACCGGCGCCATGGGGAACCTCACCTCCGGCAACTACAATTCGCCTGACGAACTGCGCGCGGCGATCGACAGGACCCGCAAGCTGACCGCCTGTCCCTTCATCGTCAACATCACCACCATGCCGTCGATCCGGCTCCCGATCGAACTGCTGCAGGATTTCTTCCGGGTCTGCTGTGAAAAACAGGTGAAAGCCATCGAAATCGCCGGCGCACCGGTCGACAAGTTTCTCGGACCTCAATTCATCCCGATGGCCAAGGATGCAGGAGTAAAGGTGCTTCACAAGGTCGGCACGGTCCGGCACGCAATCCATGCCGAAAAGGTCGGCTACGACGCGGTCACCATCGCCGGGTTCGAGGAAGGCGGATTCCCCCACAAGGACAACGTCTCGACCATGGTTCTGGTCCCCTTGGTCCGTGATGCGGTGAAGATCCCCGTCCTTGCGGCCGGCGGGATGGCCGACGGCCGGAGCCTGGCTGCGGCCCTGGCCCTCGGGGCCGAAGGGGTCATGATGGCCACCCGCTTTCTGGCCACGAAGGAAAGTGGCATCCACGCCAACATCTACAAAGTCCTCATCGATAAATCCGAAGCCGACACCGCCCTCCAACTCCAGTCGCTTCTGGCCGGATTCGGCCTCCAGGTCCGCGCCCTCAAAAACGACATCATGCGGAAGATTGCCGAAGTGGAAGAAAAGGGAGGCGACCTGACCGAACTTCTCCCCCTGATTTCCGGCGACCGGGCCAAGGAAGTCTGGAAAAACGGGGATGCCGACAACGCCATGCTCACCATCGGCCAGTCCGTCGGCCGCATCCACGATATCCCGACCGTTGCCGAACTGATCGAGCGGATGGTGAAGGAAGCGAAAGATGCCCTGGAGGCGGGAGTAAAGATCTTTTCATAACGGACATTATCTCTAATAATGGAACTGGTTATCCGGAAAACTCCATCAAATGAATTCCCTCGGGGAACCTCGGTCCAAAGTCCCCCTTTGAAGGGGGATTTAGGGGGATGTTGCGGAATGGAATCCGCGGTAAAGAAAAATCAAAATCTACTGGAACGAAGTGGATAATGGGAAATCATCAAGAATTTCCGAACAGCAGGCCCTCCAGATATTCGAGAAAACAGAGGAACTCGTCCAATGGTTTCTCTCGATAATTTGACGAAAAACCGAATGCGACTCGCCCTGCAGGCGCTTTCCCTGCGCACTCGCCCTGTCAGTGCGTACCTTTTTGGATCACGTGTCGAAGGGCATTCCGATAAATGGAGTGATTATGACCTGGCTGTATTTATCGAGGGGGAGGAAAAATGGGATATGCCCAGTTTGGCCCGCTTCTGCGCCGCGATTCAGAAAGAAGCGGGAGATGACATAGAACTTCATATCTTTCCCGCCACCCAGGCAAAATTACCGGAACCGGCCAGCTTTGCGGCCTATATCATAAATCATGGTGTTCGTCTTGATTTGGATGAACTGACAACATGACCCTTCTGTCTAAACTGTTATTAATCACTTCGCTTTGGTTTCAACATTTTTATTATCATGCCATTTTGGTCGCATGATAAAAACCGCTTCAATATGAGGGTTACGATTTATGGAGACAGGTACTTTATTGGCCATTATTGGGCTTGTTGCTACTCTAATCGGATTCTTCCTGGCGAAAAAGATTATAAAGAGCAAGAAGGACCAAAGAAACAAGATAGTCATCAAAACCAAGGGGAATGCCACATTTCGCGACATAATCGGTGGAGATAAGACCACTCATGGGAATACTGAATTTCGTAAATAAGATAATCGGCAGGAACAGGCAGGATCACCTCCAACAGAATACTGTAAGCACTAGTGCCGGTGGCGATTTATCAGCTCGGGATGTAATAGCCGGCAATCAATATCAACAAAACTATTACATTAATACCCCAACTGATCTCATCCCCAAACCAGGTGGAAACATCATTGATCCTCGGAAGCTCCTGGACAAGAACGATATATCTCCCACCGAAGACCCATTCATCTCGACTGAAGTGTCGCTGAAGATCAAAGAAGGCGAGAAGCTGCAGAAAAAGAAGAGATTCTCAGAAGCATTACAGATCTACCTCCAGGTGGCAAGCGACCCTTCTGCCTACGGTAAAGCAGGCTCTGGAGCGCTCTTCTCTATCAACCTGAATATCGCCATTTGTTATCTCAACCTCGGTGATACCGAAGAATACCTGACTAAAGCGAAAAAGCACCTCGATCAGGCCAAAGAGGTAAGAGCCGGACACGAGGAGCAGTTGTGCTTGTTGCTGGCATGGTACCATTTTGAGAGGAATGAAACAGACACTGCCTTTGAATGGGCGAAAAAGGCTATCGAGCTCAAACGTGATTATATCAAAGCAATCAACATCGAGTCCATTATCCGGCAGGAAAGAGGGGTTCCATTAGAGACAATCCTCACCGAGCGCTACTTTGAGAATGGAATGCTGAAGGAATCGGTTCTCAAGGAGCCATCCGCCCTCTTCACGCTTGGTCAGTTGTTCTTCAGGGAAAACAGACTTGATGAAGCAATAGAATACCTCTCTTTATGCTTAGAAAAAGGCGCTCACGAATACATGGCTATGGTTCTGCTTGGAAATGCTTTTCTCATGAAGGCATATGGCGGAAGAGAGAGGATTCCCGATCTCAATCTGAATAGAGACATCGATCTGAAATACCTCACCATATCTGCCGCCTGGTTTGAAAAGGCATTCAAGCTGGCGCGTGACCTTGGCCTTGAGGGAGATCTTAAAAAATTCTATGCAAATGCCTCATCAGCATACTTTTTAATAGGAAAGCACAGGGAGGCTTATGAGGAAATCAAAAAGGCCATCGGACTCGGCCTGAGAGAAGAGAGCCTTCTCATCCACAAAGGAAAGATCGAGGTGGTACTTGGCCGCATGGATGAGGCCAAAAGGACCATCAGCAGCATTGAAGGCTACACTGCCCTGATTGAAGAAGCCGTTATTTCTATTATTGATAATCGCAATGAGGATGGCGTTCGAATCTTGAGAAGCCTTCTCGAAGGCAGTGTCTCACTGGAACCAAATGAGAAGACTTTGTGTCAGGAACTCCTGGCCGGGGCTTACGTTGAGATAAGACAGTTCGATGAGGCCATGGAAATCTTGAACTCTTTAGATCAGGAAGGGAGAGCAACCTGGGAATCGAAGATTACCGGTGCCAAACTTCGTGAATATTCGCAGAACGATATTCCCGGTGCAACACAGTTTTTTAAACAAGCTGTTGAAGAATCCTCGAGACATCCTCGCGCTGTGTTTGATGCTATTCGCTTCTATGGCCGTACGAGACAGTATGACCTTATCATTGACCTCCTTCAGGGTCTTATAGATGAAGACATGCCTTTGGCCGAAGTTGGAAGGGAGGATGTTTACCGATACCTTGCCAAGGCACACTATCACAAAGGAAACTTCTTTAAAGCCATCAAGGTGGCATTGGAAGGGCTCTCAAAAGGAGTGGAGAGACGGGCCCTGCGTGATGTCCTGGCAGAATCGTACGTCGCATCAAAGAGATATCCGGAAGCAAACCAGGTATTCATAGAAATTTTGGATGAGTCGCCAAATGACTTCAGGAAGAACCTGGATGTAGCTGCGACTTTTGCCATGATGGGTAAAGTTGAAGAGAGCGTCCAATACTTTGTACGAGCAGAACGGGTTTCCCATGGATCTCCGGGTTCATCATTCTTCATTAATTACTCAAAAGTGAAATTGCTCCAAGGGGATAAGAAAGATGCTCTTAAGTTTGCTGAGAGAGCAAAGGATTTAGACAAAGATCTGCCAAGGTCTGCGGCCCATGCCTATTACGCCCATATGGGGGTCAGATGCGGTCAGGTTGACAGCACAGCTCAGTATCTTGCTGAATTCCATGCTTGCTACCCAAAGGAAACGTGGATAAGGACGATTAAGACTCTTGAGGAAGAAGGCGATGGAACAAAAAAACTGGCCCCGGAATTCCTTGAATTCATGCAAGCTCAGAGTGAGAGGTTCAATCAAGGGATTAAGCTATATAAAACCAGTCCACTACCCATTTATTTTCTTGCAATGTTCTTCAGAAGGCAAGTTCAAGATGTATGGCAGTGGAGGTATTTCCATAGATTGCCTATTCATATCGAGTCTGGGAATCCCGAATTGATGGGTCAGGAAATTGATGATTTGAGAACTGTACGACACCTGATGCTGGACTACATGGCTTTACTGATCACAAATCATTTCGGTTTACTGGGGGCATTACTTCAGGAATTTGATCTGCTATACGTTTCTCAGTCCCTATTCGATGAAATCCAGCAGAATATCATAGATATAGAAGATGCCGAGCTCCGTAAGCTTTGGGATTTACTTCGGCATGGCTCAAAGTTCCGTTTTGTTGTCATTGACAATGAGCCTTATAAGGAAGAAGAGCTGGAGCTCGTGGACGTCATCGGCGAATCAATGCGTGATACCCTCCTGATAGCGAAAGATAAGGGATTCGTGCTTTGCTGCGGAGACGAAAGGTACAAACGAATTGCGAGAGGACTCGAAATAAAAATTGCCGGGATATATGCCCTCATCGAGCGCTTACGTCTATCAGGGTCTATTACGAATTTCGAGGCATCCCGGGTGAAGTTGGAGCTTATTGAAGAAAATCATTTTTTTATTTCTTTTAATGCAGATGACATGATCAATATGGCAAGACCAAGTGGCTATGTTATAGATCAAAAACTTGATAATTTCTTCAGGCCGATCCTGCACGGCGACCCTAATTACATGAGCTTTATCAATGTGTACATAGCTTTCATCAGCCACCTGCTTCGATCCAATATAAAAATTGATATCATTCTGCCATGGATAGCCAAATACGTTGAAGTGTTTGGGATTCTTTATGGAAGGGATCACATGTCCGAAAAGTTCCCGCAGATATTCGGCAGCCGAAAGAAGTTTACGGTAGAAGATGGGGTTACCATAACTCTAAAAGATCTATGCCTGTTAAGTTTGGCTCAACTATATGTGCTCATTTGCGCGATTTGTGATAACTCCGAAAAAAAGGAGTTACTGACGTCAACGATCTTTAAATCCGTTACCCTTGTCGACTTTGCAATGCGGTATCAAAATGAAATACTGCCTGACGCAAAGAGAGTGGCAGAATCTTTCCGAAGGCAATTCACAGCTGTTCTGTAATAATGAGAGCTAAATAAGTCATTCAATGATTCAAGATATATCCGTCATAATTTAGATCAAAACCCAAGGTCCCCACTTGCATCCAAAACATCTGCATCTATCCCTCTTCCCCGACTCCTGGGACCTCAACGCACCCCAGATCACGGCTGCGGTGCATAAACTAGCGTCGGAGGAAGGAGCCGAAGCCCGCGGAGCGATTTTCACACGGCTTGAAGTGGTCGATTTCATTCTCGACCTGACCGGGTATTCAACGGATCAGTCGCTTCATCGAAAGCGGCTCCTGGAGCCGTCATTCGGCGGTGGGGACTTCCTTCTCCCGTCAATCGGCCGGCTTCTTCAATCGTGGCGGGAATTTGGGGCTCATCAAAATGTGGTGGATGAACTCGGCAATGCCGTTTGCGCAGTCGAGCTGCACCGGGATACATTCGAGGCCACCCGACAAAAGGTCATTGCACAACTTCTTGAGGCGGACATCGATTCCCGTTCCGCCCATGCGCTTGCGGATCGATGGCTCATTCAGGGAGATTTTCTTCTTGTTTCGCTGAAAGGCAGGTTCGACTTCATTGTGGGCAACCCACCCTACGTGCGGCAGGAACTGATCCCCGCCCCGTTGCTGACCGAGTATCGAATTCGGTACCAGACGATTTACGATCGGGCGGATCTTTATATTCCGTTCATCGAGCGCTCTCTGCATTTACTTTCAAAAAAGGGGACGCTCGGCTTTATTTGCGCGAACCGCTGGATGAAAAACCGCTACGGCGGACCGTTGCGGGGCCTTGTAGCCGGAAAGTTTCATTTGAAGTTTTATGTCGATATGGTCGACACACCGGCTTTCCACAATGAGGTAATTGCATATCCCGCAATTATGGTCATCAACCGTGAAAAAAAAGGACTCACCCGGGCGGCGTACCGGCCGGCAATCAACCGGGAAGTATTGGCATCGCTCGCCGTCAATTTGCGATCCGACGAATTACTGGGAAATGAAAAAGAGGTTCACGAACTGGCCTGCGTCACGAATGGGGAAGAACCCTGGCTGCTGGAATCTTCCGGCCAGATGGCGTTGATCCGGCGCCTGGAGCAGACCTTTCCAACTCTCGAAGAAGCGGGGTGCAAGGTCGGCATCGGTGTCGCGACCGGCGCGGACAAAGCGTTTATCGGGGATTTCGATTCGCTCGATGTGGAGCCGGACCGAAAACTTCCGCTTGTGACGACCCGGGACATTGTCTCGGGGGAAGTGAACTGGCGAGGATTGGGTGTCATCAACCCATTCGGAGATGACGGCAGTCTGGTCGATTTGAACGCCTACCCCCGCCTGAACCGTTATCTTGACGCCCGGAAAGAGACGATCGCGGGGCGGCACTGTGCCAGGAAAACCCCGGCCAACTGGTATCGCACAATTGACCGTATCGTCCCCCAACTCACGTCAGTCCCGAAACTCCTTATTCCCGACATCAAGGGGGAAGCGCATATCGTTTACGAGCGCGGGGAGTTTTATCCCCATCATAACCTTTATTACATCACTTCCGATGCGTGGGACCTCCGGGCGTTGCAGGCGGTGCTTCTTTCCGGCATCGGCCGGCTTTTTGTCGCGAACTACTCGACCCGGATGCGGGGAGGATACATGCGCTTCCAGGCGCAATACCTGCGCCGCATCCGAATACCCTCCTGGCGCGATGTGGCCGTGGAATCAAGAATGGAGCTGATCGAAGCGGCGGAACGTCAGGACATGCGCGCCTGCAATATGGCAATTTCCAAGGTTTACGGCCTCAGCCCTAAAGAACTGTTAACACTTGGATATAACGGAGAATAATTTGGCTCTTGATCTTGTTGATTTCGAACGCAAGGCGAATGAGGCGGTGCAGGCCTTCTGGGGCAACCGGGAAGCCGCGAGGCTGAAGCAGATCGAATCCGGAAAAGCCGATCAGGGAGAGCGTGCAGGCGTTACCGCCGGCAAGAACATGGACGGTTTTATCGCCTTGATCATCGATATCGTTCGAGCGAATGGCCTTGCGGACGCCGATATTCACAAGCACCGGGCGCTGCTTACACTTCCCGGTTTCTTCCGCCCGACAAAAATCTGGGACCTTCTGGTAATCCACAAAGATCAGCTCATTGCGGCCCTTGAACTGAAGAGCCAGGTCGGCCCCTCGTTTGGGAACAATTTTAACAACCGCACAGAGGAAGCAATCGGCACCGCCCATGATTTTTGGACGGCCTACCGGGAAAACGCATTCGGAAAACAGCCTCGCCCATTTGCCGGATGGCTGATCCTGGTGGAAGATGCACCCGGGTCCCGCAGCACAGTTAAAGACAAGTCCCCGCACTTCCCCGTTCTGGATGAGTTCAAGGGGGCATCGTACCTCAAGCGGTATGATCTTCTCTGCCAGAAACTTGTCCAGGAACAGCTTTACACTACCGCCGGTCTGATCACATCAGCCCGATCCGTTGTAAATACGGGCGAATTCACCAGTTTGTCCCCGATGACGGATTTAAAAACGTTTGTGACAGCCTTTGCGGGGCATATTGCCGCCGAGGCAGCGCGGCTTGGATGAAATAAAACGCTGTGATGCGTATTCCTGGCTTGTGGGGGTTCGCCTGACTTCATTATCTATAACCCTTTACGCTGACAGTGCCGAAGAACAAATGAGATGGCAATCGACTCAAAAGGATGGTTGGGAATTCCCGCTTGATATGAAAACCATTAAAATCAAACACCCCCAGATCATCTATCCGAACAGGCCGGCCGACGTCAGCGAGATCGGCATCGACAGGTCAAAAGGGGTGATTACCCTCTATCGCCAAAACTGTCTAATCGAGACCTGGCAACTGAAGCCCGATTGCAGCATGCATGGTTTATAAACAGCCCCTTTTCAAAAATCCTTGCCAACATCCCCCGAAATCCATATAATTCACGCGAATTTGATTCAGCCCCTTTCATCCGATGTCCCTTGGTTCTTATTCATACAGGATTGAAACATGACGTTACACGCCAACGATATTATGGTCACTAATTTCGATACCATTCACATGGACGCCCCTATTGAGGAAGCGATTCACAGGATTTCGAGCGGGGTCATCAGGGAAACCGGGTATAAGACGATCAGCCTGATGGTTGTTGATGATCTTGGAAATTTGACCGGCGTCATTTCCATGTTTGACATCCTCTATCATCTACGCCCGGATTTTTTGAATTTCGGAATCGACAGCGCGGAACTGAAATGGGAAGGGCAGTTGAAAATCCTCATTGAAAAGTTCAAAGGGAAGAAAGTGCATCATATTATGAGCCGCCATATTATCGGCGCAAAACTGGACGATCATATCATGGTACTTCTGGATCGGATGGTAAAAAACAAATACCGCCGGCTGCCTGTTCTGAAAAACGGCAAACCGATTGGAATCGTCTATATTTCGGATATTTATCATCGACTTTTTTCCCAGAAAATATAATCCCTCCCGTTTTAGTACCTCGCAGAAAGGACCCCCACACCCGGCATCCCTTCCCGGTGCCGCTCTATCCGCTCACTCCGCTTCTGTCCAATAATTCTTCCGCCGGTTTTCCCTTTTCAGAAATGGGGATTGGCGACATTTTTCATCCGCAAACCTCTGTAGCCGATAACCGATCTTAATCGCGCCCCATTGGATTTCACCTTTGGCTCCCTGGTTCAGGATGAGGGTCAAAAATTACATCTGAGTCCTCGGGCGCGGGACTTTCTATTTCTTACGATAGATGAAAACGCCCCCTCCCCTTTAACCCTTGCCAATCAGAACATGAAACCCTATACTCCCCGTAATTTTCGTAAATTATGAGAATTCATCAAAAAATCGGCAACGAATTACTACGGCCGGGATGTTCCGCCAACATCCGGCTTATGACTGAAAAGGGAAATAATGACGAATTACAAGATCGCTCTCGTTGAAGCACTTTCGGATCTGACGCATGTATACAGTCGAACCTACTTGCCGCGTGTGGGACTTGCGACGATTGCTTCTGTCCTTGATCGGAATGGGTACAAGTGCGACTTGTGGATCAAACCCATGACCGCCACCGAAAAAAAAGATCTTTCGAATTATGATCTTGTGGGGATTGGCTCATTATCCAGCACGATCAGGGAGGCCTACAATCTTGCGGATGATCTAAGAAAAAAGGGGATCACTGTGGTCATGGGCGGCCCGCATGTATCCTTTCTGCCGGAAGAGGCACTGAATCATTGTGATTACGTCGTCAGGGGCGAGGGTGATGAAACGTTTCTCTCATTGGTCAAAATACTTGAAAAGGGGGCAACTCCCAATGATCTCAAAGGCATTTCCTATAAAACCAAGGACAATGCCTTTCAGCACAATGAAAAGCATGACGTTGTCGATTTTTCCAAGGTGCCGTCACCGGACTTCACCCTTTCCCCCCAGATCGGCAGCCGGGATATCCCTCCCATAATCGTTACCTCCAGGGGATGCCCCCACGACTGCTCGTTCTGCAGCGTTACCCCCATTTTTGGCAGAAAATACCGGTTCAAATCAAATGAACAGGTTATCGCGGAACTGCGCCCGGTCCAGCACAAAAGCGTCTGTTTCGGCGATGACAATTTTTGCGCCAATCCCAAACGGGCCAAATCGTTGATGCGGGAGATGATAAAAAAGAATGCTGTTCCGCTCCGGTGGTCGGGTCAGGTCTGCGTGAGTGCCGCATCTGATAAGGAACTGCTCGCACTCATGGAAGAGACCCGGTGCCGGATCGTATATGTGGGGATCGAGTCGGTTGATCCGGAAACATTAAAAACATACGGCAAGGCCCACACCGTGGATGCCGTTAAAAAATGCGTTGAGAATCTTCACAGGCACAACATCGGCATACATGGCATGTTCGTTGTCGACAAAAACGACAGCCCGGATGCGGCAAAAAACATTGTCGATTATGCAATCGAGACGGACATCGATACCATTCAGGTATTTTCCCTTACACCGTTTCCCGGAACACGGGCATATGCCGAAAACCGGGACAGGATACTTCACGATCGATGGACCCAGTATGACGGCATGCATGTAGTTGTTAAACCGGAGAAATGCTCCGCATATACCATGCAGATGGCCATTGTGACCCAGATGAAACGGTTTTACAGCTTACCGCGGGTACTTACCTCCTATAGAAAAAACAGGGGATGGCGGGTCAAATACCGTTTGGGAGGCAACCTGCTGGTGAGAAAATGGATAAAGGAAAACGCGGAATATATCGAGAGTCTGAAAGAAGTATCAATTTAAACGGGGCGGTAAGCGGCAAAGAATCTCCCCTTGTATGGTGCATTATTGTCGACGAAGCATCCAGAATTTGATTGACAGACCATAAAGGAGCGAATATTTCGTACTACTAAATCATCGACATACGATTGCTTATTAACCTCTCGCATTCCGGAGTCCGCAAATGAAATTTAATTGGAATTCGTTCAGGATTACCTCTTTTCTTCTGGTCGGGATGCTCGTCATTGTAACGGTCGGCTGTGCACATCGGATTGGTGATTTTTCTGTTCTCTCCTCGGGTGCTCCCCAGTACGCTTCCATGGACAAGGCAATGGTCACCCAGTCCGTTGAGGGGAAAGACGGTCGCTTATGGTTCCTTTTTATTCCGCTCGGCGGCGCGCCGAACCTGGAGGAAGCCGTTGATGACTGCCTGGACAAAGGAAAAGGGGATTTTATCGAGCGCGCCCGGTTATACCAAAATGCATGGTCAATCCTGCTGTTCAGTTATGGCAGCTTTTCCGTCATCGGAGATGTCGGTAATTCCAAAATACTTAGAACGGAAGTAACAGTGGGAAACCCCGAGCCATAATTTACAAGTGCGCCTGACGCGCATGCTGGGTCAAGAAATGGGAAAACAGGAAATATGAAAATGGACCGATCATCAGCCCGCACATTTTGCCTGATTGTTTTAAGCATCCTATCGGTGGCAATCGTTTCGTGCAGCAAAAAAATGCCCGGCCCCATGCAGGACCGGGCGTATTCAAAGCAGCTCATGTCGGCGGAAGCCGCGGCGTTTTCACCGCAACGGGGCGACCGCCTCCTGGTGAAAACGGCTTCCATGACGCTTTCGGTACCGGCACTGCCGGCGGCCACGGAATCGGTTCTCCGGATCGTTCGGGAATCCGAAGGGTATGTTCAGGATACGATGGTCGAAAAAGACAGTTTTGCCCGCCTCCACCTCCGGGTTCCGGCGGAGCGCCTGGTGCCGGTTCTCGATGACCTTGCCAGGCTCGGCACGGAAAAAAACCGCCACATCTCCTCGGAGGATGTAACGGAGCAGGTCGCGGACATGGAAGCGGAGTTGACAAACAAACGGATGCTCCGGGATCGTCTCCGGGCTTTGCTGGACCGGGCAAAGGATGTAAAGGATGTCCTGGCCGTGGAAACGGAACTGAACCGCCTTCAGACCGAAATCGATTTCATTGAGGGACGGCTGAAACGGATGCGGGGGGACATCCAGTATTCCGTCATCAACCTGGAGTTGCGGCCCGCCCCCCGGGAACAGATACTCGGCCCCCTCGGTTACCTCTATGTGGGAGCGAAGTGGGTCATTACCAAGCTGTTCGTCATTCAACCCGGTGAGTAGGTACTGCCTGAACGAAAACCGTCTTTTCCGCCAATATCTGCGTTCGGCTCAAATTTTAATCCTCAAAATACGTCCAGTATTCCTGCGGTTAAAATTTTCGCCGGCCTTGATCTTGACGAAAAATCCTGATTTTCGTTCGGGCAACAGGTAATCGGTTCCCAGGATCCGTCATCCTCAACCCGCCCTTTTTCATCCCCGCTGATTGGCCGTCAGCCATTCCGCCAGCACCATGCCGACCATGGCAAGACATTCCATGTCAAGATACTCCGCCGCGCGCCGTTCGAACAGGAGGGTGCAGTCGGCCGGGAACTCTTCGTCCGCATCATTGAATATCAGGTAGATCGGCACCTCCGGGAGTGCCTGGAAAACATAGGACAACTCGCAGTTGATGCCGATGTCGCAGGCCTTGCCTCCAAAGTCCCGGCAGCGTTTTTCAAGCGCATTCGTCCTGCCGGAAAAATATTTCGCGATCCGTTTTTCCGCGGTGTTCCGGAAGCCGCCGACATAAGGGGCCGCATCCCTGAAATCCTTGTAGGTCACCAGGGTCCGGTCACCAGGGGGACTTTCGGGACAGAGCAGAAGATATTTGCAGAGCGTGACACTGACGGTATGGTGGGGCCGCTTTCCTTCCGAATCGGCGATGCCGTCAGGGGTGATTGTGAAAACCTTATGGTAGAACGGAATCCCGATCGTTTTCCCTTCTACCCGGATACCTAAAATCTCTGCCTTGGCGGCAAAATCGAGAGCGGCCACGTCCTCAAGGTATTCCCGGTAAATCTTTTCAAATATCGGCGCCTGCGTTCGCATCGGTTCGCTCCTTTCCCCGTGTGTTATGCCATCCTTTTAATCTCATCCGATTCGGATTGTCAAACGGCCGTTTGCAGGTTGACCCTGGTTATTAATATTCCTTCATCCCTTGAACCCCGTCATAGAAAGGTTAATTTACCCAATGAACAACGAAACGGTGCCAAGGGAAGTGACCCGCGGCGGTGTTGCGGGTTCCGCCCGGGGGGGAGTAAACGATGCGGGATTGGAACGTGGTCGTGACGGTAAAGGACAGGGGATTCACACTGGCCTGCGAACTGCTCGGAGAATACGGCCTCCCTCGCCAAGACAGTGTACTTCAATATCAAAAAAAGGTAGCCAATGGCACATTATACAGGTCCAAAATGCAGGAAATGCAGACAATTGGGAATTTCGGTGTGCGGTTCCGAGAAATGTGCCCTTAACCGGCGCAACGTATTGCCCGGGGCACATCGACCCCCTCGAAAATCAAGCGACTTCAAAAAACAGCTCATGGAGAAACAGAAGCTGCGATTCCTTTACTGGATCGGTGAGACCGAATTCAGGAATTATGTGAAACGGGCCTTGCGGGAAAAAGGGGCCAGCGGGGAAAATCTTCTCCGATTTCTGGAACGCCGGCTGGACAACACGGTCTATCGCCTTGGTTTTGCGCCCACGCACCCCTCGGCGCGGCAGTTCGTGGTTCACGGGCACATCCGGGTGAACGGGCGGAAAGTGGACAAGCCCTCCTACCTCCTGCGGGTGGGGGATGTGGTTTCCATAAAAGAAAAAAGCAGACAAGTTCCGCTCGTCGAAGAAGCCGCCATACGGTCCCAGGCCAGACCCCATCCGTCCTATCTCGAAACCGATCGGGAAAAAGGGGAAGGAAAACTGCTGGCGTTTCCTTCCCGGGAACATCTCCGGTGGCTCCCGGTTGACGAAACCCTCGTCGTCGAATATTATTCACGACGGATTTGACCCAAAAGTCGAAGCCGACATTCCGGATTTCTTTTCAGAAAAAAGTAGAATGCGGGGGAGGTGCAGCCATGGGGGATGTCATCCCTGGAAAACAATGCTTCAAATTTCCGGGAACCCAGGCCTTCATCCGGTCCGATGAGCCCCCCGAATCGATCGCTAAACGGCTCCGAGCCACACAACCCGGCGACCTGCTCCTGATCCGGACCCCCGGCATCCTTTATGAAATCAGCAGAAAATTAACCCGCAATCTTTACGATCATGTCGCGGTGGTCCTGGGCGGTGGGAGGACCGTCAATATCGTAAACCCCAAAACGGTGGTTCTCCCGGTTATGGTTTTCGCCCGTCCCGGAAGACGGCCACTTATTCTGCGTCCGGTGTGGCCGACGCCCCGGCAGCGGGATGCTTTCTTAACCGGTATGGAACAGTATATCGGCGGTGCCTATAATCTCCGGAAGACCGCAATCGGCATCGTCACAATCATGCTTTACGGCTGGCTCGGCCTCCCCATTTCCCTGAAAAAACCGGAATTGTCAGCCGCAAACTGGATCTGCACGGAGGCGATCCTGGCGGAACTAGCAGGGAGCATGCCGGAATTCGGGGCCATCGACCGGCTGAAGCTCGATTACAACACCATCGGTTTTGCCACCACCAATGATTTTCTGAGAATATGCATTGATTTCCCGCCGCTGCTCCGGGTGGTGGGATAATGAGATTATAATCGAAGGCAGAAGGAACCCATGAAGGTCACGCAATCAAATTTAAAGGATTTCGAGGGGTGGCTGGCGTTGGCCCGGGAAGTGGAACCCCTCTTCGGGCCGATGGCTGACGACGAATTGTTCCGGGACGCCATCCGGTTGTCGATCCGGGCGGGACTCGCCTTCTGTATCCGTGTTGGGGAGGGCGACTCCCCGGCGCTTGCCGGGGGGGTAATCATCTCGAACGTGGAAAACGAGGTCGCGTGGCTGGCAGTCTATCAACATCACCGGGGAAAAGGTTGCGGCCGGGCGCTTCTCGCGTCCGCGATCGAGCACCTGAATGCGGCCGAACCGATAATGGTTCAGACGTTCGATGAAACCGTGCCCGAGGGGCAAGCCGCACGGGAGCTTTACGATCGCTTCGGCTTCCGGTACAGCCATGGCGGCGAAAAGAACCCGGCCGGCATCCCCACGGTATATATGTACCGCCCTTCCGGTCAGGAGAGATGCGTGGCCGATTGAAGAATAGAACGTTTCTGCCGTATACTTTCGTTCTACATGTTAAACGAAATATCACAACTCGCCTTACCGCCACCGCACCAACGAAACCCTACCTTCTGTCGGAGTCTAACTTTCTCCATTTCTTTCCCATGTCTGCATTCCCCAGTATCAGGGGATGGTGTCCGGCCTGTTTTATGCAAACGTTAGTTGTTGTTCAGGTTGGGCAACCATCAACTGAAAAGGAGAAAAAAACTGAAAATAAGCACTTTTGGTCTCCTGCTGCTGGCCCTTATCCTTATTGTCGGTCCGGTGTTTGCGAAAGACGACCCGATGAACCGACTCCCCCCCGGGTTGCAAAAAAAAGTAATGGATGGAAAACCGCTTCCGCCCGGTTGGCAGAAGAAGCTGGTGAAAGGAAAAACACTCGACCGGGAAGTGTATCGGCGGTGCTACCGGATGACCCCCGTGGACGACCAGGGGATTATCACGGTGATGGTCGACAGGCGGGTGCTCCGCCTAATCGAAGCGACACTTGAAATCGTGGAAATAATTCGCTGACCGCACCCGTCCCCAACGCACCCTCCAGGAGCGGCGGCACCCAGCCACCGCTCCTATTTTTTGCTCCCCTCCCCTTTCGCCCCCAGGTTCTGCTTCAACGCCGTCAGCACCTCCTCGGTGACATTCTTTCCCCCGACGATCAGCAGGTTGGAATCGACCACGTAATCATATCCTTTTTCATCCGCAATCTTCTGGATATCCTGTTTCATTTCCTGAAGCGCGGACTTCTGCAAGTCTTGTCCTCGCTGCTGTAAGTCCTGCTGCATTTTCTGTTGCGCCTGGAGTTGTTCTTCCTGGTTCATGGTTCCCAGTTTCTTCTGAATCCCCTGCACTTCGGTTTCGAATTTCTTTTTTGCCTCGATGAATGCCGGGTGGACTTCGAGAATTTTGTCGGTATCGATGGCCACGATGGTGATATCCCCCCCCTCCTGGGCCGCAGCAGATAGCGGCACACCCGCGGATACCGCTCCTGCCAGGACGATGGCAAAGCATATGGCTGTCGCATGTTTCAATCGGATCATCAGCGGTTTCCTCCTGTTTGAATTGATATTCTTCGGCATATTCTTAAACCCTAAACATCTCGATCCGCCGATGTCAAATCCGGCATCGGCGCCCACGGCTGAACGTAAGGCTTGATTTTTTTCGAAAATCCACATAGAGATGGATAAATTTTTGCGTCGGACAAAATATGAACGATCATCCTCTTGTCGCCTGCCACGAATGCGATCTGCTGCATCGGATCCATTCCCTTCCCGAAGGGAGTGCTGCCAAATGCACTCGTTGCGGATCGACCCTTTACACCCATAAGGCGGACAGCCTCGACCGGACGATCGCGTTCGTCATCGCCGGGCTGATTCTCTTCGTCCTTTCGAACGCCTATCCCCTGCTCATCCTGAAAAAAGAAGGGTTGTTCCAGGAGGCCACGCTTATCCAGGGCGTGTTCGAATTATACCGCCAGAACATGTGGGGACTCTCCGGCCTGGTCTTTCTGACCTGCATCCTTGTGCCGGGCTTCCAGCTCACCGGACTTCTCTATGTCCTGCTTCCGTTGAAATTCAACCGGGTGTCGTGGATGTCGGCCCATGTGTTCCGACTGGTCCGCAAACTGCAACCCTGGGGGATGATGGAGGTTTTCATGCTGGGGATCCTTGTCTCCATCGTCAAGCTGGCCAAAATGGCCAGCATCGTGCCGGGACTCTCCCTCTATTCCTTCGGGTTTCTCATTTTCGTTCTCGCGGGGGCCGTGACATTTCTGGACCCCCACCTGGTCTGGGATCATCTGGATAAAAATCGATGAAACCGCAAGCCATGACCGCCCGGAATGCGACGCTGCTGAATTGCCCGAGCTGTCATCTCCTGAGCCGCGGACCGACCGATGAAAACCAACGGATGATCCACTGCCCGCGCTGCGGCGAACGGCTCCACTACCGGAAGCCGAACAGCATCGGCCGGACCTGGGCGCTGGTGATCTCCGCGTTCATTTTCTATATACCTGCCAATCTCCTGCCGATCATGACGGTAACCTCCTTCGGCAAAACCCAGTCGGACACCATCCTGAGCGGCGTCATTTATTTTATTAAGACCGGCATGTGGCCGATCGCTCTGGTCATCTTCGTCGCCAGCGTATTCGTCCCCCTGGTAAAACTGTTCATTCTTACTTTTTTGTTGATTTCCGTTAAAAAACGGACATCCTGGCGCCCGGTTGACCGGACACGGCTCTACCGGATCACCGAGGCGATCGGCCGCTGGTCCATGGTTGACATCTATGTCGTTACAATCCTGGCGGCGCTGGTGAAACTCGGCGCCCTGGCCAGCATCGAGGCCGGCCCCGCGGCCGTCCATTTTGCCGTGGTGGTCGTGATCACGATGATTGCCGCCATGAGTTTCGACCCACGAATCATATGGGATAATATAGAAAATGCATAAACCGAAAAATTCCGAAACCGAATGGCCCACCGGGGACGTACCCGAAGCTGTTGTCCGGACCCGGCGCACGTTTTCACTGGTGTGGCTGGTCCCCCTCGTGGCAGTCATCATCGGCGGATGGCTGGTTTACAAAGCCATGAACGAAAAGGGGCCAACGATTACCGTCTCCTTCAAACACGCCGAAGGGCTGGAAGCCGGAAAGACCAAGATCAAGTATAAGGATGTGGAGATCGGGATCGTCGAATCGATTGTTCTTTCCGAGGACCTTTCGCGGGTGGTGGTAACCGCCGCCATGGCAAAAGAGTCGGATCGCTTCCTGACGGAGAAGACCCGCTTCTGGGTGGTCCGCGCCCGTCTGGCTGCCGGCGAGGTCTCGGGGCTGCGAACCCTTTTCTCGGGGGCGTATATCGCGATTGATCCGGGCACCGGGGGAGAGCCGCTGAAAGAATTTTCCGGCCTGGAGCGCCCCCCCGTGGTCACTACCGATCTGCCCGGCCGTCATTTCAAACTTCGTGCAGACCAGCTCGGCTCGCTCGAAACCGGATCCCCGGTTTACTTCAGGCAGATCAAGGTGGGGCAGGTTGACTCCTACGAACTGCGCGAAGACGGGCGGGGAGTGAATATCCTGGTTTTCATTTTCGAGCCGTACGATGCCTTCATCAGGAAAAATACCCGGTTCTGGAACGCCGGCGGGGTTGATATCACCTTGGATGCCTCTGGTGTGCGGCTCCAGACGCAGTCGATGGTAACCATCCTCCTCGGGGGCATCGCTTTTGATACCCCCGTGAACCTGGAATCGAGCGAACCGGTTGAAAATGAAGCGGTTTTTCCGCTGTACGAGAGTTATTCCGCGTCCCTGCAGCGGACTTACAATATCAAAACGTATTGGATACTCCACTTTGACGGCACGGTCCGGGGGCTTGCACCCGGCGCGCCGGTCGAATTCCGGGGAATCCCGATCGGCCAGGTCAAGGACGTGAGCCTTCACCTGGATGAAAATGCATCCGGGTTCAAAATTCCCGTGCTGATTGAAATCGAGCCGGAACGTTTCATGAAGAACGTCGCCGAGGTATCCGAAACGGACCGGCGGGAGTTTATGGAATTCATGGTATCCCGGGGACTGCGGGCCCAGCTCCGGATCGTGAACCTGATGACCGGGCGACTGGTGGTCGACTTGAACTTTTACCCCGACGCACCGCCCCGTTCGATCGAATGGAACGGCAAATATCCGGAACTTCCGACCGTTCAAACCCCCCTGGAAGAATTTACAGCCTCGGTGGGAAAAGTGGTCGATCGTCTCAGTGCGATCCCTGTCGAACAGATCAGCAATGATATTCACGTGGCACTCCGTTCAATGACCCAAACGCTCCAGGAAACCCAGCAGCTCATGACCAGCTTCAAAACAGTCGGGCCCGAGGCCAGAACCAGCCTGGAACAGACCCGCAAGACGCTGGCGGAAATCGAGAAACTTCTGGGCGCCGATTCACCGGTAAACCGTGAAACCCTGCGCGCGCTTGAGGAGCTCTCCAATGCTGCCCGGGCCATCCGGTCACTGGCCGATTACCTGGAAAGAAACCCGGATTCCGTGATCTACGGAAAAGGAGAAGACAAATGAAAAACCGCGCCGGGTTTTCCGGACTGCTGTTCGGGGTGCTGGTTCTGTGCGCAGTTGCCGCTGGCGGTTGCAGAAGTAAGACCCCTGTATCCTTTTATACCCTCTCCCCTATTTCCGTTTCCGAAGAAATCGGGGTTACCAGTGAAAATGCGCCGATCATCGGGGTGGGCCCGCTCCTTTTTCCGGACTACCTCAACCGGCTTCAAGTCGTGACCCGCCCGAATCCGGGGCGGGTCCATTTCTCCGAATTCAACCGCTGGGCCGGTTTCCTGGACAAGGAATTTTTGAAAACCGTTGCCGAAAACCTTTCCCTGCTCCTCGGCACACCCCAGGTCCGGGTATATCCCTGGGGCGGCGTTACGGAACCGGAGTACCGGGTTGCCCTGGACGTTAAACAGTTCGAGGGCAATCCCGGGGAATCGGTGCGCCTGAACGTAGTCTGGACGTTGCGGTTCCTTGAAAACGACGCCCCGGGCCAGATTATCCGGCGGTCGATCATCGTGGAACCGGTCTCGGGGGATGGTTATGATTTATTCATCTCGGCCCACAGCCGGGCGGTCGAGACGCTCAGCCGGGAGATTGCCGATACCATTCGGAACCTTGGGACTCCCGGAGTAACCGAACCGATCTTGTAGGCAATCGCATACCCTTTTTCCCTTTCCCTCCTTTGAAAACCACAAGGGGGCGGGAAAGGGGAAAAGCGATACTTCCTTCTGAATAACCCCTCGGCAGGTTGCCTTCCGCAGGTGGTTGACAGGTCGCATACAAGCCCTATATTCCAGTTCATCGATATAACAGGAGCATCGATGATACTGGTTCGCCGACGGATCCCAAAGCCCTTTTGAAGCCAAGCATCATCGACAACAAACTTCCGGCGAGAATCAAAGAGAAGCATGTGGAAATGGAATTCATTTATCGGCCCATTGGCGTGATCCGCACCCCTTTTCCGACCCTGGAGGGAATGCCGATCCAGCCTTCCGGCGCGGAGGGCGTTCGCGGTACGATCGAGGTATTTCCCGAATTTGAGAAGGGACTTCTGGACCTCGATGGATTTTCCCACCTCATTCCCCTTTATCATTTCCACAGGAGCAAAGGCTTTGCCCTGGAGGTCACCCCATTTCTGGAGGATACCCGGCACGGTGTCTTTGCCACCCGGGCGCCCCGGCGACCCAACGCCATCGGACTATCAGTAGTCCGGTTAACCGGAATCGTGGATAACCGGATTCTCCAAGTTGAAAACATCGATGTTCTTGACGGAACCCCGCTCCTAGACCTCAAGCCGTATGTGCCCTCGTTTGATCACTGGAAAGCCGATTCGTCCGGCTGGCTCGACGCAACCGCCGAGCGTGCAAAAAGTCTGAAGTCCGATGACCGGTTCAACACGAAATAACCCGACACTATCGAGAACACGGAGCCGAATATGATCCCCTACTTTCACCATATCCTTTATGCAACCGATCTTTCCGGCGATGCCCGCAAGGCGCTGGGGTATGCCGTCAGCCTTGCCGATGTCTACGGCGCGGCACTCACGGTCATCCACGTGCTGGAGGAAACCGCTCCCAATGCCGAGCTGCTCATTTCCGCCTTTCTTGGCTACAGCAGCCGGGATGAAATGAAACTGAAAAGCCGGGACAAGGTGATCGATGAAGTCAAAGCCCGCCTGGACGCCATGGCCCGCGATCTCGGCTGCAAGCTGCCGACCTGCCGCTTTATCCTGTCGGACATCCTGGTGGAGACCGGACGGACGGAACACATACTGGTCGATCGGATCGAAAAGGGAGATTACGATCTGCTGGTAGTTGGACGCCATCATTACGGATTGATTGAAGAAAAACTGATCGGACATAAAACCAATGCTGCCCTCCGGCATTCCCGGATTCCCGTCCTGTTGATCCCGCTCGAGGAGAATGCCGGGTAATCTCATCGGATCAGCGCTTCATCGAGGGTCAGGAAAACTCGATACTGCCGCCAGAAAACTTCAGCCTCCAGATAAGCAGCAAAAACCTTCATCTGGTCAAATCCATTGACCGGGTCTTCCGCCAGTTGTCTTTTTCAAGAATTAGTTTTTATCTTCATCTTTTTTAATTCTACTTCACCCCTGCACGCCTAAATCCCATTTCATGCATACCCGTACCCGCCTGCGCTTAAGCTTAGAACTTTATTTGACAATTAGATTTTCATGTGTTAGGGGAGAGCGAATTATTCTAATTGTGACCTGCCACAAACAACCGCCAAATTCGGGAGGAGCCTATCATGGCATCGAAACCATGGCCTACGGATCGTTGGCCCGAAGGGGTCGCCCATACTGTTACCGATTATGAAAGACCGCTTTTCGACATTCTCGATGATACCGTGCGAGACCATCCAAACAACGTTTACACCATCTTCAATGACGGGACCCGGACCTTCGCGCAGGTGAAAGATGCGGCGGACCGGATCGCCAATTTCCTGGCGTCATCTGGGATCAAGAAAGGCGACCGGGTGGCGATTTTCCTCCCCAACATCCCCCATTACCCGGCAATCTTCTTCGGCATCCTCAAAGCGGGCGGCGTCTGCGTCACCTGCAATCCGCTCTATACTGCTTCCGAACTGAACTACCAGTTAAAGGACGCCGGGGCCAAGGCGGTCTTTTGCATGGATCATCCGCAGTTCTATCCCACCACGGTTGAGGCCATCAAAAACACGAACGTGGAAACGGTCGTCTACTGCAGTGTGAAATCCTACTTGCCGAAAATAAAAGCGGTCCTGGGCTCACTCCTCGGCAAGATTCCGAAAGCCGAAAGCCATGATCCGGCCCACCTTCTGTTTGATGACGTGCTGGCCGCGGCCGAACCGAAACCGCCGAAAATCAAAATCAACCCGAACGAAGACCTGGCCCTGATCATCTATACTGGGGGAACGACCGGACGGCCCAAGGGCGCGGCGCTTTGTCACACGAATTTCGCCTACAATCTCGCCGCACTGGAGGAATGGGGGAGGCTCGTCCATGAACCGGGCGGAAAACCGGAAAAACTTCGCCGGGGCGGCTTCCATACCTATCTCGGGGTGCTCCCCTGGTACCACAGCTTCGGCCTGACCGTCTGCATGCTCGCCGCGGCCGGAACCGGCAGCAAACTGGTGGCCATCCCGGACCCCAGGGCGGGAAATCCACCCTTCACCGAGGTGCTGAAGGCGGTCCAGAAATACAAGGCGACCATCATGCCCGCGGTTCCCACGATTTTTGTGGCGTTCACCAATCACCCCCTCCGGGAAAAATACGATCTGACATCTCTTATGGGATGTTTTTCAGGCGGCGCCCCCCTTCCCCCCGAAGTCTGTAAACAGTTCGAGGCGAAAACCGGCGCTGTCATTTTCGAGGGTTATGGGCTGAGCGAAACCGCCCCGGTAGCGTCTTCGAATCCCACCGACCGGTCCAAGCGGAAAATCGGATCAATCGGGTTCCCGGTACCCGGGACGGATATAAAAATCGTCGATCTCGAAACCGGCCAGACGGAACTCCCCCGGGGCGAGGATGGTGAAATCGCCATTTCCGGCCCCCAGGTAATGAAAGGGTACTGGAACCGACCCGAGGAAAACCAGGCCGTATTCCGCCAGATCGAGGGTAAACGGTTTTTCCTCACCGGTGACATCGGCCATGTCGATGAAGAAGGCTACATCCTGATTACCGACCGGAAAAAAGACATGGTCCTGGTCGGCGGTTTCAACGTCTACCCCCGGGATGTCGAGGATATTCTTTTCCAGCACCCCAAAATCGAACTGGCGGCCGTGGTCGGGGTCCCGGACAGCAAAAGCGGGGAGATGGTAAAAGCATACATCAAGCTCAAACCGGGCGAGACCGCCACCGAGGAAGAGATCATGGAGTTCTGCAAGAAGAACATGGCAGGATACAAACGCCCCAGGAAGATTGAATTCCGGGATAATATCCCGGTATCACCGGTGGGCAAGATATTGCGGCGCGTCCTGAGGGATGAGGAATTAAGTAAAACGAAATAACCGGTTTCGGATCCTGAGCAATTATCGGGTTCATGGCGCATGAAGCATGACCGCGCGTGCCGTTACCCTGCAGTTGCCATAAGATCATACGCCAATTCTAAGAACACAACGCTGTAGCAGAGTATCCCGGATGGGAGAAATCTTCCTCGCCGCCGGCAATCGAATCGGTTCGCCTGGTCTTGATCGTCGACGGTACTCCATCGGGCTGGCAGATCGATGCCCTTTTCCTGCAGGGCAGTCAAGGAGAGGTAAACACTTTTAATTAACGATTTACAGGGAGGAAAAGATGAAACGGTTTTTATTGGTGATCCTGTTAGTGTTAATGGCATTGCCCGCATACGCGTTGGAAGGGCCGGAAATCGATTTCGGCGGCGCGGTCCGGCTGCGGGGGTATTCGATGGAAAATTTCTGGGACTTCAATGACCAGGCCGATGTGGATAACTGGTCAGTGTTCCGTCTGTACACCACGATTAATGCGAAGGCGGACCTTGGGGATAACGTATTCGCATACGTTCAGTTGAGCAATCAGAATTTCAGTGAAGGCGTCACGGATGTCGCCCTTGACAAGTGGGAAAAAGACAATGAAAGCAACAAGGTTTTTGTGGACAATGCATTTATTGATGTTAACAAGTCCTTCAACCTGCCCATGAACCTCAGGGTCGGCCGCCAGAACCTGATGTACGGCACCGGTTTTGTCCTGTTCGACGGCCAGTCCCAGTATGCGTCCACGTCGCTTTACCTCGACGGGGTGAAACTGACCTGGGATATCACGGATAACGCTAAAATCGATTTCCTCTACTTCAAGGACCAGGAATATAACCGCGCCGATTTTGCAGATGACGACATCACCCTTTCAGGCGCGTATTTCACAGGTAAGTGCCCGGTGGTCGGCGGCCAGCAGGAAATCTATATCCTGAACCGGAAGGATGACGGATTCGACTTCACCGGAGGGGGGCCGTTGGTAGCAGGAGCGGGGAAAAAGGATATCTGGATGTACGGTCTGCGGCTTTCGGATAAATTCCCTGTCGGTCTCGACTATTCCGCGGAAATCGCGTACCAGGACGGCCACCTGAGATCCTCCGATCTCGAACAGGATGCCCTTGGATACAAGCTTGATCTCGGTTATGCCTTCGACGCGCCACTTACACCTCGCATTTTTGCCGGGTATACCTACATGAGCGGCGATGATGATTTTGCCGATGGTGAAAGCAATGCCTGGGACGTCTTCTACGGCGGCTGGCCCCAATTCGGCGATCTGCTGGCATGGGTTTTTGTAAACGCTCCCCCGAATACGGCTGCAGCCCCAGTTGCAGGATCGAATGATGTTGCCAGCGTTGGTGGTGAAGCCGCCTACACCAACCTGCTTCTCCCCAAAGTTGGGGTCAGCATGGTTGCCGGCGATCTTTCCGCGGAACTCTCCTATACCATGATCATGATTGATGAACCGATCGGTGTGGCCAGCCATGACTTTGGTGATTATTACCAGTTGGGCACCAAATATGCGTATAACAAGTACCTGAGCTTCGGCACCTATGCGGCAGTTATCGATCCGGGTGAAGCCTTCTCCGGTCCTGCGGATGATACCGTTTACGAGTTATTCTGGGAAACCCAGGTGAAATTCTAAGCGGGAAATACCTTGTTTGAAAAAGGGCGTGGCGGGATTCCGCCGCGCCCTTTTTATTTTCTAAACCATGATGAACTCAGCAAGGACTGAAACTTTTTACGAAGCCATCAAACCTGAAAAAATTGATTTCCGACATGCTTATCTGTTATGGTCGGAGTAATTTATCCAAAGTTCATTCACATATACTTCTTCTTGAACGAGGGGAATTTCAATGGCGGACAGAACTTTCCTGCAGGAAAACCAGGCGTCGGTGCAGCATCTGAGAAGCATACCGGCACTCGAAAAATTTACCGAAAAAGACCTTGGCGAGCTCCTTACGGTCAGCCGTATTGAAAACTATACGGACAACGAGCGGATCATCGAGGAAAATACCACTGACAGCCAGGTGTTCTACTTGATTTCCGGGAAGGTCAAAGTCATCAAGGGGGGGAAGGAGCTCGTTGTATTGCGCCGGACCGGGGATGTGTTCGGGGAAATCGGCGTCATCACGGGCATTACCCGTTCCGCATCGGTCTATGCCGTGGGAAGGACCACTTGCCTGTCGGTGAACATTGCCCATATCGATCACCTGTCGGAGGCAAACCGACTGACGTTTAAATATCTGATTTATCGATCATTTGCCGAAATAATGGCCAACCGGCTGAAAAACACCACCGACGAACTGGTTCGGACCCGGGACCGCCTTGAACAGCTTGAACAAAAAGAAAAGATGTAAGCCAGGCCCACCGCCCTCCTTTATCCGCCCATTCAAAGCGCCGTCAGCAGGCGCTCGTGAATGTTGTCAAACCCTCCGTTCGACATGACCAGCACGATATCCCCGGGTCTTGCGCCGGAAGCGACAAAGGCGATGATCCCCTCCGTATCCTCGAAATAATG
>Ga0209347_1001825_pt1 | contig 31325 bp, 24 predicted proteins | sample AutmiccommuBRH23_FD_187382 | JGI IMG/M metagenome (GOLD analysis project Ga0209347, IMG submission 187382) | Deep subsurface microbial communities from Mt. Terri, Switzerland - Autotrophic microbial communities BRH/23 (SPAdes) (version 2) | ecosystem: Environmental > Aquatic > Deep subsurface >...
ACATTCATACCCAGAGGGGGCGTGACCATACCAATCTCTGCCAGCTTGGTGACAATAATACCAAACCAAATTGGGTCATAGCCCAGGTTCATCACCAGGGGAAATGTCAAAGGCAGGGTAAGCAATAAAATAGCAATTTGATCCATGAAACAACCCAAAACCAGGTAGAAAGAAACAACAATAAGCATAATAGCCCAATTGGGCAACGGCAACGATGAGACAGCCCCGATAAATGCCTGGGCGGCCCCGGTCATGGTAAGGAAATATCCGAAAACCATGGCACCAATAATAATGGTAAAGATCATGGAAGTAATTTTGACTGTACTACCTATAGCTTTCAGGCTATTACGAACCATACCCCTTCTTTTCAGAAACATTAGAATAACCCAGGCGCCCGCTGCACCAATAGCCGCTGCTTCGGTGGGAGTGGCCATACCTGTATAAATCGTGCCGATTACCAAAAAAATTAATACCAGCAGGGTCCAAACGCCCTTGAGAGATGCAAAACGCTCGCGCCAGGAAAAAGGTTTAACAATGGGCGCCCATTCCGGCTTGATTTTTGCCCAGATAGCTATGCCCATACTAAAGGTAAAAGCAGTCAAAAGCCCGGGTATGATTCCCGCTATCAGCAGCTTGCCGATTGAGGTTTCCGTCTGAATGCCGTAAATTACCAGTGGTATGCTGGGCGGGATCATTATCGCCAGGGTACCTGCTATAGCCACAACCCCGGAAGACAGTTGACGATTATATTTGTAGCGGTCCATTTCCGGTATGGCCACATTAGACATGGCCGCAGCTGTAGCTGTACTCGATCCGCACATGGCGCCCATTCCTGCGCTGGCAAGCACCGAGGCTATGGCCAAGCCACCGGGTAAATGTCCCAACCACTTGTATGTGGCCTTGTATATGTCCTCTGCCGACCCGCTGGATGATATGAACTCGGCCATCAGGATAAACATCGGCACCGCGCTGAGGGTAAAACTGGCCGCAGTCCTGAAGGGCGTAGTGGTCAGGGTGCTTAAAAGCCCGCTAAAACCCTGATCGATCACAATCCCCAGAGCGCCAGCCCCCAGCAGGGCAAAGCCGACAGGCATTCCAAAAATTAAAAACAAAACCAAACATCCAACCCCGGCTATAATTGCCACAGTATTTTAGCCCCCCCTTTCTACATCAATTACTTGACAAACTTAATGATTCATACACCAATCGTGCACACATCAAGCCTGATCCCAGTACAACCAAAAAGTAGGCGGGGGCCAGGGGATAAGCCCACGCACCTGCAGAAACCTGGTCATATTTTAAGGCTCTTTCAGTTAGGCTCCATGCCTGATTAGCGATTAAACCAAACAATAGAGCTATAATGATAGATAAAATCCTTTTAGCCATATCATGTAAAGCTTTGGGTATGAACCTTAAAAAAACTTCCACACGCACGTGGCCACCTTCTTTGTATGTATAGCTCATACCCAGAAATACGGTAGCTACCATCAGATATTCCTCGACGAATTCTGTGAGGCCCACAATGGGGCTATTAAGTATATATCTTCCAAAGGAATCGCAGGTTATTAAAACCATTATCCCGGTTACAGCTAGAATCGCGCTATAAAAACACGCGTTTTCCAAACCCACAAAAATTTTATTTATTCTGGAAGGATGATTGTTTGCCATAACAGCCACCACCTCTTTTCATAAAGGGATAATGCCCGGCGCATTATCCCCGGGAGGGTTATCGTTTATTTTTTTATCGATTTTTCAACTTCCTCTACAGCTTTTTTATATTTCTGAAGGACCTCTGACCCGGGAAGACCCTGTTTGTCCACATCTTCGGCCCACTTTTTGTTTATATCCTTGAGGGCGTTTTCCCACTCTGCGGAATTAACATCCGAAAAGACAATTCCCTTCTTTTCAAATTCCTTTCTTAAATTCATGTTGTCCTCATCATATTTCTTGCTCAGACTTTTAACGATCTCATCAGACGCCTGCTCCATGGCTTTCTTAACGTTATCAGGTAATTTTTTCCAGGTATCTTCATTTACTATAAACATTAATACCGCTGACGGCATCAAGGTGCCCCAGGTGGAATACTTTGAGATTTCGTCCAGCTTATATGATTTAATGCTTGAGGGAGTGAACAAGGTCCCGTCCAAAACTCCCCTCTGCATAGCCTCGTAGTTCTCAGGAGCTGCCACGTTAACCGGCACAGCGCCCACAGCCCTTAACGACTGCTCTTGAATACCGCCGGAGGTCCTTATTTTAAGTCCTTTTGCATCATCAATGGTCTTAATCTGCTTCTTGGCAGTATATATCTCATACGGTGGCGGCAGGTAAACCAGAAGTGGCCTAACATTGTTTTTCAAAAAGTCTTTTTCCAAAATCGGGTTCTCTTTGGCTATTTTTGTTGCGGCCAGAGATCCGCCCGCAGAGGTTGAGTATATTGCCGGCAGCGAACCGACATTCAATAACGGCATTTTTCCGGCAAAGTAATTAAGGCATGTGTTTGCCACATCGGCCCCGCCGGTACGGACAACATCTAGCAAATCCGTAGCTTTGGCCAGTTGCTCGCCGGGATAAAATTTAAATTTTACCTGCCCGTTAGTCAATTCTTCCACCCTTTTCATCCATGGCTGCATACCGTTGACAACAACAAAGTGAGTGGCCGGCATATAGTCGGCTACTTTTAGTTCAATTACCTTTCCCTGTACCTGCGCGTTTTTATCAGCTTCCGGCTTTGTGGACTTATTTCCGCATCCAGTGAAAACAGCAACGGTGAAAAGCAATATCGAACATAAAACCAACAACCTTTTAATCATCATGTTCATACCTCCTTTTTTTCATATACATTAAACAACCAGTAAGAAAGTTATAGCAATAGACCAAGGCATACCCCCTTTGCCTTTTTCAATTTGCAGATTCTTTATGCAATTGAAAGTTCCACATGGTGGATATCATTCCTGTGTCTGAATATTTATAGTATAGCAACGTGATTTAATTGACGCAATATATGCACTACTTTATTTTTTTATATTGCGATATTAAAAATCCGATTATATGGATTCAACCCTGTTTAACAGACAAGAGACAAAAGCCTCCTGGTAGGATTAACGAGTTTGGAGGACTTGAACACTGAGCCTTAATCAATAGAAAAATATAAAAAACAAAACATTCTGAAATGTATTTATAGCTGGCGAAAACTTCGGTAAGATTTTTTTGCAGGTATTATGTGAAACCTAGTTTCGCATTGTGGTACTTATTTCCAGCACCCACTCGAGAGCTGAGAAATCAGAAGAGTGGGCGGCACCAAGACAATAAAGCTAGACGTAAGGATAATTGCCGCCCAAAAGAGACCTGGGGCAGATGATAAAGAAAGGCCTTTTTAGAGAGGACCTCTATTACCGGCTTAGTGTCGTCCCCATCCGCATAAAGCCTTGCGGGAGAGGACGGATGACATATTCCTATGTGCAATCATAAAAACAACGTCGAAAGGCTCACTGTGCTTTCTGACGGAAACCTGATCACCCCGGATGATGTTAAGATGGTTTTTTGCAACGTGGTTACCAGCCTCCTGGAAAATGAAAAAATCTCCGACAGGTCGCCGTCAGAGGAATATCATTCCTTTGAGAAATCAAGGATATTTGAGGCGCTGAAGCAGGCGGGGGGCAACAAGAAGAAGGCGGCTGAAATCCTGGGTATGACACGGACAAAACTCTATAGAAAGCTGGGCAAGTATAAGTGAGGTATTAACGATTTCCGCATGACAAGGGACGGGGTTTTCCACAACTATCTCCAACCTAAGGCAAGATAGTTTGTAAGTGTATTTTATGACAGAAAAGGACGGAGAAAAGTGAAGCGGGATATACCATGTAATACTGAGCTGTTCATTTCGCTCTGAAAATTATTTAATAGGATCGACATTCCTGATGTTTTTCCCAGATGCTCAGGCAGATGCGCTCACTGTTGCCCTCAGTTCTGAAAAAAAGTGGGCACTCCCGATTGTTTTTAAATCTGAAGTCCAATACTCCATAGCCTACCGCCGCATCCTTGTTTTGGGGTACATAATAAACAGGAAGGGAGTGTCGGTGCCTCTCTATAACCGGTAGCCCGGCATCAAGCACAGCGTTGTATACAAGGGTGCTGGTCCTGCACACTCCGCCCCCCATTTCACGGATAACTTTATCCCCGGAAAAAGAGAAACCTGTTATGTAACCCCTTTCTCTGCCATAAGGACCGGAGGTGTTGTTAAATGAGAATATCTCTCCTTGTTTTAACTCCACTCCAGTTAGATGATGCAATGCTGTTATTGCATTTTGGTTATTGGCCGCCTGCTCCGGGTCACCCGGTAATTCTATCAAGGCATCCCCAAGCATTTTTTCGTAACACAATAGTGTTTCCCCGGGATTACTCAATTTACTACTCATTTGCTCAACTGATTGAATCGTCAGGTATATATTCTTTTGGAGAAGTGCTATTTGCCACTGTGCAAGGGTACTTTCCCCCGGGGTGAACCTGGACCCGCCAACAGCAAATTCGTGCCGCAGCTTCCCTTTCCGTATTTCTTTTTCGGGTAATTTACCGGCCATAACAGATACCCTCTTATTTAGCTCATCCCAGGCAACTTCATAATCCAGCATTTCAGCGAAATGCCTGAGGGGTACATACAGGCGACCGTCAATTTCCACTGGCTTTAAGGACATTTTTACAAGCCTGCCGTTTATATATACTGTGCCGCTTTGCCTGTCTATTATTATAAGGTCATTTCCATTTATTAGCGCCACCTTTGACGCATCTTCATTCCAGATAAAATTCCTTTTATCTGAGCCTATTCCAATGGCAAAAAATCTAAGGGGAACATAGAGCCTATCGTTTATTAATAACGTTTCCCGGTCCATTTGATAGTTTTGTTCACCAATGGTGTACAAGGCACTGCCTGGCCTAAAGACAACAAGGGGCTCATTGGCCAGGGCATTAAAAGGATAAGTAAAAAATAAAAAAAACACTGTTAAAACAAAAAAAATAAATCTAGTCATTCCATCACTCTCGCTCTAAAGATTCTTTTTTATATATAAAAAAAGCCGTAAATATTATTCCAGTATAGTTTTGGCTGTATTACCATAATATTCCTGCCAGCAGAGTAAAATTTTTATTCGGGGTGATAACGGTTATCTATAATTTACTATTTATGTTATAATATTTAGTATACTTTTTCTTCTTTTATCCCCTTTGTCTTCTAACTTTGTGTCGGCTTTGGACACATCAATAATCAAAGATGTTAACCACATCTTCTGGAGCAAACCTTCCAATAATTTCGATTGAAATCGGTTGTAGTTGGCAAAGTTCTTAATGTAATTAAAATAATTTAAAAACCCCCCTTATTTTGCAGGAAACTACCATTAAAAAGAGAATGTACCCAATATGTGAATTTTCGACAACGGTCGCGGAGGAAATGCTGCCATGACGACTGGTTACAAGGCCAAGACGTTAGGAATAGCTATACTGGTAACTGGAGTTTTGCTTCTATTAATAGTGGCCCTGCTTATTATGTGGTCGCATAAGAAAGGGCAGGGGGATATTGTAATTGGCGTTGCATGGCCTTTTTCTAAACAGGACGACCTGTTTAAAGAAGGTGTCCAATTGGCTGCTGATGAAATCAATGCCGGTGGAGGGGTTAATGGCCGGAAGTTGCGTTTAATCCAGAAGGATGATGAAGAAACCGTTACCGGTGGAATGACCGTCGCCCAGTCCTTTACGAAAGTCCCCGACCTGACAGCTGTAATCGGTCACAGTGTCTCTTTTATTTCCACCGCCGCATCCAATATATATGAGAACGCGGGTATTATCATGCTTTCTCCCTCAGCAACAGCCCCTGCTCTTACCCAAAAGGGGTATAGGTATATTTTCAGGAATATTCCCAGTGATGATGAGATTGCCGGGCAATTGGCCTTACATGCTTCCAAACAGGGCCACAGGCGAATGGTGATTTACTATTCTGATGATTCCTACGGTATTGGACTGGCCAATTCATTCGAGGACCATGCGCAAAAAGCTGGGATTGAAATTGTTGACCGGTTTTCATATTATGCGGATTTAAGAGATCTGAATAGACTTTGCTCGAAGTGGAAAGCTCTTGATTTTGATGGTATTTTTGTGGCCCATTATATGCCGGACGGGGCCCATTTTATTGCCGATGTGGCGAAGAGGGGCATAGCAGTGCCTTTTTATGCCGGTGACGCCATGGACACGCCGGAGCTTTACCATGTAGCCGGAAAGGCTGCCGAAGGTACCGTGGTCGGCACAATTTTTAATAACCAGGACCCCCGGGAAGAAGTAAAGTCCTTTATCAACAGTTTTAATAGTAAATACGGTAAAATGCCGACTCCATACGCTGCCCAGGGTTATGACGCGGTTAATTTGCTGGCCGGGGCCGTTAAAGAAGCCGGATCTGTCAACTCTGCCGCAGTGGCGCAAAAGCTTCGTACATTTAAGAACAGACCCGGGGTGGCCGGTTTTCATACCTTTACTGACAATGGTGACGACATTGGAGATTTAGTTGTAAAAAAAGTGATCAAGAACGGACAATTTGTTTATATCAATTAGTTAATAAAAGCCGTATTGCAGAGTAAAGAGGTGGCTTGACGCATGTCAAAGGATTTGTTCCGCAAGGTGGCGCTGGACAAGCTTTCATCCCCCGACCAACTGGACCAGCTAATTACGGTGACTACGCAAAAGTCCTGGTTTGCGCTAATAGCAATCGCCTGTATTCTGGCAACGTCTGTTCTGTGGGGCATTTTGGGAAGTATCCCCACCAAGGTATACGGGCAGGGGGTTATAGCCAATAGTTTTGGAATATACAATATCGTCAACAGCAGCTCGGGCCAAATCACCGATATACGGGTCACGGTGGGAGACCATGTAAAAAAGGGACAAGTGGTGGCCAGAATCGATCATCCCCAGTTGGTGGAACAAATCAATGATTTAAAAACAGAGCTGAAGCATTTGGAAAATCTGGACGAGAGCGGTATAAAACAAGGCGATGATAAAAATATAGGGTCGGGATTAACCGATATGTACGTTTTAACCCAAAGAATTAAGGAAGCCAAAGCAGCCCTTACATACGCAGAGGCCGATTATAAAAATGCAATATCGGGACATTCCCATGATATCCAAATGGCGGAAATAAATTTGGAACAAGCCCAAATCAATGAAAAGGTCAAACGGAGCTATTTCGATAAAATTACCGTCCTTTACAAGAACGGCGCTGTTTCTGAAAGCGATTTTACAAATGCCCAAAGGGATTTTGATTTGCAGCACCTGGCGGTGCAAACAGCCCGGGCCAACTTAAACAAGCTGGCAGCCGGCGATTGGGAGGACACCATTATTAATTTCAGGGAAAAGCTGGGCCAGGCTCAACTTTCGCTGCATATGCTGACGGAACAGTTTGCCACAACGAAGCTTACAAAAATTGCCGAAACGGTAGAAAAAATAAAAAAAATGCAGGATAAACTGATTTCTTCCTCGGAAATAGTGACCCAGGTGGACGGTCGGGTGGTGGAGGTAAAGGTGAAAAAAGGAGATATTGTCCAGCCCGGGGCCAGCCTTTTCAGCCTGGAGCGAGAGGGAAACACAATCAAACAGGAAGCGGTGCTGTATGTTCCGGCCGAGGACGGTAAAAAAATTCTACCAGGGATGGAGGCGCTTATTTCTCCCAGCACAGTAAAAAAGGAAGAATACGGCTACATACTGGGCAGGGTGACCTCGGTATCCGAGTATCCGGCTACCAGTCAGGATATATTGCATACCCTGGGCAATGAAGGACTGGTGACCAAGTTGGCGGGGAAGGGCGCATCCCTTGAAATGCATGTGGACATTACTGTGGTGGACTCCACAGTAAGCGGTTTTAAGTGGACGTCCGCCGGTGGGCCGCCGCAAAAAATCAATAGCGGTACACTTTGCGATGGTTCCGTGATCATAAGTAAGCAGCGCCCCATCAGTATGGTTATACCCACGATTAAAAAAGCTCTTTCTATTTATTAGTGCGTTTGGACGGTGGTTAGGGTGAGGGAAAAGCAGATTAAAAGGGCAAAGGTTCCCACCGTGCTGCAAATGGAGGCGGTGGAATGCGGGGCGGCTTCCCTGGCCATGATCCTGGCCTATTATGGTAAATACGTTCCCCTGGAAGAGATGAGAATTGCCTGCGGAGTTTCCCGTGACGGCAGCAAGGCCAGCAATATTCTGAAAGCGGCGAGGAACTACGGACTGGAGGCAAAGGGCTACCGCAAGGAACCGGAAGCCCTGAAGGAAATGAAATTTCCGGTGATTATTCATTGGAATTTCAATCACTTCGTAGTGCTGGAGGGTTTCGACCGGGGAAAAGTCTATCTGAACGACCCCGGCGGCGGTCCCAAGATTATTACCGAAGAGGAGTTTGATCAGTCCTTTACAGGAGTTGTGATGGCCTTTGAAGTTGGGGCCGGTTTTGAAAAAAACAGTGGCAAACCCAATATTGCAACTGCCTTAAAGAAGCGGCTGAAAGGATCGGAAACAGCCCTGATCTATGTTATTTTGGTGGGGCTGGCCTTGGTAATACCTGGTCTGGTTATTCCTGTTTTTTCAAAAATATTTGTTGATGATATATTGCTGGGCGGGAAAGAGAACTGGCTGGGCCCCTTGCTGGCCGGGATGGCTCTTACTGCAGTCCTGCGGGGCGTTCTTACCAGACTGCAGCAGTATTATCTTTTAAGGCTGGAAACCAAAATAGCTTTAAGTACTTCAGCCCAGTTCTTATGGCATGTGCTTTGCCTGCCGGTAGAGTTTTTTACCCAGCGCTATGCCGGCGACATAAGCATGCGTGTGCAGAGCAATGACCGGGTGGCCCTTTTACTGTCCGGCGAACTGGCCACAAACGCCCTGAATTGTATAATGATTATTTTCTATTTCGCACTGATGGTTCAGTATAGCCTTATATTGGCGCTGACAGGAGTGATGGTCGCTGCTGTCAATATAATTTATTTGAAATATGTTTCTCGCCGCAGGGTGGATTTAAACAGCAAACTGCTGCAGGATCAAGGCAAGCTTAACAGTACCTCAATGTCTGGCCTGCAAATTATTGAAACCCTGAAGGCTACCGGGTCGGAATCAGACTTTTTCGCCAAGTGGTCCGGGTTTCAGGCAAAAACACTAAATGCCGAGCAGGAGATGGGTGTTTCCACTCAGTTTTTATCGGCTATTCCCACCTTTTTGTCAGCTCTCACAAATACAGTGGTTTTAGTATTGGGTGGCTTTCTTATCTTCAAGGGGGATCTGACCATAGGGATGCTGGTGGCCTTCCAGAGCCTGATGACCAGCTTTTTGGAGCCGGTTGTCGGGATGGTCGCCCTGGGTAGCCAGCTTCAGGAAATGGAAGGGGATATGAACCGCCTGGACGATGTTTTGAAATACCCGGTGGACGGGAAGACCAAGGAGGACCTGACTGCCGACGACAGCAAGGGTGCCTGCCAAAGGTTGGAAGGCTACATTGAGCTGCGTGATTTGACTTTTGGCTACAGCCGCATGGAGCCTCCACTTATTCAGAGTTTTAGCTTAAAGCTGACCCCTGGCGCCCGAGTGGCCCTGATAGGAGGGTCGGGAAGCGGGAAATCCACCGTGGCAAAATTGGTATCAGGAATATACAGGCCGTGGTCCGGGGAAATTTTGTTAGACGGAAAGCCGGAGAAAAGCATACCCAGGGCGGCTATAAATAATTCACTGGCGATGGTGGACCAGGATGTTTTTCTGTATCAGGGTACGGTCCGGGATAATCTTACTTTGTGGGACAAGACGGTATCTGAATTTGATTTGGTCCGGGCCGCAAAGGACGCCTGTATTCATGATGAGATCACCTCCAAGGCAGGCGGCTACGACCAGCTGTTGGACGAGGGGGGAACTAACTTCAGTGGGGGCCAGAGGCAGAGGCTGGAGATTGCCAGGGCTATGACCGTCAATCCCTCAATCTTGATTCTGGATGAGGCTACCAGCGCCCTCGATCCGCTTACGGAAAAACTGGTGGATGAAGGAATTCGACGACGCGGCTGCACCTGCCTGATTGTTGCCCACCGATTGAGCACCATCAGGGACTGTGATGAAATTGTTGTTTTGGAAAGAGGAAGAATTGTTCAGCGAGGCACTCATGATCAATTGAAGGATATAGACGGCCATTACGCTGATCTAATCAAGGCCGTTTAAGATATACGGGGACATTCCTCACTCCAAGGTCAGGCTCTTAATTGAGGTGTGTCCCTTTTCCTAAACTTCAGGAAATGCTGGTGGCTGTTATGATGGAAAATTCATTCTTTAAAGAAGGGACAATCGTTGAACTGGAGGGGAACAGGCCGCTATTAATCACCGACCCGGACTGTGTGTGGGTGGTTGAACAGGGAAAGGCGGCTGTTTTTTCTGTCCGGCTTATAAACGCTGAAAACTGGGGCGCCAGAGATTTTTTGTTTGAAGTGGAAGCAGGGGGTATAATATTTGGCATCAGGCCGGAAGGTGAAGAACAGAAATCCGGTCTTTTGGCGTCAGGCCTGCCCGGAACCCGCCTGCTTAGGATAGACCTGACCAGGTTTTACCAACTGACGAGGCAGTTTGCCAATGAGGCGGCGCTGCCTCGCTTGCTCGGCGATTGGGTTAATGCGCTGACCGGTGATACTGCGGTTGGGATACCTGAAATTCAGTTTCTTCACTCTACAGAAGAAGTAATATGGGTTAAACATTCAGCTTTCGGTGACGAGTTTAAAACACTGGGTCAATTTCATAGATTGGCACTGGAGACAATCAACGCCCGCCTGCAAAAGCAAAAAGAGGCAGAAAAACAGCGTCTGGAGGATAAGGAAAAGAATAACCTGCTTTTCTTTGAAAAGGCGCTCAGGGGAATACTGTCCGTTACCGAACCAGGCCGCAAGGCGGACCCGCTGGAAGGAGTTGAGGGTAATCCCCTCCTGGCGTCCTGCCGGCTGGTAGGCAAGGCGATGAAAATTGACATTGTTCCTTCACCACTGACCGAAAAAGGTATTTCAGTCAAGGATCCACTGGGTGAAATTGCCATGGCATCCCATGCCCGGATACGCCGGGTGGCCTTAAAGGGCCAGTGGTATAAGCGGGACAATGGCCCTCTCTTGGCTTTCCTGGAGGAGGACAACCGTCCGGTGGCCCTGCTTCCGCTTTCTCCAACACAGTACCGGATGCACGATCCGGCCGATAAAACCAGTGTTCCGGTAGACGATCAAATTGCTGCCCGGGTAAAGCCCTTTGCCGTTGCCTTTTACCGACCGTTTCCGAAAAAGGCTATGAACCTGCGCGATGTAGTAATTTTCGGATTGGAAAACTGCTGGAAGCGGGACCTGGCCGTGTTGGTGCTAATGGGTTTGCTGGGCGGCCTGCTGAGCATGATTATTCCGATAGCCACAGGAATTGTGTTCGATACAATCATTCCCGGGGGAGAAAAGGCACAGCTGCTGCAGATTGCCTTTTTCCTGTCCGCCGGCGCCCTTGCCGGGCTTTTGTTTCAATTAACCCGTTCCCTTGCCGTGCTGAGGCTTGAAGGGAGGATGGAGGGACCCATACAGGCGGCTGTCTGGGACAGGTTGCTCAGCCTGCCGGCTCCCTTTTTCAAAGAGTATACCTCCGGAGAACTGACTATGCGGGCCATGGGTATCAGCCATATCCGAAAGATGTTAACCGGAGTTGTTATTACTACCATTATTTCAGGGGTGTTTTCCTTTTTTAATTTGGGCTTACTGTTTTATTATGATTTGCTGCTGGCAGGAGTGTCTACCATCCTTATAGCGGTGGCCGTGGCCGTCACCGTATACTTTCAGTTCAGCCAGATGCGCTATCAGCGGCAAACGGTGGACATCTCGAATAAAATTGCCGGCCTGGTTTTGCAATTAATCGGGAGTGTGGCCAAGCTTCGGGTTTCAGGCGCTGAAAAAAGAGCTTTCTATTTATGGTCAAAAGAATTCACCCTCCTGAGAAAAGTTACCTATAAAAGCAGGACCATAACCAACCGTCTGGTTACCTTTGAGTCGGTTTTTCCAGTAATCACATCCATTGTTATTTTCTATACCCTTGTGAATATGGATAACAATTCATTGGGAGCTGGTAAATTTGTTGCTTTTAATGCCGCGTTGGTCAGTTTTATGGCTACTATACTTTCTTTGTTCCAGATGATGTTGTCAGTTAGCATCATTATCCCTTTGTATGAAAGGGTAAAGCCTATTTTACAGACTTTGCCGGAGTATGACGATTCCAAGGACGATCCCGGTGAATTGAACGGATCCATTGAAGTCAGCCACGTTTCTTTCCGCTATAAAAAAGAGGGTTCCCTGGTTTTGGATGATATTTCTCTGCAGGTGCAGCCAGGAGAATATGTGGGTATTGTAGGCACCTCGGGTAGTGGCAAATCCACACTGTTTCGCATCCTGCTGGGGTTTGAAAAACCGGAAGCGGGACAGGTTTTCTACAACGGTCAGGCCCTTGGCACGGTTGACATTCGCTCGGTGCGGCGGCAGTTGGGAGTGGTTTTACAAAACGGACAGCTGATGTCAGGAGATATTTATACCAACATTGTGGGGGCCAATATCTATTTAACTATGGATGATGCCTGGGAAGCAGCCAGGATGGCCGGAATGGACCAGGATATCAAGGCCATGCCCATGGGTATGCACACAATGATCAGTGAGGGGGCAGGAACCCTGTCTGGAGGACAAAGGCAAAGGCTCTTGATCGCCCGTGCCATTGTCAACAGGCCAAGGATAATTTACTTTGATGAGGCTACCAGCGCCCTGGACAACAGGACCCAGGCCATTGTCAGCGAAAGCCTGGACCGGTTGCAGTCTACTCGGATAGTAATTGCCCACCGTCTTAGCACAATTGTCAAGTGCGACAAGATTTTTGTGATTGATAAAGGCAAAGTAATTGAAAGCGGTACTTATGAACAGTTAATGGAGAGGGGAGGCACGTTTACCGAGCTGGCCAGGAGGCAGTTGGCCTGAGTAAATGTAATTCTCTATACCGCTTATGATTTTCTTAGTGTAATGAATAGCGTTTCTTAACGTATATATAGGAGGAGCCTTATGGGAAGAGATGAACCGGATCTGAATTACAAGGCTGCTCATGATCCGGCTGTCTTTATCAAAATTTACGATCATTTTATGCCGCGCATATATAAATATATTCGCTACCGTATTGGTAATCGGGACGAGGCCGAGGATCTTACCAGCAGGGTTTTTGAACAGGTGCTTTCCAATATCGGCAAATATAATCCGGAGCTGGCGCAGTTTAGCAGATGGATTTTCACAATTGCCCACAACACTCTTACAGACTACCTTCGCCTACAGGGGCGGCGCAGTAATGTTCCTATAGATTTGCTGGGTGAGGTGGCATCTGCTGGAAAAGGCCCGGTTGAGACATTAATTCAAAAAGAAACACAGGAAGAGCTGTTGAAGGCACTGTCCAGACTGAGTGATCGGGAGCGAAGTATCATCGGACTTAAATTTGCGGCCGGTCTGAGCAATCTTGCGATAGCGGAAATGACCGGCCTTTCTGCAAGCAATGTAGCCGTTATTATTTACAGGTCTATGAAAAGATTGAGGGATGATCTGACGGCTGTGAGGTGAATATTGGATATGAATGAACTGGAATTGGCCAAGCGCTTTAGCAAAGACATCGATAATATTCTCCAGGATGATAAAGAGGAGATTACTCCGGCAGAACCAGACCAGGAAGGCTACATGGAGTCTATTGAGCTGGCCAGACGACTGGCGGCAATGGATTTCAGCGGCGAATGCAGGATAGAAAGTGATCTCCGGCGACGGTTGCTGGGTATAATCAGCGTGTCTGAGAAAAAACAAAGGGCAGAGGCCAAGATCGAGTCAAGTGAGCTCGATGATTATGAACTTGATAATGTAGCCGGAGGCATAAATCCTCACCGAGGCTGCACTCCGGAAGAGTGAAGGTTGACTAAGTAATAAGGGGTAAGAAAAACTTTTCGGCAGAGGAAATAAATATGAAGCCTTTTAGCAATAGCCCGGAATACAGGTCTGACGTACTCACTTCTTTCGGTGCCACAGCGCCCGAGACCGAAGAACTGCTGTTATACAATAAAAATGTTTTTGTGCATAATTCTGGCCAAGATGTAATATTTCCTCTGCCTGATGAGCTCTTTGTGGCCGCATGGGAAGGCTACGCTGCCGAATCAGCGGCAAAGGGAGTTTATGAGGTATTAAAGAACAGGCTCATACAATTTAAGTTTCCCATCAAAGAAGGTATCAGTCAGAGCGATTCTTACCAGGCTGCCACCCGCAGGCTGGGTTTGGCCGAAGAAATGCCCGAGGCCACCGGACTTGCACTGGAGCGGACTGACAGGCTGGAACTGTCTTTACACCGGACTCTGGCCGGACGGATTCCAATTTTGCTAACCCGGCACAGGGAGGATTTTATTACCCTGGTGAGGGCGCTGACAGGGAAAAACGAGCCGGTATCGGTGCCCCAGGCCATGGGGGCCATTATGGTAGCCGGCTACAATAACTGGGACCGGATTTTTACATATAGAAAGCAGTGGGAAGCCGCAAATCCGGAAAGTTGCTCCGAAGAGTGCTGGAAGGAAGAATTTCGGAGAATTATACCGCAAAAAGGTCTTTACCAGGACCGTTTTATGATATTGAGCGACGGGGCTTACAGTGCGGTGTCGGCCCGGGAGTTGGGGTTTTCAGAAGAGGAATGGAGGAGCAAATCACTTATTATCCGCCGCGAACACGAGTGCGCCCACTATTTTACGCGAAGACTTTTTTCTTCAATGCGAAGCAATATGATGGATGAGTTAATGGCCGACTATATGGGGATAGTGGCGGCAGCAGGTCACTATAAGTCCCACTGGTTTTTACGCTTTGTGGGGCTGGAAAACTTTCCTGATTACAGGCAGGGCGGAAGGCTTCAGAATTACCGGGGCAACCCTCCTCTCACGGACGGGTCCTTTCGGGTACTGCAGTCCCTCTTAAAAAGCGCATCGGAAAACCTTGAAAGCTTTGACCTTGAAAATTCCGAAAGTATTCGCGGCCAGGTGGGAAAGACATGGATGTTAATGGCACTGGCCCAGCTTACTCTTGAGGAACTGGCTTCCCGGGATGCCGATTACTTTCTGCACCTTGCTTTAAATAATGTTCGATACAGGTATGGCATTAACGATACAGCCTGATTCAATATTTATTACAAATAACTGAAAAATTACTAAAAGCGTGTAATGGAAACCTGGCCAGCACGTATTATCATTTAGTTAATAAATAAAAAGGAAAGGAGAGTTATTAAATATACTGCTTAATCAGGTTATTAAAAAATAAGGAGGCCCAAATTAATGAGTGAAAATGAAAAAATGACCCGCAAGGAGATTGAAGAACAAATCATAGCCAAGGCCATGGCAGACAAGGATTTTAAAAAAGCATTGGTGGATGACCCTAAAGCAACTTTTGGACAGTTAGGCCTGCAAATCCCCGAAGAAGTCGAGGTTAAAGTTGTAGAAGAATCAGCCAAGGTGGTATATCTGGTTCTGCCCGTAAATCCTGACGAGATGACTGATGAGCAGTTGGACGCGGTAGCCGGCGGAATTTGCTGGACTGACTGGTGCTTCTGTTCAGATCTAGGCAAAAAAGTATGTTCAGTGGCGTATCAAGTGGTTTCGTAGTAATTAATATTTAGGATTTCGAACTTTACTTTTAAGTTTGCTCTCTAGGGGATTCGGTGGGAGAATAACCTCCTGCCGAATCCAGGGTCTTATATTTAGCAGTATTCAGTTATTAAGTTCATCGAACGGGCATATAAAATGTTGAATGGTAAAAGGAATTAATTCTCTTGTTAAAAGAGTTGAATTATATTTAAGAGATTTGGATTTTGCGTATTAACATGAAAGCTGTGCAAAGAGTCTGAATGATTCAGGGAATTGTCCCCAATTGTGTTTACTTTTGTATTTTAGATACTTAAGGGGTGAAATAAATGAAACCATCTATATACAACTTTATCTGGCCCACCGAAGACCCGGAGAAGGTAATGCTCTTTAACAGCCTGACAACCTCATTGGCCGAGGTGGAGAGGAATCACACAGACTTGCTAAACGTTCCCGGGTTTGAATACGATACCCTGCCCGCGGATGCCAGGCAGTTTATTGACGGGCTTAAACAGGGCGGCTTTGTCCTGGATGACGCAGCCGATGAACTAAAAATACTGAAGTTCGCCTACAACAGCAGTAAATACAATCGGGCAGGGCTGGGATTTACCATCGCCCCCACCCTGCGCTGCAATTTTGCCTGTACCTATTGCTATGAACAGTACGGGGAAGACCAGGATAAACGGGACGGGCAGTACGCTTTCATTCCGGAGAACGTACAGCAGGAATTGATCAAGTTCATTGAACAAGCGGCTAAAATGGTAAAAGGCGCTCATATTACCTGGTATGGTGGAGAGCCGCTTTTAGGCAAGGATATCATCTTCGATTTATCCAAAAAAATAATTGCTATTGCCGAGGAAAACAAGATAGGCTATTCTGCCGGTATGATTACCAACGGCTACCTGCTCACAAAAGACCCGGACATAGTGCAAAAACTAAAAGACAGCCGGATTAATTCTTTCCAGATTACCCTGGATGGGCCGCCCGAGGTACATAACAGACGAAGGATGCTAAAGGGCGATAACGGCCCCACCTTTGACCGGATTTTGGAGGGCATAAAACTACTGGTGGCCAATGAAATTCCAGTAACCCTGCGCGTCAACGTAGACCGCTCCAACATGGACGACGCGGTAAAACTGCTGGATATACTGGAGGACAATAAGCTTAAGGACATCGCCATCCATCTGGGCCATGTCAATGCGGATACGGCAGGCTGCAAGTCCATTGAAAGCTCCTGCGCGACCATGGAAGAATTCACGGTAGTAAACCAGAACTTCCGGGAGACTTTAAGGCAAAGAGGCTTTAAATCAGGCCGGGAACCTTATTATCCCAGTATCGCCCACGCCTGCGGGGCCAACCGGATGAACGCCTTTGTCGTCGACCCCGATGGTGACATATTCAAGTGCTGGTCGGAAATCGGGGACAAGCCAGCCCGCATCGGCAATATTATGGATTACAGACATCGCAGCAAGGAAGAGCGGATGCACGAAATCCGCTGGCTTACCTGGGAGCCTTTCGAGTATCCCGACTGTGTGGAATGCAAGTTGCTGCCCATCTGCATGGGAAGTTGCGGCTACCGGGCCATGTTCGTCAACAAAGACAGGCCGAATTGCGCCGATTGGAAATACTGCCTGGAACATTACGTAAGGGCCCGCTTTAACCGGGAGAAGGAAATTAAAAAGCAAGGAATTCAACAAAACCAGCAATGAAAAGAAAGCCGTGACACGTCAGGAGTTCCAGGAACAAATCATTAAGAATACGGACTATCCCGGGGGAAGATTTTCGTCTCCGGGACTCCTTTTGTTTGTAGAATAAACATGAGAGGTAAAAACAATGAAAAAGAGGCTTTTATCAATGGTATTAATAGCTGTCTTTGTTTTTTGCGTTTCGGGCTGTTCCACGCAAGCACAGTCAGGTCTTGCAAAAAATGAAGCAGTTAAATATACCTTGTATATTGGCTTGAATGATAAGGATACTTACTCCCAAAAAATATCAGCCGGGGAAGCGGAAAAGAAGGTAAATGATATTGCCTTGAAATATGTTGACGGGTTCACGCAATATTGGGCCAAAGGTGCTTACATGGATGATAAAAAGCGTATAACATATGAAAATACCCTTATTTATACCTTCTATTCAGCTACTGATGAGCAGATGAAAAGCATTATGGATGAGGTGCTGAAAGAGCTGAACCAAAACTCAGTCCTCATAGAAAAACAAATAATGGGCTATGAATTCTACGGGGGGCATAAGTTATGACACGGATGGAATCTAACATTATATTGTTTTCCATTACTTTGTGCTGGGCGTCTTCTTACATATTCATAAAAAATCTGCCGGATACCCTTTCTTCCTTTGCATATTTGACTATGACGGCAGGGCTTGCAAGTTTAATTATGCTCATAGTGTTTTTTAACAGGCTGCGTGATTTTAATAAAAAAGTTCTACATAGAAGCTCTATTATGGCGGTTATTTTATGTGTCAATTTAATCTTTGAAAGACTAGGTATCGCATCTATTCCAGCATCAACCGCAAGTTTTATTGCCGCCCTTACTATTGTTTTTGTGCCGCTGCTGTTGCTCTTTTTCAAGAAATTGCCATCAAAGAATAATTTGCTGGGAATTACTATTATTTTAATAGGATTGGGACTGTCGAGCGGGGTAGGTATTGGACAACCCATGGAAACCGGAATTCTGTATATGCTTTTAGCCTGCTTTTTTATGGCTGTTTATATTATATGTACTGATAGATTTACCAAGGACTATGACCCGTTGCTTTTGGGAGTGGGGCAGATGTTTTTTACTGCTTTGTTTGCCTTTATTCTCTGGAGTTTTGAGGAACCGAGAACATTTTTTTCGCTTACCTATTCAAATACATTACTTGCCAATATATTTATGCTGGCCTTTTTTTCCAAGGCATATGCTTACATTATGCTTATGTATTCCCAAAAATATGCAAACCCACTTAGCGTTACCATTATAGCCTCTACAGAGCCGATAGTAACTATGGTATTGGCTATCCTTATCCCAAGCACCTTTGGTTTAACTGAAAGCTTTACACTAATAAAGCTGATAGGCGCCGTATTTATTGCAGGTGGCGCAATCTGCGCAGGCACAAGCTTTTTTAGCAAAAAGGAGGTGAAGCCTCTTGCAGGAAATACTATCTCCCTTTAAGCAAAAAGAGACACTGTTTCAAATAGGTATCTGCGCGTTAGTGTTTATAGGAATGGCGGTTCCTTTTAAAGTTATGGTGCTTATAGAGGGACTTACCGAAGTTCGCCCGGTAAATGCTGTGCCGGTGGTGGCCGGGCTTTTGTTTGGACCGGCAGGCGCGTGGGGCTGCGCTGTGGGCAATTTGATTGCCGACCTGTTTGGGACATTTTCCAAAGCCTCTGTTTTGGGGTTCATTGGTAATTTCATAGCAGCCTATCTGCCCTATAAATTATGGCATATTTTTAAGAAAGGTGAAGCTCCAAATGCCAAAAGTTACATAAATATTGGAATTTATATATTCATTTCGGCTGTTGGAGCCCTTGCCACGGCAATTCTTCTCGCTTGCGGACTTGATGTGTTTTTTGGATTTTGGTCACCGCAGCTTTTCTCAATAATTTTCCTTAACGATTTTCTTTTCCCCTTGTTTTTGGGATTGCCTGTGCTAATAGTGCTTACCTGTGAGGATAACAAGATTCCTGCATTTATGCCCCAAAGGCAAGCAAGATCTACTGTATTTAGAAACGTATGCTTAGCTCTCTCTGTTATTTTGGCAGTAATCATAACGGTTATGGTGTATTTGGGGCTTGCCATGTCCGGCAGTTTGCTGATGATTATTTGCGGCGTGGTGTTTTTGCTGTCGATAGCGGGGGTGCTTGTTCTATAAAAACTCTTCCGCGCTGGGGTTGAGGGAAATTAAAAGCCGTTCGTAAAAAAATACAAAAAGCCGGACACACCGGCTCTTTGTATTACACGGATTACCATAAACGCCACCAGGGTTTTTTCTTCTTCAACCTGGCGGCTGCTGCCTCCCGCCACCCTGTCAGAGCTTCCTGGGTTTCTCTTGCTCTCGTTTCAAACCTGTCTTCCAGTTCTTCGATTCGTGCCCTGTTGTCCCTGATTTCCTCCCTGACTTCAGTAGAGATAGAAACCATTTTTTCTTCCATCTCCGCCCTCCCTTTATGGATCAAGTTTTTCAGGTCCACAATCCTTTCCATCAAAAAAAGATTCTGTGCAGCCAGGATTGCAATTCCCTCTGGGGACTTGGGCAATTCCGGTACCGGTGTGCCAGTTTTTAGTGATTTAGATTTCTTATAAGTCATAACAACACCCCTGGGAGATTATACCACCAGATCGAAGTATTGTTACCAATTTTATTAACCTATTTATTACCAGGAAACGACGTCACATTATTTATTTATAGTGGTACCGCCAACAATTTATCGAAAAACATATTAAAAGATAATTGTTAAATTGACAATACCTAAACAAAAATATAAAATGTTTATATATGGCCAAATAAACAAAGGATGTGTCTACTGATGGATATTTTAAATTTGTTTTGGAATGCGTCGCAAGAAGATCTCAGGAACGGGTATGTTGATGAGGAGGATTATTTTATATGCCTGCTCTGCGGTAAAAAAATAGAGAAAGGGATTGTTTACCAGGAGGAAGGTGTTTTCTATGAAGCCGGAAGGTTTATGCGTGTTCATATTGAGAAAGTCCATGGGTCGGTGTTTGAGTACTTAATCCAGCTGGACAAAAAATTTACAGGTCTTACAGACCATCAGAACAGTCTCCTCAGGCTTTTTTATCAGGGGAAAAGCGATGATGAAGTTAAAATAGAAATGGAAATCGGCAGTGCTTCCACCATACGTAATCACCGGTTTGCGCTAAAGGAAAAAGAGCGCCAGTCCAGGGTGTTTTTAACCATGATGGATCTCTTAAAGATAAAGGATAAAAAGGCAGTCTTTATTCCCCCACATAGTACTGCCAGAATGGTGGATGACCGTTATAGTATTACCGAGGAAGAGAAGATAAAAATACTCAGGAAAAACTTCCCAGAGGGTTTGGATGGGCCTATCAAAACCTTTGATATAAAGGAAAAAAGTAAGCTGGCGGTGTTGGGGCAAATAGCTAAACGCTTTGAAACAAACCGAATATACAGTGAAAAGGAAGTTAATGAAATACTTAAAGGTGCCTTTGAGGATTTTACCACTTTAAGAAGATATTTGATAGAGTATGGATTTATGGACAGAAAGCCCGATGGAAGTCAATATTGGTTAGAAGAAAATCAAGATATGAGGGATGTTGGTATGGATCGCAAAAAAGAATTGAAAGAACAGTATAAAGAAATGAAAACGGAAGCAGGAGTTTATCAAATAAGAAATACAAAAAATCAGAAAGTGCTGGTGGTGGCGACTTCCAACCTGAAGACAATAAATGGGAAAATTATGCAGCTTCGTAATGGGGGAGTGCACATGAACAAGCAGCTTCAAGAGGAGTGGAATCAATTCGGAGAAGCGACCTTCGTTTTCGAGGTGCTGGAGGTTTTGGAGGAAAAAGAAGAAGGCTATTTTGACAGGAAAGAGGAGTTAAAAAAGCTTGAGGCAAAGTGGCTGGAAAAACTGCAGCCCTATGGAGAGCGTGGCTACCATAAGTTAAAATAGAGAAAAGGAAGCCAGAAGTGTTGCCCTCTCCCTTATTGATTGGGCAAAGCTACCCCTGTTTACGTAGTCAAAATGATTTGAAGGTATATGTTGCCAGCCCGGACTAGATGACGGCATCAGTGGTGGCCTTTTAAGGCAGCAATCCAGGATTCCCCATCACGAAAAAGCATTTTCGGGGTGGGGAATATTCATTGTAATTACTATTGAAAAAGGTTAAATTCAAGCAAATGTCGAAAATAAGAATAATCAGCCATGGTAATAGAGGTGATATTCCATGAATATGAAAGACCTGATGCGCCAGGAAGTATCCTCCCTAACCCCAAGGGACACCTTGAGGCGGGCGGTGGAGCTTTTTCGCCAAACCCGCTTAAATGGTATCCCAGCTATTGATGAAAAAGGATGCTTATGTGGCCTCTTGACAAGGACAAATCTGTTTGACGCCCTGTTGTCTGGTTCCGGGCTTGAAGAGCCTGTGGACGGCTTTTTAACCCGTAAGGTGCGTACAACCCGTAATGACACACCTTTCCATATATTTTTAGAGAGAATAAAAGTCAGTTCTGTGGGTATGAGTTTGGTGGTGGACGAGCATAATCATTTGTTGGGTTTTTTTACCAAGGCAGATGTGATTATGGCACTGTTCCGGGAGTCAGACCTTTTGAACGCCCGCCTGAAGGCAGTTTACCAGGCTATGCATAATGGACTGGTGTCGGTGAATAAGGAAGGTTACATCACAATGTTGAATCTGGCTGCGGAGTCACTCATATATGTCGGGGGGGATGTAATTAATAGACCTGTGGAACAGGTGCTGCCAGGATTGGACCTGACCGGGGTTATCCAAACTGGCTGTGAGGAAGTGGGAAAAAAATGCACGGTGGCCGGGCGGACGCTTTTAGTTAACTGTTCTCCAATTATGGATAAGGAAAACATTGTTGGAGCCATGGCAATTTTTCAGGACTTCACCGACCTTGAAAAGGTGGCTGCGGAACTGGAGAGTGTACGAACTTTGCAGAACACCTTGCAAACCGTTTTGGATATTGCCTATGACGGTATAATTGTTGTGGATAAGGATGGAAATATTACTTTAATGAATCAATCGGTGGCAGATTTTTTTGGTATAGACCAGAAAAAGGCAGTGGGACGTCATGCTACAAAGGTATTGGAGAATACCCGGCTACACATCGTAGCCAGTACAGGAATACCCGAGACAGGGCAGCTACAGCGGTTAGGGGGTAGCTACTATCTGGTTTCCCGGCTGCCCATTATAGAAAACGGACGGGTGGTCGGAGCAGTGGGTAAAGTCATGTTTCGCAACCTGGAAGAAATCAGGGTGCTGGCCCACCGTATGGACACCCTGGAAAATGAGCTTAACTATTACCGTGAAGAGCTTCAGAAAAGAGATGAATGCACTACACCTTTGACAGAGGGCCAGCTGGAGTGAAAAGTTACAGTCGCTGAAAAGTGTTTTACTGCCGGTACTGCTGGTTCTTCTTGTCCTGGGGACCCTCTACTCCGGCATTTGCACCCCCACAGAATCCTCGGCAATAGGCGCATCGGGTGCGTTGGTCGTCGCCGCGCTCCAGCGCAAGCTCACCTGGCAGGTGGTAAAAAGTGCTTCCTTGCGCACCCCTCAGTGTGACCAGCATGATTATGTGGATAATCATAGGGGGGCCCAGTGCTTTTCCACCGTTTACACCGTAGGTGGCGCCTCGGACCTTATGATGAAGGCATTTTCAAACATGGCCATATCCCCGATGGATATCGCCATCATGGCTTTCGTAATAGGGCTGGTTATGTTCTTCCCCGAAATTGCACTGTGGCTGCCCGGCAAGCTTGATTGAGAGCCTATTAAGGGAAAGGGGACACACCTGCTGAAGTTTGAGTTATCCTTTTAGGGCAGGAATGTCCCCCAGGGCCTGGGTAATTCAGGTGAGACAGGTTGTCCCGAAAGACATAAAAAGGCTCAACCGGTGGATGTCCGCCAAGGTTGAGCCTATTACGTTTTTCCTAAACCCAATTCTTACTTTTTAATCCAACATCCACTTATAACTTCTAACTCCCAACTTCCTGTTGGTTCAGCTTGAACCGGTTGGCCAGGGCGTTCAGTTCCTCTGCCAGCCCGGCCATACTCTGGGTGGCCGAGGAGACCTCCTCCATTGTGGCTGTCTGCTCCTCAGAGGCCGCGGCTATATTTTGCACCGCCAGTGATACCTCACCGGACGCGGTGGCGATGGCCTGGATCTCACTTACTAGTTCCTGAACGGCAGTAATTATGTTCTCAAAAGTTTGTCCTGCTTCCTTAACCAATAATGTCCCTTTTTCTACCTGGGACGAACTGTAATCCATACTATTTACCGCCTTTTGGGATTCTTCCTGAATGTTGGTATTAAGGCCTTGTATCTCCATGGCAGCGCTGGCTGACTGCTCGGCCAGCTTTCTCACCTCATCGGCCACAACAGCGAAGCCACGTCCCTGGTCACCAGCCCGGGCGGCCTCTATGGCTGCGTTAAGCGCCAGGAGGTTGGTCTGGTCGGCAATGCCTGTAATCACTTCGACTATTTTTGATATTCTTTTGGACAGGCCGTTCAGCTTGCCAATCACTACCTTGCTCTCGGTGGTTGTTTCGGTGATGACGCTGATCTGGGCGCTTACATTCTGCAGACCCTCATTGCCGCTTTTGGCAAAGCCGGCTGTCCTGACCGAAGCGTCGGAAATATGCCGGGCGCTGTCGGCCACCTGATCCATCATGGAGCCAACCTGGCTGATGGTGGAAGCGGTTTCGTTGCTGGCCGCGGAAACATTGTCAGCGTTGCCGGACAGCGTGCCGGCCAATGCTGATACGGTGCCGGATTTCTCCTGAAGCTGACCCACTATGTCTTTAAGATTTACCAGCATGGTGTTGAAGGACTGCGCAAGGTGCCCGGCCTCGTCCTCTGACTTGATGTTAATTTCACTGCCAGTAAGGTCGCCGGAGGCTATTTTGGCAGCCTCGGAGTCCACCCTGCGGATGGGGACGGTTACCGACCGGGCCACAAGATAGACCACGGCCAGGCCGAAAACCAGCACAAAGGCCACAAGTCCGGTTGAAAAGCGAATTGCTTTCTGCACACTGGCCTTGTTATTAGCTTTATGATTATTTAAGTTCTGCGACAGATAATTGGCAAGGGTTTGACCGACACTCACAGCTCCGGTTAACACGTTTTCATTTGCGGCTAAATACTCATACAAATTCTTATTTGAGTCGGTACGATCATCATCATCACTGGACGTTTCTCTGGCCTTGACCAGTTTAATGACCTGGCCGGAGGAAGTAATAAAATCGTCGGCCTTTGCCTTGAAAAAGTTATAAAACTTTACCTCGTCCTCATCCAGCAGAGGAGCGATTTTTTCCTCCAGTTCTTTCCCCTTTTCTATGGCCAGATAATACTTAATTTCAACGGAGGGATGCTCCTCCGCCACAAAAGCCCTCATACTGTCTGAAGCCAGATTGTAGTTGGCCAAAGCCATCCCTGTCAGGGCGTAGGCCTGGGCTTTTCTGTCGATCAAAATGCTGTAGTTGTTATCAATTTCTTGCATGCTCCTAATCAGGTACAGGCATGTACAGGCCGTCAGAGTCATCACAATTCCAAAACCGAGTAAGAGTTTGCCCATTATTTTAGGCCTTAGTTTCAAATCAGTTACTCCTTTCTCTCCATTAGCGTTAGTTTAGTTAACATTAGGAAATGGGGGGCGAAAGAGAATAATGTAACTGACAGAATTAAGTAGCCGAATTCTCTTCTGGATAATTATGCGGTTTGTGGTGTGCTGATCCCCCGTGGTACGGTTAATGAATTTTAAGTATAATTCGACAAATATTGGTTGGTTCCCTTTATTTTTACCTTTATTTTTTTAGATAGCTTAAAGCGATTAAAAAAGCTTCTTATAACAAATTAGAGAAGGCAAGCACCTTCTGTGCTTTTATACATTTAAAGACAGGAATTCATAAATTTCCTATGGGGGTCATGGACACTAATCTTTTTCTTTCAGTACTCGTTTGAGTACTTTACCTACCGCGCTCATGGGCAAATTATCTATAAAATCCAATTCCCTTAGTTTTTTATACGGTGTAACCCTATCATTTACAAAATTCATTATTTCATTTTTTGAGACCCGGCTGCCTTCTTTTAAAACCACAAAGGCCTTCGGTATTTCACCCGCACCCGGGTCCCGCTTCCCGATTACCGAACAGTTTAACACTGCGGGATGCTCGAACAGCAGCTCTTCAAGTTCACGGGGGTATACGTTGTATCCCTTGTAAATAAGCATGTCTTTTTTGCGGTCCAGGATGGTCATGTAGCCGTCTTCATCGAAGCGTCCAATGTCTCCGGTATACAGCCACCCGTCCCGCAGCACCTCTGAGGTTGCCTCGGGTCGGTTCAGGTAGCCCTTCATTACCATGGGGCCACGGATACATATTTCTCCGGTTTCACCGGGGGGAAGTTCAGTATTTCCTTTCTCGTCATCGACAATCTTAAATTCAGTATCAAAGAGAGGTAGTCCAACGGTACCTGCCTTTTGAAGGCTGTGGCGGGCAGTGGGGTTGGAGGTGACCACCATGGTGGCTTCGCTTAAACCGTAGCCTTCTGCCAATACGGCATTGGTGAATGTAGTTTTAATCTTCGCTATTAACTCCACCGGCAGGGGCGCGGAGCCCGATACAATGGCGCGAACACTGGAAAGGTTAATTTTTTCTATTCCGGGTGCTGACAGTAGGTTGATAAACATGGTGGGTGCGCCTCCGAAAAAGGTGGCACCGTATTTCTCAATATCCAGAAGGAATGCCCTGGTGTCCAGCCGCTGGTGAATTACTATTGTAGATCCTACGGCCAGATTCCTGTTTACGTGTCCGGTGATTCCCATGGCGTGACTCCATGGGGAAACTGTAACTGCTGTTCCCTCTCCATTACTGAAGGGGTATTCCCAATGATCACTGCCGGACCTTTCTCCAACCTTCCTTATAACCGGGAATCCTTTCTCCATTTCTATAACGCCACCGGCGTACCAGGCTGCTGATTGCAGACAGTTGCTGAGGGCATTGAAGTGGGTCATCATACACCCTTTGGAAACCCCGGTGGTTCCTCCTGTGTAAGCCAGATGGGCAATATCCTCCCTGGGATTGATTGGGATATTGGGAGGATTGGGTGATACTCCGCGGATAAGGTTTTGGAAACCGTGCCAACCTGCTTCCAGGCTGGAATAGTCCCCGGTATTAACCTGGCCCATAACCTCCTTTATTCCGATAACTATAATTATTTCAAGCCGGGTTTGGTCTTTAATCTGCCTGATCAGGGGTGTCATTGCGTCGGTGGTAAAAATAACCCGGGTGCCGCTGTCATTGAGCTGGTTAATCAGCTCTTTGGCGGAAAGGGTTTGGTTGCAGGGGGTGTGTACAGCTCCAGCCCTCAGCAGGCCGAAGTAGGCCACTGCAAACTCAGGGCAGTTGGGCAGGTGCATGGCAACACTGTCGCCTTTTACCACTCCAAGGCTGTACAGTGCGGTGGCGCACTTTTCGGCCAATTCCCAGAGTCGGCCATAAGAATATACTGTTTCCTTGAAAATTATACAGGGTCTGTCGGGGTAGCGCCCCGCCATTCCCTCCAGCAGGCTCCAGACAGGTATTTCCGGGTAGTATTGCGTGTAAGGCAGTCCTTCAGGCCAGCTTTTTCTCCATATAGGTTCCATGATAATGTTTGCCTCCTTAATATTGTTATTTTTTTATTTTTAATTTGCTTATTGAAAACTGCCGTAAAATATCCCGTCCATATGTGTTTTAGTATGGGATATAGCAGTTTAAGAAAAGAAGCTCTCCCTTTTGTTTTTTGCAATGTCCATACCTGTTGTAAAACGCCCTTATAATGCCCTGTTAATATGGTGCTATAATAGAATTAATGTACCGTTTCAGGTGCTTATGTCATATTATCGGTACAGATCCGATAACTTCAACTGACCAGTGGCAATTTGTAAAATTGAATTTCTCCGGGCATTACAATTTGGCATGCAATTTGCGATATTCATTCAGGTCTTATGTTTGAAAAATTTGCCCAGGCCGTTGCATTTTCCACTGAGGACCGCAAGAAGGAACCAGCGCCTTTATCGTGTTTGGAACCAAATAAACAACCCCCTGTTTTTACAGTCATTAAGGGGGTTGTTTATATTTTAAATAAAATTGATATTATTACTAAAAACTGCCTTTAGCTGCCTCATCTTTTAAATGGTCGGCAGTTCTTGCTGCTATGGCCATTACCGTTTCAGTCGGGTTACCCCCGCCGGAAGTAACAAAAACACTGGCGCTGCAAATGTAAAGATTGGGGATGTCGTGGCTGCGGCAAAAACCGTCCACCACCGAGGTGGATGGATCGTTGCCCATCCGGCAGGTGCCCAGCAGGTGGGCGCTGTCGGGAATCACAAAAGCAGGCTTACCGCCCATTGCCTCCAGTATTTCCTGGGCTTTCTGAACACCGTGGGCTATCAGCGAATTGTCGTTATCTCCGTAGCTGAAGGTCACCAAAGGCCTGGGCATTCCGTATTCGTCCTTTTCATCACTTAACGTGACGGAATTGTTATTGTTTGGCAAGACCTCTCCAACCAGGGTAATCCGGGCGAAAAAATTATAGTCCCGCATAATGTCGTACAGCTTTTCTCCCCAGATGCCGGCCTTGGAGACAAGGCTTTTGGCCAGACCAAGCGGCCTTGCGCCGTGGGCGTTTAAGGTATAGCCCCTGACAAACCCCCTGGATTTTTCTGTTTCATAAAACTCCTGGGTTGCCGCCAATACGGGAGTACCCTTGTATAGGCGCACCTCGTCGTGAAATTTGCAGTATACATCATGCCCACTGTGGGGCATAAGTCCCTTTCCCACCATGCCGCTGCTGTTGGCCAGCCCGTCGGGAAACTGTGTGCAGGCTGAATTCAGCAAAAGCCTCGGGGTTTCGATGCAAAAGGCCGAGATTATTACCACCTTTGCTTTCTGGAAATATTCTTTGCCTTCATGCACAAAGGTCACCCCGGTTGCTTTTCCGCTCTTATCCATTCTAACCCGGGTCACCATACAGTCGCTGAGTACCTCGGCCCCGTATCTGATTGCCTTGGGGATATGGTGAATGAGGGTGCTGAATTTAGCGTTCGGCAAACAGCCCTGGTTGCAGAAGCCCCTGTTGATGCAGGGGGGCCGGCCGTCAAAGGGGGCGGAGAGTATGGCCAGGGGAGCTACAACGCTTTTTATGCCAAGCTTTTCGCAGCCCCTCCTGAAGATCTCCGCGTTGGTGCTTATGGGATCCCTTTCGGGATAGGGATAAGGTCCGTGAAATGATCCCCAGGGAAAATACTTGGGGCCGGAAACGGCTATTTCCTTTTCAATTTTTTCATAGTACGGCTCTAAATCCCCATATGTAATTGGCCAGTCGTCCGCTACCCTGTCCAGTGTTTTAACCCTGAAATCACTTTCGTGGAAACGGTAAAATACTCCGGTAAAATGTACTGTTCCTCCACCAACTCCCCGACCGGAGTTGTTGTGTCCCATGGCCAGGGGGTCACTGCCCGCTACCAGCCTGGTGTCGTTCCAGGCCAGGCTTTGCATGGACAGCTCGTCGCTGGCGAAATCAGACTGTGGATTCCAGAATGGCCCGGCCTCAATAACAACCACTTTGAAACCGGCGATGCTCAATTCATGAGCCAGCACTCCGCCGGCAGCCCCAGCGCCAACGATACAGATATCCGCTTCTTCACCGTATTTTCTTTTGTTCAGGTGGTCGTAACGGTGGCCGTCGTAATGGTCGTAGTTATGTTGAACCGGGTCACGACTCGTTTGCATCTCTTTTTGCCTCCCAGGGATCAGTCAGCCCCATTTCCACGCGCACATATCCACGGGGATAAGCGGGGCCGCCGTATCCAATTTCCGACCAGACAGCGGGGTGGGAATAGTAAGCGCTGGTTATTTCCGTGGCCAGCTTTTTAAATAATTCTTTTTGGGGTATGATCCGCCATTCGTCCAGAGGCACAGCCTTCCCCCGCTGTAGGTCGCTCAGTATGGAAAACTGCAGCTGTGTGCCGATTTTAAGAAATGTGGCCCCGTATTGTTTTTCAGCCAGTCTGTCTATGGCCTTCAACCCTTTCCGGATAAGAATCTTTTGCTCCGGTGAGCCAACCTTGCGCTGGTCTTCGCCGATGGGCGAGGAAAGGGAACTGTCCAGGTGGTGTATAACGTAGTCCAGTATTTCCTTTCTCTCGTCATAAACTACGTGCCTGGCAATGGCAATAATCATTTCCGCCTCGTATTCATTTAGAAATTTGTTCTCAGGAAACGGCCCAAGCCTTTTTAAAACTATCTCCAGGGTATGATCATCCCAGTGTTCTTTCTCATTCAGCAAGTTATAGCCGGGGTATCTTGTCCTTTTTTTCTGCATTGCGCTACCTCCAGTACAGGGCAATCAAGCCGAGGACGCTCATAGCCGCCACCATAATGGGCAGGGTAAGCGGTGGGCCGGTAAGATAGTTCTGGCTTTCCCCAAAACCCCCAACCCTCTGGCCGATGCCGTTGACGTGCAGTACCGATCCGAATATCCCCAGGGCCACCCCGGCAAAAAACAAGATTAACGCCAGGCTGCGTAGTTGGGGAAGGTTATAGTATGACAGTGCTAATGCTAAAATCCCCAGCGCCGGCCCACCTGCCACCGGCCCGTACATCGCCCAGTGTCTATAGTTTTGACGGGAATGAAATATGGTTACCTGCAATGAAATCATTAAAAAAGCAATGCCTGTGAACAAAAAGATTACTCTGGTTATAGGCCAGCCTTCCCACATGCTCATAACCTCCAGACCTTTTTCTTTTCATTCGTTTATTAATCCCCAGGAACCACCCAAATATGTCCTCGCCTTAATAACTTTCCGTATACTGAACAAAGTCTATGGAAACAAAAAGCCGGATTCTTAACGTACAGAATTCCGGCTGTTTTCCTTTACTCGATAATCTTTGACTTACCCTTTTTCTCTCAGTACACGTTTAAGCACTTTGCCCACTGCACTCATGGGTAAAGTGTCAACAAATTCCAGTTCCCTCAATTTTTTATAAGGTGTTACCCTATCATTTACAAAATCCATCAAATCCTTTTTTGATGCCCGTCTGCCTTCCGCCAATACCACATAGGCCTTCGGTATTTCACCCGCCGCCGGGTCCCGCTTGCCGATCACCGAGCAGGAGGACACCGCAGGGTGCTCGAAAAGTATCTCCTCCAGCTCCCGGGGGTATACGTTGTATCCCTTATAAATAAGCATGTCTTTTTTTCGGTCCAGTATGGTCAGATAGCCGTCCTCATCCACACGGCCAATGTCCCCCGTGTACAGCCACCCGTCCCTCAGTACCTCTGCGGTGGCCTCCGGACGGTTATAGTAGCCCTTCATTACCTGGGGTCCCCGGATACATATTTCCCCGGTTTCTCCCAGTGGCAGTTCACGGTTCCCCTCTTCGTCATCCACAATCTTGATTTCGGTGTCGCAAAAGGGCAGGCCCACCGTGCCAATTTTCCGCAGGCCGTGGCGGGAGGTCGGGTTGGTGGTGGCTGTCATGGTTGACTCGGTTAAACCGTAGCCTTCCACCAAAATGGCTTCGGTGAAAACTTTGCTCAATCTGGCTATTAGCTCCATGGGCAGGGGCGAAGAACCGGAATTAATGGCCCGAACACTGGAAAGATTCATTTTTTCTATGCCCGGTGTGGACAGCAAATTGATAAACATGGAAGGGGCCCCCCCGAAGAAGGTGACCCCGTATTTTTCTATATCCTGAAGGAAAGCTGCGGCGTTTAGACGCTGGTGAACTATCAGTGATCCGCCCACGGCCAGGCACCTGTTGAAAAAGGCGGTGATTCCCATGGCGTGGGTCCATGGCGCCACAGTTACGGAGGTTACCTCCCCATTGCTAAAGGGAAATTCCCACCGCATGCCGGGTCTCTCCCC